>Ga0209520_10000115_pt1 | contig 39778 bp, 60 predicted proteins | sample Rifsed16ft1_FD_184009 | JGI IMG/M metagenome (GOLD analysis project Ga0209520, IMG submission 184009) | Soil microbial communities from Rifle, Colorado, USA - sediment 16ft 1 (version 2) | ecosystem: Environmental > Terrestrial > Deep subsurface > Rock core/Sediment | place: Rifle, Colorado...
ATTAAACAGCGGCAACGTCGGCATCGGGACGACGGGACCGGGGGCGAGGTTGGGTTTTGCGGCGGCAACAACAGCCGCAGGTGGAATTGATTTTGGAGGCGATGTAACGTTATACCGAGGTGCAGCAAATGAACTTAGAACAGATGATATGATAGAGTCCGTCAGAGCTAGTTCTACAGATAACGCTTTCTTAACTTGGGTCACTGGTGATTCAAATAATCGATGGTATGTAACGGCAGACGGTACAATGCGTTGGGGACCAGGTAATGCTTCTGTTGATACAAACTTGTACCGTGGTGCAGCAAATATATTACAGACTGACGATGGATTAAATATAGCGGGCAACGTCGGCATCGGGACGACTTCGCCCACCAATCTACTCTCTTTAGGTGGCAATTCTGCTCGTATCTTCTGGCTTGAACGACATACTACAGCTAATACGGCAGGAAACACTTTAACTGTTACTGCTGGTGGGGCAACATCGGGGGCAACAGATAAAAACGGCGGGGATTTGCTTATACAGGGTGGATTGAGTACAGGAACAGGCGAAAGCGGTGTCAAGATATATGGTTGTGTGGCAGGAGCAACAGGAACAGCGGACAGAACACAAACTATCGGTATTCAGGTGCTTGGAAACAAACTCGGTTTCTATGGTTTAGCAACTCCAGTTATTAAGCCAACAGGTGTTGCAGTAACGGCAGAAGGTATTCACGCTGCATTAGTTAGTTTGGGCTTGATTGCAGCGTGACATGAGTACCGAAGATTTTTACAACGGACTTTACGCAAAACATGGGTTTTGTACTATAACTGTTGAGGGTTACAAGCGCACATTAAGTAAGGTTTTAAGGGATTTAGGGACACAAAGACCAACTGTAAAACAAATAGAAAAATATATTGCAGAGATGCACAAAAAGGGATACTCGTATTCCCATTTAAGAAATACTATTATTATTGTTGAGAGGTATTGTACCTTTCTTAAAAGACCGATTAAACTTGCCAGACCAAGAAAGCCACAACCAATGATAAAGGAAATCTTATCGGAAGCGGAGGTAGTTAGGATTTTAGCAGCTACAAAGAATGTCAGAGAAAGAGCCCTTTTGTCGCTTTTAGCTTATACGGGGATAAGAAATAAAGAACTGTGTTCATTGAAAGTTAAAGATGTAGATTTTGATAACAATGTTGTTAAAGTGTTTGGTGGAAAGTTTAATAAAGACAGGGCGGTGAATATTCAAAAAGATGGAATTAGAACAATTGGCGAGTATCTAGGAGAGTATAAACGAAATGCCGGAGATTGGCTTTTTACGACAATGAGAAAGGGTATACAATACACTAGTTGGGCGTTGAGAAAGCTGGTTAAAGTAGTATCCAAACGGGCGAACATAAAAAAGAGAGTTTATCCTCATCTATTTAGACATACCATAGCTAGTATATTAGTACAGAAAGGAGCTAATTTAATGACGATAATGTCTTTATTGGGACACAAGAATTATGCGACGACCTTAATTTATGCTCAATTTTCACCACAACGAATTTCTCAAGAGTATAATTATTTCTGTCCTGTATTTTCATGAAAGCGAGGTGATATAATAAGCGTATGATACCAAACATTACAGATTACAAAAACAAAATAGCCAAAAAACTCATTTCTCTTCAAAGGGTTGACTTTGAGAATACGGCTCTTGCGACTAAACAATTTAGTGCCGTAGATGGTAGCGAACTCCCCTCTCAAGTCGTGGGAGTGACGCTGACCGAAGTGGACGAGGCGATCGCTAATAAAAAGATTGAACTTGCCGAACTAGAAGCGTTTAAGGCTGATCTAAAAACGGCAGTATAGAAAGAGGGTGAATATTTATGTCTGAAACAATGAAAATTGAGCAGAAAGAAGAAGAGCAAAAGGCCTATACAGCGGAGGAGTTTGCCAAAAGTTATAGTGAGTTGTGCGAGAAGATGGGATACAGAATAGTAGTAAACCCAGCATATATTGCAAGAGATGACGGAAGTTTTAGCACGATTTTGCAATATAGTGTAGGTGCCTTATCCAAGAAAAACAGCAGTCAACAACTTTAATTGACAGAAATACAGTAAATGTATAATATACGTTCATAGGATGAAAAGGCCTATCGTAGTGATTTAGAAGGCACGTTATTAAAGACGTGCTTTTTTGTTAACTGGAAAAGAACATTCCCACAGTTTATTTGGGAGATGTCTTGAAAGGTGGTGTAATAGAAAGAAAATATGGCAGATACATTTTTTAATGATTTATCAAAAGCTTTAGATGAAGGAGAGGAACAACAAGAAGTTTCCGAAGTTGAAAAAATAAAACTTGGAGAAAAAGAATATACCCAAGAAGATTTATCAAAGCTTGTGGGCCTTGGTGAGATTGCAAAAGAAGCCGAAGAAAAATATAACACAAGGATTGATAAAGTGTGGCCTGAATATGGAAAGGGTCAAAATAGAATAAAGGAGCTTGAAGCTGAACTTGAGGTTAGAAAACAAGCTGAAATTAAAGCGCAAGCACCCGTAAATGTAGATGAGGAGGTTGCCAGAAAACAAGCACTAGACGCTGCTAAGGGATTAGGACTTGTAACAAAAGAGGATTTTGAGAACTACATGGCACAACACTTTCAAAAGTTCTATGTAAGAGAAACTCAAGCAACTCAACTTCTATCAGAACTCGATGATTTGCAAGATGAAGTAAACGGTAAAGACGGTAGACCTGCGTTTAATAAGGATGAAGTGTTAAAACATATGGCAGAAAGTGGTATATCAAAGCCCATGAGTGCTTATAAGGACTTGTATGAAACGCAACTTGATGCTTGGAAAGAGGAACAATATAAAAAGGCTAAAAAGCCTGGTCTTGTAACTGAAAGTTCTTCCGCACCTGGCAGTAAAACGCCAAGTGAAGTTAAGGCTACAAAAGATAATCTTCAGATTTTGATAGCGGAAGCGTTGTATGGTGGGCAGTAAATATTATTTTGCAGTAATAGTTTATGTCTTGAAAGGTGGTGAATATATTATATGACAGTATTATTATCAGGGGTAACTAACGCTTTAGAGAAGGTTATTATGCCCTTTATTCAAAACAACTTTAACAGTCAAACAATTTTACTTGACCAAGTAAAAAGAAACAAAGGAGTTACGTTTCTAAACGATAACTTCTATGCACCTATAAGAACATCCAGACATGGCGGAGTTACAAACCTCGCTAATGATGGTAATTCTTTAGTTACATCAAGTTCTTCTATTGGTCAGGCTAGTGTGGCTGTGAAAATCCTTACAGGAACCTTCGATATTTCGAAATTGGTCCTGGATGCGACCAAAACTACAAAAGGTGCAGTGGAAAACCAACTGACCTTTCAAGCTTCATCGCTCGCTTCCGATTTTGCAAAGGATGTTAACAGACAGTACTTCTCAGATGGTATTGGAGTATTAGCAGAAGTCGCTACGTCAGGTTCTGTAGGAGTTGGTACTCTTGCTTTGCAGAGACCTTCCGCAAGCCTCGATGATGGCAGATCCATTGATAATTACGGTACAGTGAACGGAGATATTTCTCCAGCAGAATACATTTTCCCTAACATGGTTTTGGGAATTGGTACTGCCGCAGCTGATCTCGGAACTGTTACCTCAGTCAGTGGAAACACCGTTATCGTAACCGGAGCGCCTGCCGTTAATAACAACGATGCTATCTATAGAGTAGACGGTACAGGAGAAGGAGCAGGCACAGCTGAAATTCAAGGAATGAGGCTAGCACTGTCCTCAAGTACAGGTACATCTACCTACGCAGGTGTTGCAAGAAGTACACAAGGTTGGACACCACAGTTAGGCACGGCAGCTCAAGCATTGACGCTTTCAGCAATGGAAACTCAATACTTAGCAGCTAAAAAGTTTGCACAGTCTGGAGACAGATACGCAATCTTTACTAACAAAACTCTATACCAGAAATATGGTGATATCCTTACTTCAATGAGAAGAACGGTCAATCAGGTTGATCTTCTTGGTGGATGGAAAGGATTGGAGTTTGCTGCAGGTGCGGGTTCTGTGGGAGTGTATCTTGACTTTGATTGTCCTGATGGAGAGGTTCTTATTGTGAATCTTGATAGCTGGACAGTTTGTCAAGTATCTGACATGGGTTGGTTAGAAAATCCGGATGGCGGATCTTTAATTAGAAGAAGAGACGCAATCACGTACCAAGCTACAATGGTTTGGTTTACTAACCTTATCTGTTTAGCTCCTGGAGCCAACGCAAGGTTGACCCAGAAGACCAGCTAGAAGTGTGTTTTGGCTGATTTGTCGCATCTAGCAGATTCTGCTAATAGGAATCTTAGAAATCAAATCAGCCGTTTAAAAAATATGGCAAAGAAATTACCTATAAAACCGACAGTTACCAACAAAGAGGAAAAACATGATCTTGATAAGTTCTTTGTTAGCGAAGGTGATTCTAACTTTTCAGAGGACTATAATAAATTTGTGATACAAAAAAGTATTGAGGAAGCAGAGGTACAAAGATTAAAAAGGAAAAAGGAAATGAAAGAACAGATAGCAGAAAGGGTGGACGCAGTTACCTCATATCTTTTTAGTATGAAAGCAGGTTCGATGCCAATTGATAAATATTTAGGTAAAAAATGGTTGGCACATTTAAGAGGACAAAAGATTATAGAGAAATTACAAAGAACAAAAGATGGGAAAAATATTGTAGTACTTGATTCAATTTGAAAGGCGGTGAATAAATAAATGGCATTAAAAAAATATTTTCCAGATATAAGATTTGGAGGTAATAAGGTAGACCCCGACGAGTTGAATATGAGATATGACTATACTGTTTTGTACCCTAGTGTTTCAGCATCGGGATTTGGTACTTGTAATTTAACGGGAAACGGCGGAACATCTGTTGTTTTCACTAATATCACAGCGGACTATCCCAGAAACTTCTTGTTTACTATGACGGGGGTTGCGGGTGGTCAGGGTGGTTCTATTACTGTTACAGGTAAAAATCAGTTCGGTGTTACTCAGACCGAATCGGTTGGTTTTGCAACGGCAAATGCAGGAGGAACTGCGGCTGGCACCAAGATATTCTCCGAGATCACAGTAGGAACTGTTACAGGAGCAGGATTGGGCGGTACAGCTGTGGGAACTACATCGTTGGGTTATGCAGCTGGTACAGCTTCTGGTATCGCAAATCTCTTTGGTCTTCCTGTAAGAATTGGTGCTACAGGCGATGTTAAAGGAATTACTTGGGTTAACAACGGTACTGTTACTTCATTAAATGGAGGCACAATAGCAAGTTTCATTGGAACTGCTAACCACACATTTATGGGTACACAGATTACTGTCGCAACTGATATATACAACGTTTCCATATTGTCTTCATACAATTCGGAAACGGTTGCTAATGTAGCTTAAGAAACTGCATTGATTTCTACTTAGCACTCTGATATTATTAGTGATATCAAAGTTCTATCCCTGGCGGTAGGAAGCCCCGTTTGATTTCGCCAGGAATTGAATGGGGCTTTTTACTTATGCAGGCTATATTCTTTGAAGATTTTAAAAATTCATATATCCCAAATATCTTAGATGAAATATATCTTAAAAAAGTGTATGCTTCTTATTTTGAGGGTAAAAAAGACCTTACAATTATAGATTGTGGTGCTAATATAGGATTATTTTCACTTTACGCTTACGATTTTGCTAAAAAAATATATGCAATAGAACCATCAGAACAGCATGTAAGAGTGTTAAAAAGGATGATTGATTTTAACAAGTTGGCAGACAAGGTTGTCGTGTGCCAGAATGCTATATTCTACGAGGACAAAAATATGGTTTTAGGACATAATCAGAACACCACCATGTTTTCTCTTAATAAAAATGTTATGGATAAGAGTCTTCCAACGGAAAATGTAAAAGCCGTTACTATGGAAACCTTTTTCAAGGAAAATGATATAAACCATGTAGACTTCTTGAAACTTGACATTGAAGGTGCGGAATGTGAGGTGGTTGGGGGCAAGGGATTTGAGAATGTTGCTGATAGGATTGATGCTATGGTAGTAGAATGGCATGCATGGTCGGGAAGAAACCCCTCACAACTTGCCACAACTCTTGAAGATTATGGTTTTACAGTTACAGCGCTAAAAGCTGACGCAACCTTAATAGGAGCTGTGAGAAAATGAAAAAGATACTTGTAGCTGTCGCTGACGCTAATAATCTAAAGCTTGCTAAAGGGTTTGAAAATTCCCTGCGAAAGTTCCATGATGAAGAAGAATTACCGTATTATCTTGTAACGGGAGATGAATTAGCAAAATACTTATCGGATGACCCCGCATTTTTCTACAGAGCAACACCTATTCTTGGCAAGAGATTCTTAAATGATTACGATGTTGTGATAAAAGTTGACGTAGACCAAATAGTTATGGGGAATCTGTCTTATATATGGGAGCAAGCCAATAGATACGATGTTGGTACAGTTTTAAATATTAATCGTATTGACCCACCTAAATATGGACTGGTTACGACATCAGTAATTGACGCGCCTGAATACTTTAATTGCGGACTTGTGGCAATGGCAAACAAGGACTTTGTTAATCATTGGGATAAACTTTGTCATTCTAAGTATTTTGATAGATTGCAGTATAGGGAACAGGACTTACTAAACATAATCTGTCATTTTGGAGAGTATAAAGTTAAATGTTTTGATAACTACGATCCTATAAATGGATATTTCTCATGGCATGGCTTGGTTGCAAAAGGCGAAACTGCAAACGCTTATTTAAAAGGGAAAGATGTTGTTATTCCTATTGATAAAACTGGATATCCTGATAGAGAGGTTATATTAAAATTATGGCATACAGCAGGAGGTAATAACGAAACGAAAGTTAATTACAGAATATATTTTCCCGAAGAGATGATAAAACATATAGATTGGTTAATTGGAGATAAGAAAAATGGATTGTGGGGTAATTTAGTTAATACTCATCCGGAGGCAATATATCATGGAAGAACAGAATAAAAAGAAATTGAGAGTTTGTTGGAATTCCAACGCACCGTATAGTCCATCGGGGTACGGCCAACAAATGGCTCAACTACTTCCTAAATTTGTTAAAGAGGGTTATCCTACAGCTTGTATAGCATTCTACGGTCTGGAGGGCGGAATAATACAGCTTGATGGTATATGGATGTATCCGAGGATATCAAGTGAATGGGGAGATGATGCGATGATAAACCATTCCAAGCACTTCAAGGCTGATGTAGTGTTTACATTACAGGATTTATGGGTATTGGATATAAATACTCCAAGAACATTGGCGCAGACCGGTAGACGTTTTATACCTGTGGTTCCTATAGACCACGAGCCCGTACCGCCTGCTATTGTCGATAGACTAAGACACGCATACAGAATAATTACATATTCCAAATTTGGTTATGATGAACTTAAAAGAATAGGTATTCATTCTACCTTTATTCCTCATACTGTTGATACATCCATAATGAAAAGGAGTGATAAAAAGGAAGCAAGAAAGAAATTAGGACTTCCAGCGGACGCTTTCATATTTGGGATGGTTGGTGCCAATAAAGATAATCCTCCAAGAAAAGGATATCAACATGCTCTTGATGCTTTTGCAATGTTTAAAAAAAAATACCCTAATTCCGCAATGTATCTTCATACGATGCCAAGACTTCCGACCGGTTTCCCAATTTATGACTATGCAAAAGTCTTGGGAATAGAGGAGTCTATATTTACGCCTGAATCATATGAACATTTATATACAATTACACAGGCTGATATGGCAAGAGTATATTCTTTAATGGATGTATTCTTATTACCCTCGTTAAATGAGGGTTTTGGAGTTCCCCTAATTGAAGCTCAAGCTTGTGAGGTTCCCGTTATTGCAACCGACTTTACAGCTATGCGTGATCTTGTAATTGATGGTGTAACTGGATTTAAACTTAAAGTTAAAGAAAAGAAATATACACCACTGCAATCTTATATCGCCAATCCTGACACTGAGCATTTATATGAACTTATGATTAAAATGTATGAAATGAAGGAAGAAGAAAGGCTAGTGATGGGAAAGAATGCAAGAAAGTTTGTTGTTGAGAATTACGGTTTAAACCTCGTTTGGAAAAAATGCTGGCGCCCTTTTCTTGAAGGACTTGAAGAGGAAATATACCGTAATTGACATAATGTTTTTAGCGTAATATACTCTAAAAATGCAACCTATCTCAGGATATAATTGGACTATAGTTTCAGGTACTGCTGCAGGTACAACGGTTGTGTCTTCAGCTGGAGCTAGGCTTCACGCAGTAATAATTCCATCTACAAAAACAGGAACTGTGACTATATATGACGATTCAGCAGGGGCAACTGGTAATTCTATTGAGGTTGTAAATGACACAGTTGACTTTCCTACTGCCCTTCCTCTTGATTTTTCAATGAGATATGGAATAGCTGCAGTTAAAGGTGGCACTACATCGATGGTGGTTGTTTGGAGTTAAAAATATGCAAAGCAAGAATGGTATAACAGGAATAATAAGTTACAAACTATATGATCCATTTGGTAATTTAAAAGCAGCTGGAACATCGAGTAATGTAATCACAACACAAGGTTCTAAGTATTATGTTGATCAATTAAGTGATGTTGGAGCTGCAGCAGCACGTCTTATGTATCTTGGCACAGGATCATCAACACCAGGTACAACTGATACTTGGGTTACAGGATATTTTTCAAATAATGGTACTGCTGCTGGAACAGCTGGGAGCGCAACAGTAGCTACAAATTCAGGAACTGCAAATAACTTGCAATATGTCGGTACATTTGGGGCAGGCTATGCGACACAAGCTACTGATCCCATTACTAATGTTGGGATTGCTAATATGACGGCAAGTGCTGACGGTAATGGAACTCCAAATGTAACAACAACCTTTTTTATATCTCATGGTACTTTGAACCCATCGACCACAAAAGCAGCTGGAGACAGTTTAATCATTACGTGGGATCATAGCTTCGTGGGGTCATGATTTGACAGGTAATTAAACTCCAAGTAAAATAGGTTAATGGAAAGTAAAATCTGCATTGTATGTGGTAAGGTTTTCTACAAAAAACTAACAACAAGTAAGAAGGTTTGGTTTGGATCAAAATACTGTTCTCATAGTTGTCAACACATAGGAATAACCAAAAATGATAGAAATAGAATCTGTCTTGTGTGTAAAAAACATTTTCTTTGTGCGCCCTCTAACTTGAATGCCAAGTTCTGCTCAAGAGAGTGTATGGGAAAAGGTGTAGATTACACAAAACGTCCTCAATATATACCAGAAGCTCACGATGGTTCTTTAATAAAATGTGCGTGTGGTTGTGGAACTTCCATACCAATGTATGACAGGAAATTCCGTAGGAGGAAATATGTCGTTGGACATACTATGATAGGGAAAAAGATAATAAGGAAACAGATTACAATAGATAGACATAGGGAAACCATGATGAAAAATGGTAAATTAAGGGGCAAAGGTCATTGGAATTGGAGGGGCGGTATTACAGATGAAATAAGACTGTTACGCCATACTCCACAATACAACAACTGGCGTTTTGCAGTGTACAAAAGAGACAAATATCATTGTATTTATTGTAATAAACATTGTCATGAAAAGGACATAGTAGCTCATCACATAGAGGATTTTAAGAGCAATATAAAACTTAGATACGATATTGGTAACGGTGTAACCTTATGCAGGAAATGTCATCTTAATTTACATAGGAATTCGATCCAACTACAAGTAACACTCTTTTAGTGTTAAAATGAGAATATGGCAATCACAGTAACCAGTCTAGCCTTTGTGGGATCTAACAGCGTAACGAGCCACACTACCGCAAGTCTTGCAATGGCAGCAAATAAACTAATAACTGTTGAGGTTTGGAATAAAGTACCAAGTGGCACTGCAAACCTTCCCACCTGTACAGGCGCTACAAAGACTTGGACACAAATAGCCACTCAACTTAGCGCGGATAATCTTAACAGAATGACCTTTTTTAGGTCACTTGATAGTTCCCTTATTACTGAAACCATAACCGCCGACTGTACAGCCACACAAGACTATATAAGAATAAACGTAGTTGAATGGGGAGGGGTTGATACGTCAGGTACTAATGGTTCGGGAGCAATAGTTCAAAGTGGAAGTAACACAAACGCAGGGTCACAATCATCAATAACGGTTACACTTTCCGCTTTTGGTAGTGTTAATAATGCAGCATGGGGTGTTATGGCAAAACCCGGCGTTAATGCAGTAACTTTGGGTAGTGGTTTTACATTAATAGCAGCAGACCAGGGAACTCCTCAAGTTAATTCGGAATGGAAATTAAATGATAACACGGTTGATTGGTCGTGGACAGCCGAAAGCATTGCAACGGTCGCAATGGCTGTAGAGATTGCAGCATCAATACCAATCTTAAAATCTTTATCAGATAACGTAACTTTAACCGAGAGTTTATCTTATGCGTGGGCTAAGAGTAAATCTATATCTTCAAACGTGGGATTAACAGATTCTTTTACATATGCTCTAAGCAGGAATTTTCCTATATCTTCAAACGTGGGATTAACAGATTCCATATCTTACCAAATGATTCAAAAGGTATATAATTCAAACATTAGACCGATTGGGTTTTTGGAAGTGGAAGAAATAAAACCGAGCGTGTATAGTGTTGAGGATAGATAATGTCACAAGTTATTAAAGTAAAAAATAATCTAGCAAACGAATCTCCATACAGCTTTTTAAGTAGTTCTATATCTACAGGCGGAACAGCGCTACCCGTTAAAAATATAAATGCATTCCAGGCTTCTTGGGGCGTTCAACTTGGCAAAACAGGTGAGGAGACATCAGAGATACTTATGATGGGGACAGCAACACCGTCCGGAACTGTGTTAAACACAACGGGAACAGTAAAATTTGCTCATTCAACAGATACGCCGGTATATGCTATTAAATACGATCAGATGGTATTTAAGGTATCAACATCAGGAACATCAGGAACTGTGACCCCAATTACTGATGGTACCCTAACAATCACTCCTGACTCTACAATCACACAGTTTGACTACGCATCTGGTTCCGTTACCTATGCGTATAAAGTTTCTTTTAGGAATTCTGTAAGTGGGGAGCAGTCCTCTAACTCTGACTTTATAACTTCGTTGGGATTTTCTTTTTATTCGTTAGCAAAGATAAGGGAACGTGCTAAGAGTAAATTGTTTTCAGCTAATTACATGAAAGAGGACGCTGTTGTTAATGATTGGGTAAATGAGTGGTTAGAGAAGATGACAAATACTGCTATTGATGTTAATAAAGATTATAATATAGGTACAGTTGATGTTTCGTTTGGGACTAATGGTTTAGGAACTATAACATCGGATAACTTTAAGGAAGCAAGAAGAATATGGATAACATATAATGGCAGTGACTATTATGAGGCGACAAAGATTGATCCGACAGGATATGTGCCTTCACAATCTTTCAACTCAACCCATCCTTATTTTGAATATGCTGGAGATAACATAGTTAAAATTCATCCATCAGATAGTGCCGGAACTGTAAGATTAACATATTATACATTGCAAACCGCATTAACTAATGATACTGATACACTTCCAGTTTCTATGCGTGGTTATAGTAAATCGTTTGTTGACTATACTCTATCTATGGCCTATTACCTTGACGATAAAGATGCCAAAGGCAAGCTATTTATGGATTCAGCAAATATAGAGTTAGAGAGATTTAGAGTTGAAATTACACCGAGATCAAAAACAGGTCCACAGTTTATACAAATGCTTGATGCAATAAGTGGGGATGAAGAATCTCATTATCTTTAAGTTATGATTACAAGAGTTGTAAATATAGGAGGGATTAACACTTATGTTAACCCTTTAATAGAGGAAAGAACCGACAATAAAGCCTTTTTGACAAGGGCTGTTAATGTTGATTCATATCCTTATGGAGGAAAATCAAAAAGACCTGGATATATAACCTTTTTAGGCACTGCGGATGGAAGTGCTATTAATTCCCTATTCTCATGGACAAAAGAAGATGGCACAACACTTTTTAATTATAGAGCGTCTGGAAGTTCCTTATACTATTCAATACAAGGTACTGGTGCTTGGACATTGGCCGGCAATGGCACAATAAGTGTAGGTAAACATGTTGGCTACGCTGTGCTTGGAGATACGCTTATTATGGGAGATGGGGCTGGCTCAACAAGACATACTACAAATGGCACATCTTTTACAAATACAACGTTAGCTCCAATTGGAGAACATTTTACACAATTTCAAAGAAGAATATATATAGGAGGAACATCATCAACCCTTTTTTATTCAACTACAAACGATGCGACAAACTGGAATACATCGGGTACATCCGATTCAAGTTCATTTACCATACCTGGGGCTGGAAAAATAAATAAAGTTATAAACGCAAATAATAGACTTGTTGCGACTAAAAATTCAGGTTTAGTATACAGATGGGATGGTTATAGTCTTGTGGACACATCAACCTCACTTGGTCCTACATCTCCATATTCTGTTTCCGATGCCGAAGGTTATTTCTTTTGGCTTAACAGACTTGGACATTTTGGTTACGGTGGAGATAAACCAAAACTTTTATCAAATGCGATACAAGGGCAAGTTTATAATAATATGGGAAGCGGTATTGCTGGAGCTAATTTTACAACAGCACCTGGAATTGTACATAAATATGATTGGCTATGTGCAGTTGGCACGGTGACTGATGATTTCACAAATGAACCTGTTGCAAATGCAATTATAAAATACTCCTTTCAGAAGAATGAGTATCTAAATTACTCATTTAATAATAATCCTACAGCGTGGCATAGTTATGTAGATGCTAATGGAATAAATCAACTAATATTTGGTGATAATACTGGACAATGTTATCAAATGTCTGGTACTGCAACAACTGATAATGGGGCGCCAATAGCATCTCTTATGCAGTTTGTTTTAGATCATGATAATCCTGAACTTGATAAAAAATACAACTGGTTTTGGGCTTTTTTTAACCCTGGTTGTGAGGCAAATATTCAAGTAGCTATTTCAGATACATATAGAACTTCGGGTCTTAATTGGGTAGAAATAGGAGATGCATCATCTGGCGTTGCTGAGTTTAGATTTCCTGAAGGATCAAGAGGAAAGTTACTATTTGTTAAAATATACGAATCTTCATCTAATACGGGATTTAGATTTTATGGTTGTGTAATAGATGCGGAGTTAATACCACAATGAAAGGACTAAAATGAGCGAACTTGATCAATATCTAATGCCAACAAATTCTCCAATTAATATGGGTACGACTGTGAGTGCTTACCAGGTTGACTCTCTTTATGAGGACAGTTCCATTAGAACAGCAGGTATTCAAGGAAGTGCTGTTATTGATAGTAAGATGGGTACATTTTCCGCTGGGAAAATAACAGCTGGAACGATTGTAGCTGATGTTGCATATGCTGGAACGTTAACAGCAAATCAATTAAATGGTGGAACACTAACACTTGGCGGAACGGTAAACGGTAACGGTGTTATGCAGATAAAAAATGCTGCTGGTACTACTATTGTACAAGGAGATAATCTTGGACATCATTATTATGGCACAAGTGGAACACAGGAGTTAATAAGGGTAGATAGTACGGGATTACATGCATTAAATACTGGAGGTACAACACTTTATGAGATAAAAGCTGATGGGTTTTTTGCGTATGGTACAACCTCCGATGTCATACAAGTACGAGAAACTTCATCTACTGCTAACTCGTATGGATTCTTGGGTTACACAACATCATCCGGAAATCCTTATTTTTATATATTAACCGGAGATAGCAAAGGACTTTTTATTCAAACCAGTCTAAAAGCATTTGTTGTTTCCAGCACTGATTTAAACTTAATCGCAGGAACTGATGCCACTCTGACAGCGGACAATGATATGTTCATAGTTTGTGATGCAAACGACAACGCATCCGGAGCTATGTACTTTAAGAATTACAACTCCCGTAACTACAGATTTTGGGACAAGAACAATGGGGTTTATAGAACATTAACAATGGATTCTGATAAAACTGCTATTATGCCAACAAGGGATGGGTATAAGGCATTATACTGTGTTGAATCTCCTGAAGTTTGGTTTATGGATTTCGTAGAGAAAAAAGATCATTTAGATCCGTATTTTGAGGATGTTACTATTCCTCCTTATAAGTATATTCAGTGTGACGATGGAACGTACCAAGTATGGGGTAAAAGAAAGGGTAAGGAAGATAAAAGGTTTGAACCCAAGAGTGTTAGTGAGTTCATAGAAAATGATAAATTTTGGTCTCAGGCACAAAGACCATCAAAACCCGACTATAGTAATCTTATAAGTAAACTATCGCAATATAGGGAAGAATGGGGGAGTGCGGAGGAATTGGAAGAATACAAGTATTTAGAGAAGAATATAATGGCTTTTAAATCTACAGATGGAGAGAGGGTAGAGGTTGAGGAACCTATATTCGTGTCTAAACTGAGAAAGTCTGGAAACCCGCACCCTTTAAAAGAAGTTGCAATGAAGAAAATAGATGATGTGGTAGAAAAATTAAAAAGTGGTATATTTATAGATATACAGGATGAACAGGAAGTTCCTAAATTTGATAAAACGAAAGGTATAAAAAGGTTAGAATCTACAAAATACGATGCCAACGATTGATGAGCAAATTGCAAATTTAAAATCTCAGGGCAAATCAGAATCTACATCTAAAAGTCTTGCTAAACTTGTCAAAGCGAGACAAACAAGTGGTGGAAGTACAACTGTATATGGAAATACTGGACTTGCAAACCCCGCAACACAGGGAATTTCTACCGGCTCAATATCTTCATCTGGTAATAGTTCCGATGTTATTAGCCGTGCTATTGCTATGCAAAACCAGGCCATACAACCGGCGGTTAATACATTACAACAAGGAATACCGGAAATCCAACAGAAATTTGCAACCGCAACATCTCAAGTTCAAGCGGAGATGGAACCTTTAAAACAGCGATACCAAAATCTTTTGAACAGCATAAAAGGAAATCAAACTATAGCCGAAAATAGACAATCTGTTACTACATCTGGAGAACTTGGTAAAAGAGGAATATCTGGAGACAGTACGTTAGCACAACAGGAGTTAACAAATGCGTTAAACCCAATTACACAGCAATATACAACTCTTGCAACAGACACGGGTTTACAGCGTGAGGCTGATCTTCGCAATCTTGCAAATCAAGTCACTAATTTAACAGGACAGCAAACGGAAAGTGTCAGAAGTGTATTAAATGCAATAGCTCAATTACAGGCAGGAGCTGGACAAACTGGGATATCTCAGGGTATACAACAAGGACAGTTCGGGCAGACACTTGCAAATACACAAGCGCAACAGGCGTTGGACTTGCAAAAGTATTTGCAAACCACATTACCGTTAGCACAAAGGGAACTTAATAAACCCTATTATCAACCCGATCCTACTGGAGACTTGATTAAGCAATTACAAGCAAGGCTTATACAACAACAGATTGACTCTGAATCAAGAGTTGGTACTGGATCGTCAATAGCAAACGATGCGACAAACTTTATAGGGTTGCCTCCGTTGGATTTTAGTAATCTTAATGTTATGCCATTAAATTTACCATCGGGGGTGAAACTTCGTTAACAAATGCCATTAAATTTTTCAGATCCACAAGAGGTTAGGCTGTTTAGATCACAGCAATTACAAAAGGGAAGAAATCCACAAGAGGTTGATAACTTCATTAGGCAACAAGTACAAACAGAGGTTTCTTCTTCTGGAATGTCAGCTTTGGGCGGACTCGATGCTATAACATCCCCCGAACCTATAGATACAAGAAACAGAGGGTTTTTAGCGGAGATGGCAAGAAGTATTGTTAACCCCGTAATCAAAGGTGTTAATATCATTGGAGAATCTTTGGGACAAACAGGAAGGACAGTTTCTGATTTAGATCGTATAAAACTTCTCTTAGGAAGAGATATAAGCGAGAAATCCGCTCAAAGAATAGCAAATGAACCAATAAATGTTTTTGCGCCAGAAGATTTAGTAAGAGATATATCGGGAAACATTGGAAAAGGAGTATCAGAAGGTTTTAGAGGCGGAGCTGGAATAGCTAATTTAGTAGCATTATTGTCAGGTGGAGGACTAAAATCAACAATAGGAAAGATCGCTCCAAAGGCTGTATCCACAATTGCTCCCTTATCTACTGGAGCTAAAGTAGTAGGTACTTTCGGAAGGGAAGCGTTACTTGGTACATTGTATGGGGGCGCGCAGGAGAAATCGACATTGAAGTCCTCTCTCGGTACGGGACTTTTAGCTGGAGGAATGGGTGGAATTATACAAGCATCAGCTCCCGTTGTTAAAGGAGTTGTAGGTAAAGTTGCGCCCAAACTTAGCGATATTGCGACAACTCTTGAGGAAAGATCATTCATCAAAAGGTTCGGAAGACCTACTAAATCGGAAGGTGCGGTTTCCTTAATTAAAGATGCTAACACAATTCCTGAATTTCGTGGCGCTAAGAATATCGGAAATCTTGTCGATAAGTCAACAAGTATTTTAAAAAAAGATGGTCCGACAATAAATAATATAACTATTAAATTGTCTAAACAAGGAAAGATTATAGATGCCAGTAGCGTTGTTTCCTTCTTAGAAAAAGAACTTAAAGATGCTCCAACTACAGGTGCCAAAAGAACAATACAAAAAGTTCTCGATGAAGTAATGTCTGATTTATCACCACCAGAAGCCAGCGTTCGTTCTTTAACGGACTTTGTTGAAACTACAAAATCTACTCTAGATATAGACCCTAATCTTTTTTATAAAATAAAGCAAGATTATGGAAAGAGAATAAACTGGGATAAGTTTGACCCCTCAAAGGAAAATGAGGCAAATCTGTACGGGCAGGTTTATAGCAAAATGAACGTTGTAATGGATAAGATGTTAAAAGATAACGGATTTTCTGAATTTAGAGTTGTAAATAACAGACTTCATGTTGCAAGCAAAGTAAATGATTTTGCCACAAGAATATCTAACACAGTACCTACAGGAAATAATTTAGGACTTTTAGATACTTTGTTTGGTGTGGGTACATTTGCAGTCACAAAAAACCCGTTAGGTCTCTTGAGTGGTATACTTGGACGTAAGATAGTGGAATCACCACAAGCGACAGGTTTAGCAAGTAAATCATTAGAATTAGGAGGAGATTTGTTAGAAAAAGCAACAATACCACAAATACCATCAAGTTTAGCAAGAATTCTTGCGGGAGGTGTGACATTACCAAAAGCCTTAACGCAAGGTCAGTTTGCGGAACAGCAACGGACACAAGTTCCTGAAATTACCCAACAAATACCACAAGCCACACAGAGAGGGGGTGGGATTAGTAAAGAGATGCAAGATACAATATTTATGTTAAAGGTTTTAGATCCCAAGAACGCCGATGTATACAATAATTTAGCTGGTAGTGGGGTTGATAAAAAGACAGAAGCACAAGTCGCTAGAGATAATACACAATTCCTTATAGAGAACGCTTTTTCTCAGTTACAGACTAACCCTAAATTAAGAACAGGTCTTATTGGATCTCCTACAGAACAATTAAAGGCTAAAATAGGTATTGCAGACCAGCCCACACTTGATTTTAATATAACCATTTCGAATCTTAACGCAACAATAGCCAAAGCGAGGGGAGGTACTTCTTTTACTCCAAACGAACAGAAACTACTTGACAGATATGCTCCCAAAGTTGGAGATAGTAGGCAAGAGTTGTTAACTAAGTTAAGAAAACTAAATGAAGTGTTTAATCAGTAATCTTACAAATCGAACATAAGTATAAACAGACCGTACAATAGAGCTAGAAATAAAATCATTAGCATACTATAATTATATACCTATTCTTCAACCACAATTACAAAACTTGCTCAATATGTTAGGAGCGCAAGCTGGATCAAGGCTCTAAGAAGAACCCTAATACACCCATTATTACTATTCCTGCTACTGCTGACAATAACATAATTATTATATCCATGTGTTGATTATACTCCTTATATATACCGTCGTCAAACTACCCTCTTATAAGAAAAAAACACTTGCCCTAGTTTCATACTATATACTATACGCCTCGATGAGTAATATTTTTGCCACAGCTTCAAACCTCTAACCCCCGACCCGATTACGTTGTTTTTGGCACTTACGGAACTTTCATAAAAAAATGACCATTTGCCGATTATGTAGTTTTCATTCAAATCCAACCTGTGCCTATTTGTGGGAGGCAGCACACCGTGTCCATAAAGTTTTTAAAGAACAAAAAACACGCCTCTTGCGTGTTTGCTATATTTGTGGTATTTTGTGTGTAATATTTTCTTCACAGAATAAATATACATTAAAGCCCGAGACCTTGTCAAGGGCTTTTTTGTTTGTATGTCATATATATTCACATTGCGTTGTCACAATATCCATAGACGGTTGGCACTCTCGCATTTCATTTGACAACAATTTTAGTATAATATACACTAATGCGTACATTCTATACTCTATTAATTATTGGTATAATTGTACATTTTATACCAACAGCGAAGGAGCGTGAGACCATATGGGAACGATTAAAAATAGAACCTTCGAAAAGGCGGAGATTAAAAAAGAATACTACATTATTAAAGAACCGTGGTGGGTTAATCCAATCCCTAAAATTGAAAATAAAAAGAGTCATAAACCGTCTTACGTACAGCTCTCCTTAAGAATATGATAATATAAGGAGATGGTAGACATCTCCCTCCTGCATCAAAGCCTAACAAACGATGTGGTAATGCTTTTTATTATTACTTTATTGTCGTATGTTATAAAAGTTGTATTTAAACCATCCATGCTTGAAGCATCTTTGCTTGCAAGATTTGCTGTAACTCTCTTATTAAACTTCCTCGCTTTCTTATCAAGAAAACATCCCGTAATGAGGATGCATATACTTGATATAAAAGATGAAGGTTTGGTTTTAAAAAACAAGTTGCGTGGAAAATATGTTAGGAAAGTGTTAGGATAATACTATGTCCCCTGAAAAGATCAAACAGGACATTACTACTATAAATCAATGGCCTACAAGATATGGATTTGCTGTGAAAGGTATTGTTATTCATTCTATGTGGGGAACTTATAAAGGCTCTATTGAATGGTTTAAAAATCCTAAAGCTGTTGCATCAGCTCACTATGTTATTAGTGCAGAGGGTGAAATATCCTTATGTGTGCCAGAGGAGCATGCTGCTTGGCATGCAGGAGTTATCACTGTTGCAAAAGAAGATGCCCCACAGTTTTTGCAAGACAACTGGGGAACTAATTTAAATTTAATTTCAATAGGTTGTGAGTTGGAAGATAGAAGAAATAAAAACTATAATTACCCAGCTGCAGAATACGAAGCTTGTATAATGTTGGTTTCGGATATCTGTATCAGACATAGTATACCTGTAGATAGAGGTCATATCATAATGCATGAAGAATCAGATCCGATAAACAGATCGGACCCAGTTGGAAACTGGAATCATGATAAATTTATCCAAGATGTTTTAAAACAGATTAAGTTTGGAAATCAAGAGGAAGGAGGTGTACAAGAATCAAATAAGAGATTTTATCCTATTGATCCACTAAAGAAGGTTACTGTATATGCAGAATCTGATGGTGCGTATGTTAGATCAGAGCCTTTAAGAAGAAGCGTTAAAAAGACTAAATTACTGCCTCCTTTTTATGAAATGGTACAAACAAACCTTTCAGGAAGTAAATTTATCTCTCCTGGTAATTCATTTAAAGTGAAGGGTTTTATTGAAGGAGAAGATATAAATAGTAATAATTTATGGTGGGTATCTGAATATGGTAATTATGTTTGGAGCGGGGCAACAGTTGACAAACCAGACATCACAAACTATCCTGATACGATAGTAGATAAAATTTCGGAAGGATTAAATAAAATGACACAATCAGAAAAAGAAACAAAAGTCGCAGAACTTAAATTAAGAGTCGAAGAATTGCAGAAGTATGTAACCGAAGCACAGGCTGAACTTGCAACAGCTGAATCTACTGAAGTTGTAGAACCAATCGTAGAAGTTCCTGTTGAAGAAGTGGTAGTAACGCCTGAAGTTGAAACTGTTGAAACAGTAGCAGAGGTTACTCCTGAAGTAGACACTAACGCAGAAGCAAAAGAGGAATTATCAAAGCTTGAACAAATGGTAGCTGATATGAAGACGAAGTTAGGATTATAAGTAAAGTTAACAAAAATGGATAAATTTAGTACAAAAAGTGGCGTTACCACTACCGAATTTTGGTTTGCATTACTTCCTACCGTCTTTTCAATGCTGGTGATGGCAGGAGTAATAGCGCCAAATGATTCGAGCTATCTCCTAGGGCTTGCAAAAGAAATAGTGCCTGGAATTGTGGCAACCGTGTCTTTAGTTGTTTATATTACATCCAGAACTAATCTTAAAAGGGAATATATAAAGTCCCAATCTGGTATAGAATCGCTCCCAGACACAGAACAAAAAGGTATTTTAGAATCTTCAGCAGAAACGAAATTAGGCTGACAATCCTTTTCCTACTTTTAAAGAACTCCTTTATGGGTTGTATGGCCAGTTTTTTTATCTCATCTATACCTTTTTCTGATATATTGTATCCAAATTCATCCGATATCTTAAAATAACCATGCTTTCTAAGAAGATAAACCAGTGGGAAAAAGTGCAACATCATAAATGTAAACATTATAGATAACTCATAGTTTTCACCTACAATACCTGCGAAAAGTCCTACAATATAGATTCCCGATAGCACATAATCCAATGGTTTAATGTACTTTTTCATTTAACAAGCCCCTTAACAGCGAGTATAATCATAATAACTATAAACCAGGTTGGCACGGTTATATTATATGGATGCGCAAACCATTCCCAATTTATATGTGGTAAGTAATTTGTTATGTCCATAATTTCATCCACTTAGGTCTACTCAAATAAACAAACCCCTTATCACAACTCAAGCATCCCTTACCTTCACAAAACTCACATAATTTTCTAAATTGTTTTTTAATCATACTTCTGGAATCTTTCCCTCTTCCCATATCTTATACCCACTCATTCGATTTAAAATCTTAACGTGCCAATGTACAAATCTTCTAAATAAGTAACTTACCGTTTCCCCGATATTGGTAAAGTGGCTTTCTTGCATAGGTTTATAGATTTCTGGCATAGATTTCATGTCTTTTTTAAATTGTTTGCCTAGATGTTCGCTTAAATATACGGGTATTGCTGTCATTTACTCTCCTCTCCTTCGGACTCGGATAAACAGGATAGGGGGGATAAGGTATTGTTTGTGGCGTAGTTGTAGGACTTCCCGCCCCCACAGGTTCTAGGTGAATGTAAATATGTATCTCAATTACCTGATTCTTTTCTTTAGTTTTCTTTTTACTCACTTGTCCTCCTTTTGTTTGGTTTTGAGGGCCGATTGAACCTCTTTTGCTATCTTACAGGCGTAACACTCCTCATAAGGTTCGTCATAGTCATTTCCCCAACCACCAGAACCACCAGAACCACCAGACCCATCGCACCACTCACACTTTCTATCTGGATTGTAGTAGCATATTTTTTCGTGTTTTTCCATTGTTGTCGCTTTAGCTAGAACCTTTTTACAGAAATCGCACTTAAATCTTGTTCTTAATATGGGTTTTAATTCTTTCATTGTTGTAGCTCCCTGCTATCTTTGGTGGGTTGGGTCTTGATGTTTTCCATGAACTTAGTGAAAACCCTGTCCAATTCTTCTAAAGTTACAAAGTATTCCCTATTCTCGCCAAACACCTCTTTTTTCTTATGGGCGTACCCATACACATCTGCACAAAAAGTAGTTAGTAAGTCCTCAACATCAACTAACTTTTGTTCTTCCCTGCTATCTTTGGCGGATTGGAGATAGGGTTTCAAGTCCCACACTATCCCCCGTGCTATTTCTATCGGAAGCGGGTTAGTACCAACCAATATTTTATTACAAAGGTAGTTGTTAACTATAATTATCGCCCTCGCCTCATTATCCCCCTCACTAACGCTTTGTGGTTGGGGTTGGGGAAAAGACTTGTGCTTTCCTAGTTTTATCTCATTTGATAATTTTCTTGTCTTAGTCATTTAAGACTCCATTAAACCTAAATACTCCTCTTTCGTTATAGAATATTTCCATGCCATACATTCATCGGGATCGTGCGTTTTTCCAATCTCAGGATCAACACCACTAACGTAAACTCTTTCGGTTGATGGACAAGCGTACTTTAAAAAATATGCGGGTTGTGAAAATACTCCATCTATGAGGAACAATTCGTTACCTTTACCTGATTTACTTATCAAAATGGCGTTTGAGTCTTCTAATAGTTTCTCTGCCCCATATACCTTTAATGTAGCCATTCTTTGTTCTATGTTAATAAGTCCCATAACTTCCTTAAATGTCATTTTTCTTTGAACCACGGAAAACCATAAATCACGGTCAAATTTTATTCCATGTAACCAGTACGTTTCTTTGTCCGCAAACTTTAAAGCATATTGAGTCTCATTGTGTAATCTTTTATCAAGTAAGGAGACTTCGGGGAAAGGTAATAAATATAATGTCTTTTTCGTCATAAAAATATATGCGTTTCCAGCATTTACAATATCTTTTATTGCTTCTATTTTATTCTTATTTCTTTGTAGTACTTTTAATTGAGGATAAAATTCATTAATAAATAATATCCAATTATTTTCGTAGAATTCAAAAATTGACGAAAACTCTGACCTAAGCTCTGACCAAAGCTCTGACGAAAACTCTGACGAAAACTCTGACGAAAACTCTGACGAAAACTCTGACAAAAACTCTGACGAAAGCTCTGACGAAAGCTCTGACCAAAGCTCTGACCAAAACTCTGACCAAAGCTCTGACCAAAACTCTGACCAAAGCCCCTCTGACCTAAGCTCTGACGAAAACTCTGACGAAAGCTCTGACAAAAACTCTGACCATTTACTAATCACCCTAACTTGTCTTTTCTTTATTAACGCTTCATTTAGTTTATTCCCAGCAGATTCTAAATCTCCTCTTTTACCCAAAAGACTAAATTGGCTTCTCAAGTAGTTAATTCTATTCTCTTTAGTATTTTCCATTTAATCCCTAACTTTAGTAAGTTCCCTATCAAAATAGTTATATTCTCTTTCCGTTAGTACTTTATAAGTTTGTGGTTCTAAAGTTAGAGTTTTATGTTCTTCATGGGATAATGTCGCCAACTCTTTTAGAGAGAAATATTTATCTCCTTCTAACTCAAATACTTCCACATCAGTTGTTGTTTCAAGGACATGCTTGTGTCCCGTAACTTCCCCTAACGCTAAAACATTTAACTTACCATTAGATACTACCTTTGCGTTTGAAGGTATTTTGTCTATTGTTTTTATGAGTAAATCGCCATGTCTAAAATTCATATTTTCCTTTCAAATTAAATAATTAACAAAAACCTTGAGACAAGACTAATGCCTGTCCAGAAGACTTAAACTTTCCTATCCTATCTCAAGGTTTATACCAGCCTCTCCTCTCACACTAACCTTATTATAACCCTCCATCAAAATTCACGTCTTTTGGATCAACATATTCTGTTTTTGATCCTTCCATCATATCAACTTTACCAATCCATTCACTCGCCTGTGCAACCGTTAAATCTTTGTGACTATCAATTTTGTATTCCTTTTTTAACAACTGCTTCATTGCTTCAACATTTAAATCTCTTTCTGCATACATTGCCCTTATCTTGCCAAGTTGTTTTAATGTAGCCTTGTTGTCCTCTAATTTGCCTTCAGGTGTATTCTTAGCAGTTACAGGCGCATCAACTACCCTTTCCTGTCCTTCATCTAAATCTGGGGCAAACTGAGTGCCGTAGCCACACATCGCAAGGCATCTTCCGATTGCACCGGTTTCCGCTTTCTCAAGATAGTCTCCCCATCCGATTTTATCTTCTCTTTTATGAGCGGTTGCAAACGGCTTTGAAAACCCCTCTGCGTATATCGAAGCTTTTACTATTGCGAACATATCTGTATTCGCTATTATTTCTGTAATTATCTGCCATTCCGGTCTTTCAGCTCTCATCCATACCATACGCCACGCAACCGGAAGGTACATAGTGGTAACTTCCTTATAACTTCCGTCCGGTTGTTTTGCTTTATGCTTTAATTCCAGCAAATGCTCGCTCGGATTAAATTTATTTTCTTTAACTTCTTTTGTACTAGGCATTTATTCCTTGTCTGCCATATTCAGCAATATAAGCGTGTGCTTTATCATATGACCATTTATGGATAACCTCTATGAAGGTATTTTTCCAATCTCCTCTTTGCCACGCAATCGTTTTTACAGCGATTAACATTTTCTGTGTTGGCTTACCTTCCATACGATCTCCTTACATAAGAATTTATTACACTCGTTCCGAAAGATACTAAATCCTGCCTTGCGATAATATAATTATCGTATGAAATTTGCAGATCATGTGCAAGTTCCATAAGGCTTTTTTGTTTTGGTTTAGGCATTATTAAACCTTTCAAATTAATTACTAAGAGTAATATACTAGATATACAAACAGTTGTCAAGGGGTATATTTCTGTTGACTACGTTCTATATAAGTAGTATTATTTAACTAATGAGAAGAACTTGCCTGTACTCAACTATTGGGGAATGTAAATACGATAATATGGTAGATACCAGAAAACACGCTTATTCCTATAGAAAAGCCAATGGAAAAACTGTTTATTGGCACTATCTTTGTTTCTTGAAAGACACTAAGGAGTTATTTGAGGGACTTTTGAAAAATGTCTAATATATTTAATTTAAGTTTCCAACAAGAAACATACATTTTTATTCTTCTACAAACTACTTTATTTGTGCTTTTTGGTTTAATCCTTTATAGGTTTATAATGACTTTGTTAAGACCTTTTATGTTAAGGGGCTGTAAGCATGAAGATGTACTTATTGAAAAGGACATAGATGTTACGTTTAATACAGTTTGTTATAAACATATTTGCAAAAGATGTGGATGCATTAAAACCGTATATCCAATGGAAAGTTACAGAACCAAAAAGGGTAGAGGCGTTGGAAGGATACAGAAAGGACTTAGACAAAAACTTTCGAAGCAAAATGGAAAGTAACGTATATCGTTACCTTATTGAATGTCATCCGGATTTAAAACTTGTTGAATACGAGGCGCATAGATTTAATCATAAAGATGGGTTACCGATGGGATTTGTTTATACACCAGATTTTAGGTGTACTACACACAACAACAAACAATTTTATATTGAAGTTTGCCCTGTGTTAGATGGTTATCACAGACATAATTACGATGTTATGAGGAAATATAGACCCGATATTAAACTACACGTCGTAAATAGTGAGGTCTATGCAGATATAAAGAAGAGATTTTCTAAGAAGACACGGGGTTGGGAATATTAAGTCTTGCAAACTCTCCAAAATATTTCTTGTATGCATTATCTACAGCTTTAGCCGCCTTTAGTTTGGTTTTATAAATACCTAAGAAAATACTTTTTTGATTGTGTTCTATAGTGGCTGTCCATCTATCCACAAATTTTCTTTTTATTTTAGAAACTCCCTTAAAACCACTTGTATTATTTTTTCCTATCCTTCTATTCATTGAATTTTGTTGAATTGTACATATACGGAGATTGCACCGTCTATTATCCAATAAATCCCCATTTATGTGATCAACAATCATATTCTTTGGCGGGTTCAAGATATATCTATGTAAAAATAGGTGTTTTCTTCCTACTACGTCTACATATTTTCTACCATTATTATTCTGTAATCGCCAATTATATTTGAAAACCTTTTCTTTGTCTTGGGCATCTATCCGAAAATAAACATCTTTTTTATCTAGTTTTATAAGCACTTGTATAACTATACCACAATTAGTGAGGTTCCAGCGTGATATCTAACTTGGTGTTTAGATAATATGGTGATATAATATGTTGACTATAATATGAAACGAGCTTATCTTGTTTCTAGTTTGACCATTTTGTTTATCTCTTATTTATATCAAACCACAAGAAGTATGGGGTTTAAAATATGTTTTGTTGTGAGGGATAAAATGCCAGCTTTAATTCCTTTATTTAAACTCATTGGAATATATCCAAAAACTATAATTGGATGATGTATAATGAATTTGTGCTGAAAGGGCATTAGGCATTACTTTTCAGCATAATTTTATTACACAAAAGCCCCTCCATTAAAGAGGGGCTTTTGTGTTTCCTGTCCAGAATTTAGTTGATATAGGCTGGTTATTAATCAAAACCTCTGCACATTCATTTTGATTAGCGTAACCTCGTATGTGCATACTTATGGATTCCATTAGGATAACGACCTAAATATTATCCCATTTGTGAGACTCTCAGCATATTATGTCTCCACCTATATCAGTAAAATTATATCATCAAAAATAGATACTTGACAAACACTTAAACGAGTATACTATTTATCTTTAGTAATTAATTAAATGAATGAATAATGAATAAAACTGTAATATCAAGGACAGAAAAATCTCACCAAGACTTATTAAATAAGGTTTTAAGTAAAAAACTAGATATTTCTAAGATCACGCAACTATCTTGGAGTATCTCCCAGGTAGATAGAATGTATCCTGTTTCCGGAACTGATGAGGATTTGGAAGCATTGTTAAATTCTTATGAAAGAATTTGGGATGATTTTATTTATTTAGCCCAAAAGGAATTGGGTTTGACGGATTAAACCCTAATGAATATCGGTTACATAGCCCTACACAGAAAGATTTTAGATTGGGAATGGTATAAAAACACCAATGTTGTACGAGTCTTTTTTCATCTATTAATTAAAGCCAACTTTGAAAAGAAAAAGTGGATGGGTATAGAAATTATGAGAGGAAGTTTTATAACTAGCTATGCAAATTTATCTTTTGAAACGGGTTTATCAATACAACAGGTACGAACTGCGATAAATAAGCTAAAATCAACAAGCGAAATAACAAGCATAGCAACAACCGAATACACCGTCATAACGGTGGTAAACTATGACGAATATCAGAATACTAACAAGCATAGCAACAAACGAGCAACAAACGAGCAACAAACGAGCAACAAACGAGCAACAACTACTAATAAAGATAATAAAGATAATAAAGATAATAAAGAGAGAGAACACACTCTGGATACTCTTATAGATAAGAAGCATTGGAAACCCAAGCCGTATGCACCACAGGCAGTCCGTAGAATTGACGACGGACTGCACCACGTGCCCAATAAGGATACACATATTAAGGATACACATATAAGGGAGAGAGAGTCCACACTCACGGTAGCACCTCTTAAAAGAAATAATATCGGTAAAGAAACTTTTGAGAGCATAGCTGACCGTTATGAAGTGCCTACCGATTTTGTTGAGGATTGTTGGGATTCTGCGCAAAACTGGCTTGATGCTAACGCTAAGGTAAAAAAGGATTATAAGGCCTTTTTATCTAATTGGGTCAAACGTGAACGTGCAAGTTATATTTTGAATGCTAAAAAATTACAAACCAGAAGAGGAGGTGTTTTCGATGCAAGAACTAAATAAAGATAATGTAATATTATCTTGGTGGGTTGTTATAACTGATAGAAATGAGTACAAGTTAAGCCAAAAGGAAATGGAAGGTTTGCTGTCGGCGGATTCAAAAGGTATGAGATTCATTATGTTCGATAAGTTCATGTTAAATGTCGCTTTTGTTAAAGAAGCGTACAGAAAAAGAGAAAAAAGAGATACTAAGTTTTATAGCATACCGGATGAAGAAAAAAAGTATTTGGTAGAAGAAACGAAGTTAGTTGAAATTGAATGAAGGGGGAACAATGAATAAAACAGATAAACAACAAACATTATGGGTGTTAAAGCAGGTCGGAGACAAGGGTATTCATTCCTTTGAATTAAATAGATTGATTGGTTCAACACGGGCTGCTGCTAGGATAAATGATTTAAAACACGAAGGTTATCAGATTGATACGAAACATGAAAAAGTGGGTAATGCTTGGGGTGTTAGATATTTTCTTAGAAAAAGTGTTAAGGAAGAAATAAAGCCTTTTAAATGGGAATTTGATTTAATCAATAATATAGCAAGAAAAGTTCTACTGTAGTACAATGTAGTAAGAGAGAAGGTGATTTAGATGCAAACATATTTTCTTGGTTTCTTAGTTTTTGTACTTGGATATTCCGTTTCAAAATTCCTATTTAGATTCGTACCTGCTTTAGCAGAACTAACAGAAGTGGTTTCTGTAGCGTTAGGGGTTGCAGCAGCGTTATTATCAATGGGGCTTTTGAAGTAACTCATAACTGAAACTCCCCGCTTTTTGCAGGGAGTTTTGGTCACAATATCTATAGCGGTTAGTTATTTTAACATAACAGTTGACGTTGCTTCTTTTGTTATCTCACCAGTCGCAGTTTTTTTAGGGGTTAGTAGAAACATGGTAAGGATAATAGACACTAAGATAACAATATAAAATACCCCTAAGAATATGAGTTTGTACAATGCCTTTTCTATTTTTGCTAAATCAAATTTTTTTATATTAATCACCGCCTTTTAATTACATTTTACCACCTTCAAGACTCTTGACAACTGTTTGTATATAGTGTAATTTACACATATGCCAAACATCGTATCGGTAAAAGAATTCAAAGATAACACAAAAGAATATATTGATAGTCTCATTAATAGCACAGATGAGGATTACATAATTGTTGCGAATAAAAATCAATCAGAAAAAAGTTTTTTAGTTACTATGCCCAAAAGTTACGCATCTCTTGCGGATAAGGCTTTATTAAAAAACCTTGCAAATGTAATCAGAAGAAGTATTGAAAATATAAAGGCACGGGTATCGGAAATAAAAAGAGAGGTCAGAAGCAAAAGAAAATGAGTGGTAAATATTCAAGAACAAAAGGTGCAAATGGAGAAAGATCAATTGTTAATTTATTGAAAGAAAGAGGGGTTATAGCAAAAAGAATCTCCATGATGGAAACTGGAGGAATTGATAAAGGTGATGTTCTGGTTGCGGATATCTGGAAAGCTCAAGTAAAGGTGGGTGGGCACGTTCCTGATTTTCTGTATAAAGTTCTTGACAAGGGAGAAAATATGGCGTTTCTTAAACGAGATAGAAAAGACTGGCTAGTGGTACTTAATCTTGAGTGGTTTATTGAGACATTTTTATGACAGAACTAAATTATAAATCAATAACAATGATAATAAACCTTATTGATAAAAGAGTTGAAGTTTTGGAAAAGGGAATATCCGGGGATATAGGTGGAGATAAGTATAAGATACGAGAATCAATGCTATCTTTAAGTGGCGACAAATCGGACGAAGAAAGGGAAAAAGATGATCTTGTTAAACTAAGACTTTCTTTGCTTGAAGAAATAAACAAAGCCAATTTTATATTCGGACTTCAAGTCGGTAACAAATCAATAACTACATTAGGAAATACAAATGCTTAAAACTGTCGCAGAACTTGATCAGGAGAAATTTAGAATACCAATAGATGAATTGTCACCTGGGGATAACTATAAAAATGTAACAAGAGAGGCGACAGATAGAATAAAAAGATCAATGCTTGAAGAAATTGCACTAGGTAGTGATCCACAAGTAACACCACTCTTAGTTGATGCAAGAGCGGGTAGTTATGGAAAAATAATAGGTGGAAATCATCAATACTTTGCTATAAAAGAACTTATTAAAGAGGGTAAATGGCCTTATGAGAATAAGATAAAGGTTGAAGTAGCAAATCCGAAAGATGACAAACACGCAAAGATGCTGGCATTAAAACATAACACTCAATATGATATTGCAACAAAAGAAAGACTTGCAGAATGGGGAGCAGTACTTGTAGAAAGCGGGTATGCACTTTCTGATATTCCTGTAATGACAGATATACCGGAACTTACTCTTCTTGATGTTATGGACTATGTAAGTCCAAGTGAAAAAGAAGAGATAAATAACATAACCGATAGAGAAAAAGAAGTAAAATGCCCAAATTGTGGACATAGTTTTTATGTATGAAAAAACTTGTGTCTTGCCCAAACTGTGAAAAGAATGGGAGGAAAGAAATACTTGGAGAAATAGATAATGACAATAACTTCTCAATTATGAGATATTCAAATCAATATACAAAGATAATAAGTGATAGTTTTGAGGTAATGTGTGGGGTATGTGGTGAGGTAATATTTTACAGAAGGAAGCAATGAAAGATAAAATAGCACTGATAACAGGTTTGAATGGATTTTTGGCAACAAATTTGGCCGGAGCTTTAATTGAAAAGGGTGTTAAGGTTGCGGGCATTCCAAGAGAAACATTAGCAAATCCGATGCTTCTTGATGATTTTGTTTCCGGTCTTTCCCCAAACTATATATTTCATTTTGCAGCGTATGGAAATCATTATGATCAAGATGATGATGATGAGATAGTTTCAACAAATATATTAAAAACATATTTTCTTTTTACTGCGACAAAGTATATAGATTATGAGTGTTTTATAAATGTTTCAAGTTCATCTGTTTATGGTGCAAAAAGCACCCCAATGAAAGAGGATATGTTACTTGAGTCAGATACTATGTATGGTGTAACAAAGATAGCGAGCGAATCCATTGCAAGAGCTTTTGCTAAAAAATATAACAAGCCGATTATTAATATCAGACCTTTTAGTGTATATGGACCAGGAGAGGCGGGGCATCGTTTCATACCCACATTAATAACAGCAATTAAAAAAGAAGAGATGGAATTTACACTCGATCCAAATGCCTCACATGATTGGATATATGTTGAGGATTTTATAAACGGTATATTTGCGGTCATTGCCAATGCAAAAGATTTCATAGGTAAATCCGTGAACATAGGAACTGGAAAACAACATACAAATAAAGAGGTAGCAGAAACTTTAGTATCTATTGCCAATGCCAAAAGCCCAATGAGGTTAAAAGAAACCACATTGTTAAGAAGTTATGATACTACGAACTGGATAGCTGATACATCGTTATTAAGACATGTAGGTTTTAGACCAAAGTTCACATTAAAAGAAGGGTTATCAAATACTTATGAGTATTATAATAATTTAAAACCAAGGAATGATCTTGATCGTGCTATGGAACAATCTTTAAGAATGGTTAATGCATTATGATTGTAAATAAGGATTTGAAAAGAAGAATAATTGAAATTTCATATAAACATAAACTTTCTCATTTAGGCAGTTGTTTGACTACCGTTGATTTAATAAAGGAAATATACGATGAAAAAAACGATGATGAAAAGTTTGTGCTATCTGCGGGGCATTCAGGATTAGCGTTGTATGTGGTATTAGAAAGTATTTATCCAAGAGTAGATGCGGAAGAATATATAAAAAGAGATGGAATACATCCTGATAGAAATAACGAAAGTGAAGAATTTATAGATTGTTCAACAGGCTCACTGGGGCATGGATTACCAATAGCTATAGGTATGGCATTATCCGATAGAAATAAAAATGTATACTGCATGATAAGTGATGGCGAATGTGGAGAAGGCTCAATAAGCGAGTCTTTAAGGATAATGGCAGAGCATGAGATAAATAATCTATATGTATATATTAATGATAACGGTTATTCAGCATATGATAGAACAGTAAACAGAGTACGTTGGTTGTTATATTCTTTTCCTTCTTTGCATTCCAACATGAATCATAAAATAACAAATTGTGATTACCTACCTTTTCTTAAAGGCTTGGAGGGACATTATCATATTATGAATGAAAATGAATATGATTTTGCGTTAGGAATACTAGGATGAAATCAGCTGAGTTCAATAAATTAATAGATGATGTGATTGAAATATTATGGGAAATGGATGCTGTTGAAGTTCCATATGGAGGTGGTATTAGAGTATCGTATTCAGGGGATGAGTTAAAAACTGCAGTTGCAAGAATAAGAGCATTGGGGGCGGTTAAACAATGAACCCAAAAGAAAGATTAAAAAATTATCCATTGCATGAATCTATACGAGGTTATTTTGGTTATGAACTTTATAAACATATGGAAAGAAATAATGATACATGGCTTGTGTCCATAGATCTAGGCTATGGACTTTTCAACGCCCACTTTGAGGACTTTCCGGAGAGGTGCATCAACACGGGTGCAGCGGAGGAATCCGCTCTTGACATTTGTGTAGGTCTTGCACTTTCTGGAAAGCTCCCAGTGGTCTACAGTATCACACCATTTCTTTTGTGGAGAGCTGCCGAAGTAATAAGGCTTTACATAGATCATGAAAATATACCTGTAAAGCTTATTGGTAGTGGGAGAGATAAGGACTATTCAATAACTGATGGGTTTTCCCATGACGCTACTGATGCGAAGGATTTACTTGCTTTGTTTCCAAATATCGCTGAATATTGGCCTGAATCAAAGGAGGAAATTGCATGGGTAGTAAAGCAGATGTTGGACAACGGCTATCCTACGTTCGTATCGCTTAAGAGATAAGCTATCACCACTTCCCTCCCCTATTCCGAGGGGATGTCTCTAAAACATCCATTTCATGGGGTTTTGGGTAGTTGAAAATTTTCTAGAGGTCGTTATTTCTAGTAGGGGAGTCTGAACACATTATGTACCCAATAAAGACTATAAAAACACATGACACTTATGAAGCTAGTTTTTATATACTTTATGGAGGTATATTTGCAAAAGTGAGGGAAATGAGGTTAAATAAGAAACGAGCTAAGAAAAAGGGCTATGTGGATATGTGGACAATTACTGTGGATAACGTACCGCAATGGGCAATAGAAACTTGGCAAACTAGAAAGGCTTATGGGAACATTACAGAGTTTGTAGATGTCCGTAATAAGTTAAAGAAAGATATAAAACGTGCAATCGCAGGTAAGTTTACCTATTAAAACAACCAAACTGACTAAATTAGAACGCAAATGGTACAAAGAATACCTTAAATGTTTTAATTCTTCTGATGCGTTGAAAAATGCTTATCCTAATAATAATTATGCTTACGATAGTATAAGAACTATGGCTGCCCAAACAAAAAAGTCTGTTTTTGCAAAACTTAGCGTGACAGAGGATGACCTAATGGAGCAGATGGGTTTAAGTGATGAGGGACTATATCAAGATGTTATTGATGGAAGAAAAGCAACAAGGGCATTAGTGGTTGATGGTAAAGTGGTTGGAGTTCCAGATTATTCCACAAGACATAAATTTACAGAAACAGCATTAAAATTAAGAGGGAAACTTACTGATTCAAGCCGATTAGAACTAACCGGTAAAGATGGCGAACCAATAAGGTTGAGCATAATTGCGGGGATAGGTTTTATGCCTCCTAAGGATATTTAAAATGCCTAGCGGTGTTTATAGGAGATCTTTACAAAATAAATTAAATATAAGTAAAGCCTCTATGGGAAGAACTCCATGGAACAAAGGAAAAATTGGTATATATAGTGATGAGACTAGATATAAAATGGGGGCTAGTTTCAGGGGCAAAAAACAACCAAAACTAGCTGAATTTAACAGAAAAAAGATTTTTACTGAAGAATTAAGAAGGAAAATGTCTTTAAGACAAAAGGGTGAGAAGGGTTCGAATTGGCGAGGAGGGGTTGGTATAGTTAATGTAAAGATCAGAAATTCTATTGAAGGTAAACTATGGCGTGAGGCAGTTTTTGCTAGGGATGGTTGGATTTGTCAAAAGTGTTTAATAAAAGGTGGAGTTCTTAGAGCACATCATATTTATAGCTTTAATAAATATAATAATATGCGATTTGATATACATAACGGCGTGACATTATGCAATAAGTGCCATAAAGAGTTTCATTCTAAATATGGTGTGAGAGATAATAATTTGGGGCAGTGCGACAAATGGCTACTGAGATAACTTTTCCCAATATTGAGAGATTGAACAAATATCAAAAGGAAATACTGTTTGAGGATAATCATAGATTTAAGGTCTGTATATGGCATCGTCGGTGTAGAAAAACCACCACAGCTATAATTGAGATAACAAAACAAGCACACATCAGAAAAGGTATTTATTGGCATTTATTCCCTACATACACAGAAGCTAAAAACTCTATATGGCGTGATCCAAAAATGTTGTTTGGTAACATCCCAGAAGAACTTATTGAAAAAAGAAATGAAGCTGAAATGGTAGTTACATTTAAGAATGGTTCTATCTATCAGCTTATCGGTGCTGACAATGCGGATAGACTAAGAGGAGCAGGCCCTATGGGTATGGTGCTTGATGAATACGATACTATGAAAAATGACGTGTGGCCTGTTGTTGAGCCTATACTTCGTGCGAATGGAGGTTGGGCGTGGTTTGTTGGAACTCCAAAAGGTAAACAGAAGTTATATGATTTGTATAACAGAGGGCAGGATGTTAATAACACCGAGTGGAAGTCATGGATATTAAGAGCCGATCAGTCAGGAATAATTCCATCCGACCAATTAGAAGAATCAAGAAAAACAATGAGTCAATCGTTATTTAACCAAGAATGGATGTGTGATTTTCTTGAAGGTGAGGGATCAGTGTTTCGTAATGTCCGTGCTATTTGCAATGCTGTTCCACAAAAACCTAAGATTGATCATTATTATGTAATGGGTGTTGATCTTGCAAAAGTACAGGATTATACAGTAATAGCGATATACGATAGAACTACAAACCAAGAGGTTTATCAAGATAGATTTCAGACACTAGAATGGCCATTTCAAAAGAAACGTATTATGGAGATAGGAAGATACTACAATAATGCTCTAATGAGCGTTGATGCAACAGGTATTGGAGACCCGATAGTTGATGATTTGTTAAGGGCGGGTTGTGCAGTTGAGCCGTTTAAAATAACTAATCAGAGTAAGAAAGAACTCATTGAAAAGTTATCTATTTGGATTGAACAAGCGAAGATCAGGTTACTTCCAATGGAGGAAACGATGCTGGAGTTTGATAATTTTAGTTATGACATTTCAAGTAATGGGAGGATAGTATATAATGCGAGAGAGGGTTATCATGACGACATTGTAATTGCGAATGCACTTGCAGTTTGGCAATTGCAACCTTTATATATAGCTCCGAAAAAAGAAGAATTGCCGTTGGTTAAGGAAGCATATATACAACGTGTTAAAATGCAACACGGTGAGATTGATCCTTACTTTGATTTACAGGAAATATGACAGAAACAGAAACCACAATATTTGAAGAATCCGAAAACGAAATAATGCCTAAGATAGAAGAGGGATGGGTAGAGAAGGTTATATTTCATGAAAATGTAGTAAGAGAAACCTTATTATTTGTTGAGGATATTTTACAAAGATCATCCATACCCTTTATGATATTAGGAGATATTGGGAAGTTATTATTTGAACAAGAAGTTCCTACTCTTGATGTTAGTAGTGTAGAGATTGGTATATTGAAAGGACAAATGACAGATCAGTGTATTTCAACATTAAATAGTCTTTGTAAATTAGTTAAAAATGGCGAGAATTATTTTATAGATTATAATGAAGTTCCTGTAAAACTAACTATAATAAGTCATTATTATCCTTTTTTTATGAATCCGGATGTAAGATATTATATGTTAACAGAGTTTAGAATACCTAATCCCTTTAATGCTTATTGGGAGGAAAGAGATAAGATAGAATGACAGAATACGCATTAGTTGCAGTTATATTTATGTTACTTCTCGCAAATATTGGACTTGTTATTTTCTTTTTCAGATTTGTTGAGAAAATGGAAAAGGAAAACAAGAGTTATATAAAAGCTTTTATGTCAAAGGATGCTAGAGAGTTTAGTTTATCTGACATTGAACCAAAAGAAGAAAAAGAAGACCTTTTTGTAAATCAGGAATATGTGCCAATAGAGCAAGCTGAAGATTCTCTATTTAAACAAGCTATTAAAGATTTTCAGGATGTAATACATGGCTGATAAAGTTGTTGATAAATACATTCCAACATCGGGTATAGGTATGGAAATAGATGCAATGGTTGCAATGGTCGAAAATCAGCGTAAATCATTTGAACGCAGGTGGTACGATAATAACTTTTTTGATGACGGATACCATTTTAGATATATATCAAGAACAACTGGAAAGATAATAGATTCATCATCAATAGGAGATGCCAATCTTCCACAAAGAGCAATTCCAAAAGCATCAAGACAAATAAGAGGTATTGCAAACCTGCTTCTTGGACCTGACTATACACCTGTTGTGTATCCCGAAAAGGTTAGTATGGCACAATTTCCTCCAATAACAGGTACTGATCCACAGACAGGGCAACAGATATCACAACCAAACCCTGACTATCAAAAATCTATTGATGTTGCTAAAGAAACGGCTAAAAAGGTTGGACATTATATTATGAAGGAATGGGAAAAACAGGAGTTAAAAGAAAAACTCACATTGATGTTATTATTGGCAGCCAAAAATGGTATATCATTTCTTCAGGTATGGCCCGATGCTGTTGAAGAGAAGATAAAAACTCAAGTGTATGATGCTTTTGATATATATCTGCTTGGTAGTATTTCCTCAATATACGACTCACCTTTTATAATAAAAACTACACCTCGGCTTATCAGTGTAATAAAGGCTAATGAGAACTATGATAAAGATCAATTAAATCTTATAAATCCAGATAATAAATACGCTTCAAGTGAGATAAAACAAGCCTATATGCAGGCAAGATATGGAAGTGGTATGGAATCAGACAAAGCTACAACCCTTATATTAAAAGAAGCATTTATAAAGGAATATGTTGGTAGTGAAAATATGGGAAGGATTACATCTAAAAATACCGATGTGTTAAAGGGAAAAAAGATAGGAGATATGATCATAAGACATGTTTTTAGTGCAGGTGGGGTTTGGCTTTTGGATGAATACATTGGTTTACCTGAATACCCATTTGTTGATTTTAGATTTGAACCAGGTCCTATATATGGAAAAACTTTAATGGAGAATTTTATACCTGCAAATAAATCATTGGACATTGTTATGTCAAGAGTTGAACGTTTTGCAAATACTATGGTTACAGGCACATGGTTAACAAGAAAAGGTGAGAATCTTCAAATATCAAATCTTTCAGGCGGGCAAAAACTTGAATATACACAGACACCGCCAGTTCAAGGAAACATAGCAAATATTCCTCCTTTTATGTTTCAGTACATACAGTTATTAAACTCAATAATCGAGGAGCAAGGAGCTAGCACTTCGGCTCTTGGAGTGCTACCAGATGGGGTGAAAAGTGGAATCGCTATTGAGTCTGTTAAGTCAACAGAATATGCTAACCTAAAAATAGCATCAGATCAACTGAAAAGTACAATAAAAAGAACTAGTGAAAGAATGATTGATATAGCTTCTGATTTTGTTATGCCTCAAACTGTTTATGTGCTTGAAAAGGGTAATCCGTCATATTTTGATATAATAGGGCAAAATGGCATTGATGTGAGAAATAAAATTGGTGAGGATGTTAGCCAAATGATACCAATTAAGAAAGATTATCTTGTCGATATTCAAGTTGAGTCTGGTCTTGGATTTACACAAGAGGGTAAAAAACAGACAATGCAACAGATAATAACTTTCTTTGAACCGCTGATGGAAAAAGGTCTCATTTCACAAGATGCTCTAAAAGTATTAGTTAGATCAACTCTTGAAACTTTCCAATATGGGAATGCTGGAGAATTTGTTGAGGCTATGGATACCGGTATGTCAACAGCCCCTATGACAGGACAACAGATTGATCAAATGAAAATAGCGGTTTTGGAGGTACTAAAAGAGGCGGGTGTAGTTGGTCCGCAAGCAGATCAAAAATTTGTTGATAGTACAAAAGTTGGAGTACTTGAGGCAATGAAAGACACAGGCGCACTTAGTAATGTAAATAAACAGAACCAATCACAAACTCCAAAAGAACCGAGTGAATCTATATCATTTAAGGATTTGCCTATTTCTGGAAAACAACAGATGGCAGAGCATGCAGGAATACAACTTGATCCTAATGAATTAGCACGACAGGAACAGCTGAATCAAAAAATTTCAAGTATATCGTCGAAAGGAGGTCAATAAAATGCCACTTAAAAAAGGGAATTCGGATAAAACCGTAAGTTCCAATATAAAAGAACTCATGCACTCAGGTTATGAACAGAAACAAGCCGTTGCAATTGCTATGAACAAGGCAGGTAAATCAAAAAAGAAGAAATATAAAAAAGGACAATCTTATTCCAAAGATGCTGTGCAGGGAGCAATGCATAAAATGGATAAGGGAAAGATGATGTAATGAGTAAGGTTATTATTCAGTATTATTTAATATTTGATCCTGCCGAGACATGGACATATAAATCACAATTTGAAGATGATTTTGCAACATTTCTGCGTGTAAGGGGTCTTGAGGCAGAAATAGTGCAAATGCCCGATAGCTCAATTCAGGGCAATGTTAGATATCTTTTTATTAAAAAATCTGAAGGTATAGTTTTAAATCCCGCCCCTAAAGAAAAATCTGTAAAACAAACTGTAGCGAGTCTTTCACAAAAGAAAGGATTTGACGGAAAATTTGTCAAGGCAAATACACCGAGTAAATAAATGTCACAGTATGCAATTCAAGATGAGAACCAATTTCCTGCTCTTTTAGGTCATAGTGGCACGACAGGAACAGCTGAGATAAGACGCATAGTTGTTACTGATGAAGGTGCTGTCAAAGTTGATCTTGTATCGGGCGATACTATAAACATTGGTACAATAAATGTGGGTACGGTTTCTGTTAGTGGCACAGTGCCTGTAAGTGGTACAGTTTCTACATCTCCAAGTCTATATGCTCTAAAAACCGATGATTCTTCATCCGGAACAACGTATGTTGGAGAAGCTACAACAGGTTCGTTAGGAACTTCTACAGTTTGGAGGATAAAAAAGATTGTAGATACTGGAGGTACAGCACTTGATTTAACTTGGGCGGGGGGGAGTGCAACATTCACAAATGTGTGGAATAATAGGGGAACATTAAGTTATAGCTAGAAGTATAATAAAAAAATGGCGTACGATTTATTTACCAAGAATTTCAAAAAGGTAGGAGACAAATATACGATGGGTCTACGAGTCATAATTAAGGAGAAAAGATGAGTGACTTTTCAGTAGTAAAGATACTTGGAACACCAACAATTAATCTTACTCCAGCCACGGCTTCCCAGGTGAATATTGTTGATACTGGCGGTTACTATGTCGGCACTGAAGTAGAAACCGCTCTGGCCGAAATCGGGGCGGGAACCACCCTAGATAGTCGCTATATAAATGTTTCTGGTGATACGATGACTGGCCTTCTTCAGTTTAGCGGGACTACTCATGCTGGATTAAAACTTCTTTCTTTAACAACCACGCAACGAGATGCTCTAACCCCCGCAAATGGCATGATTGTTTATAATTCAACTGACAATCAGGTGCAGGGGTATGTGGGGGGGACATGGGGACAGATAGGCGGCGGTGGCTCTCAAACTCCCTGGACAAGCGACGTAAACGCCGCTGGATACAAACTTATTGGAAACACAACAACAACTGGCGATCTAACCCTCCAAACCACTTCTGGTGTAGGCACCACTGGGGCCGATATGCATTTCCTTGTAGGCAACAATGGGGCGACAGAAGCAATGACAATTTTAAATGCAGGCAACGTCGGCATCGGGACGACGGGACCGGGGGCGAGGTTGGGTTTTGCGGCGGCAACAACAGCCGCAGGTGG
>Ga0209520_10000118_pt1 | contig 39447 bp, 60 predicted proteins | sample Rifsed16ft1_FD_184009 | JGI IMG/M metagenome (GOLD analysis project Ga0209520, IMG submission 184009) | Soil microbial communities from Rifle, Colorado, USA - sediment 16ft 1 (version 2) | ecosystem: Environmental > Terrestrial > Deep subsurface > Rock core/Sediment | place: Rifle, Colorado...
CCCGCCGATGAGATCAGGGGGAATCTTGTAAGCGCGAGCGATGTCGTCGAGAGACCACTTGAGCGTCGCAATAAACTCAGCGTCTTTCATGCTCATATCCACTTTTTCAACGCCGACAGACTGCCTCATCACCATCCAGCGATGATGTCGGTCTTTGCCAGCGAAGCGGCGCTCCATGTTTTCTTCGAGCTCGTCGCTCTGCTTGGGCGACCACGCAACACCCTCAGGCGGCTTGATCACACCGCCCAACAGCATGCCTTGATCAAAGAAATTTTTGTTTGACTTCATTGCTGACGTGCTGATGTCTGCCGCGATGCGCGCCGCGGCCAGCGGCGAGAGACCCTCGTATTCGTCGATCGGGTTCGGGTATCTCAGCCAAACAGTTTCAGCAGGCGAGAACTCGAGCGGCTTACCAGCGCCGGGGTCGTACTCGAAATGATCAATGTATTTCGTCGGGTGAGGAATTACTTTTACACGATCGGGGCGCGCCCACCAGATTTCTTGCGGCGCACCTTTGCCACTCGCGCCACGCTCAACAAACCAAAACGCCTTACCCCACAACGAGAGCGAGAGCTCAGTCATGTAGAGCAGGCGGTTCAAAGTCCAAAACGGATTTACTTTATTTAGCAGATCGTAGAGATCACCGCTCGTCTGCTCGATGCCCTTGATCTCGTCTTTGACTTTCATGCGCTTGAGAGTTTTCAGGGGCGAGCTCGAAAGCAGATCCGCTCGCAGGTTCGAGCACACATACACGCCGTTCGACGTGGCAATGTAATTGCCATACTCTGACGGGCTGAATTTCTTGTCGCTCAGCGGGTAGATCGGAGTCGAAACGCCCTCACCCAAGAGGTACGAGCGCGCACGCGGCGCAAGCTGTTTGTTGATGTCGTCAAGAATTGACATTGGTCGCTCTGTTGAAACCCACGATCGCGGCGGCGATTATGAAACGAACGAACAGGCTGATCTTCCCACCTACCCAGCCGAGCGCGACAAAGGGAAAAGCGATGAGCCAAACAACGCCGCTCATCAGGTTGATCTTTTTCGTGCGCTCTCTTATTTCACTCAGCATATAAAAAGACGCTCACCTCTCGAATTTGAGAGCGAGCGTCTTAGAGACGGTGACTCGACGTGCACCTTACCAGATACGGGGGTTCGCTGTCAAGCGCCCCCACATGCAGACTTATAAGTTAATTTGCAGATTAACTTCTAGCCCTCATCCCCTGTCGGTTCTTTCGACGAGATCGAATAGCGCTTCTCGATCAGGCGCACAATGCCGATCACCTCGCGTCTGAATGGCGATTTATCGGCGATTAGCTTTACGATCGCAAGCAGATAACGCCGAATGCCTACCCAAAACTCGCGCTCATCCATTCCTGCCTGCCTCTCGAACAATCTTGCGTTTCGTTTTCTCGAGCACGTCGCCGACCACTTTCACAGTCTGCTCGCGGATCTGGCGCGCCGCGATCAGCTCAGTAACAGTTTTCTCGATCGCGTCCTTGTAAGGCGCGAGCATCGTATAGATCACCCAGTAAGGCAGTTGCTTGAATACGATCACTGGCCTCGTTAGTCGCCAGCCGCCATCGATCAACGCAATACCGATCGGGGTCTTGTGCAGAGGCACAAGCACAGTCATCTTGCGAGTTTCGCCGCCGACGCTCATTTCGCCAACCTCGGGATGAGACCTTTTGCGATAGCAAGATTCATGTGCGACAACGAGAGGCAAATCTCAACGAGAATCTTCGAGACGATCTGCCTGCCGCCCTTTCGACGATCAAGCAAACGCTTCGAGCGCTGAGCCCATCGCGTCGCGGCCGCGTGATATTCCTTGCCGAGCTTCGCTTTCTGAGCGAGCGCCAGCAGACAGTAGAAGCCCCACAATAACTTTATTGCTTTCACGATGACAAGCTCCCTTCAAGATCGGCGTTCCAAAACGCATGCACTATAGCATCAGCGAGATCAGTCGATACGCCGATCTCAGCCCTGATCTCGTCTTTAGGCTTGATCTGGATTCTTCCGTTCGACGTTTCCCACCACTCAGCGGCGCTCAGCTCTTGCAAGAGGCTCGAATATTTGTCGCTGAAATCAGGCAGACAAATAAAGTGCCCGTTCGCGGGGTTGAGCAGATCGCGCAATCCCCACCACGCGGCCGCTCTCACGTTGACAAAGCCGACGACGCCCGTTTCGTCTCGTTTTTTCGTGCCCGCACCAGCGCTGAATGAGATCACTGAATAGCCCAGCTCAGCGAGACGATCTACCACGCCCGAGCCAATTCCGATCACGTCGACAACGTAGCTCGTATCCTCGCCACCAGCGTTCACCAGCTCGCCCGTAAATTGCATCGTGTCTCTGCTCTTGCTCGTGAAGATGTTAGGGATGACCTCGCCCCACTCGCCGAACTCATCAACGTACTGAGCAGGCACAGGGCATTTGTAGCGTGGGGCGTAAGCGCCGCGATCACCACCGCGGCCAACGTCAGCGCCAATGACGGGCGGCTCTTTCGTCGTGATCTTTTCGCCCGCTTCTTGCCATGCGTTGTAATGCTCGATCGCTCTCTGCACCCAAGAGACGGGGATGACGGTCGACTCTGTGTCGCTATCTGCGAACTCGCCGAGCACGCGATTTTGATAGCGCGGGTCTTCCTCGCCCCACAGCTTAGCCATGCGCGCAACCCACTCAGCAGAGATGCGCCCAGCCTTGATCACACGATCGATCGTAATGTGCATCGGGTCCCAGTGCTCAGTTCCCTTTGCTCGCTGGTGTATCTCGTAGAAGCGGCCACGAGCTTCACCGGGGGTCGAATTAGCTATGCCGTATGCTTCCATACGGGTATCAGCACCAGCACCCGCAAAAGCCCCCTCTGTAGCGTCGAACGTGGCTGTCTGAATGGTCTTGGCCTCGTCGTAGATATAGACGACGCGCTCAGCGTGAGCACCCTCCATCTTGGCAGGGTCATTCGACGCCGCCGCGAAAGCCTTTTGAGTTTCGCCGATGCGCAGTGCTCGAGCGAGAAGCTCTGTTGATCTGAACGGCTCGCGGCCGATCTTATCCCAGCGCAGTTGCCGAGACCACTTGTGAATCTCAGGCCACAGAAATTCTGTGAGTTGTCGCCATGCCGAGGCTGTCGTCGGCACGATCACGTCGGGCGCTGTCATCACGCCCCATAGCACGGTTATCGACGCGAACGTCGTCTTGCCCGTTCCGTGGGGCGCACGCATCGACAAGAAATGATTTTCACCAAGCCGCGCAAATCCCTCGTCTTGGTACTCGGTCAACCCGCCGCCCTCAGGCCAGATGATCAGATCGTGCGCAAAGGCGAGCGGGTCGTGGCCGTATGTCTTTTGTAGTTTGTGGGCGATCGTCAGATCAGTCGGCATAGCAAGCGCTTCGATCAGCCAGTCCTCGAGCACGTCTTGCGCAGAGCCGCCGCTAAGGCGTATCTTTTCTTCGAGCTGTTTGACTTGAGCGCCGTATGAGTACATCTATCTGATCTTCCCGAGCGTCTTTGCCATGTGCTCTTGAATGCGTTGCAGTGCGCCTTGCCCGCCGCTCACACGACCAATCTCATTGCGAATTACGTCGACGAGCTCGAGCATGATGCCTATAACCCATGCTCGCTGGATGAACTCACCCTTGTCGGTGTTGATCTGCCGCTGTGTGTCCACGACGCGCCGCGTCTGCTCGATCTGCTTGTTGAGCTCAGCTCTTGACTCGACTGCTGAAACGCCGTCGTCAATGATCTTGCCAAGTTCGACGTAATATTTCGCAAAGCGCTTTGTGTCATTGCGAGCCTGCGCCGCGATCGCTTTTTTGTAGGTGTCTCGAAGCGCATGCCACAGATCGACGGTGTTGCCGAGCTCGCTCTCTTGCAAGACCTGCAAGAGCATCGTGCGCGTGAGCGCCGCTTCTTGCTTTAGGTTCACGACCTCAGGGTCGTCGAGAAATTGTTGAAATGCCGGCGCTAAATCTTTGGGGACGTACTTAGAATAATGACCGTGCTTGTACCCTTTCGCCGCGACACCTTTGAGAGATTTCCCACCGTGAAAGCGACACGCATCGCCCTCATGATCGACGGGTTGCTCGCAATGGCGATCAGTGCCGCACTCAGGGCAAGCCCAAAGCTCGTACTCTGCCTTTGTATAGCGATGTGCGCATTCAGGGTTTCTGCAAGATTTCTTCCTGCGCCCGCATGTGAACTTTTCATTTGGCATTCGTGGGGGTTTCTTTGAACCCATCGCTCATATAAACGCCGTAATAGTCCGTCCTGCCCGGCGCTGGCTCGCAGGCAGGGCAAGGGTCGCCAAATAGATCATGCTTTGCGCAATAGTTCATACGAGGCGGCACGTCAAGCGGGTTGTGCTGAGGGCACAACGTCGAACTTTTCGCGTCGTCGTAAACTCTGCCGCAGTCAGTGCAGACAACAAGCATTTCTCACCTCACGCTTTGAAAACCAATAAGTACTCGTGATTCTTTGGAGCGATGCGCTTCAAGTTGAAATCGACTGCAAAGAGCCTGTTCATCCCGCCGACCAAGCCCTCGATTATCCAAGTGTCGTGCAGGGTGTAGCCCGCTCGCCCGTACAGTGCGATCGTGTCGGTATGGTAGCTATAGAACTTGCCCTCTCTGCGAAAGTCATTGACGTTGACCACGACCCACGCACCCGCCTTGAACTTGGGATGCCACGCTTTCGCTACCTCGTACATGCTCTCGAGAAAGGCGGGGTAAGTGCTGTTTGTGCCGAGCTGTTCAGGCTCGTTGCCGTAGAACTCGATATCCCAATAGGGCGGCGACGTAAAAGAAAAATCGCCGATGCCGTCAGGTATGTCGAGAGGCGTTCTGCTGTCGCCTCGAGTGATGTTGATGCCGACCTCAGGCTGATCTCTGATGATCAGCTTTCGCACATGCTCGCAGTAGGCAAAGAAATCCTCGCTCACGTCGTACCCCCAATAATTGAGCGAGCGCATCTTGGCAACCTGCATGCGCACACCCTGTCCCATGAACGGGTCAAGATAGTTGTCAAATGGCTTGGCGTAATACTTGATGCAAAAGTCGACGAGCTCTGCTGGCATTGTCGACGCTCGAGCGCTGTCTTGCTGTGTTGCTTTCACGCCACCGATCACGCCGATCGACTTGCGCAGTCTCGACTGGCTATCGTCGCCCATCATCGCCGCGGCTGATCTCAACGTAGACGGGTTCTCTTTCTGATAGCTGTGCATTCGAGCACTGAGCGCACCACGCCCCAAGTGCAGAACTGATCTCGGGATAAAGCCGAACTGCTTATGTAGATCCGCGCGGCGGTCTTGCCCCGCTTCGACAGAAGCTTTCAGCTCAGCGACGTTCTTTGCTTTCTTTGCCTTAGCCATAGAGACGAGCTCCCGCGATCAGAATGATCGTAGCCAATATGAGCGCAACAGCGATCGCGAGCAAGACGATCTGCCCTACCGTTGGGATGCGTGCGCTGTCGATCGCCCTGATCGCTCTGCGCAAACTCTCTAAGTCTTGAATTTCCTCGGGTGTCATCGTTTGAACATCACTTCGAGAATCTTGCCGAGCGTCGTCTTTTTGCTCTTACGCAAGCTCTCGACTCGCTTCGCAAAAGCGTCATACGTCTTGCGACTGATCAAGCCCCTGTACTCACCGAACGCAAAGCGCACGTTGTCCTCGCCTACGTTTTGATCTTGAAACTCACCGAACTCTTTGCGCCCGCCCTCAGCTTCGAGCTCGCCCATCTGCAAAGCGATCGCCTGCATGTCGTTGTCAGAAATCGAGATCGGGAGTTGCCCCTGTTCTTTGAGCTCAGTGATCAGCGCAAGGTATCCCTCATTCCACAGCTCGAAATGATCAGCACCCGCCAGCGTCAGATTGTTGTGATCGACTGCGAACTGCTCAGCTTCGCTGACGCTCTTGGCGTTCACGCCAACCTGCACAGGCAAGCACCATTCCCCTGTTTCTGTGTCGAGCAGTACACCAGCAGGGGGCAGAGACTTTCCTTGCGCCTGCATGCGTTCCAGAGCTTCCAGACGGCCGTTGCCACCCACGAGAGCACCGAGTGTCTCGTCGTAGATCGGCGCATCACGAAAGCCGTATCTGCGCAGGGATGCGATCAGTTTGTCGAAATCGTGGCGCTTAGGATTCTTTTCCCACTTACGAGCTTGGCTCAGTCGAACATAGATGATCGAGAGCCTTATGCCTTTGTCGGTGACGGCCGCGGCCGTGAGCGACTTGTTTGTCATAGTCGCAGACTATATCACAGCGAGCTTTGGCGCGGGCGGCTTGAGCGTTTGTAAGTTGAAATCGAGCCGCTCGAGTGACACCCACAGCGAGCCCGTTCTGCTGATCAGAGGCACATACACATCGATATTGTCAGCGGGGTTGACGATCTTGCCTTGCCGAGTGATCACTGTGAACTTGTGAATGAGCGTCGGCTTCGTCTTGTAATTCATACGAGACGGGTCAGGCACGATCGGCTTTTTCTTGTCGCCCAACACCATGGTCTTGATCTGCGCTGAGTTACCTACGATGTTGAGCACCTCGACGAAATTGCCGCCGAAGCCCAGCGTGTCGATAAACGTATCTCTGTTTCGCCAACCTGCAGGCGGCGAGACGAGAAACTTGTAAGAGCGCCACCCGTTGAGCACAGCAACGAAAGACTCCCACTCAGTGAACAGCTCGATATTGTCTTTGACGAGCTTGCCATCTTTCGACAGCTTTTTGATCGAGAACGGGCAAGTCTCGGGCGTTGCGTTGTAGGGAATTTTTGTGTCGGGGAAATACTTAGGGAACTTGCCGCCCCTGTACGGCAGAGCCATTCGAGAAAGCACGAGCTTACCTTTCGCGTTTCGCATAAACTGGTAATCGTGCTTGAGCTGAGCAAGTCGAGCCATGGGCGCAGTGTACACCTAAACCCCTGAGGTCGCCAAACCACTATAGGGTCAAAATAAAAGAGCTCAGCATCTACGCTGAGCTCTTTCTCGACTAGAACGGGGGCTCGTCGCCGCCTTCTTCTGCGTCGGTCTCGTCGTCGAGATCGGTATTCTCAAACCACATTAGCTATCACCCCCTTTCTTTTTGCGCTCTCTCGCTCGTCGCCCTTGCCCTGAGTGTATTTCGGGGGCAACGATGCGCTTGACAGCTCGAATGTGCTTGCAGTCGCCAGCTTGCGAACCTCTCGGCGTTACGCATTTGGCGCAGACGAAATACACAAAGCCCGTTTTCTTGAAAGAATAGCGCCACACCGTGATCTGCTTGTCAGTGCTGATCTCGGTTACATGCCACGTTTCCTCAGAGTGATTCGAGGCGAGCGCGTGATCTGTGCTCTGATGCTCTACTTTCCAACGTCTCACTTTTCCTCAGCTTTCTCTAGTCGTCAAAGTCTTTACGATCGTTTTCGCCATAGATGCGAATGACGAACGCCGCTTCCTCGAGAGGCAGTTCACGCTTACACCACCTGATCGCCTCGTCTGCGTCTTGCACGAGCCCTTGATGTGTGTACGTCTGATACCCGTCGCCGTTCAGCTCGTAGAGCGCAAAGCCAAAACCCACAACCTCGAACATGCGCTTCGGCGGGAACGTCTCGGTCGAGGCGCAGATTATCTTTCGCCCATCGGGCAACGTGTAACGCACGACGCTCTGATCAGGCTTGCTCACAGATCACGCTCGAAGATCAACCAAAAGACATCACGCACAACATCGGGCGTAGGCGGGCGGCTCTCGGCAATCGGCTTGTCAGAGAACATGCGCATCAGGTTTCCCATCGGTCTGCCACAGTCGAGGCAAGACCACTCGCCCTCTTTCATGCCGACGAACGGAAACTCGGTGTCGTTAGCCTCAAAGATCGAAAAGCTTGCCTGCCACGTCGTTTCGATGCCAGTGCCGATCAAACGCTCGTGCTTGCAGTTGAGCATCTTGTCGATCGCCTCTTGTATCTGTTTCTTTGCGATCTCTCGCATGCGCTCTCTGAGCTCGGGCAAGCCCTCGATTTTGATTGTTACCTTACCCATTGAGCACAGTCTCTTGCATTTCGCTCTCTGAGCAGTAGAACTCAGCGTACTCTCGGCGACATCGATACCAACCGATCGGCGGGATGCCGAAATCGTCGTCAGCAGTGATATCTTGACCGAGTGCAACCATCATCGCTTGATCTTCCGTACAGCCATCGAGTAAAGAGGCTTCGTAGATCGGGCGAGTCTCGCCGTCGAGAATGCCATCGATCACTTTCTGACTTGCAACATCAGAAGCGACGAGCTCGTGCGACGCATCATTGCTCTTGCCGCTACCCAAGACGTAGAGACGCATATTCGCAGGCTCGACAAAGCTGAACTCATGTGGAGAAACTCTCAGCGCTTCGCCCTGATAGATGATCTTTCGAGCTCGAGCATAGTTAGGCTCGAAGCCGAAACCATCCCAAAACAGATCACGGTCGAACGTGGGATCTGCTAGATCGAACTCGATTTCTTCGCCCTTACGTCGCTTCGCTCTGAGCTGAGCGTCAGTAGGCTCGTAGCCGTCGAGATCGCCGATAGCCAGCGCGTGCCGAGCCGAGCTTTGAGCGAAGCCCTCGTGCGCCCAAGGGGTCGACCAAAAGATCGAGAGCTTGGGCGGCGAAACCTCAGTCGGTAGTTTCTTGATCAGAATTATCCACATAGCTAACCCTTACCCTCAACGCTCTTGATCTCAATTGCGTCGAGCTTCTCGAACAAGTTGTCTGCGTCTTTCTGCGCCTGATCAGCCGCCTCTTTCATCGCGGCGAGCTTGATCAGCACAGCAAGAGGGGTTCGCTTTGTCGCCCCGTAACGCTGGCGCAGATAGTAAGCGAGCTCCCGAGCCTTTCTGTCAGTCATTTTGATCTCTATTCGTGCCATTTATCACCTCAGAGTTAATTTACAGATTAACTTCTATCCATCAGCTTTTCAGCGCGCTTGTTGTACTTGGCGATCGCCTTGTCGATAGTACGCAAAGTCTTTTGAGCATCGTTTCGATGTTCACCTAGTAGATAAAGCAGTCTCGAAACAGCAGAAAGCTCATCGTGCAAAACATTATTTGAGCCTTCGTCGAACTTGTCTTGGTAGCTGAGCTCGCTGAGCATGCCGTCGAGAGCGTGGTAACTCTTGCCGCGCTTGATCGCCTTGAAGCTTACGATCTTAGGCACGTCAAATCTGAGCGAGACGACCCAGATCACAACAGCGCCGTCAGGGTCGCCCTCTAAGCCTAGTTGTCGACGATGATCGTGAACCTTGCGAGCATGCAACGAACAGAAGCCGAAGCCATCGATCGTCTCAAACACCTTGCCACGACACTGATGCGAGCCGAACGATCGACCACCATCAGCCACAGAAACGCGGCAACGTTCGAGACTAGGCTTGTAATTGCGTTGAAGAGCGCTTCCTACAAAAACAGTCACGCCAAATTTCTGAAAATCATCCCTCATTTCTTCACCTCATCTTGACTGAGTGCCACGAACTCAACGCCGTCGATCGTGTCGATGATGCCAAAGAACTGATCGTCGCACTCTACGAACACAGGGCGATCGCCGCGGCCAGCAGAGACAGTCTTGCCTCTGAACTCGGGATGCACCCAGAGAAACCACTCGACCAACGTGCCAATCGCCGCGTCTCTGCTCGTCGGGCGGCGTGGCTCTTTGACCTCTTTCGCGACGATCGTGCGCACAGCGGCAGTCGAAAGATTGCGCTTCTGCAAGAACGATCGCTTTGCAAGAGAAACGTTCTCGGCGGCAACGAAATCAGTCTCGTTGCCGCCGATCACCATTGTTACCTTGAACATCTTTTGCTTGCTCATTCCCAGTCTGTGCCTCCACGCCCAAGACCAACAGACGGGTCGTACTGCCCCGCTTCTTCGGCGATCTCGCGCTCGTGATCATCGCGCTCGACTTGAGCACGATCGTCGAGCGGCTTGAGATTGTCGGCAAACGCGGTGTTGATCTCAGATGCGGTTACAGTGCCGGACACATCAGGCTCGCGGCGCTTCACGCCAACATCGATGTAATGATCTTTGTTGACATCCCAAAGGTTGGGCTTTCCATAGTGCGCCATCGAGTCGTAAATCTGCACGACGCGAATGCCGTTCGGGAACTTAGCTTCGCGCTCGAGCACTCTCGCGGCGGCGCGCAATGCTTCCTCAAAAGTTCGCTCTGCGTTGAGCAGAGTCTTGTCGTGCGATACTTGAAAACGATACATGGTGAGCGACATTCTAGCCCTCAGCTTTCTTGCGAGCGCTGGCTTCCGCTCTATGCTGTGCGAACATCTCGTCTCGATGATTAGCCATTTCGTTGAGCTCTTTGACTGTAACCTTGTGCGCTTTTTTCCACGCAAGCGCCAGCAGATCACGTCGAGCCTGCTCGAGTTTTCTGATCTGCGCAGTGAGATTGTCGTACTCACCTTCTTCCTCGGGGCGCATCTTGCGGACTGTGGCGTTCACATGCTCGCGGGTCGCATCAATTCTGTAATTCATATACCCGCCATCAGACGAAAGCACGAACCTGTTTTTTAGGAGCGCACCTGTGCTCTCGACATGCTGAACTTTCATGCCAGCGATCTTGCTCACGCCGACGACTCTCTCTTTGTCGGGATGATGCACGAGCAGGGTTGCTATTTTCTTTGGCAATTTCCAATCGTGCTGTTTGAACAAAAACATTTCGTACCTCAGCTTTCAAATAGTTGAGAGAGGGCGCAGGTCGCGCCCTCTCTCTCGAGACTTCATAAACCGCGTGCTTGCAAGACGGGCGCTATCAGCCACAGCAAGAAGCACGATCCCCCGAATAACAAGAGCATGGCTAAAACAAACCAAGCCCAGTGATTCGAGTTCTTGCGTACTTGCTGGATGAAGCGAGAAATCTTTTGCATCTTTCCCTCAGCTTTCGTCTAGTGCGTTTCGAGTTACATTGAAAATTATACTGTGTCCAGTGTAGGGGTCAAGCCAGCACGAGAGGCTCTTTGCTGACTTACGCTTGAGGTTTACTCGTAAAAAACTCTCATCTTCCAGTTTCGCTTATTTGAGCTCAAACGGGAATTTCCAAGCGCCGCCGAGCACATCGTCGTCGAACATTTCTTGCGTCGCATAAAAGCGCATGCGAAACTCGTCGGGTTGCAAACTCTCGTCGAGCTCAACGGGGTAAGTGTGATCGCCGATCTTGAGCGACAACGCTTTCGGATTTATTCGTAGTGGCGCACCGCACGATTTGCAAGTTTCGTATCTCAGTTTATTAGGCCGCGCACAATACTCGCACTCTTGCCACACCTCGCCCGCGTCAATTTCTTTTTTCAGCGTACCGCCGCGCATCGCAACCGACAAGTTCTCTAACGCTCGAGCCGCGTTCTCGGCTGACATCGAAAGCGAATCGAAATTATCGGTGAGGTACGCGTTGAACTCGGCGGCTGTAAATGGCTTGTCGGGCGGGGGCGGCATCGGCTCAAATGACATTTTATAAAATCGCTTTCTAGGCGTTCTCTACGCCCAACCCATAGCAATACTCACATACACGTCAGCGGGTCTTTTCAGGCTTATAAGAACTGCTAAGAAAGAGCCTTGAGAGACAAATTGAGAACTCATCTTTTACTCGATCTATCCAGCGCAACAAACGTCAGCTCACTTGGCAGATTCAAGCCCCAAGTAAACCACGCATGTTCTTGCCAAGCCCCCGTGCCCTCGCCGCTCGGCGTTTCAAATTTGACGCGACCGCCCAACATCATAATTTGCAAGCCCCCATATTTTCTATAAAGACGCTGACGCTCAACGCCGCCGATAGCAGTAATCGGCAAGAGCAACGCGAACGGTCTTGACAGTAAATAACAGCGCGCAATAAATTCGTCTTTCAAACTGAATGGCGGGTTTGTAATAATGCAGTCGAACGCGTCAGGATGCCAGTCAAGGAAATTTCTCAACCAATAAGTACCTACGCCTTGCACGTCGGTTGCAACGACATCGAAGTTCAACACGCGAAATCTCTCAGAAAGATTTCCTTTTCCGCAGGCGCACTCCCAGATCTTCCAGCGTCGATCTATAAACTGCATGAGCGGCTCGAGAACATAGGGGGGGTCTGAAAGTCGTCGGCGTGTCCTTGTTCCATCGACGCAGGCTTTTGCGATTTTTGTTTTGTCATTTCTTTTTGCTCATCATCTTGTACGCGCTCTCGATCTGATCGATCGCCTTGCCATCGCGCACCATGTTCGTTGTGTATCGCAGAACAACCCAGCCCAACAGCGCGGCCGCGTTGTATTTCTCACAGTCGCTTTCGTAATGTGCGCCGCGATTGTGCGCGCCATTGACCCAAGTGCCGCCCTCAACCTCGATCGCAAGTTTGATCTCGGGATAGCTGAAATCAAATTGCCATCTGCGCGTCGGATGAAAGCGATGCTGTCGCACTGCATCAGGCAGTCGCACTGCGCTCATCTGCGACGCGAGCAATTTCTCAAGGCGCTTGCGCTCGCTCTCTTTGAGCGCTTTCTGAAAACCTGTCTTTGACATTTGATTGTCGATCATGGCACTGTGTCTTCCAAAAGATCGTTCGCAATTTTGAGCGGCGAGTTGATCAGATAATTTTTCACTCGATCAGTTCCGTAACGCTCTTTCTGTTGCAAAATAAAAAAGCGACGAAACTCTCGAGAGTGTCCGTGCTCTGCGTGAAACGCAGAGCACACGATCGAGCAGTTGATCTCGTCGTTGATGTAATCGCGATCGCGTGCGCTCATCTTTTGCACGCGACCTTTCGTAATAAAGACCTCATTCATTTCGAGACCACCACTGCAAACGTGATCGACGAACGCCTGACCCTCACAAGAGAACACGCGCCCGTCGATGATCACCTTTCGCAAGGGATTATCGACGAGCGCGCGCTTTAGTTCTTGACGCTTGTTCATGCGGCTTGCTTTTTCTTTTCTGCTTTCTTGGCCTTGGGCGGCTTGTTCGGCTCGAACTCTTTTGCGATCTCACGCGCGTCTTTGATCGCATCGACAGCGAGCAGGACATGCTCGCGCACTTTTGGATTCGGCGCGAGCTCAGCGAGGTTCGCAAGATCAGTGATCATCTTTTGAGCACGCTCGACAAAAGACTTTTTCTTTTTCTTGTCGGGGTTGATGCGCTCAGCGAGCTCAGTCGATGTCAGCATGCGGTGATCGCTCTCAGGGTCGCTTACCGCGATCTCGAGCCAGTGAATCTGCTCGACGGCCGGCAGTTTTGCGACGACGGCGTGATGCGAGAAAGACAGCTCGGGTCGGCGACGCTCGCGCTCAACGCGCTTGCAGACTGACTTGTTGTTCGCGACGGCGTTGTAGGAATATTCGCCGAAGAGATCGACGACTTGCGAGAACGCTTCGCCGAAAGATTCCTCGCCATCATTGCAAAGATCGCCAACCCAAAACGGCATGGCGCTTTTCATGGTGGCAAGCTTGGGGATGAAATCGCTGAGCTGTTCGATGCTCGGGATTTCTTTGAGCCTCAACGAGGTTGCGTCGAGCTCGACCCACTCAGGTATATCTTGCAACATTGCTACATCATTTTTCATTGCGTGTCGCCTTTCTCGCAAGCGCTCGCTTGCAATTCTTACAGGTAACTTTTTCTTCCCGATCATCCGTGTCGGGCATGTAAGGCGCGCGATCATTCATAAAGTTGATCGCATCGCCGCAGATAGCTCTTTGTGCATCCTCAGTCCAATGCCAGCGAGTCCACACAACGCCGAGCATTGGCGAGACGCGCTTCGCCCAGCGAACAGCATGCGGCTCAGTGTTCATACATCCCGCGATCTCTGAAACGTTCGTACTCGAGATCGTTGTCTTCCTCAGCAAGCCCGTTCTCGTCGATCTGCCGTTTGCCTTGACACGCGGGAAATTGATTACAGCCCCAAAACGGACGCCACGTTTTACCAGCTGGCGGTCGGCGCAGAATCATTTTCGCGCCACAGTCAGGGCAGTAAGGCTCAGGCTTCTCTCGAATGCGAATGTGATCGATCATTTCGAGTCTCCCTCAACGGTCTCTTTGGCCTCAAAGAGAGCCAGCGTGCCAGCGGCGACAACCTCGTCGTCGCTCAGGGTGCGAACTTCCTCGACATCCTCCGCTTCCTCGTAGATCGTTCTGCCATCACGAGAGATTTCAACCCTGACAGTCAGCTTGCTCATAGCAAACTCTCTTGCTGAGCGGCGAGACGCATGTCTGCGCCCTCGAGGTGTAGCACTTTGAAACGTGCGTCGTGAATGCGTGAAGAAAGATAAGCGTCGAGCAGTTCGGGATTCTCGTTGCTCGCCATGATCGTGATGCTTTGACCGCGCAGAGCTCGCTGATAGCGCTCATCCATCAGCACGAATTTTCTTTCCTCAGCGAACTCAGTGCCACGCACACGATCGAACTCGTCGATCGCCAACAGCGGCGTTGAAATCCAGCGAGACAGCTTGATCTCTGAGACCTCGCTCGCGTTCTCTTTGTCGAACGCACTGCGCAGGTCGTCGATGATGCGAGCCATGCTGACGTAGGTTGCAGACGTTTTCTTTTCGAGCATCGTCTTTACTGCGATGTGGAGCGCGAGCGTCTTTGCGATGCCCGTTGAGCCCCACAAGTAGAGCCAGCCATGCCCGCGCTCGATCACGGCCTCGATCGCTTCTCTCGCTTCAAGCGCGCTGTCTGTCTCGAGCAAAGCATCCCACGCGAGCTTTCGCTCAGCGACGTACATGCGTTGTTGAACCTCGAGCGGCTCGTCGTAGATGCCAGCAGGTAACAAACCACAGCTCGCAAATATCTCGAAGCTCATCATGTCTCGGTTGGGGCAAGGCTCAATTCTTCCGAACTTGGGATGACCGACTGGCAGATCGTAGCGAACGTACCCGATGCCATGGCATATCTCACAGTCCTCGGCGCACAGCTCTTTGACGATCTGCTTGAAAACTGGATCTACTTTCGGCTTCTGATCGATCTTGCCTTTTGCTTTTACCTTTGTTGCCATTGCTACCTCAGCTTTCCTTTCGGTGATTGTTGTCGAACAGCTTACACCAGATCAGCAACGAGAGCGCCAGCACGGCGACGATCGAACTCTCGATGATGAGTATTGCCACTAGCGAGCTCATTTCTTGAGCCTTCTGACTTCACGTTCAGCGGCTTCGCGCTTTGTGTTCGCATCGAAGCCCTTGATCGTGGGATTAGCCTTTTCTTCCTCGTGAAGAAAATCGTACTTGCCGTTCAGTATCTTGAGATAGTTCTCGTCGTTGCGCAGAAAGAACTCGAGATCAAACCAGCCCTTGGCGAGTAAGCCTCTGTTCTTGCTGGCTTTCGTCATGGCTCTTTTCCAGTTCGTAGCGAAGCCTTTGTCTTTGATGCGCTTCTCTGCGAGCGAGCGATACTTGGTCGTCGTGATCTTGGGCTGTGCCTTGTCGGGAAACTCTACGCCCCACTGCTCGAGAATTTCGCCCAGAATGTGCTTATGTTTAGAATCTATATCTAATGATGGTTGTAAGGATGATTCGTTTTCACTGGCTGAAATATCTGTCGTTTCACTGACTGAAATATCCTGCTCTGAGGGTATTTCACTGGGTGAAATTTCGCTTTGAGCAGAGATTTCACTGGCTGAAATAACTAGTTTATGTACGTCGATCGTGTAATCTGCCGTGTTGCGCTTCGAGCGCCCCTGATATTCGATGTAGCCATTCGCTTGCAAAGCATCGAGCCCGTCGACGACCGTTGCCTGACCGCGCAGAGAAGTCTTGCGCATCAGACGAAAGATGCTCGGGTACGCACCCTCGCCCTCATCGCTTGCGTGATCAGCGAGAGCCAGCAAAATAAACTTTGCCGTCGCCGCTTTGATCGTCTTATACTCGCCGCTCTTTTGAATCGACAGGTCTTGCATGTCGTGAGCAAAGACGAGCGCCATCAGTCGAACGCTCATCGATCAGCCTCGCGATCCCCAAGCAAGATCAGCTCGAGAGGTTTCCCGATCGCTCTGAGCTTGGCCGGCATCGGCAAGTTCCTATGAAAAATTGTTATTTCGACTGGCTTGATCTCTCGCTTATGTGCCCCGCTCGAGAGACGTTTCGTGAACACTGCGTAAGTTGTGATCTTGCTTATAACCATTTCGCCTCAGCTTTCTATTAGCTTTCGGCGGCTCGAGCGAAAGCTGAGGTGCGAACGCTCGAGCCGCTTACTTGCCTCACTCATACTATCAGAGAGCCCTCGAAAGACAGCCCCCGAATTTGTTGTATCTTTTTCAATGGTCTATGTTAGAATTTCAGTCGAGCTGAGGTGCTTGTGAAACCTGACCCCTGTGCAGTTGGCAAACTACTCATAGCGCTTGATCAGACAGCGAAACTCGCTGGCGTTCTGATCACCGACCCCATGCGTCGACTGTGGCCTGACCACGCTCGAAAGTGTGGGGTTTGCGTTCATGTCTATCACGGCTCAGAAAGCGAGGTCTCATCGAGCGATCGCCCTGATCAGTTCAACCAACCCAAACCATAAGGAGAAAAAAATGCCAGAAGCAAAGAAAGGCGACAGCGAGCTCGTCGTCGTAGCAGACAAAGAGAACAGCATGCTTGATCAAGTTGTTCAGCTCGGCTCAATGAACTTGAGCCCGCGTGATGTCATCGTCTACGCGTCCGCGATCGCGAAAGAGCTCGCGAAAGTGATCGAAGATCAAGCCATGTTCTCAAATATCAACGGGAACAGGTACGTCAAAGTTGAGGGCTGGGAAACTCTGGCCGCAATGCTCGGGCTCACACCCCGCGAGCGCTACGTCAAGTCTCGCACTTGGTCGGGCGCTGACGAGTTCAAGCAAGACAGCGAGCGCGAGTTCGTTGAGTACGAAGCCTACGTTGAGCTCGTGCGCAACACTGACGGCATGATCACAGGCGGCGCTAGTGCGATCTGCGCCACCAACGAGATCACTCGCCCGCGCAACGGCGCACCGCATTACCGCTGGGAAACTGGCAATGCGCCCCGCTCAATGGCGCTGACGCGTGCGACGAGCAAAGCTCTGCGCGTCGCTCTCGCTTGGGTGATCACGATGGCAGGCTACAAGCCGACACCCGCCGAAGAAATGGACATGATCATCGACGGCGAAGTGCGTGACGTAACGCCCAAGGGCAAGAAAGCTCAGCCTGCGGCGAAGCCCGCTCAGAAACTTGAGCGTCCTCTCGCCCCTCACAAACTCGAAGAAGCTTTCGAGGTAAAGATCAAGAAGCTGACCGCTGACGGCTTCACCAAGCTCAGCAAGACCGAGCTGGCAAATCTGCGCGGTGCGTTGCTCGACATCTACAGCGGCAACGAGGATGCGCTCACGACGTTCTTGCGCATCTTTGGCTCAGCGGCAAGCGATGTTGACGAGCTCAGCACCACCCGCGCCCGCGTGCTTCTCGACTGGCTGGCTCTCGACGACAAGGGCGAGCCGAATGAACACTCTGTCGCAGAGGCGATCGGCGCTCTGCACTATGCGAGCGAAAAGATCGCGCAAGGGCAAGGCGGGGAATGAGCAAACAGCTCGCCAAGATTCTTGCGCAGATCATCGACAACCCGTTTGACGGCCGCGGACTCACCGCGGCCGAAACGCGGGCATCGAACCTCGCCGCTCACGGCATGACCTACCAAGAGATCGCCGACGAGCTCAAGATCACTGCGCAAGCGGTCGGCAACACTCTACTCAAGGCGAGCAAGAAAATCGGCGTTCACCCCCGTCAGTTTCCAAACCTGCTGATCAAGCAGATCCAAAAGCAAATCAAAACATATTCTCACTAGACAAGAAAGCTGAGGTTTTTTGAAATGGATAAGTTCCAATCTTTCACACAGTTACACGAGCGAGTCGATGAATGGGATAGCCAGTTGCACGATCACTTCGAGCCCGCGAACGCTCTCAAGCTTGAGGGCTTTCGCCCTGAGCTCGTGAGCGGCAACATAGCGACAAACATGCCTCACGGCCTGCTGACTGAGCACGCGTTCAGGCAGTTGAGCGATCGTCTCGATGTGCCTGCAACGTGGGCATGGGATAACGAACGTTGCCCCGCGCCAGTGCGCAATTACATCTACGGGCACAAGTTCTTGATGTCGAAAGAGAACACTGAGTATCTCGTGCGCATGCGCGGCACGAGCGCCCCGATCGTGCGCGCCGTGCTGACGAAAGAGTACGCGACCTACAATCACCGTGATCTCGTCAACGCTATGGCTGACGCTGTGGGAAACCTCGGCGCAAGTGCGAAAGTCTTTCGTGCTGATGTGGGCGACGAGTTGCGCGGCTATGTCCTGCTCGACAACATCGACTTTGGTGCGATCGGCGGCAACGAGCCGAAAGGCACTGCTGACGGCGGCGGCGCTGGCGGTTTGCGCCCCGCTATCTACTTTCGCAACAGCGAGATCGGCACGTCTCGAGTGCGCATCACAGGCGGTCTCTACCGCGACGTTTGCTCGAACGGCATGATCTTGGGTTGGCAAGCTGATGAGGCAATGGCGATCACACATCGCCGTCGCTCTTATGCGCATGTCTCTGTTCTTGTCAACGAGGCGATCGCTGACGGGCTCAAGATGAGCGAGACTGCCGCAAAGCGTTTTCTCGACATGCGTGCGATCGCCATCCCCACGACGAGCCTCTCGAGCATCGTCGACGGGTGGGCTCAGAAATACGGGCTAACGATCGGCGTAAAAGATAACTGGCTGTCAGCGCTGAGCGGTCTCGGCGAGCCGACGATGTTCGATGTCGTCAATGCCGCTACGTTTCAAGCCCAGTCTCAAGAGGGCGAGGAACGCGAGACGCTCGAGCGGATGGCTGGCGACATGGTCTTTGCCACTCGCCCCGAACTGCGAGCTCGCTAACAATGACTCTGAGGGCAGAGCACGACGCTCTGCCCTCAAGTTAATCTGCAAATTAACTTTTGAAAGCTGAGGACTGAATGACCCCACGCAATGACAGAATACACGAGCTCGCCGAGACCTTGCTTCTCGCCGAAGAAGCCGAGAAACTCTTGCGGTCAATCTGGGAGTTCAATAGACCTGACGGACACTTTCGCACATGGCTCACGTTGATCGTTGCGAACGATCGCGAGAAACACCCTGACCCAAGAACATGGCTTGCGAGCGAGCAGTTGTTGCTCGATCTGCAAAAGCATTTCGGAGAGGATGAGACACGATGATCATCCTGACACCAAGCCCCCGAGAGAAAGCGTCGATCGTCGACGCGCTCAAACTAAAGCACTCGCTACGCGATGCGCTATCCGACGAGCAAGTGCGCGCTGTGTACAACGACGCAATCGACGATGCTTGTAACTTTGCAAGCACTCTCGCAAAACACAACCCGCAATTCGCAATGGCTCTAACCGCCTGCGCTCAACAAATGCGCGGGCTTGAACTCTGAAAGGAAACTATGACAGACGATAAATCCCCACGCATTCACGCAGTCGCAGACACGCTCAACGATCTCGCCGAGCTCGAGACGCAACGAATGTTGCTTGAGGGCGACAAGACTGCAAAGAAAGATGCAGTGCTTACCGACGATCAGCGCGTAGCTCTCGCAGAGATCGATCTCGAGTACGGCGACAAAGAGACCACGGTTGCATCGAAGATCGCCGAGATCCGCGACGCGATCGCGAATGAGGTGAAAGAGCTCGGCGCGACCGTCAAGGGCGATCTCATGCAAGCTGTGTTCTCTGAGCGTGCGACTTGGGACAACAAAGCGCTCGACGGTTACGCGGCGGCGCATCCCGAGATCAAGCAGTTCAAGAAAACGACTCGCATCTGCACGATCAGAAAGGTAGGCGAGCAATGAATGAGAACCAGCTCTACTGTGTTGAAATCTCTGTAGTCGCTCATCCCGCCTCGGTGTACTACGTCGAAGCCGTCAACACAAGCGACGCCCTAAGCAAAGGCTATGAGCAGTTCGAGAAAGACGACGACAGCGATCTCCATATCTCGCACGTCGAGATTACGCATCTTTGCCATGCCGAGGATGTGTTGCGATGAGGCGCTGGCTGATCAAGAGACTTGCAAGCGGCGACGTTCAGCTATTCGTACTGAACAACACCGACAACACCGCCGACGAGCTGAGCCCGATCGCACATCACGCAGACGAGTTCAATTTCGGCTATGGCGGTTCTGGCCCCGCGACGCTCGCGCTGACGATCTTGTGCTCTTACTTTCGCGAGAAAGCGACCGCCGCGAAACTCTACGGCGGCGAGCTCAGAGCGTGGCCGCTTCACCAAGATTTCAAGTGGTCTTTCTGTGCAGGCTCACGCGCACACATCGAGAGCTTTGAGATCACCGAGAAAGAGGTCGAGCAATGGCTGATCAAACAAGAACCAAGCCCGTTGTTGCAATCGGCTCAGATCACAGAGCGGCGATGATCGTCAGCGGGTCTGAGGCTCTCGAGTTTGCAAGTGCACGTCTGCTCAGGGTCGCGATCGCGTTCGCTAAGCAACAGCATCGAGCTCAGCTCAAGACGCTAAATGCTCGATCTCAAAGCGGCTACAGGCGACGTTTCTTAGCACCTCTTACAAGGCAAAAAGGCTAGTCTATGCCTGCACCCATAGAACTATCCACCCTCGACAAGATTCAAGCCTTAGAAGCGAAACTCGCTAAGAAAGACGAGACGCGATCGCGCACTCTGCAAAGGCTCGCGACTGCGCTCGGCGAGACGCTTTCGCCAGTGCGACTTTGGTCGAGTGCGTACATGCACCAAGCGATCAGCGGTAAGATCAAGTCGAGCAAGTTTCTCGAGATCGCCGTCGCTCGCTTGTACGCAAAACTCTTTTTCAAGAAAGACCCTACCAAGTCGACGAGCAAAAAGATGCCCGACACTTACGTTCCGTTCAAGAGCTTGAGAGAGCGAGCTCACGTCATGCGCGTCGTTCCCCCTGATCAGCGTCGCAATGCTTTAGTCAAGCTTGCGAGCAAGGCGAGAAAGGTGTAAGCTTCTCTTTACTTCTCTATTTCTTCTTTCGCGAACGAAAGAGCCCGCCATGGTCAGCGGGCTCTTTCTATTTCCAAACACAGCAAACTAATTTACTTTGAGGGCGCAGGCTTGGTAGTCTTGCGGCCTTCGACGAGCTTCTCGCGATAGTTCTTGTGCAACCAACCCGACAGCGTTGCGATCAAGAATGTCGTGATGCCTTTCGTTACCAAGGGGTCGGCGCTCGAGAAAACCGATCTGAAAAAATCGAGACCGAGGAAGTAGACCACGGCCGCAGGCACGAGAAACGCGACGATCAGCGCCCAGTCACCGAGCCGCTTTTTGGCCGTGCCTTGCACGAACACCTTGATCGACTCGACGACGTGCTCATCAGCGAACGCGGCGGCGATCGCCAGCAGAAACGCCTTGAGGTAAGGCAGAATGAAAGTCAAGAACTGCGCCCAAAATTGTTCGATTGTCATTGCAAAAACTCCTTTTCAAAATTCAACGATTCGATAAGTTGCAAACCCAAAAGACGACAGATCACCTCCTTAGGTTTTTTTATCTTCGATTGTTGAAACGCGGCGCTCAAGACCTATAAGCGCCATGCCTAACAGCTTGATCTCCGAGATCAAGCCGCCGTCTTTGCCAGCTCCGTAGAGACCCTCTTTGATACTCTCGGTGGTTTCTTTTACCTCAGTCACCTCACCCGAGATCAAGTCTTGCGACTTTTTCAGATCGGCAATGTAAGGCCAGAGAATATGATTCTTTGCGGCTTTCTCTCGGTCGTCGATCGTGCGAGATTTTTGAAACTGACTTTGAATCAGCTTCGCTACGATGTCGACTAGCTTGCTGGTGATACCAAGGGCGACAGCAAAGAGACCGATCTGCTCGGGAGTGAGGTTTTCCATGGGCTAGAGTTCCCATCCTTTAGGTGGGTTTTTCTTGGCGTTGTTCCAGAGCACGTTGATTTTTTCCTCGAGCGATGGCTCGTTGGTCGGCAGTTCGATCGGTGGCGGGTCAGGCTCAGGCGCAGGCGTAGCGAGCTTCAAGAGTTTACGCAGTTCGGGAACGCCGCCGCGCATGTACGCATTGAGATCGATGTTGTCTTGCTGAACGCCATAGTCTCGACCCACCTTATAGCCAGCATCAGCCCATTGAAAATTTCCGTCGACGTAGACAGCAGAGCCGCCTGCGAATTGCCAGATGTGGCAGTTCTTCGCCTTCTCGAGCACTCGCTTATCGATGTAGCCGTAGGGGTTCGTTGGCGTTGAGCCGGGCGGCTTTTCTGCTGGCGACTTTGCTTTCTCGTAGTAATACGAGCGCTCGAAATAGCGAGCGAGCCACAGCAGAACGTTGTCGCTCAGCACCCACGTCGCGCCCCGCCTCACCATGTCATTGAGCTCAACGAGACCGCAGTAAAGAAAGACGGGGTCGCCCGTCGCGGCGCTGACGTACTGCATTGCTAGCAAGCACTCGTCGTCTGTTTTCTTGGTGAGCGTATTGCGATTCTTTTCGTAATCCCAGCCGACAAAATGATAGCCGCCGAGCCGCTCGTACTGCTCGAGAAAGTTGTCAGCTTGGCGCTTCCACTCGATCGTGGTGCGCTCATAGTGGTAAGCGCCGCGAATGTCGACGAGCTGAATATCGTTGTGCACGATGTCGACGACCGGATCTACCGCGATGCCTTGCGTGATCTGCTGAACGGCAAAGTCTTGCGGCTTTTTTGTCGCATCGTAGCGACGAGCGTATTCGCCTTTGAAATCAACGCCCTTTGCAAGTGTCTCAGGAACAGCCATGTCTCACCTCGCCTTTAGGTTTTACCAGAGAATCTAAATCTGCGCCCCGTTCGGGAGCAAGAGCCTGCCATAGGCAGGCGGGCGCAGAATGCCCGCGACTCGCTTCCAGTCTTTGAACATGACCATAAAGAAATTTCCACTCGCGGCGGCGATTGGTCTGAGAGGCACAGCGCCCAGCGCCCAGTTCAGATTGGTTGCGCTGTAGCTCATTGAGGACGCCGCCGACTTATAAGAGCTTGCTCCATATACGTTCGTCGCTAGTGCGTTGTATAGATTAGATGCTCCCCCAGCAACCGTTGGCCCAGTGGTTGGGATATTACACGCTAGCCCATCTACTACAACATCGCCAGCCTCGCTTGTTATAGCCTGCGACGGATTATTTGTAGAGGCATTACTTGAAGCCGCTGTTCCTAACCCTATTGTTTCCCCAGCTCCGGCCTTCCACGAAGAAGCCCCGCCCTCGCAATTCGATGCCGTAGTCCACGACGCGGAGACATTGTTTGCGCCATCGGCAGGGTCAGACAATTCAAACATTCTAAGGTTTGCACCCGTGCTTCCGTTCTGTGCCGTATTTGGGATCTCGGTCATCGAGACACCCGCATAGGTCACAGCAATATTAGTTGTCGCAACCCGAAAAGACAAAGTTACGATCAGTTTTTTTGCGTCGGCGTGGCAAGTGTGCGACCAAGTATTCGACGTTGCTCCTGCAACGGCTTGTGCGGTAGCAACATCAAGAGATATAGCCATTTAGGCTTCCTGAGCCGAGGCAACACAGCCCCACTTGGCAGAAACAGAGTCGTAAATAAAGCCGACCGTGAGAACTTTGCTGAGCACTGTTGTCGTTGGCAGAGCCACGCCTCGAGCTTCAAACGACGCCCCCCAAGTGATCGCTCTTGCAGTCGCGTTGTCCTTTATTCGGATGGTTAGCGGCTGAAAATCGACGGGCGTTCCACTCAGGTTGGTCGTCATACTCGTAATCGCCGCCGCGAGCGCCGTGATCGTGTGATAGGTCTCGTTGTTCACGTCGATCGTAGGTGTTGCGCTCGAAGCCTCAGATAGACCGCGCGGCTTCACTCGCCCATCTTCGACGACTTGCCAGTTGCTTGTCGTGTCTGCGATTAGTTTGATGCTATCGCCAGCCAGCCACAGCTTGCGCCAAGCCGTCGCAGTCGAGCCCCCGTTGATCGAAATGCCAGTGTCGCCGATGATCACTAGCGCGAAACCAGTGCCGATCACGTTGCTATCGCCTACTTTGATGTCGAGCTCGATCACATCGCCAACAGCGCCAGCAGGTAAAACAAAGTTTCGATTCGCAGTGAGCCCTGATACGTCTGCAAAATAACGAGTGTTGACCGCCGCGCTGACGTTCGCCGTGGTCGGCGAGATATTGCTGTTCGTCGTGCCCGCCGCCGCCGCGCCAATCAAAGGCGCGCAAATCCATTTCGACAGAGCGCTGTCGTAGATCAGCAGAGCAAGATCATGGCTATCGTCGAGTGTGATGTCGCCGTTACCCATGCAAAGAATGTTTCCCGTTCCGTGCTTGATCACGAGCGAGCGATCAGTGTGATTCGGGCGAATGATCAGCGGGTAACCATCTGCGCCCCCGTTGATCGTTGCGAGCTCGTCGCTGGCCGCGTCCGCTTCCGTGTCGACGCTGTGCCAGTTTTGCGTAATTGTGATCACTCCCGTTGCGATCGTCAGCTCAGTCGCATCTGCAAAGTTTAGATCGCCGTCATCTGCCATCGACTGAGCAAGACGAGCCTTGAGAGTCGCCGCAGAGCCAGCAACATCAGTGCCTAGCTCGGTCTCAATGGCAATCGCCGCGTGCATTGGATTATTTACATCAGCGGCAACAACCTCGTCGACGTTATCGACGCGATCAGTGTGAGTGTCTAGCGAGCCGGGGTAATTAGATGGCATTTTTCCTTTCTATCCCAAAGCCATAGCGAGCAGAAAACGAGAACTAACGTCGCCGCTTCCACCTGTAACTTTGTGTTGCATCTCCAAGCTAACAGACGCGTTAGGCGTAAAGCCCGTCAGGACTCCAATAAGCGGGTGGCTATCCCTGTTATTGCTGCCGACTTGAGCAGAGTGTGTAGCGATCACTTCAGACTCCCGAGTGCCAGTCCCATCGTGGAGGGTGGTCTCTACGAATTCTCCGGTGGTGTTATTCCGCATTCGCAAAGCCCCCAAAACGAGGATCTCGCCGCTGGCTCGCGGGGTGACCGTAACTACTGGACTTTCTGTAACGGCGGCATAGCTTGTCCCGACAATACCGCTACGCTGAGTCAAATCCGAATCCCACGCCACGCCGAGCGCCTCTGCGATCGTCGCCCAAGCAGGCGCAGTCCCGAAGCGCAAGAGCTTGCCGATCGCACCGCCCGTCAGCCATGCTGGCGCGGCCGCCCCACCAATCAGCACCCCGTTCGTTACGAGCGCAAGTCGAGCGGCGGCATCTGCACCCGTCGCGTACACAATATCGCCAGCAGTCGTAAAGAGATCAGGCACGCCCGCGGCGAAGTTGTCTCGAATATAAGTATTGTGATTCGAGGCAGTCCAAACCTGCCCCGTTACGACGGTGGGTACTGCTGAGTAAGCCATTAGCGCTTTCTCGCTTTCATGGTGTTCTCTGCGTGCTGACGTTGCAATTTCAGATCAGAGACTTTCTCGTCAGGTCGCCACGAGCGCGTCAGCATCGGATGCAGAGCGCCGCGACTGCGCTCAGCTCGCATGATCTTGTTCGTGTTGGGCGGGCGCAATAGCGGGCGTTGCTCGAGCTCGTCGTAAATCTGAGCTCTCGCCTCTGCCTTGGGAAACTCAACCTCGTAGTAATCGCCTTTGTTCGCGGCGTTGCCGCAAGACAGGCAGAACATCACAGGCTCGTCGAGCTCAACCATTTCTGCCCCTGAGCAGTTCGCATCGGGGCAGTCGGCAATCCAGCGCTCAAAGTCGATGCGAGCCTGCACGACACCTCTCACCTTGCCAGTCGGAACAAAGTCGATCGTGCCATCCTTTATTCGAGCTCGAGCGATCTTTTGAATGCGTGCGGTGTGAGACGCGACAAAATCTCGGGCGGCGTAATCTTTGCCTGTAACGTACTGATCATCTTGCGGGATGCGCTTGTAGGTTTTCATAGGCCGAAACTCGATGTAACTCCGATCTCTGTTGGGAATTGCCAGCTACCAGTCAGCACTGCGAAAGGCTCTAGCTTGAACATTGTGCGCACTTCCTGCACTGTCTCGCCGCTCTCGTGCTCAATGTACCCTATGCGGTAATCGTCGGCAATCTCGAGCGACGGGTAGCTTCCTGTTACTTGGCTCGTCAGGTCAGGTGTGAATTGTTCCTCGAAGCGGTTCTCGAGCCTGATGATCGGGCGCGGGCGCTTGCTCGACAAAAGATCAACGAGGTACTCGGCTAGGTCATTTGCAAAGTTGATCGCCTGTTGCCATGGCAGTTCGAGCTTGAAAATGCGTTTACCCTCACCACTGATCGCGTAGGACGCATCGAGCGAAGCAAGAGCATCAGCCCTCACTTTGATCAAGGTCAAGTGCGCGTCCGACCCGTTGTTGTTCTGCACGTTGAGCAGAGCTCGAGAGCCGAACCAAGTCGGCGTTACAACGATGTCGGCTGTGAGGTTCGAACCGCTCCCATCGGCGGCAGTGTTGGCTGTGTAGTCTGTCGTTGCAACGGGGCTGATCGGGTTGATCACAGGCACGATCTTTCCCTCGAAGCTGAACTCAGCCCATATTTGAATCGCCTGACCCGCAGGCACAACAGGAATTTCACGATGCCGCCAGACCTCGCTCGTTGCTTGTGGGCTCAGCGGTTGCACTTTGATCGAGACCTTATCTCGGTAAGACTTGAACACGTTTGCCAAGCCAACATCTTTCAGCGATGTCGCGTCTTGCAGAGTAACCACACTCTCGTCGATCTGATGACGGCTGGCAAAAACAGCGTTGCCGTTTCTCGCAATATAGAATCTGCCGAACTCAGAGTCGGCCAAGTCTTTCAGTGCCGCTGACGGGCTTCGCCCATCTTCCCACCAGTAAGCGATCGTCTGACTTGCGATACCAATATTTCGCCCATAGATCGCAGGCCACTCAGTCGCATCGAGCACAGCATCGATCGCGTCGCTCGTCAAAACATCTTCCTGAATTGCAATGCTGACCTCGTCAGCCCTTAGTTTGTTCCAGCCGTCGACGATCGTAATGACTGCTTTCGCATCTGCGCCGTTGCCGACGAGATCAATGTCATCGATCTGCCCTGTGATCAAGTCCTCGCGTGTTCCCGCAGATCCGTCTTTGATAAAAAAGTTGATGTACTTACCCTCTGCAACGTTCGGGTAAATCGGCGAGCTCGTGTTGAGCGGGTTGTACCGCTGATCTCTATTGTCGAGCTCGATCACGACCTCGCCCTCTCGGTAGGGCGCAAAGCCGCCCTCGTCGCTGTCTCTCAGATAATTCTCTCGCCCACGACGCGAGAACCATTTGAGCAAACGATCGGGCGCTTCGTTTGCATCGTAGTAACCGTCCTCATCCCAGTCGACGAGAACGCCATACAAGAGATTCGTGTTGTCACCCGTCGCCCCGTAGAGAACGCTAGTGCCGTAAGTGAAAGTTCCAAAGAGAGCCATCTACTGTCTGCTCTCTCTGATCGCTCGCTCGACCTCTCGACGAATGATCGGAGCGATCTTGTCTTGAGCATCGCGTGTTTCAGCGAGCGAAAGAAACGACGAAAGAACGACGTTCACATTTAGATCGCCACCGCTCCAGCCAGCACCATTCGAGCCGCCAGCGTACTGCGTCGCCTCATCGATCGGGTAGACATGACCGTTTTGACCCGGCACAAAGAGCTCAGCGCGGCGGTTTTCACCGACAAGATATGACTTGCCAGCCATCACGTCGCCGCCCTCAGCTCGCTGACCCTCGACGACATAAGTGCCTTTGCGCGGGTCGTAATAGCCGCCACTGCCGCCTCTGTAGATAACGTCAAAGCCGATCTGGTAAGTACCTGCGGCATCTTCGGCGTTGAACTGGATCTCGTCGATCTTTGCAAGCACAGTTTCAAAGCCATCGCCAGCGGCAAGATCAACGAGAGCGCCGTCGATCGCAAGAGTTGCCTCTTTAGTCTTGGTGTCAATGAGACCCCAGTTCTCAGCGACCTCGAGCAACAAGCGACTCTCTTCCGACGTGAGCTCATCTACAGACGCGCGTTGCACGAGCAGATCAAAGACGATCTGCTTTGTTGCTAAGCTGTGCTCGGCCGCGTTGTCCTTGATCTGTTGCTGAATATCGGCGAGCTTTTGTTTGTTCTCGTCGAGCTCTGTTCTTTGCTCATCGGTTAGCCAGCTCATACCGTTCAGCTCATCGACGCGAGTTTGCACGTCAGCGGCTTTTTCTTCCAGCGTTTCATTCTTTTTCGTGAACGTGTCGAACTCTTTGCCGAGCGGACCTTTTACGAATAATTGCAAGTCCTCGAGCGAGACCAGCAACCCCTCAGTCGCCAGAGACATTGAGCTGTACGTTGTGGCGAGTTCTTCACGCATGACAAATAGTTGCTGAAATGTGTAAGTTGCCCCGTCAGCCATTTCGTACAGGCCAGTCGACGCTTCATAGCCTGCAACGCCTGTCCAAGTGAGCGCGTCTCGCATCAGCAAGAGCTCGCCGTAGGTCACCCGAGCGCCGTTTTGCAGATCATAAAATACCTCGGTCATGTCTTCGTTGAAATCTTCGCTTGTAACCCCAAGAATTTTATTTGCCTCTGCCGCATCGAGAGCGCCGCGAGCAAAGTCGCCCATGACCTCTACTGCAGGCGCGGCGCGATCTGAAAAGACCACGATGCCGAAATCGATCAAGTCTTGTATTGCCGAATTGAAACGAGTTGTCGCATCGCCTGCTTTGTAGCCTTGCGCTTCGAGCTCACCGAGTTTCTCGCGTGCGACTTCCATCGTCGCCATAGCGAGAGCAGTGCGTTCGTCGAGGTTGCCCGTTTCTCGAGCTAGTTCTTGAGCACGAGTGCGCACCTCTTTCATGCTGATACCGTAATCCTTGAGCCCCATGATGCGACCCGTCGAAAGCATGTTTGAGAAATCTTCGATCGCGGGGCCAGCTTCCTTGCCGAACGCGTCGCCGAGTGTTACCGCGATTCGAGTAACCTCAGCGGCCTGAATTGCATTCTCTGCGAGACCCATTGAGAAAAGACGAGTTGCGGCACGCGTTGCATCGAAACTGCTGAGCATGCCGTCTGACGCGTCGCGCACTGCTTTCGTAGCGAACGCCGCCGCTTCTGCGCTTCCCGTGTAAACAGTCAGCGCCGCTTTTGCATCTGAGATTTCCTCAGCGCGCTTGAGCAGATCGAACGCCCCCTTGAGAATCATCCCAAAGGCGGCGATCGTCAACGAGCCAGCAAAGGCAGTCTGAATGAACCCGCCGATCTTGCGATCGAGCTCGCCGATCGACGGGGTCGCTGTTTTCTTGGCGACACCACCGAGATCAGTGAGCTTGCGGTTTACCTGCTCAATAGGCTTGCTGGCTTTGTCGGTCGCTACGAGCTCGACCTCTACTCTGCCTGTCGCTGTCGTTGCCATTTATTTTTTCTTTTTCGCTCTCTGTGCCGCTTCGTGCATTTCGTTTCTTGCTCTGTTTCTTTGCTTACGCTGAGCAAGAAAGCGCTTCACCCATTTCTCGCTGGCTTGCTGTTCAACAAGCCACGGCGCAGTGCCCCACGCCTCAGCCATTTCGAGAACGTCTAGCCACCTTGGTAAGACTGTCGGAACACCCTTGTAATAGAGCTTGAGGTCTTCTAGCTCTGCTTTGGTGACTGTGTAGGCTGAGCCGACAATGTAGGGTTTGCTGAACTCACGTTGCCCGTCAGCGCTTCAAGAATTGCGTCGAACTGATTTTCGGTCAGCTCCATGATCGCGGCGAGAGCCTTGTCTCGATCGACAGGTTCGATCGTGTATTTCAAGATCAGTTGAGCCATGCGATCGATGTACTCAGGCTTGCGACGTTCATTCAGGGGCGCATTCAAAACAGCCAAGCGTTCACGCTCACGGCTCAGATAGCCCGGCGCATCGCTCTCGGGTAGCTTGATCTTTATTTTGGGGGTGGGCGCTCTGTGGGGGGCGGCGAGCGTCTTGTTTTTTGCTCTGTTTCTCGACATGATCGAACCTTTCAGGAAGCTCTCTAAGCGCACGTTTCGGCGTATCTATGTCATCACTCGCAAGCGCACTCTCAGCGGTCAAACTAGCTTATAAGAACCACTAAGAAATGCGCCTGCGAGCTTCGTTGTGAAACTAAGGAACTGCTGTCAGCTCGTTGACGACGGTGAACTTGGCAAACAGCGCCGCAGTCGGGTTGTAGCTCGCACGGAAACGAGCGTTGATCACGTCGTTTCCATCGCGCTCACCGAGCTTGTCGAACTTCTCGAAGCGACCCGCCAGATCGATCAGCAGAGTTTTCAGCGAGTAAGTTGTGCCGGGGGTTGCGACCGCATTGCCCTCGAACTTCAAACGGATCTGCTGAGGTGTCTCAGCACGCCACAGAACTTTTTTCGCTTTCGAGATCGCGTCATGCTCGAACGTAATGTCGAGCAAGACCTCGGACTCGACCTGCTTGTGAAAGCTGAAATACTTGTTGCCGTCGCCAGTAAAGACAGGGCGAAAACCCGTCTTGACTTGCAGGCTGAAATAAAGCCAAGTATTCGCAAGCACAGTCGCGCCCAGTGTGCCGCCAACAAGATCAGCGTAAATCTTGCCTTTAGAGAACAAGATGTCCTCGACAGAGGGCGCGGCCAGTGAACCCGTGAAGCTCGAGACTGTGAGCTGACGACCGAACCAATTTGCCGCGTGCATGACCGCTTCGCCCGCGTTGCCCGACAGCGTGAAATCTTCGACGAGGCTGTATTCCATTTCTTCGACTTCCTCGTTGTCGCCGCCCTCGATCGTGTACGACTTGGGGGTCTTGGGCGCAGTCGTCGCCATGGTGTAAACGTAGATATAGTCCGAGCCAGTGCCGTCTTGCGTGGGGGTCGCAGTCATCACGCCAGCTTCGAGCGTGTGCAAAAGTTGCTCGAACGTTGCCTCGCTATCTTCCTGCGCCAGCTTTGCGGCCAGCTTCGGCTGATACGAGTTGTCGATCGCGCTCAGATAGCCGACGTGCTCGTTGCGCTGTTTCTGCTCGCGTGCATCTTCGAGCGTACCCTTCGAGCGCAAGATCGTTGTCGCCGCGACCGCTGTGCCAGCAGTCGACTCACGACCTAACTGAAGTTTTCTAAGTCCTGAAACGCCTGCCATGTCTTACTCCTTTTTCCCTTTCGGGTTAGCGGGTTCATAAAGGCCACAGACGACGAGATATTCTTCGCCGCCCGCGTCCTTGTACAGCTTGCCAGCGTCGCGGGCTTCATCAGCCGTCAAATCTCGAGCTGGCACATCGTGCAAGAAACTACCTTGGCCGATGTAGACGTAAGCGATAACTCTCTTTTTTCCGTCAGTCATTTTTTCCTCTCTAACATTACGCAATTGGCGATTTCATCTTGACATCGATTTGAAATAGCCAGCCAATGAGCATCTGATCGCCCCAAGGAACATCACCGAACTCGTACCGAATCTCGATGATCGTGTCAACGTTGCCGCTGAGCGCCACGTCGCCAAGTAGTTTGTCTGGTAGGTCGTCGCTGTAATTCATCAGCGTAGTTACCTCGCGCTGAAAATCACCTTTCGCCGCGACTGCAATGATCAGCTTGAGCGTGTGCAGGCCGCGCTTCGTGGTCGCATCGTCTTTAGTCCACTTGCCGTTTCCCACCCACGCGATCGCGGCGGGGAACACGCTGATCTTGTTAGGCGGCTTAGCGGTGCGCAGTCTGATCGCGTTCGCACCGCTCGAATAATTTGCAGTGATGATCGCAATAATTGCGTCGAGAGCGTGTTGAATTTTCTTATTTGCTGGCATTGAAGTTCACCAAAATCTCGTCTTTCATCATGTCGAGAAAACGATTGATCGTCGCCATCGAGCTTTCGAGTGCGCCGCGCAGATAACGTCTAGGTCGCAGACCGCCACGAATAGCGATCGCTCGAGCAATGGCGTAGCCGCTCGAGAAGCCGTGCAGTTGCGCCCATCTATTGAGCGCCGCGCCGGGCGGGAAGTGTCCGGCCTTGCCACCGTCGCCATCTGACAGCCTGCCCGTTCCGAACTCCATGAAAGGCGCATACGCAACGTTCGTGCCGATCACAGCTCTCGTCGGCACTGGCGCACCCGTTACCGCGTGCGTGATGCTTCCACGCAAGCGCCCCGTGTCGACAGGTGATCTGCGACGAGCTTCGCCAGAGACAGCGATCGCTGAGCGCGTCATAAAGTTCAGCACAGGGCGAGCGATCAAAGCAGGCGATAGCTTCTTGATGATCGCGTCGAGACCTTTGATCTGCACACTTAGGCCGGCCATCAGCTCGATATGCCTACCTCTCGCACGAACGGGAGCACCATAGCCATTACGTCGTCGTCGATTTTTACCATTTGCAAATTGATCGTGCCAAAATCGGTCGCTGACTGCACGCCGTAGATCGCATCTTTGCGTTTGAAAATACGCATGCTCTGCAAGATGCACCCCTCAACGATCATTTCAGGAACAGCCGCCCAGTAACCGAACGTCGCAGTCAGCTTGACACCTTTGCGCACGCCCCTCGGAAACATGTACAGCCCGTTCGGGTTGGCCTCGATCTTTGTGTAAGGCTCGAGATCGAGAGCGGCGTTCTCAGGCAGAAAGTAATAGTCGCCAACGCCCCAAGTGTTTTCATACACCCCGTCGCCGTCATCGTCAGTCTGCAAGCTCGAGATCGCAGTGAAATCAAAGACCTTGAGTAGATCCGCGTACTTAGCTTTGAAATAACGCGTCTCTGATGCCTGCCAAAAGCGACGACCCGTGATGTCGTCGATCTTGCGAGAGACCGCACCGATGACGTTATCCAGCTTAGTATCGTCGGCGGTGTCGCCAGCGGTGATGTCGAGACGCGCTTTCACCGCCGCAAGTGAAGCGGCGGCGTTTGCGGCTACGTCAGCGTAAGGGTGTACGAGTGCCATCTAGTCTTTCATCGCCTTGAAATCTGATCGAGTAATTACGCCTTGATCACTTGGGCTTCCCTGCCTGTCGGCGGTCGGCCACACGTTTTCAGGCTTTACTCTTTTTTTTCCTCGGCCTCGAAAGCCACGATGCGATCGATCAGCTCAGGCTTCTTACCCTTCTGGCTCAAGCCGTATTTCTTTGCCAGCGACCACAGGTTCGTCATGCCGTCCTTGCCAGCGCCGACGACTTGATCGAGCTCGTGAGCTCGAGTGCCCTCGGGATAGACAGAAGCCTTTTCGACTTTCTCAGGCTTCTCGCCTTTCTCGCCAGCGACGGCTTTCGACTTGGGCGCGCCCTTGGCTTTCTTCGAGCCAGTGACGCGATCAGCTCGCGGCCAGTCGCCTTCGCGGGTCTCTGCCTGAGTGACCATGCGATTCTTTTTCGACTGCTCAACGATCGGGTCGCTGTCAGCCTTATAGCCCTTGAGCACGCCGGGGGAGTCGCTGTTCACCATAGCGGCAACGTCTTCGTCGAGTTGCACCTTGTCGCCAGCCATCCAAGGCCCGCCGTACGAGCTCGCGTAATTCCAAGCGATTTCATAAGTCTTTGTAGCCATTACTGCCTCCGCAAGATTTCAAAGTCGAGAGCATCGATCACCTCGGGTCGCCTCAAGAGAGCCGCAGGTGTGAAACGTAAATTCATTTTCGCATTTGCAAGCGCTCGATCAGGCATTTCACCTGCGTTCAAACGCTTGATCAAGAATTTTGCCAATTGCTGAGCGCCAGCTATGCGGGTCTTGCCTGCATAGTTCAAGCCCTCGCCGCCGATCACAGCTTGCGCACCAGCGTCATAAAACGCTTGAGGGAAAGCTGTCTTGGTGAAGTTGCACGCAGTCGAGAAAACAACCACATCGCCGAGCTTCGCATCTTTCAGTGTGTTCACGTTCAGAGCGCCTTGCTGACCCTCACGATCGAAATACAAGTAGATCGAATCTGTGAAGCCGTGCAAGTCGAGATAGATCACGTCGTAGCCAGTGAAAAAATCTGCCTGCAATGCGCCAGCCCACAGAGGCGGGAATGCCAGCACATTGCCAGCATCCCCGATTACCTCTAAGGTTGCCCTGAGGTAGCTGTGAGCAGTCAGAGCAAGAACAGATTTCAAGAGCAGGCTCTTAGTCGACCGTATACAAGATCGCCAAACGAGCCGCACCCGCGGTCGCGTTCGCATTCTGGCCTGTGTACTTGCAGAGCACGGTGATGTCGCTTGCACCAACATCGGCCATTGCGATAACCATGTCGGCCGCGTCACCCATACGGTTGATGCCAGCAGTGCCGCCAGCGAGATCATCCACATATTCGTCGGGGTCGCCGCTTGTCGTGCCGCAGGCGATGAGGTCAGTGCCGCTGTCATCGAATGCAGTCGATACCCAAAACGTGATGTCGACGATGTTTGCATTCGCAGGAATGACGCAGATCGTTTTGTTGGCGGTGTCGCCAAAAGCGACCGTGTTCTCGCAGGCAAAGATCAAGCCCGAGTTAGTAGAGTTTTGGGCGATGACATCTGCACCCGCAAGAACAGTCAGACCACCGTCTTTCACGAGCAAGCCGTCAATCGTTACACCACTCGCGGCCGTTGTCTCTGCGATCGTATTTGTCGCGATCGTTGAGCCCGAGAGAGCTGTAAGCAGGTTGGCGGTAAACGTGAAATCATCAGCGCCGCTGATCTCGACATCGATCTGATCGTCTGTTGGCGAGCTGAGCGTTGTGTCAGCATCGGCATCCAAGATCAGCCCGTCAGCTTCGCCGTTGATGTCAGCAAAGCCACCTGTGCCGAGTAACCAGCCTAAATCCTTGATCAACAGACCGTCGACAGTAACGCCGTTAGTTGCGGTCGTTTCGTTGATCGTGTTCGTTTCGATGCTTGAGCCGCTCAGCGCACGAAAGATATTCGCCACAAAGCGGAAGTCATCAGCGCCGTTGATCTCAACGTCGACCTGATCATCGGTGTCGGCAGTGAGCGACGTGTCGGCATCTGCGTCGAGCGTGAGCTCTAAGCCGTTCAAGTCGACCACGCCCGAGACAGTGATGCCTGCGGACGACGTGATCGCGCCTGTCGCGCCGTCGATGCGCGCAACCTCGGTCGTGTGATTGTCTGAGTAGACGATCACATCAGCGCCGTTGTAGAGGTAAGCATCCTCACCAGCGTCGATGCTGATGCGCTCTCTTACCCCGCGAGCTTCGATGCCAGCGCTCGTTTCGTTGAGCAGAAAATTCACTGCAAAGATCGAGACGATCAGGCACAAGATCACGGTCGGCCAAGAAACTTTTTTCAGAAAATCTTTCATGTCTACTTTCCTTTCGAGAATAGGGGCGGGCGAACCCGCCCCTATTTCAAACGATCAAAAGTCTTTGCTCGAGCTCCCGATTAGGCGAGGCTCAAGTTGAACAGCACGGCCGCGCTCTCGATGCCGCTCGCGGCACCAGTCGGAGTAAACCGACCCATGCCGAGACGCATCGACCACACGAGGCGGGTCTGGTCAGAACCGATGAGACGCTCAGCTTCGAGCTTCACACGGCGACGCCAGCCGACCACATAGCCGCGGCGGTTGAAAGCGGCGACTTGCCCGAGAGTGTTGTTCCCGCCAGTCGTGCTGACCTTGCCGTCAGCTTCGGTCTTGCTCATCGCCATTGACGAGATCAGCGGGTGACGACCGATCTTGAGCTGTTCGCCAGCGAGCACGGTCGCACCAGCACCGTACTTGTCGACAGTCAGCACTTCGTCTTGCAACGCGATCAGGTCAGCAGACTCGGGGTCTGCGACGTAGATCAGATCAGTCGGGTCGATGGGATGACCCCAGTCCACAAAGCGGGCGCTGTCGATCATTTTGCCGCGCAGTTTCAAGAGCTTGTCGTACAGCGCCACGGCCGCGCCGCTCATGTCGGTCTGATTGGTGGTCACATCGACCAAGCCAACGTGCCGGATGCCGTCGAACGCCAGATAGTGCTTGGTGTCGGCGGGGTCAGCATCGTCGAGGTTGATGTTGCCTGTGCCTGCGTTGGTGGTGTCGCCGTTCAGAGCAAGCGAGTCGGAGTAATGGCGCATTCCGAGCTCAGCTTGGCGGCGCAGGAAAGGCACGAACGGCAAGATCGCGTCCTCTTCCATTTCGCCCGAGAACATCTGATGCAAGACGAATTTCTTCGCGTCGACTTGCACGCGCTGAGATCCAGTCTTGACGGTCGAATAGTTCGCGCTGTTGTTCGCAGTGCTTTCGCTCACGAACAAGAGCTCAGGGATGTCGACCTCGACGGGCAGGTACGCGGTCGGGGCAGTCATCTCGAACGATTCGATGCGGCTGAAAATCACGCTCTCGCGGCGGGCGGCTTCCCACAGATCGCCGACGTATTGAGCGCCGACGAGCTGAGAGCCATAGCCGCTTTCAGCGGTGTCCATGGCGCGGATCGCGCGCTGGTACGCCTCAGTCAGCTCGAATGCGCCTTTCTTGGCGAGCACGCGATCTTTACCGTAGAAGCGGGCGAGAGGGATGCGGGGAAACAGATCGTCGAGCGCCTTGCGATCGATCTTGCGGATTTCTTCGTCGGGGATGTACACCGCGTCAGAGATCGCTTCAAACGTGTTCTTCAGCTCGTCGCTTGGGCCTTTATACACACCGTCGCCCGTCGCGCGCTTCTGACCCGTCAGAGCGTTCTGCAAGTCAAACAAAAGCTCGACCTCGGCAAGACCGAGATTGTGGCGAGCGAATTTCGTGCCGACGAGCTCGCGCTCAGTCGTGTTGTCGCCGAAGCGCATGCGACGGATAAATTCCTCGTCGCCCTTGAGGTCGTCGAGACCCTCGCGAACCCACGCCTTGACCTGATCTTCGGTCGGCGCTTTGTCCATGGCGCTCATGCGTTGTTCGATTTTCTCGAGAAACGCGCCAAACTCTTTCTCAAGCTGTGTGTCTTTGTCAGGCATTTACTTTTCTCCTTGAGTAGGTGATAGCAGATCGTCGATCTGCTTTAGTTTGAGCTCTACACCAGACACGTCTGACGTTGGCTCAGGCGTTTCGTCGCCCGCGAGATCGATGTACAGATCATCGACGAGCGATCTGATCGCCTTTAGACCTTCCCTGACCCGCGATCGCGTTCCCCGCTCTAAGAGCGGTTCGCTGAATTGATCAGGGAATGTCTCTGCCTCGCCCTCGAGGAACAAGCCAGCTCGCATCGCGCCCGTGTAGGCACGCAACGCAACAGGCTCGATGTACTCAGGGGCGATCTTGCCAAACTGCTGATAGTGTCGAGCAAGGTGTTCATACACCCCGCGCACAGCCTCATCCGGTACTCCAGCAGTGCCGCAGTAGAGATCGACCATACAGGCCGCCACACTGCGCCAAACTGCCTTCCCGTCTTTGCTGTGATGCAAGAGGTAGAACTCATGTTGATCGTCGGCAAAATTGCCGACGTAAGCAAACAGCTCGCCGAACTTGTCATCACTCAGATCGTGCGAAGCTGGGAAATCTCTTTCGTCGCTGAACTCATACTCGAGTTCGTGAGTGCCTTTGTTGTGAGGTTTCACAACCCCCGGCCGATAAGCTGAGACGTTGAGCGGTGAGCCCGTGATCGAGACGCGAGTGCCGACGCGGGTGACTGCACCCATCACGACGACATCAGAAACTTTCTCGCCGAGCTCGACGAGCATTTCACCGAGCTCACTGCGTAGGGTTCGAACCTCAGCCATGCCGCGCTCTTTCAAAGCAAGCGGGTCGGCAGGCACAGGCACAGCAGAAATCTCGAGCAGTTCTGCTCGAGTGATCGTGAACGGTTGTCCCGCTTGTGCAGGCTCAACCTCGAGCGTTTCCCACTGCACAGACAGCGCATTCAGAAAGCCTTTGCGGTACTTGCGCTCGACTGAGACGGCGAACGCGTCGTCTTGATCGAAAATAATATCGACCATCAGATTCTTGCCATCGATAAACGCATCGCCGCGGCCAATGGGCGGGGTCTTGCCGAATAGATCGTGCGCCCACAAGATGACAGGGTTCAGTTTGTAATTGTCGAGCTCCCACCCCTTAGCATCGATGATCATGTTGTCGCGTGCGATCTCAGACGTTGACGCAACAAAGCGCATCGCAGTTCCCATTTCGCCGACGACCTCGTCAGCTCGATAAGCCCGCATCAGTTTTTTCTTAGTCGACATGGGGTACGACCTCCAATTTGTCTAGTAGGCGTTTCAAATATTTCTCAGTCATCTTGCGATCTTTCTGCATTATGAACGGCAGATGCACAGCGCCGATCGGTGAGCGACCGACCTTTTGAAAATAAGTGCGCTCGTCGATCACGGGCATCATCGAGCAACGGCACTGAATGTCTTCCTCGGGCAAGCCGATCTGTCCGGGCGCGTCGCCTGCGCCAGCGCCAACAATGAAATCCTCGTCGAGATCGATCGGCTCTTGCTGATAGCGGTTGTGGGCTTCGATGTGCGTCTCTCGAGTGCGATCGTCGAGAGTGCCGAGCCAGCTTTTCTTTGAGACGACCTCGCTTTGCTTCCAGCCGATCAGCGTGCCACCGTTGACAGAGCCGTTGACCTCAGTGCGTGCGATCACCTCGGGGGTTGATCGAATGCGCTCTGCCATGATCTGTTCAACACGATCAGCAAGAGACGGCACAGCTTCACCAGCCGCCATACCCTCAGCGAGAGACGACTTGAGCTCATTCCATGTAGCCTCGTTGACGAGCTCTGCAAAGCGTTGCGTGCGTCGCTCCATGAAACGAATGAATTGCGGGTTGCTCAGATCAAACGCGGCGCTCACACCTAAATCTTCCATCGCGGCTTGGCCGGCATCTGAGACGATAAAAGAGATCACAGGGCGAACAGACTCGCGAAACGTCTTAGTCCACTCAGCAAGACTGAACGGGTTGAGCTCAGCTTCGCTCGGCGTTCGTGCACTGCGCGCCTTGAGCTTTGCGAGCACACTTGCGCGCTGGCGCTCGAGCAATGCGATCACTCGATCGCTGAGCTTCGTCTCGTACTTGCTCGCGCGGCGAATGTGTCTCTGCCAGTGAAACTGATGTCGCTCGTCGCCGTAGACGATCGGGCTGTACGAGCGCACACCGCGCTCAGCATCGTCGTCATCTTCCTCGTCGACTTGATCATCAGCAGGCTCGTCGTCGGGCTTCGCGTCCATAGCTACATCAGCGAGAGAGAATTGCTTCCACCAAGTGTCGCCCCATGGCATTTTTTTGAGACCGAGCTCCTCGCGTTGCTCGTTGATCGTGATAACGCCCGAGGCGATCTGACCGCTCGCTCGCGTCCACTTGTCATTCTCGGCTTCGTTGAGCACAGCCACACCCGAGAAATCGAACTCAACGTAGGTGTCTTTTTGCAGGCCGAACATCGGCACGAGTTGCTCGGTCAGTTCAGTCTGTAAGAAGCGAGCCTCGGGCTTGATCGCTCTATTCCACACAGCGCGCTCGGCTTCGTCCAAGGGTCGTGGGTGTGGCTGGCCGTGGCTGCCCTGGGGTTACTCCTGATCCCGCTCTGCGGCCGCTCGGCCAAGGGTGGGAGCTTCGTGGTGGCCCTGGGCGCCGGATTGATGGCCGGCGGAGCACTCGGGAACTTCTGCGACCGGCTAGTCTACGGCTCGGTGACCGACTTCATCGCGCTCGGCAAGACGATTGTGATCAACCCGGCCGACGTAACGCTTCTCGCCGGCATGGTTCTGACGACAAGGGCGATCTGGCA
>Ga0209520_10000119_pt1 | contig 39417 bp, 55 predicted proteins | sample Rifsed16ft1_FD_184009 | JGI IMG/M metagenome (GOLD analysis project Ga0209520, IMG submission 184009) | Soil microbial communities from Rifle, Colorado, USA - sediment 16ft 1 (version 2) | ecosystem: Environmental > Terrestrial > Deep subsurface > Rock core/Sediment | place: Rifle, Colorado...
CCCATATTTTTCCAATTCTTCAGAGGAAGCGCACATAAATGCCAATCACATTTCCAGGGGACAGCCCATTTGGCGAACCAAGCCGTCAATACACTGGAGCTCAGGGAGTGGGTGGAGTGGAAAAATATGGGGCTGTTGATGGTTCAACCATCAACGTCACCAACCTAAACGCTAGTGCTATTACCGCTGGGACAATCGACGCCAGCGTTCTTTCTGTTACAAATATCAATGCCAACAACATCACGGCTGGCAATTTAGCCGCGGCTCGTATGCAGACCAACGTCTTGAGTGCTGTCCAGGCTACCATTTCCACTCTTTCTGCAATTAAGGCTGATTTAGGAACGATTACTGCTGGCACTATTAACGGCGTGACCATTAACGGTTCAACAATCAACGGTGGTCTTAGCGGGGGAGCAGTAAACATTTATGGCAACAACCTCAATTTGAAAGACAGTGGCGGCACTACTCGCATTAACATCTGGCACTCTGGAGGGTCATCAAGTTGGGATCAGCCAACTGGCACTCTTAACATGCAACCAGCACTTAACGCTAACGGCGGTGTTACTGTTTCTGGTTGTTTTACTGCGTCACCAAGCAATAAATGGGGGGCTTTGAACAATATCGACATGAATGACTTTAACATTGACGACTGTACCGACATCTGGGCTTTCAACTTTAACAGTCGTTCTGACCGACGCCTAAAGAGAAATATCTCATCTTACGCTGGATCTCTTAAAAAAGTTATGGCTCTTAATCCAGTGGGGTTTGTCTTCAAAAAAGACAAGACTGCTCAAAAGCACATTGGCTTAATTGCTCAGGAGGTTAAGCCAGTGTTGCCAGAATTGGTCAAAAAAGACGAAGCTGGTTTATTGTCTATTTCTTACAACGAGTTGATCCCCGTGTTAATTGGGGCTATTCAAGAACTCAAAACCGAGGTTGACACTCTCAAGAAAAGTAAATGAAATACACCCTAAAATACCTAATTCATTTGCCATTTAGGTTTTACATTGCAACCTGGCTTTTTGTGCTAGTTGCCCTCAATCGTGAGATCCCATTTTGGTTGGAACGCTACGCTAAAAGAGAGCGAGCTGGCGAAAACATTTTTGAAGACGACGAAATTCCTACTTCGTATCGGCGATGATCTGAAGCGTTGCAATCCTTGACTGAATGTGAGTGTGGAGCTTCTCCAGTGCATGCAAACGCCGTTTTTCGGCGTCATACTCGCCCCCAGTGGCTCTTTTTGCTTGCCACTCGGCTTTCTGCATTGTCATTTTGTATCCAAGTTCAAGTGCTTCTAAAAACGCCGCCGCGTAATCATTTTCTTTCACAGCAATTGACTCCGCCGACCTAATCATCAGCTCGACTACAATTAGGTCTATATTTTGTAGCTCTTCGATATCTTTTGAGCTACTCCTGACTCTGTTGATTAAATCGTTAATGTCCATCATTTGTTTATTACTTCCAAGACCATGAACCCAGTCTCTTCGTCCAGGTATTCGTCGTTTATTTTATAATCTTTGAAGAGCTCTTTGAAAGTATCGGGTCTGAAAGCGTGGATATGGCCAGTGTGGTGGTGCATAGGATCGGCCAATTTCGGTTCTTTAATTGGAACGCTGAATATCGCTCGATGTGCAACCCTAAAAACTTCTTTAACTACATGGCTTGGATCAAGAGAATGTTCCAAACATTCGCTTGCCAGGATTAAATCAAAGCCCCCGTTGCTAAAAGGAATAGCGTCCCAATCGCCTTCGATGTACCTAATTTTGTTAGCGCTACCAGCTCTGTTTATTTTGGGCAGGGAAATATCCATGCCTGTAATTCGCTCGGCATATTTGAGCATAAACTCGCAGTACATCCCCTCAGCACAACCAATCTCGAGGAAACTGACTACTTTTTCTTTGGCTAACATTTTCTCCACGGCACGTTTTCTTTTTCTGGAAGTAGCTTTTGAGTAAACCCGTTCTTGAGTGGTGCTGGGGATACTGCCTTCGGTGGTGTAGAAATCTTTAATCTGTTGTTTGGTAATCATCGTCTGGTTATTGAACCATCTGGGTTTTGTACCCGTCTTTGAATGTCCTCATGCCAGTCTTTATCGCTTCGTCTGTACCACTTTTCATTATACCAGCGCTCTGTGCCTTTTTCTGGGCGCTGAACAACTTTTTGTGGGGAGTTGTCATGCAAACTTGAGGCAAGAAAATAAGCATCGCCATCACACTTGGGACACTTACTGTAAGCTCGCTCTCCCGCTACCTTGAATTCATGCTTGCAGTTTAGGCATTTTAATTTGGTCATGCTAATTTTTCCTCAACATAATCCCAAAATCTGTCTGGAGCTTTGGCAATTTCATCGGCAATAGCTTTGGGATCTTTGTAATCCCAGTCGAACGATTGAAAGCCCACCTTGCCGTTGGTCACAAGCTTACAACCACACAAGTAAGCTTCCGCGGCCGCTCGACCGAAAGGCTCTCTCCAGATCGGCAAGTGCACAAACTTTTCGTATTGATTGAGAGTCTGGGTAATATCAGCGTGGGGTAATTTTTCAATTATCTTGACGTTGTGCGGAAGCAAGCTTGTTAGGCCTGGGTGAGCAATCCAGCCGTACAAATCAAGCTGAATTTCTGGGTGGAATAATGCCCAGTTATACAGGTGGTTAATGCCCTTGTGGGTGTTGATTTCGCCAGTGTAAAGGGCCGAGTTCTTTTTTCTTGGCTGGTGTTGATTGTAAAATTTCTTGGTATCAACTGGCGAGGGAATAATAACGCTGTCTCGGACAACGAACTTGTCGCGGGTAATTAAAGCCTGAAGGGGCGAAAGGAAAATAATACCCTTGGCTTTTTTGAACATACCCGAAATGGTACTGACGTGCATGTCGTTGTAAACCCAATCATAATCGTGGATGTAGCGCACAAATCGGGTGTTGAGAATAACCCTCATCAATTTATCGTGGTGATCTCGATTGAGTATAGCCATATTATTCAAGACGACTCGATCTGTTTTCCTGAACTTAAATGCGTCTATTTCTTTATGGTTAATCTGAATAATCTTATGACCTCGTTTTTCCCCAGCAGTAATCATTTCCAAGTTGGTGATTTGAGCGCCACCCAAATAGTCTTTGATGGTGTAGTCGGCTATCCAGATGATACGCATATTTCCCCCATAATTTTTTTTAGGTTCTTGACGAATTTTTCACCACTAAATTTCTTCTTTAGCTGTGGCACTCGCTGAACTGCTAGGGCTTTTGCTGGTTCGTAATTTCTGTACACCCAGCTCATTGTTTTAACCAATTCATCAAACCTAGGCTCGACCCAGTAACCAGTTCCAACCTCTTTGACTCGGCCAGCATAAAAACTAAAAGACCCGCCTGTGACGCCAATCGGGATGCCGTATTTTGAAAACTCTGTGTGCGAGTGAGCGTCGGTCAAAATAGTTGGGATGCCGTGCGCCATTGCCTCAAGCGGAGGCAAGCCCCAGCCTTCGCCCCTAGAAGGATAAACAAAGCAATTAACTCTGGAAAAGAACTTTTCTTGTAGTTCTGCATAGGAAAAATCACCAACAATCAGCTCGATGTTTGAAATTTTGCGCAACTCTTCGTAATACCACCTGTCGTTAGCCCAGTCGTGTTCTCTGGCCTTGAGTAATAATTTGACGTCTGGGTTTCCTTTGTACAGGGTTAGGAACGCTCTAATGACCAAATCCCAACCCTTCTGCGCCCCTTCTACCAGGGCATTTTGGTGTCCAAATACGAAAGGCTTAGTCTCTGGCCTGTAAATTTTGAAATCAGTAGCAAACAGCGGAAGTTTGTGCATTGGGGTTGTTACCCCGCTCTCGGTAAAAACACTGATGCACCAATCTGAGGGAATTAAAAGGTGGTCAAAACATTCATTACAAACCTGAACCCATTGGTCTGGTATTCTATCCGCTTCAAACATTGTCAGTAAAACGTGGATATATTTGTCGTGTGGTTTAGTCACATGGCGTAATCCCCCCAGGCTTAAAGTTGCCTCAGCCTTTTGAGTCGAAACAAAATTGTCGTTTATGAACTCGTTAATACGCCCATATCCGTCTAGCCTGTAGCCAGTCAGGGGTGGAAACATCCAGGGCACTTCCTCAAGGCTTTTATATCCTTTGGCAAGGCTTCGCTTACCACGAACCAACTCAAACCCTGGAATTTTTAGGGTTAACTCAAGCTCTGACTCTGGAATTTCAACGATCATTCCATGAGCATTGCGAACCAGGGCGGCCGCGCTACCTATTTGCATTGATCGCGTCGATCACCGCCTGTTTGCTCGAAAGCTTTTTGGGGTTTGGCACTCCAGCTTCGATCGCCATTTTATTTAATCTGCTTCTACCCATTGAAAGATCAGGCTTCACTTCAGTGCTAATCGTTGGAGCCGATTTTACTGGCAACTGTTTTCCTGGAATAGCAACTGAGTCGTTCGGATCAACCACAGAATATCCCTTTTTCTTGAGTTCGGGAATTCTCTCAGCGTCAACTTCTACTCTAACTCCGTGGGGGTTTATTACCCACACCCATTCTTTTGGCATTTTGGCCTTTCTTTACTTTGTACATAGCCCTGGGGGAAGCTAGCCATAACTTTTATGGAGGGGCTTGAGAGGTGCCCTATGATGGGCAAATATTGTGCCACCTCCAACCCCAGGGCTATGGTTTCCCAACTGCGACCTGCCCTGTCTATCCGCTGGGAAGCCAAAACCCTAAAGTTCTTGTTCAATTTTAATTTTTATTCGCTCAACCACTTGTGGTTTCTTTAGTAACTCTACCCTAATTATGGCCCCAGGAATAGAGGCATCGTTGGGCGGAATAATTTTAATCACACGGGCTATCTTCATTTTAATAAAAGTATCCCTTACATTTTCCCAAGCCTCAACCCCAATTGTAACAACTCCAGTCGTCAGGAGCTCTTCAATAAGCCCTTCAGCCGCGTCTTGCCAGTATTGATCGTCTGATGGTTCCATTATAACTCCTGTTCTATGGGTATTTTAATTTGCCTGATTTGTTTTGGATCAACTTTATCAACTTTTTCAAATATCCCAGCAAGAGCAAAGGCGTCACTTGCTATTTCCACAAGGACTTCTTTAATCGGAAGTTCTAGTACATCTGATGGAGGAAGCAAAAGACCATTTAATAAATAGGTTTCTAACCTTATTCTTCTTGCCGAGGTTATATACCAACAATAAGAGGTGGGGTGGAAAAAGATATTGACTCCTTTTGGGGTCGGGATTGGTTGCCCTCTGTCATTTCCTACCATAAGACTTAATGACACTTTAGCTACCCAAACCTTAGAGCTCTTGTTCGATTTTGATTTTGTATTCATGTTTGCCTTTATTATGAGCTTTGGGTATTTTGATTTCCTTCTCGTGAGTACTTCTAAAAAACCCCGCTCCAAAAACAAACGACTCGATGGTGGTGTCGTCAAAGAATTCAAGAACGCTAGTCGAAAATGACTTCGATCCCTGGGTCTTTTTTGTCGATGACATGCCTGTGTACCGTTTCTACTGCTCCTAATTGCTTCCAACCGTCGCCAGTTAAAACTCCAGCTTGTACCATGCCGTCCAAAATAAACTTCTTGCCAAACTCTAAATTATCTGGATCTTTGCGTTTATTTTTGTGCTTCCAGAGAAAGGTCAGTCGCTTGATTTTCTGTCCCTTTTTAATCCTCTGAGCCATACACTCATAGGCCACCAGTTCAGTCATTTCCCGCTTAATCTTGGCTCCCATAAACCGATTGCGGTTCATAGCTCCAATGTAAGCGTTTAGATCAACCAACTCTGGTAGCCTAAGTATTGGCATTATTTCCCAAAAATTAGCTTGAGCAACTCTTTGGCCCGAGCAAATCCAAGCTCAATTTTGATCGAAACAAAGGTGTCGTCCTCTTCGGCAACCTCCTCAACTTGGGCGTCGACCTTGGTTTCTGCTACTAATTCCTCAGCCGTCTTATCCAACGGACTGATCGGGACGTCATAAGTAATTCCCGTTGCCCTGGTTATTCTGCTGTACCAGGCACTACGCATATCTGGGTACGTCCCACCTCGCACCGCCAGCTCCATCGCCATAGCTTTTTCAATTTTGGCTTTATGTGGCGACTTCGGATCAAGCTTGTCCTTTTGCCATTGGCCTACTTTTGACCCCATCTGGGTTACGGACGAAAATGACCGATCCAAAAGCGGGGCAATTTCTTTATAACTCAAATCCTTGCGTCGGCAAAACTCCAAAAACGCAATCTCGTTTATATTCCAATGCTTATTACTATTTTCCAAATCGAAGTTTTTACGCTTCATTTTGACCTTTCAAGACCTGCCTTTTTCCAGTTAGCGGGTCGGTAATTGTTATTGTTTCCCTAAAGGCAAAAGTTCCTTTAGACCTTTGCTTTTCTTTTCGGAAGCTTTCTACTGCTGAGTTTCCTCTAAGGTGGTTGTAGCCTGGATTAGCTAGAATTAGCCTTCTGGAGCGGGTTACTGACTCATAATCTGGCCCAGCCATAATAATTGCAACTGCTTGTGGACTCAAAGGCATACCAATTCTAGCCATAAATTCTACGTAAAGAACCTTGTTGCTGTTCCTCGCTTCTGGGCTTACCTCAAGTATTTGTTTGACTAAATCGTAAACTTTTTTATTGGTCATTCATTTATCCTTGAGGGCTTCCAGCTTATTTGCAAAATCCTGTAAAGCAAACCTGTCTAATTTGAATGTCTTAAATTGTTTGTTAGTCCACTTGGTAAACATAGACTTAATCCGTTCTCTCTCCTCTCTAGCACCTTCTTTTCGGGCTATTTGGAGGGCTGTTCTAATCCAAGCAATAACTTTTGGATTGCCAGCTAAAGGATAAATCGTTTCGGTTTCACTTTCTGCCATTGGAATACCGAGTTCTGAATGAATTTGGACTGGTATTTTTCTAACTTTACCTGAAAACTTCTCTCTAAACTCTGCTAGTAGTTCTTCCGATAGGTGTTTAGTTGGCATAAAGTTTTTCTCCACATCTTTGACATTTTTTCGCCCAATAACCATTCCTATACCTTCTCCCATTTTCAAAAGAATCTTTATAAATCAGTAGTTTATGTCCAAATAACCAGCAAAGTATTTTAGCTATCATTTGTTCTTCTCCATTTCTGCACTAGTTGGCATAGGTAGTTCCCATTCCGCTTGGGAGTATTATTGTTATTTTTTTCTTTTCAAAAACACTCTCACATCTCTGGCACTCTTCCTCTTTCCAATAAACAACCTTTTCCCGAAAAATGACCTTTTCAATCTGATGACCAAGTAACCAACAAATTAATAGTTTCATTCCCCCTCCATTTCTGTAAGGGATTTACGCTGTTCTTTTCTCATTTGATTTCTCATATACCCAATATCAACCTCCTGTGTGGAATAATGGTCTGGTTCATCTCTCCCAATTACCTTTTCCCCTACTTCAGTGAGGAGGAGTTGGCGTTCAAACTTAGATACAATTCGCATAGCTTCCATTTGTTCAGGGGTCAATGTTCTCAATAAGAAAGCAAGAGAACCTTCATTTGGTTTTTCTACTGGTTGTTTAGTTTGGGTCATATTGCATTTCCATAATTTGCTTTTGCTATTATTTTTCTTATTTCTTCTTCTAGTTCTTCCTCATTTTGGCACGGAACTGTAGTAGAAACTTCTAAAGTTTGTGTGGGTCTACACTTCTCACAACCACCAGTGCTTCCACAATCGCATTGAAAGAATGGTTCGTGTAGGATATTTCCTGCTGAATCGTAACTCATACTTACTTCTCCATTTCTGTAAGGGCTTGGCGTTGCTCTGCTCGTAGGTCGTTCCTGTTTTCTTGTGCCACAACATATTTTTTATCTACCCATTCAAGAAGTACTACTTTCTCATCTTCCCCAATTACCCTCTCCCTCACTTCATTTAGGAGGAGTTGTCGAGCTTTATTGGCTGATTTTAATTCTCTTTCAAAACACCTCAAACAAAGACCGAGTAGTTTCCCGTTTTTGCCGTATTCGCATTTACAGCGATTTGGTTGTTTATGTTGGTTAGGGGTCATAGGTTAGCCTTAAAAAATGCTTTTGCAAATCCTTGAGGTGTAATACTTCTCAATTCTTTAGTCTTAGCGGATTTTCCACCTGTTTTAGCGTGTATATCCCACTCTCCTTTTTTAGGTTCTATTGGATTTTTTCTAGGTTCGTTGAAATTACCCCATAAAAAAGTTTCTTTTCTATAAGGGTCTCCAAAATCGCAGGGGTCGAAAATAAAAGCTGGTTTTCCCATATAGTATTTCAACATTCCGTGAGGATTTTCCATAGCCCAAAACTTTAATTTTGTTTTCTTACTAAAGGGTTTCTCTAGTTTATATTGACTTTTCCAGATAATTTCCATACAGGCTCTTACAATTTCCATAGCACCAACAATATCTCGTGGTTCTCCAGTAGTTTTTGCTCTGCTGAATTGGTCGCAAGGTGGTGCGGCTAAAATCCCGTAAACATTCTTGGGGGGGGTGTAGGTTCGCACATCGTTATCAGGTAGCGTAACCAGTCTGACATCATAGCCCGCCTCGACATAGGGCTTCGACCAAGAGCCAGTGCCACCGCAAAGGTCTAGTATTATTTTGTCGCTGTTGTTCATTCAGTTACTTCTTTCTTAGGCTCAAAATCCCTTGCTTTTATTTTCGTTATTACCCTATGTCCTGCTCTTGTTTTTAGTTCCGTTTTTGGTCGGACTACAAGACCCTCTGCTAGAAACTCCCCCCATTGAGAATTAAAACCCTTTTTGACCATATCGACAGCGTTCTGTAGTGTTCCCTCTCCGACAATAGGCACGACTTTGACCCCAAGTTTTACAGCAATATCCTCGACATCTTCACGCTGTAACCACCAATCTCCGACTTTCACATCAAAAAGTACGAAGTCCACACCATCTGCTCGGTAGTTTCCACCGCCTTTTTGTATCTTTGCACCATACCCCTCGCCATATAGACACACCGCCTCACTCCCTGATTCGCTTTGAGGAGTATTAAAAATCTCCCTGAATAACTGGCGTTTAGGCGTGGTATCAAACATTTCCTGCAACCTCTGCATAAGGGGAACATACATTTGAGCGTCATCTGTTTTACCGCCAAAAGTAACACTCAAGCCGTCCCACATCACTCGGATATTAGTCCCGTCTACCTTTTCAGTGAACACCCACGCATTGTCTTTCAGATATTCAAACTCTGGCAAACCCCACTGACCCTCTAAAACAAACCGCATATTTTTAGGGTCACGCTTAAAGACAGTAGTTATTTTGTGGTATTCTTTCATATTCCCTTTCCTTTAGTTATTTCTTTCTCTGGTCTTAATATCCATTTTCCCAATCCCATTGATCTAAAAGCAATGTCTATCAAAAATCCACCAATAATCAAAAGCATTTTCTGGTATGGGTTCGTTTTTGAAAGAGCGTTTTTACTTAGCCAGAGAGGCGTATTTTTTAGTTTGATTCTTTTCATACTTTCCTTTAGTTACTTAATAAAGAGCTTAAAGTTCCTCCAGCGGCAAGAAGCTTACCACTGTTTTTCTAATTTTATCGTAAACCACTCTAATCACTCGGTCTTTATAAATCAGCTTTTTAATCGTCACCCGTAAGCTTTGTTTTTCCGAGCTTATGATTTGGTTTTTCTGGATCATTCTTACAATTTCGGCTAGCCCCGCCCCGTCAATGTCAAACTGGTAGCGTTCTGTAGCTCGCCTAATTGCGTGACGCTTCTGGGCCCAAGATTTTTTGCCCATTAGCTTTTTAAGCGTTCTTTTTTTTATTGGCATAGTCTGTAACATTAAAATCCCAACCCTCATAAAATTTGTCTAGTGGTTTCCAAAACTGCCAAAGCATTTTGTCAAAACTGACCTTGTGTAAAGCCTTCCACCTGGAAAGAGACAGGCTCATTTTACCGTCCTCAAATTCGTTCACGCTCAACTCAACAATTTTCCAAACCGTTCGCCTTCGATAATCAGAAACCTTTAGAGCTCTGTTTGTAATTATAAGAGCAATCGCTAAACCCCAAAATACAATTGCAATAATTATAAAAGTGTCCATCGTTGGCATTAGTTTAGCTCCTGTTTTTTATTACCACCCACTTTCCTTTTTTCTCGCATAGAAATTGCTCGGTGCATTAAATTTTCGAGCAGGTTTCCGCTGGCATAAGCGGCTGTAGCCAGTTCCTCTATAGTGCAAAAATCCTTGCACAGCTCAATTACTTTCCCGATGATATTACATTCACAGCCCTCAATTTTCTTGTCGTCATAAAATTCGCCAGCCAACCATTCGATCAATTGGTTTTCAACCATAACAAGTTTTTTATGGTCGACTCCCAAGTGCAAGCCTAAGGCGTGTGGTGTTGGTTCTAATCTGCTCATAAATTTTCCCCTCTTATTACGACTCCCAATGGAAGTAGTCGCATTTTTGACAGGCTCGAAAAGTTCGACCCTTGTTTTTACCCTCTTTTTTAACAGTCAAGATCCCCAATTTAGAATGATCGACCGTGCAATTTAATTGCGAGCCTTTTTCTGGTCTTTTGCGCGGCTCATAAGTCTTTGTAACTGGTGAATCTCCCCAATCCTCAGTTGGATCTGGCGCGCCACCTCCCTCGTCACTCTCTGGTACTGAATTGGTTTTGCCGTCTTTGAGAGCTTCGACTTCTTCGGCTGATACTTCGCCACCTCCCACAAGGTTACTAACAGCCCTATTCCAAGCGCGAGTTTCAGCAGTAGCCCGAGCATTATGGATACTATTTGGTTCGGCAATTTCTCCATAAGAGTTAAGCCACTGGCCTTTCTGCGCATCAAATTTCGCTTTTTCGTAGATATTACAACTGCCAGCTCCAACAGCAAATCGACCATTGGGGGCGGTAGCTTTGCAGACGAAATGGTAGGTAGTGTTGTCATTGGCTAGTTCCTCCTTTTTTTCAGTTACTAAATCGACCGACAAATTGAAAAATGTAGCAATCTTACGCCAATACGACTTCTTTAGAAATTGTCTGCCCTGGATTTGTTGCACGTCGTCTGGGGTAATGACCGCTTTTTTCAAACTTTCATAGGCTTTCCAGGCTTCAATAGCGGCTTTAGCGTCAACGGCTGGCATTACAATGGCTCCAGTCGGGTCGTTTTCAATTAAAGTCAAGGCTTTAGCAATAGTTTTTGTGTCGGCTTCGGTAATTTCTTTGGTTGGTTTGGTTTGGTCAGTCATTTATTTCCTTTTGAGCGACCTCCCGCTTGCGCTTTAGGGTAGCTGTGTACCTTGTAATCCGTTGTTCGTCGGTAATAACACCCTGATACTTGTTTATGTAGTAATAGACGTTTTTGGGGCTGTTAATGCCGTGAGCACTGGCAATAGTTTCCAACGACTCCCCATCTAAATAACGAGCAAGCATATTTTTAGCTTCTAATTCGCGGAACTCTTTTATCTGACCCCTCATATTTTTGACTCCTGTCCAGATATTATACTACAATCTTGTGGTTTTACAATAGTCTAATCACAATTGGGTTTCTGTATTTTCGTTGCCAAAATTGTCTTCGTGATCGGCTAAAATAAATGGGTCAGCCAGCAATTGTTTGGCGTGATTTGTAAAAGCGTCTGACTGGTTCCAGCCTTCGGCTGTCCTCCCGCAAGTACATTGATAAACATATTTTTTCGATGGACTGATGTAGGAAATCAATCTTGTAAATTTGTGGGTCGTATCCCCGTTATTTGCAGAGGGCATAAAATTTTTCTCCATTATATCCTGCTCTTAAAACTTTGTTGGCACACATTTCGCCCAACCTCCCGATAATATATTCCTCTCTGGCCTCCTGACGGGCTACCTCCCTCGTCTTTTGGCCAAAAATAAAAACCGTAAGGGCTACTGACAGAGCTAAAAAAATATGGGCAATAATCAAAAAGCGGGCTAATTTTCTCATCTTTTTATAATTTCTCTTAAGGTTTTGATTATAGTTTTTGATACGTCGGCGGCGTTTTCAACGCAAACCCCGTTGGGATAGGCTCTGGCGACGCTACCCGCGCCGTTGCCAACGCCTATCCCCATTATAAACCCGCGCTTTTGTAAATATGCAAGATCACCTTGCGGCAAACTGACGCCCTCCCCATCGCCGATTATAAACATTAAGGGTGTGGTTGGGTCTTTTTTGACTTTGGCGGCTAGGTATTTAACCATTAGGCTGTCATCAGTGCCACCACTGGTGTTATAGCGCAAAAAATACTCTTCTTTTCGATCATCTTTTGCGATCACTTCGACCGCGTCATTAAATGCCCATACCTCAACGGGCATTTTTAGCTTGCGGGCAGTATTGTAAACCATAACGCCCGCTAGATAGGCCGACGCCGCCAGTGACCCTCTCATAGAGCTAGACCGATCAAGTACAACGTATATTTTGTAGTCTGGTGTATCGGGATTATTGCGCCGTGAAAAAACCCGTTCTTCATTGGTTATAATCTTGGTTACGTTGCGACTAAGTAAACGCCCACGCTTGTGCAATCCTGAATAATTGACGGCTTTTTTTTCTTTGAGTACATCGGCCAGGCGATTTGATAAGGTGTCCGAGTATGGCCTCATTAAAGCGCTTGCTTCGTTATACTCTGGCACTGGTGTTAGATCGTCGCGTGACGCGCCCGTTCCCGCCCTGATCCCGCCGCCCTCATCGCTAACTGGTCGCGCCTCGGCTTGCTTTTTGCCGTTAGCGTTGCCTTCTTTTGCGGCTTGTGATTTACTTTTATCGTCTTTACCGTTGCCCTTGCCGTCTTGGTCGCCGTCGCTTTTTTCTGGGTTTTTTTCTAGTAATTCCTTGATATATGGGTATAAGTTTTTATCAACCCAGGCTTGGATTTTTCCAAAACTATCAAGACGTGTGATTTCGTAAGCCCAGTCGCCAAGACTGACTTCACGCTTTATTTTTTCGATCACTTTCAAGGCGTCAGGGTGTAAAATTGGCATGGCATTTGTAAGCGGCGAGGTGGTTAAAAAATAGTTATCGGCGCTTTCTAGTAAATAAGCGATAGATAATAGTGTCTGACGCAATGGGTCACACTTGGCAATTTCCGCGGGTGCAAACGTCTCCGCTAACATATCGGCATTGCTCGGCTTGATACTTTCAGTCGCAAAGTCACCAAACTGAAGAAAAAGTTTTTGCTCTATTCGCAGATCCTCGCAAACGTTGTATGCTTCGTTAAGGCGCGGGTATTTTTGATATAACGCACTGCTGTCGACCGATTGCGTATACATTAAGTGCCCCATTTCGTGCAAGACTAAGCCCCTGACCTGATAAAACGGCCGATGTACTAGATCAAGAGGGTTATAAATTAGCGTCTTGTTAGTCATATCAAACGCCCAACGTTCACCCGCGGCGGTCTTGATACCCGTTGCCCCTGATAGTGAGGCAGTCAAGATTTCGACGTATTCCCGATTGGCGTATATCATATTTTTAGACCTCGCTTATAATCCCCTCGGCGCGTAACTTTTTGAGCACACTTTTTAGCTGTGTAAAGCCTTCAAGTTTGCCCGTTACCTCTTGTAAAGTCTTTTTTAGCTGATCGCGTTCTTTTTTGAGGCGCTTCCTGGCCTTGAGCTCGACTAGCCCCGCGGCCATGCTCTTGTCGCGTTCGGCGTCGGCCTCGCGCGCCCTGCTAACAGCGTCGTTGACAGTTTTTTCGGCTTGCTCTAGTTCCGATTTTTTAACTATTACTAACTTGTCGCCCTCCTTGCCTAGTTCCAGGCTCTTTTTAACCTGGGCGCTGAAAACGTCGATCATCGCGGTTTTTTCCTCGGCTCGGGATTTACCCAAGACAGCAAACAAAAAAGCCTGTTCGAGGGTAAAACCTTGTTTGACCAGATCATTCCACTGCAAAAGTGTCCGAGTGCTACAAAAAGTCATCGTTTTCTGATCGCGATAGGCGGCGCGGTAGGCGTTAGCGAATAACACCATATTATTAGCGTCAACCTGGCTTGCGCCGTTGTTTATTAAGTATTTTTCCTCCAAGTCGGGCGCCAGGGTTTCAACGTCGATAATCACGCCAAACCGATCCAAAAACGCGCGGTTAATAGACTTTGTGCCCTCATAATCGGGGTTCATCGTCGCAAAGAATCTAAACTCTGGGTGTGGCTTAACTACTTCGCCCGTTGGTAGCGTGATTTTTCGTTCGTCATCAAGTAGGGCGTGAAAAATAAACATACAATCAGGCGTTGCGGCGTTCAATTCATCGACGACTAACACGGCGCCCGTTCTCATTGCCTGAATAATGACGCCATCTTCAAAAAAAGTGCTACCGTCGCGCGCTGACTTGCTACCGACTAATTCATCGGGGCTAGTGTAGCCGTTCAGGTTTACGCGAATATAGGGCTGTTTGCGCAAAAATGCGATCTGTCTGATTAGGCTAGTTTTGCCCGTTCCAGTCTCGCCGACTAGTAAACAAGATATATTGCCAAGTAAGGCCGTTGCGATTGCTTTCATCTGTTGCTCTGGATACCAGATTTCCGCCCCAAGCTCGGGGATTAGCGGGTTTTTTTTATCACCAGGCCAGATCGGGATTTGTAGGCCGCCAAACTCGACGGTATTTTTTGTGTTCTTACTATCGGCCGCTTTTGCGGCTTGTGATTTACTAGGCATTTGTGCCCCTTCCTTGACTATTTACTTACTACTTACTACTGGCTAAAACTCGGACAACCCCATATATACCAAGTAAACAAACCCAGGTTATGGGATTGTGTACTGTGGCAATTAGACCTGCTATAATTTTTTCAAAGTTTTTCATAATGTTTGCTCGATTGCGATTTTTAAGGGTTCAATTTTTACTGGCTCGGTATCTGGCGGTAACGGGTTTTGATGTTTGCTACCCAATAAAATGCCATCGCGATTATAAAGATAAGCCAAGCCGTCGCGCTTATAGGGCGGCTTAAAAACTTGCTCTGCCTGGTCAATCGGGAAAGCGAATATAGAGGCCAAACGGCTAATAATTAGGTTTTGTATCTTGCTAGTCGTTCGACTGTATGCCTCATTATTAAAAAGATACCTTAAGGGCTTACCAGATTTATTTACTTCTATTGAAAAAATTATAGTACTATAGCTATACACCCGATAAAAACCATGTTCCCATCGGCCGCAAACGCTATTGCCATCAAACGCCTCGCGTGTTCTAATTTTTTCGCCAATATCCCGATAAGGTGTATAGCTCATATTTTGATTTTGTTTTTACCTTGTGCCGCCCCGTGAGGCGGCTTGAGCTAAAAACTAATTTTTCAAGTATTTAGCGATCAGATAATCGGCCGACTCTTGCTCGGTCGGCGCGCTGGGTTCAGTCCAGACGCGACATTGTGCCCCATAAGCTAATTGATACTCGCCCGCCAGATACTCGGCCTCTTTACGGCTCGGCGTTGTGTCGACAATCTCGGGCTGTAGATCATCAAATTGCGCCATTATGTAAAATTGCATAGGGATTGCCCCTCTTGGCTAATTGCTACCGTGCCAGGCCGTAATACTCGGCCTGGGTCGCTAGTAACTAGGCGTCAAGCTTAGACAAGGCTTGTTTGCCAATCATTGTGGCAAACCTTGCCCGTTCTGTTTTGCGCGCTAACATATAGGCACCAAACGCCACGCCATTGACTGTCTTGGCGGCGTTTACGATCACGGCTAATGCCTCGCTGATCGAGTTCCAGTCTTTATCGATTAGAGCCTCGACTATGGCGGTGGCCTCTTGCTCGGACACACCACAAGCGGGGCGGGTGTATTCCTGGCGGTGATCGAACCTTGATGTTGCTTTCATATTTTTTACTCTTTCTCTGGGGATTTGCCCCAGGCTATTTTATAACTACTAGAACCCCTTAAGGATTGAGTTATACCGATAAGAAAAAAAACTAGCTTGACGGGCGCTCGGGGTTGTAATTAGCACTAGGCCATTGAGGCAGACCGAGTAAAAACCGCTAGCGTAAGTGATTGAGATTTTCATTTGATCCTCTTTTGTATTGGCTACTAATATACCCATATTATACCACAGTTTATATAATAGTAGTAGTATACGTTTAGGTTAGCAAGTAAAGCGGGATAACGCCGGCGCTTATTTTTAGGTTAGGTTTGAGGTTGGGATTGATGAGGGGCTAAGTTAAGTCAATGAGCTAGGTTTACTTATAAGTAATAGTGAGTAAGTAAATGTAAGTAAAGCTACATACTAAGTAAAGATACCCATTAGGTTAAGATATATCTCTTGGTGTAAGTTAATCTATCTATCACTCTTTTCCAGGTACTTTGTCTTGATCCACCAGTCAATAACCCGTTATTTGACCGCTAATAGGCTTGTTTTTAGGCAATACCTAGTTTTTTAACCTATATTCCACCAGGTAAGAGCCTTGAGGTGTTAATATACGTCGCATAATGAAGATTGTGCGACATAAGAGGGGGTGGGGGACATAGAATAGCCACTCCTTCAACTATTCTTTTTAACCCTCTGTTACACAACAAGAAGTTTGGTCTTTGTAAATAACTCTCTCTCACACGGTAAAAAGATTGGTCTTTCAGTAATAACCATCTTTCATACAACAAAAAGTCTCTTATAAATAAACCAGTGGTTTTGAACATTAACTTAAATATGATTTTCCTGAAAGGCAGTATTAGTAAATAGCTTCAGGTAGGAGCAAGAATTCATCCCCCCCTACCCCCCTTTGTTGGAGAACACAAGTTTGGTCAAACAGGCTCAAGGTGGCTCTTTATCCTAGTTCAGTCACTAGTTGCTCTCCACCGAGAGGTATTTGTATCCCGCTCTATTTGACCTGTAGCGGTTTTTGGTAGTGTGCAAGGGAACTATTCCTGTAGTCTAGTTCCAGACATCACCCTGTCAATAATTTAGTGGTTGCCCACCCGCAGATTGCACTGCCGTTTAGAGTCGCTTCTGACTACTGTCCCCTACGACTTCTGCTCGTTTCATAACAAAGTAAGCCACCGAACCCATTTTGCGGAGCAGTTCACTTTCGGTTGGTGGTTTTTTAATTTTGATAACGGCTTTTTGGGAAAAAGAAGATTTTAGAAAACGGCGGGTCTTTTTTCTAGTGTAGTGAAGGACTGGTCGGTTTCTTTTCCAAAAGGCTTTTTTGAATAGTCCTTTGGCAAAGCAGACTCCACAAACAGGCTTTCGGTCATAGATTGGGCTGTGGCAGTAAGGGCATAGGTGGTCAGCAACGGCAGTAACCCCTTTGGCGGCCTTTGGGGGCGCATATAAGTTCATTCCGCTGGTTTGCTCTCGGTAAATCCGAGGAAACTTTGCCATAAACTTGCTTTTTTGGAAACACGGGGATAAAATTGAACCGTATTTCTTTGCGAAATTACAATAACTCCGTTTGCACCCCAAAGTCAAGCGGGGTTTTTGTATCAAGACGGGCTTTGTGCTAGTCTTGAAAGCGTGAGCAGACCGACTGAGTACATGTTCCCCAAAGCAGTCAAAGAAAAGGCATTGTTTGACGCCGATTTTAAGTGCGAACGCTGTGGAATACCGAAAGCAGAGTGTCAAGAAGGCTACTTGCACATCCATCATTTGCTGGCTGTTTCGTGTGCCATTAAATACTACCCTGAAATTGCCCCCGCGCTAGTGAGTTGTCTAGCCAACGCCATGGTCTTGTGCGGTGAATGTCATAAGGAAATGGACGATCTAGCCCAAACCAATCACCGTCACTACGCTCAGGCTCTTTTGGCATTGACTGGGTAGTAAAAAATTAGTATAAATTAACCGTTCTTTAATAACTTAATAGCGGGGAGAAAACACTTTAAGGTCGGTAATACGCCCTTTTATTGGAAAGGATCCCAATGGACAAAACACAAACAATGAGCATGATGACTTCTACTCTAGACAGCAATCTCACTTTTTCCTATGGAGTTAATGAGGCAAATGTTGGAGGAGCTAACCTTTCTTGCTGGGGATATTGGCAAGATTATTACTACCCAGCAGTTATCAGAGAAAGCTATCCTGTTTACATTCAGGAAAGAGCAAAAGACAAGGCTAAACAAGCCTACGAAATAGTAAAAATCCTCAAAGACAAGAAGCTAGCTAAACTTAAAAAAGTGGCCGACTTCATTGATCTTATGGATGAGTTAATTAAAATTTTATAAACAAATTTGTCCCCGCTATTAAGTTATTAAATTAGATAGCAAGAAAGGAAATTATGGGAGTTAAATTACAATGGACTGGCCTAACCTGGATTTTGGCACTTGTGCCCGTTCTCGCCTCTTTAGGACTTGCCGCAAGCCCAGTTTTGGTGCTTGTTGGTGGTGTCTTGATGGTCATTGGCTGTGTTTTAATGTGGATGGACAAATAATGGGAATACTAGGAACTATTCTAGTCGTCTTACCTATTCTTCTCATTTTGGGAATAATTTAATAATTTGGTCGGGGGATTAAGCCGAAAGTAATTAGGCTTGAGTTCTTGCTAGAAGTCTTCACAGTAGCAGGAAGTTTTAAGCAAGTCCCCTGACCTTTATTTTTCTGTGGTATACTGACTCCAAACGCCACTTTAACTTCTTTTTTCATCGGGCTGGTATCGGCAGTAAAAGCCACTTCTTTAAGTGGTTTTTTAACGGGAGTTCGAGTCTCCCCCAGTCCACTAAAGGCCAGCCATGGCTAATCCAAAACGCAAGGGCGGCAGGAAGGGTCATGGCGGCGCGCGAAAGCATGGGCGTGACAAGGTTAAATGTGCGCTTTACAGGGCGAGGAAGCGCCGTGAGCGCAATAAAATCAGGAAATTAACCAGGCTCTTGAAACTTCAACCTAAAAACGCTCAAATTCCCAAGGCTATTGAAAAATGGAAGCTTGATCTTTAAGTATACTGTGGTATAATATCAAGACCTTCATTGGTTGCCCGCAAGAATACTGATGAAAACTCAAAACAAATAGCTCGTTTCACGACGGGCTATTTTTTGTAGCTGGAGAAAACAAGCTTATCGCCCTCTTGGGCTTGTTCATCAATAATCTGTCGTTCTTTGGCAGGTAGCTCTTCATAAGGCACACCAATGCCAAAGGTTTTCTGGGATTTGGAAAAATAGTAAACCCAATACCCATTTTTGCGGTTTCGGTATCGGGACGGAGTTGTTGACATGGGTCTTAAATTATATCGTTTTGCTTCAAGATGCCAAAAATGTTCATGCTCCAAGCTCGGGTAACGTCTTCCTCGCGCTCGTCTTTGAACTCTTTTAGGCCAGTAGTGTGACGCAAAGCGACATGAAGCATTTCGTGGATCAGGGTTTCCCACTGTTTTTCAATAGAGAGCCCTCTTTCAATGTAGATTTCTTGTTTGGCAAACATAGTTCTACCCCAACTATCTCCACCATCCAGGTCATCGGTCATTTTGACTTTGTAGGTAAAGCCAGCAAACTTAATCTTTTTTGGCAGGGGTTTCATTTTTGGTTGTTTCTCGAACTCTGACTACTCTGACGTATTCGTCTAGGTGATGACTCTTGGGATTAAGGTTGATGGTTTTACGACCCAACTGCCTCGCATCGTCACTGGTTTTGGCTTCTACCTCAGTCCCAAAGGTTTCGACTAGAACGACTCGGTATTTTGGCATACTTTTTAAGAGCGGGGCGGTTGTTTATGGTTCTCTCATTGCTGAGGCCAGATGGAGCAACTCCACTCCGATTTCCCGCTCTTGTGGTCAAGCGTACTACAAACCACTGTCCATTGACAAGCATTAGTTTCTAGCCCATATTGGTTGGGTATGATTCAAAAAGAAGCCCCACATTTGCACAAGATGCGTGTTATTGACTCGCGTCCTGGTAATCCCAATGATCCTTATTACCGCTACCGACGCTATAAATGCGAATACTGCGACCAGCGGTTCACGACTTACGAGTACACTGAAGACTTAATTTCCATTATGCGCGATCAAGCAGTAAAATATAAAAAAATCCAAGTAGCACTTAATCAAGTAGAGGAAAAATAGCATGTCAGATAGCTCCAAACCAACCTACAAACAAATCGCCGCGGCCTGGATTAGGCGCACCAAGTACGATGAGGACATGCTGGCGATTCGATTTAACGAAGACGTTGTTCTAAAGGCTGGTGAATTTTTGAATTTATGGAAAAACAGACGCAAGTTCAAGCCCAATCACCCAGATTTTTCGCTAGTTGAACGAACCGACCCAGGAAAACCAGCCAAAAAGCCCGAACCTCCAGCAGAGCCCGAGGAAATTCCGTCAGTAGAGGAAGATATTTACAAAGATTAGTCTGGTTTCGCCCTGTGGTAAAGTAAGCTCATGCGAAAATTGACTATCACCCGTCCATCGTACATGGTTTCCAAAAAATGCATCATTTGTCTGGCTCAAAACCTCAAGGGAGACCCCATGCGAGACAGCTTTGACGCTAAGTTTATTGCTGGAGACTCGCTGATTGACATTTCAAACTGGGCTAAAGGCGAAAGCGTGTTTGTTTCTCCCAGACAAATCGAAACTCACTTAAAGCGCCACTCGTCTTTTATTTACCAAGCAAAAAAAGAGACAAGTCGCAAGCAAAAGATCATTGTCAAAAACATTGCTCTTGAGAGAAAAGACGCTGACGAAGCCCTGGATCGAATTATCAACAGTGGGGACAAGATGGTGGAAAACTGGCAGAAAGAGCAGTTTGAAGGCGAGGAAGTTGCTGGGCCAAAGTTACCAGTGACAGAAAGACTTTACATCGAGGCTCTGCGCGAACAGGGTCGTCGCGGAAGTATGACCAAGTTCGACGATATGTTTGACATAATGGAAAAACAAGCAATCAGATCGGGAGCTGTTGATGGCGAGGTTATCAAAGAACCCAAGAAAGCAGGATAAAAATGACCGAACAACAGCAAATGCCCAGCCTTTATCGAGATAACTGGGTTAAAGCCCTCAAAGATCCAGATTTATTCGTAGAAATTTATACTAGCCCGTCGGCTAAAGAAAAGCATGAGCTTTTTCCCCACCAGAAAAAGTTTATTCGGGCTGTTGAGTCGGGAAAATTTGAAGACGCCTGGATGTCTGGCGGAAATAGCGCTGGTAAAACCTGGACGGCCAAATTCTTGGCTATGCACATGGCGTCTTATAAAATCAAACCAGGAAAGCCCTGGGCAAGCCATCAAGAATATCTTGATACACCATACTCAATTTTGTGTACTGGGCCAGAGCAGAAACAAGCGGTTGAGTTGTGGGAAGCAATTGAAAGCGGCTTCAAAGACTCACCAATTTTGAAACATCGGGTTGCTTCAGTTACTACTGGCACTCGTCGTAACGCCCACCCGACCATTGTTTTGAAAAACGGGGTCACAATTGACGCTATTGGCCTTCACGACAAAGGCAAACATATTGAGGGAGAGGCTTACGATTTGGTTTTAATCAACGAACCTGCTGACGCCCGCCATTTAATTCACTGTATTGAAAAGGTCTTAAACCCTCGAACCTGGCGACGAGGAGGCATAATCTGTGGCTTTGGAACTCCTAAGGGCAAGAACGACTACTGGCTTCTTTTCCGAGAAGGACTCAAAGAAGTTGGGGGTGTTGCCAACCAGCATTACCGCACGGCAGTTTTTTCAATCTTCGCTGACTCACGTCAAAACCCCAAAGCCAACCAGGACAAAATCAAACTTTATTTGGCTGGCAAAAATCAGGAACTAATCCGTGAGCGGGTTATGGGTATGTTCATTGACGAGGAAGCTATGGCTTTTCCAGAAAGCGCTATTGAAGCTTGCACGAAAGAAGACCTGCGTTCACCCATTAAACCTTCCACTGGTCGATCTTATATGCACGGGGTGGACTTCGGTCGCAAACAAGACTACACGGTTTGTATTACCCTGGACATTACAGAAAAACCGTATTTTCTGGTGAATTTCTATCGTAAGGGTGGGGGGATTGCTAGCTGGGAAGAAATCATGGCTGACTTGGTCAAAATTTATAAAATTTACGGCGGAGACATGGTCATTGACTCCACGGCTTCAGCGGGCGATATGCAGTCTGAGTGGCTTCGCGACTTGGACGTTTCGTTTATTCCCTATTCGTTTTCTGGCACTGGTTCAAAGAAGGTTAAGCTTATAAACAATCTCCAAGACATGATTGAAAAAACCGAATTGGTGCTCCCTCATATCCCGTCGCTTCATGAAGAATTGCGGATGTATCCAAGGAATATGGATGACAAAAACATTGACACTGACTGCGTAATGTCACTGGCACTTGCTAGTATCGGTGCGAAAGATTATGGTAATATGGGTGAAATAGAGGACTACCGTCGGTAGCCCGCCCAATTTATTGTAAGAAACCACGATGCCAGCTCAACAGTACGATCCAAAAGCTCTTGATGTTTTGGAACGCAAAGAACAAGAACACGCTTATCAACTAAGAGCCAACGGTCAGGAAGTTATTGACATTTGGGACTCAGTTGAAACCCAGTATTCCCAGCTTTTTAACCGAATGAGCCAAGACCGCTCTTTTTATGATGGCGATATTTCCGAGCAGTGGACAGGTGAGCCCGAGGGGAATGTTAAGCTCGTCTTTAACATTGGGGCTACGGTCATTGATCTTTACACCTACATGTTGACCAACACCATGCCCCAGGTTCAGTGGCGGCCACCTACGACCAATCAGATCGACCAAGCAATTTCCGATTATGGCGAAACCCTAGCCAACAAAATGCTCTTTGATGCTGAGTTTCGTAAGAAATTCAAAGACTCAGCCCGTCAGTATTTTATGCTTGGGCACACTCACCTTTTTCCGTTTTGGAACAAGGAACACAAGGAGGGTGGGCCAAAAGGTTCTTTTGACATTTCGGCTCTTAACCCCTTTACCACCCGCGTGGTTTACAGTTCAAGCGACTACGACGACATTGAGTGCTTCGTTACCTGGAAACGGATGCGACCAGAGTCGGTTAAACGAATGTATGGAGCAGAAGTTTTACCAGACTCAGAAGTGCGTGTTTTGCCAAAAAGCATCACCATTACTGACGACGGCATGACCTCAGTTTTCCGCAAGTATGATCGAGAATATGTTATCACTGTGGCCAACGGCGTTGAAATTGATCGACAGGAACATGGCCTAGGGTTTGTTCCCTTGGTTACGATTGATAACAGCAGGTTGGTCAATGACGCCAACGGTAGCTCCGAGATTAAACGATGGAAGCAGATTTGCCAAGAAATTAACGCCCTGCTTTCGGCAGTCAGTGAAATTTCCCGTGACGTAGGCTACCCGCCTCTTTTGGAATACAACAAGGCATTAGGAGGCAAGACACTTGGCAAAATTCGTGGTAAGAAAATCCCACTCAAACGATCTGACAACGGCGAAGGGTTGGAATACCTCAGTAATCCCGCCCAAATCCAGCCTCTTATTGCTCAGGTTGAACTTTTGATGGATCTTTTTCACTTTGTTTCTTTAATGCCCAAAGCGGCCAGTGGCGTCTTTCCAAATAATGTCACTTCAGGCTTCCAGGCCAAGCTTTCAATGCAACCTGCGACCCTTTCCGTCACTTCTCGGCAGATTGACTGGGAAATGGCCATTAGAAAGTTAATCAAAATGGGTATTAAAATTCTCAAGAAGAATAACCCAGAAGCTTTTGAAGTGCCGATTGATGGTGGACAAATCTACGAAATTGAAGGGATTGAAACCCACCAAATCGAAATCATTTTCTCTGACAATCTACCAGTGGACGTGGCTCGGGAAATCCAGAACCTTGCTCTTGGATTGCAAAACAACCTAACCTCACTTCACCAGGCCATTGATCGGTATAACGCCCTTTTGGATATGGGGGCAACTAGCACTACGGTCGATTACCTTAAACAGGAAAGCGGCGACGCTGATCTGTCTCCAGATCGGGTGATGAAAATTGTCAAAGCTAAGGCCCAAATGACCGAAATCGGTCAAAAGCTTGAGGCTTCAGCCGCCCAACTTGAACAAATGAGAGCTGGTATTGGCAAGCCCCAACCAGAACAGCCAGGAGCAGAAGGCACCGCACCCGCTCCAACAGTCCCAGTCCCAGCCAATCAAGAGTTAGCTAACGCTAATAACGCTAACAACCTAGCTTTGTCCGCCACCAACCCATTGCCAGATGAGCAACGACCAACTCCACCCACAGCGAGAGAAGCAGTAAATCCAAATTCAACTGGAGGGACAGTCTTACCACAAATTTAGGGCAATAAATTATGGCAGTAGTTACAAGACGACCGTCGAGAACAAGCTCAAGGATCCAAGCCGCTCCAACTTATGAGGGAGTTGCGGCTAGTTTTGCCTCGGCCTTCCAATCTGCTTTGAAAAACGAGCGCATCGCCAGGTTTAATAACATGGTTACAGCCTACAGCGACGGCGGGATTAGTTTTGACGAGTTCAAAAACTTCGTTAATGGGTACATTGAGGAGGTTGGTCAAAACACATCCGAAGGGTCTGATGCCCTAAAAACCCTAGTAAAAATGCAGGACGTGGAGCGTGGGCGCTCACGGGAAAACAAGCGAACCGAATTGGAAGCTAAGTATGCTTCGTCTGACGGCTTTATCAGCGAACAAGATCGCTACAGGATCGAGTCAGAAATGCTTTCTTTTGAGAAACCAGGCACAACTGAGTACACCAAGCAACAGCAAAACATCATCAATTCGTTTGAAAATGCACAGGTGGAAATGGTTGAGCAACGCCGAGCCGAGCTTTTTGAGCAATACATGGCTGGAGGGATCACTCCGCAAGAAGAATTAGCAATTATTCGTGAGCTAAAAACGGTTGCAAACCCAGAGAGCAAAATTTACAGATCGTTAGTCCAGCAAGAAGCCCAAGCGATCAAGGGAACTCAGACTGGGAACACTACTGGCTTACAAAATGAATTTTCATTCTTTTTGGCCGACGAGCTAGCCAATCAGGACGCCATCGTACAGGCTCACAAACTTGGGGAGGTTGATGGCTTGACTCGAGCGGAAACTCAGTTTGACTCAGCCGAAAAAATCTACACGGAGCTTGCCAAGCTAGCTCAACAGGGAGTTAATGTCCCAGAGGAGGCCTTGCAGAACGCCAGGAACATGCTCAACAGCGCCAAGATTTTGATTGACGCTTACAACAACGGGCAAGTCTTTGACGTAATTTCCAAAGACGGCTCAGTTAAGACCGTTACGGTTGATGGAAGGGATCCTTTCACTGGACAAAATGTTGATTTTATGGCGGAACCAGTACAACAAAATTCTGCAACTGGTTTATGGGAAGTGGTCGATCAAAACGGGAACGTAGTTGAGGGGTCTTCAGCTTTGTCTACTAGACAGGCCGCTCTTTCCCGTGCCAAAGAACTTGGACTGGACACCTCCTTTACCGCGGTTGTTCGAAACCCCAATGGAGAGATGGAAAAGGTCAGGGCTCGTCGAGAAGAAAATGGCTCATTTACGATCTTTGACACAGATGCCAATGGCAATGAAGTCCCAGTCAATTTAACCTCAATTCCCTCAAGGATGGATTTAATGGAAAGCAAACCAGATATTTTCAAGGTGCTTAATTTGGCCGACCAACCAGTTCCAGAAAATCAAATTCCCAAGATCCAGGCTCCAGTGTTTGACCAAGCTACTGGCGAAGCACTTAATTCTGCCTCCTCTTTTGACAAATTATTCCAGTCATTTACTGGTGTTTCCTTATTCCCAGATCCAAACAAACTTGATTTAGGCATGGGGCAAGGCCAAGCCGCTCGGGACAATTTGACTAAAGCACTTCAGGGACAAAATCTTGGCTTTGATGTAGAAGGCAATGTAACCCAGGCTGGCCAGACCATAAAACCAGTTACTTTCAGGTCATCTGAGATCGCCAAAGACGTTGCATTAACCAGGAAACCAACCGATGCGCCGTTTGGCTCTCCCACATCTGGTGATTTGAGCGCCAGCTCTTTGCAAAAATCACTGGCTGGTCGAGACATTAAGCTTTCTGGCCCGACTTTCCCAACCTTTGCGTCTGGAGGCGAGGTAACTCAACCATTCAACCAAAACAGCATCTCAATTCCAGAAGTTTCGAAGCTTAATTTCGACTTTAATATCCCCATGGGCGCGACTCCAAGTACTCCAAGTATGAACTTTGATAGCTCGAACTTAGACCTAGGACTTGACTCGTTCAGCGCTCCTAAAACAACCACAGCGGCAACCAGCCAACCGTCATTTTTTCAGAAGGCTAAAGATGCCGCCTCTGGCCTATTCAACAAGTTCTTAGGCTTGTTTAAGTAAGGACACCATGGCACTATTTAGCTCAGACGTACTAGCGAAAGCTCAGACCCCGTCTCCAACCAACCAAAAAAAACCAAGTGGCCCAACTAAGGTCGTTTCTACTGATAAAAATGACCTTTGGAAGGGTGGGTTTTTCCAAGACGTTGGAGATCTTCTTTCACTTCCCCAGTATGCCGCTACAGGCTTGTTGACTGGCAAAGGGGCAATGCAGGGCATCAGGGAAACAGCCACTCCATCTGAGGCTCTTAGGGCTTCTGGGAAAATTGATGATTCTTTCAAGGGGAAATTGTTTGGTTTTGCCGCCGACGTATTACTTGATCCATTAAACATTCTTCCTGGCATTGGCTTAATCGGCAAGGGTGTTTCAAAAGCTGGTAAGGCAAGCCAGGCGGCTAAGATAATCAAAACTGGTGAAGAAATTACCAGGGTTGCTAGAAAAATTGACCCACTAGAACAAGTTTTCAAGGGAGCTGGAAAGTTATTTGGAAAGTTTGGCGATGAAGCAACAAAGGGATTGCGTGAGTCGGCCGCGGGTCGGAGTTTGACTGAGGCAGAATTAAAAACCTCAGCCAGACTAGCCGAGAACCCAATGTCTCGAGAGGTGCTTGAAGACGTGGCACAAGGCACTGGTAAAAATGTGTTTGAGCGGATTGACAAGGTCGTCGAGATCAAGGGCATTACTGCTCAAAGGGCGGTCTTATCCGACATCCTTGATCTGTTCAAATCAAGCGACTATAACCAAGCGAAGGCTTTGACAAGACTACTCCCCATGGAAGCTCAATGGCGGGCTGAATCAATCATTGATGATTTCATAAAACAGGCTGACTCGATTGGAAAAATATCCCCAGAGCTAATTCCTCCTTCACAAAGCGTTTCTTTGAAGGGCAGAAACCTGCTTCCCGCTCCAGGAGAAACTGCTGGTGTTAGCAGAACAATTAGGACGAGCAAAATAACTGGGATAACTCGGTTTGGCAAAACTACTAAGAAAATGGAGGAAAAGCTTTTACGCCAGGGGACATTAGTTTCTCCTTCCAAGGTTGGAGCTGAAACCGCCTTTACTATGCCAGCGCGTGAGTCGGCATTACAGATCAAGGCTCTGAAACAAGAAGCCACTAAAAACTTACGCTCAGTTATTTCTACGATTACTAGACAAACCCAAGAAGCTGTTAGGCCACTGACAGGAACACCAGCCGTCAGGGAGGGTCTTGAACAAGTCAAAGCCGTAACTAAAGCTGGTCAAAGCACATTCAAACTGGCAATGGATCGCTTGGCCGACACGAACCTTTTTGGCTCTTGGATTGCCAAGGGAGCTTCGGTTCTTCCAGAAGGATACAGAAGCAAAAAAGCCTTGATGCAATACACCAGAAGCGAGGCTGTCAACAGAGCCATTCAACTGGGAGAAAAAATTAACATCTACGCCAAAGACTACGCTCGGGCTGTTTTCAAGAAATCTGGGCCACTAGGGAAATCTGAGGCGAAACTTGCCAAAGATGCCGCTGGAAGGATTTGGGAAATTGCCACAGGCTCGAAGTCAATTGTTCAAGCCGAAGAACCTTTGCGCCAAGCGGCAACCCTTATGCGCACCAACCTTGACGATCTTTCGAAAGAGCTGGCTAAAGAAATCGGTCAATCAATTCCTGAAGCCAGTAAGCAAATCGAGACAATTATTAACAATCTCGGCACTTACGCCCCAGAATACTTCCTCAAGTATGTGAACGACAAAAAAGGTTTGATGAACTTTTTACTTGGGAAACGGTCTGAAAAAATTGTTTGGGATCGGCTGATTACTCGTAAAGACATTCCAGAAGCAGTGCGTCGAGAAATGGGTGCTATTCGTGATGCTGGCTTTATTGCCGCCCAGGGATCAGTAGATATTTCCAATGTTCTCGAAGAAGCTAAATTCTTCCGCTGGGTGTCAGAACACTTTGCTGTTGGAGCTGACACAGCCACTAAAATCCCAGGCTCATATGTTAGACTTCCAGTCGAAAAAAGGCTCGGATTACTCTCTGGAAAATTTGTCCCCGCGGCTATTGCTTCAGACATTAAAGGGGCAACTGGCATCGGCATAGGCCCGCTTGGGATGCTTTACAAAAAACTCCTCAACTCTTGGAAAGTGGGCAAGGTTATTCTTAACCCCGCCGCCCAGGGTCGTAACGCTATTTCAAACTTTGCGCTGATGGATCTTGGCGGGTTGCCAATTTATTCCCCAAAGGGAATTAAGTATTTCACCAAGGGGCTCACTGAGTACAGGACACAAGGAAAATACTACCGAGAAGCCCAAAAATCTGGGTTATTGGCAACGACTTACTATGCCACAGAAATTAAAGATTTTCTTAATGCCTTCGCCTCAAATCCAAAAGGTAATATGCTTTCGAGAATAGTCAAAGGGGTTGTTGAGAAATCTGGACAAACTTATCGGGCAATTGAAGAAACGGACAAAATGGCCATGTATATTTGGAGACGCGAAGCTGGGGACAACATTCAAAAAGCGGCGGCTTATGCAAACAAGTGGTTGTTTGACTACTCAGACATTCCAGAAGCAGTCAGGTTTTTGCGAGATGTGCCATTTGGTTTCCCGTTCATTACTTTCTCATACAAGGCCATTCCTAGGTTTGCTGAAACAGCGCTCAAGCGCCCAACGGCAGTGAGTAAATACTACAAATTATTTCGAAACATTGAGGGCGATGCTCGCAAAGATGAAGAGGAGGCTCTTCCAGAGTACATTAAAAACGGGGCTTACGTCAGATTGCCTTTCAATGTTGACATAAAAATGAAAGACGGCTCGGTTAAAAAACAATCGGCCTACTTGAACCTTGCTTATCTTCTGCCCTGGGGAGATCTTGGAGAATTGCAAACCACTTTTGGGTTGCCCTCAAACCCTGCTTATGTTATTCCAACAGCCATTGGAACCAACATGGACACCTTTACTAAACAGCCGATCTGGGACGAAAACACCGACACTGAGGCTGATAAGATGCGCAAAATCGTCAACTATATTTATCGGGTTCTTGCCCCGAGTTTTGCTCCAGGAACACAAGCCGTTCAAGACCCATTTGGTGTCAACGACGCTTACCTTCGTGGCGGCTATTCTTGGGACAAGCTTTACTCTGCCTTGCTCCAAAAACCAGATTACCAGGGACGACTTCGTGACTTGCCCACAACCATGTTAGACGTTGGGTTGGGTCTTAAAATTCAGCCAGTTGATCTGGAAGCGGGCATCAATTCTCAAAGCAAGTCCTTCCAATTCCAGATGTCGGATCTACGATCCAAGCTTAGACAAACTGCTCAGGATCAATCACTTACCGAGAACGAAAAGGAAAAGAAAATCCAAGGGATCCAACGCCAGATCGAGGACTTAGCCTTGGAATTTCAAAAAAAGGCCGATAATTTTCCAGTCTTTACACCGAAGTAGGTTTGTGTGTTATGCTTACCACAAGTATCAATGCCCCTTGGTCGGAAAGGAGTATATTCAAGGGAAGAGAAAAAATTAAACCATTATGGCTAAAAATGACACCACGTTACCGTCCAATGCAGACGTAACTGACGAAGCACCGAAAGGCGGCAAAGGTTCAGAACCAAAAGCAGACGAAGTCGAATTGTCAGAAAAAGAAAATCCAGAAAGTCAAAAACCTGAAGGCTCTGAGCTTGATGCCAAATCTAAAGGCGAATTTATCAACGCACTTGGCGAAAAGAATAAAAAACTTAAAGCTAAAGACGAGGAACTCAGCGAGCTACAAAAACAGCTTGCCGAGTATCAGAAAAAGGAGCGTGATCGCAGGATCGCAGACATGAGCGAAGCTGAAAAGCTTTCTTTTGAAAACGAAGAACTGCGCAAGCAACTTTATCAAGATAAAGTAACCTCTTTTGCTCGAACTCAGATTAAGCAGTACGGTTTGGACAGCAACCCACTTGCAGACGTTGTTGCCTCAGCTCCTTGGCTAGTCCCAGGGATCAGAGAGCATTTAACACCAGACGCATCTTGGGAAGAAGTCCAACGTATCGTTGAAGAACGACTACACGCTTACCTGGAAACTTTAACAAAGCAAGCCGATGGTGCTGAAACGAAAGAAAGCACTGAAAAAACAACTACGCCTAAAGATGGAGACGCGAAACCAACCGATGCCGAACGTCCTGCGCAAGCAACGACTAAACGCATTTGGAAGAAAAGCGAGATCGAGAAGATGCCTATGGCAGAATACGAGAAGCATCGCGCCGAAATCCATAAAGCTATGCTTGAAAAACGAGTTGTTGATTAGTTGTTTTCTGGTTCGTTAGTTAAATAGAATGGCAAACGTAACAGTTACTACTGCCGCAAATTTCATCCCTGAAATTTGGAGCAAGGACGTAAAGCGAGCAACTGAAGCCAATTTAGTGATGATGCCCCGCGTGAACACTATGTTCTCAAGCGACATCAAAACTAAAGGTGATACTCTTCACATTCCTGATCTCAGTAATCTTACCGCTGGTGATAAATCAGCAAGCACTGACGTCACTTTTGAAGCTATTACCGAAGGCAAGACTGATTTACTGATTGACAAGCACAAATACGCGGCCTTCAAGGTCGAGGACATCGTAAAGGTTCAATCCGCTTACGATTTAATGTCTCTCTACACCGAGAAAGCTGGTTTTGCGCTGGCAAAAGCTATGGATACGAGCTTACTAAGCTTATATTCTGGTCTTTCCCAGTCAGTTGGCTCTGCTGGCAGTGCTATTACCGACGCTAATTTATTAACTGCAATTCAATACCTCGATGATGCCGATGCACCTGGCAGTCAGCGAAGTTTGGTGATTAAACCGTCTCAAATGAAAGCACTTCTCCTGATCGACAAGTTCGTTCGGGCTGATGCTGTTGGCTATATGGCTCAAATGAGCCCTATCGTCACAGGCGCTTTAGCTAAAGGCGATGTCCAAACCGCGAAACCGAAGGGTTACTTCGGGCAGATTTACGGTATTGATGTCTATGTGTCCACCAACGTGGTCACTTCTGGTTCTTCGCCAGTCAGCACTCACAACCTACTGTTCCACCGCGACGCTTTTGTCGCCGCTGTGCAAGCAGACGTTCGTATCCAGAGCGATTACAATATCCGCTCTCTTGCGACCGAAGTTGTGGCTGACGTACTCTACGGAGTAGCGGAATACCGAGACACTTTTGCAGTTCGTATCTTAACGTAGTCTGGTACTAGCCCATAATGGAGTAGTGTGCTCACTCTTATACTCAGCACACCCTTTTCGGCGGGAGGCTCGCAAGAGCATGGGGAGAAACCGAACGACACTTTACACACACTGGAAAGTGTGCAACTATTGAAACTAAAGGAAAAGAAGTTATGCAAGTTAGCGAAAAACCAGTTGGCATTACAGGCCATGTTAAGCTCGTTCTTCGTGATGAGAGCGGCAACATTAAACAAGAAATTGAGCATCACAATCTAGTTGTGACTGCTGGCAAAAATTACATTGCCGACCAATTGAGCTCTGCTCCTGCTGGGGCCGCAATGTCTCACATGGCTATTGGTACTGGTACTACTGCCGCAGACGCCACAGACACCACGCTGGAGACTGAAATTGACCGTAACGCTCTGACCTCTTTTACCGACTCTGCCAATGTTGTGACTTATGTTGGCGACTGGGCGGCTGGAGACGGAACTGGCGCAATTACCGAAGCGGGCATTTTGAATGACGCCACCACTGGTACTCTGCTTGCTCGAACCGTTTTTAGCGTAGTTAATAAGGGCGCTTCCGACACCCTACAAATCACTTGGACTATCACAATCGGTTAAAGGAACTAGATGGTCAACTATCCAACAAACCTGGATACCCTCACAAATCCAGGTACTACCGACCCGCTAAACAGCCCTTCTCACGCTGGGCAACACTCCGACGCTAATGATATTCTCGAAGCCCTTGAAGCTAAGGTCGGTATCAATGCTTCGGCAGTTACTTCTTCTCACGACTACAAGCTTTCTGAGGTCACTTCCACCGACAAGTCTGTTGGCAAAACCGCCACTCAAACCCTGACTAATAAAACCCTGACCGCTCCAGCAATCGGAACTTCAATTCTTGATACCAACGGCAACGAGCTTTTGCTTTTGACCGCAACAGCTTCAGCCGTCAACGAACTGACTTATGCTAACGCCGCCACAGGTGGCGCTCCTACTCTCGCCGCCTCTGGAGGTGATACTGACATTGACATTACCTTGACTCCGAAGGGCGCTGGAAAGACCAATCTTAGTGCTGGAGATTTGAATCTTCCTACAAATGGAAACATTCAAGCTAACGACACCGATCCCTGGTGTACTGTCTCAATTTTTGGCGGGTTAGCTCCTACTACGACTGCTGGCTGTGCCGCTTCAGCAACAATCGAAGCTGGCACTAACGACATTGATTACAAAGTGCTGGCTTTCGATGCCGCCACCGATGAAAACGCCTTCGTAAACTTCACAATGCCAGCGTCTTGGGACGGCGGAGCTATTCAATTTCAATATCAGTGGACTAACGCGGCTGGTCTTACCACTGAAACAGTCACTTTTGAGCTATCTGCCAGGGCTTATGCCGACTCAGATGCCATAGATCAGGCAGTAGGTACGGCGGTTGAAGTAGCCGATACTTGGCTGGCTCAGGGCGACGTTCATACTTCAGCGTGGTCAGGGGATGTTACCGTTGCTGGTTCTCCCGCTGGAGGTCAGTGGGTTCACTTTGAAATTATGCGTGACGTATCTGAAGACACCATGACTGGCGATGCTCGCCTCATAGACGTGCTAATTCGTTATAAAAAAGCCAAGCTCTCGGATTAAAATGTGGCTAGACTTATCGCCTTAAAGATCGAGTACACAGTAAATACGAATAACGACTAATTATGACTGAGATATTTTTAACCTCTGGCACAAGCTGGACTGTCCCCTCAGATTGGAATGATCTTGAAAATACGATTGAATGTATTGGTGCTGGCGCAGAAGGTGGACCAAATGGTCGGGCTGGTGGTGGTGGCGGAGCTTATGCAATTAAATCTAACTTAGCTCTTACCCCCAACGATTCTATTACAATACAAATTGGCAATGGTACTTTGGGTTGGACTTCGAATAACTTTCATAATACTGGTAGAGATACCTACTTTAACGGAGCAAGTTTGGGAGCTTCATCTTGCGGAGCTGAAGGTGGTTATGATGGAACGAATAATGCCAATACAACTGGTGGTCAGGCCGCAAATAGCATTGGAGACACTAAGTATTCAGGAGGAGCTGGTGGAAACAATGGTGCTTCTGGTAGACCTGGCGGAGGGGGGGGTGGTGCTGCGGGTCCAAATGGTGCTGGTGGAGCTGGTGGCAACGCCAGTACGACAGTTGGTGGAGCTGGTGGTCAGGGTGATAATGGTAGTGGTGGAGCTGGTGGCTCTGGAGGAACTGCTGAGGCAAATAATGCGACGGCTGGAAGTGTTGGAACAGAATGGACTACTCACGGTTCTGGTGGTGGCGGGGGCGGAGGTGGAACTTCGGTCTCAAACCCAGGAGTATATGGTATACCTGGAGCTGGTGCAGCCTACGGCGGAGGTTCTGGGGGAATAGGAACTTCTGGTGCTGACTTTAGAGACGGTGGGAATGGCTTAATCAGAATTACTTATACACCCTCAGAAACAGGTGGCGGCAATCCTATTTTCTTCTCTTCAGGAGCAGTAGGATTGGCGTGATAGACTGATGTCATGTCAATTTTATACGATGATGCTACAAGACAATATGACCAATCAACTTTCACTTATGAGGGCGACGGCGCTCTTTCTGTTTCCCCCGCTGACTCAGTAACCCCAACAGACGCGCTTGTAAAAGACATTTCTCTCTCCAAGACTGAAACTTTAAGCCTCTCAGACGCACTGAGCAAGGCAATTTCGGCTGGATTTACTGAAGCCGCCCTCATACTCGTTGACGATCAGGGTAAGGCGGTAGAGCTGGCTAAGACCGACACAGCGGCTCTAGCTGATGCCATAAACGCTGGATTGCTTCTAACTCTTAATTTGGCTGATCTGATTATGCAGACTGAGCTTTATGACGACTCTTCACTGGATTACAACGAAGCTGGTTTTAATTACGACGGCACTGGAGCAGACCACGTTTCTTTAGTTGTGCAATTTTTCCGAACCTTTGCTGATAACCTTAGCCTTGCTGATGCTCTAGCAAAAGCAATCGGTCGCCGTCTCACAGATACGGTTTCAGTTTCAGACCTGATTACTGTTTCCATCGGTTATTCCGTCAGACCAGAAATGTATGCTACCCTAGTACTTAGGCCAAAGACTGTTGCGTACAACATGAGGCCAAAATTGGCGACAGTACAAAAAACGTAACTATGAAATCAATCAACCAAATCACTAAAAAAGAAATTTATGTTGAGGTTGTGGGCGCTAGAGCTGAAATAACTGGAATGAAAAAAAACAGTGATGTTGTCACTCGCCGATTCCAAACTCTCTCTTTAATTATCATCTTTTTGGAAGTAGCAAATATTGTCGTACATTGGTTATTTTGATGCCAGAAAAAATCTCTCAAAAAGACATTTTTGACGCCATTACTGACCTTAGGCGGGAGATTATGTCCGAGCTAAAAGACCAACGAAAGGACATTGACAAACTTCAAGATTTTGCCTCTTTTACTAAGGGGGCAGTGGCAGTTTTGTATATTTTCGTGGGTGGATTTAGTACCTGGATTTGGAAGAGAATAGGAATATGACAGACACAACCGACAAAGTATCTCTCAAAGAACACCTGGAACAAAGAATTGATGCTCTTGAAAAAAAGTTTGAGAAAGCCGAGAAAAACCGAGATGAAAACCTTAAACTACAGGCCAGAGAAACAGAGCGGAGACTTTTAGACCTCAACCATGAGAACGCCAGGATTGCCAGTTTTCAGGCTGTTTCAGTTACCAAAGAAATCTATGATAGAGATGTAAAAGAGCTTCGAGCTTTGATTGATGTTTTGACTTTAGCTGGGACAAAATGGGTTACGCAGGACTACTTGGCAGGAGTGTTGAAAGAACCCAGTACAGACATCAGGGATTTAACCAAATCAAGAGATGTGCAGAGTGGTCGGGTTTCTCAACAAGCGGTAAATACAGCCCTGTTCTTTTCGATCGTTTCAGCCTTAGTAGCTATTTTTAGCGTATTAAGTAGGTTTTTATGACCATTAAGCAGAACCTAGTTCCAGCTTCAAAGTACGCGCTCAAATGCCCAAACCCAATGACGCCCATCGGTATCTGTGTCCACAACACGGCTAATGACGCTAGTGCTAAAGGTGAGATTTCCTACATGGTCGGCAACGCTTTGCAGACATCATTCCACTTCGCTGTTGACGATCTTGAGGCTTGGCAAGGGCTTCCCCTTGATCGTAATGGATGGCATGCAGGAGACGGAGCCAATGGTGCTGGCAACAGAAAGCACATTGGTCTTGAAATATGCTATTCTAAGAGTGGCGGTCAGAAATTCGCCACAGCGGAAAACAATGCGGCTGAACTGATCGCCCAGTTATTAAAAGAACGGAACTGGGGAGTTGAGAAGGTCAAAAAGCACCAAGACTTCTCAGGGAAATACTGCCCCCACCGAACGCTTGATTTAGGATGGACTCGATTTTTAGACGTAGTAAAAAGCAAAATGGGTACTGCACCAACGCCAGTGCCAGGAACTATGACAGACGCAGAACTGAGACAAAAATTGGTTGAAGAGCTGAACAAGAATAAAGATATTCTCGATTTTGGCGAGGACAAACACAAGCTCAACGAGCTGATGAACGACCCTCCTATGTTAGCTCGCATCTTTGCCTCAATGGGTAGGGCTAAAGCCGAAAGAGTGGCAAAAATCACTACCTTGCAATCTGACAACCAAATATTACAGGATAGAATTGATGAACTGGAAAACCAAACGCCGCCTGTAATTGCCGATTTGCCGAAGGAAATTGACTGTGCAGGTTCTAAGTGGGAGATCAATGGGGTTGAATTCGACGGATACACCAAGCTAGGCAACTACAAAAAGAAGGAGTAAGAGCCTATAACCGTTATTTTTGATTACAAAAGGGTGGATAGATCAACAAAAACAAACATTTCAGAGCCGTCAGCAGTAAAATGAGCTGTCTGCTAAAACGAAAAAGATACTTACGGACTTGATATAGTATAAATTATAATGACTTGAAAGGAAGTATGGCAAAAGTTGAAGAAAAGACTATGAGCGAGCATGTTGCTTCAGCGGCAAGCTACGTTATCCCGTCCGCGGGCGCGGCTTGGGCGCTTGTTGAACTACTGGTTTTTGCATTTCCACAGCTAAAGCCAGTTTCAGAGCCGATTTTGACTTTGGTCACAATCGCTGTAAACTTGTTGGCAGTGTATTTTGTAAAGAAATAGGAAAATATGTCGGTCATTTATTTGTATGCTCAGAACCCTGATGATGGGACGGCTGTCTTTGATAAAACTCGTTTTTATGAAGCCACCGATTCTGCTGGGACTGGTGCAACCCTTCTCAACACGGTAACTATTGATACTACAACGGCCGATCTTCTGAACCCAGGCTATACCCATTACAACCATACCCTTGGAGATACTTCAAAGTTTTACGCATCCACTTGGTATAACACCAGCACCAGTACGGAAACCGACAAAAGCCCTTGGGTTCAAGGTGGTCAAGATCGCTGGGACACCTTGTTTATGGCGGCCATGAATGACGCCTCCTCTGCCGTTTGGACTTCCGCTGACCGAGAGTGGATGAAAGAACAAGCAATCGAAGCCCTTTACCCAGAGTTTGCTCGAACTGTAATCGACACTTCTTTAACAGTGGTTAATACTTCGTCCACCCAGACTAAAATCTACACCGTGCCAAACAACATCTACGAAATTCGAGAAGTCGGCATTGGCAATCCCAACAGCATTACGACCACTTTCAAGCGGGTGTTGAATAGCAATTGGGTTTTTGAGCGCAACCAGTTACGATTTTATGATTTGGCTGGAATTGAAAACGCTCAGGCAATCCGTTTGGTAGGGAGCAAAAAATTTGCCAACGCTGGCGAAGTTCCAACCAGACTTGATCCCTTGGTGTTATTGCACCTGCGCATGAGTGCTTATACTCGGTTAGCTGATGATTTTCCGCGCTTTGAGGTGTGGGCGCGACTACAACAGGGGACTAAAGTCTCGTTTGAAAACTTACGGGTACACGCTCGTGAGTTTGAACGAAAATTTAATGAAGAAAAGCGAAGGCTCGCTGACAACCCTGGAAGTAGCGAGATTATTTAATGGCTTACTCAAGAACTCAATACACATACAACGGCCTAATAATCAACGATCAAACCACAGATCCGACCGAATTTGTTTTGCTTGACGCAACAAGCATTAGTGATGTTCTAGTAGAAAACGTCGAAGACTCCTTACCAACTGACCCAGGTATTGTTGATTACGGCTCAAAGCTTGACAAAGGCTCGGTTGTTTTGCCACTGAGTTTGTTTGCTAGCACTGAGGCTAAAATGCGCGAACTAGCCCAAACGGTTAAAAAAACCTTTAATCCAGAATTAGCCGAGCTTGACGCCGCCTATGGCGAGGACACTGATTATGGTGGCTACTTGCCATTCACCTGGACTGAAATCGTTGGGGCTTCTACTAGAAACTACCGAACTTGGCTCAAGCCAGTGGAAATCCCCAAAATAGCCATTGATTCTTTGTCTGGTCAAATCTTGACCACCAAAGCCAATCTCAAGCTTCGTGATCCGAGAAAATATACCACAGCACTTGGAACTAGGGTTGGGTCTGGAACAGCTACAAACTCTGGCGACACGTCAACCAATGTAATTATTACCATCGTTGCCTCTGGCACTACGTCTACTTCCCTAACAATTACTAATACGACTACTGGCGAGATTGTTTATGTTACGACTGCCCTGACTAATGGGCAGACCCTCACTATTGATACCAGGCTACACTCTGCGAAGCTAGGGTCGACGGAGTCGAGATCCTATCTAGGATCAAACACGACTTGGTGGAGTTTGGTGCCTGGTGACAATACAATTACCGTGTCCAACGACACCAATGCGGTTGTGACCGTGTCCTGGTACAATGCCTGGACTTTGTAAATATGCTAACAGCTCCTCCGACCTACACCATCATCGTTACTGACACCTCTGGTAATCAGTACGAATTTGAAAAAGCCACCAATCGGGCTTGGGAGCGTTATGAAAATGACGTTGGTAAATGCCGCTTCACCATTCCCCATAATGACTCCAAAATTGTCGGCACTATTTTTGAAGTAGCTAAAACCAAAATTGCTTTTTATCGCAATGGGACTGTAGTTTGGCAGGGTCTAGTTGCCGCCGTTGAAGACAATCTCGAGGGGACTACTGTTTATGGCCTTGACTACAAAGAAACGCTCAAGTGGTATCGAGTGGGCTTCGATACCACTTATACCGCCCAAAAGCTTGGCACTCAAATTGCTTCCCCAATTTTCGACACGATTGATGCTTTGACAAGTGCCGCCCCTGGTGATTTGTTTACCAAGGGGACGATCGAAGATCCTTATGCCACGGGCACTTCCACTGACAAAACAATCACGCTGACCACTTATGATGAAGATTATTACACCCTGTTATTAAAGCTGGTTTACTATGCCAGATCTAATTCCCCGTCAGGTGCGTGGACGCAAAACACTGTCTTTGACATTGCGCCCGCAACAAGCCCGACGTTCACATTCTTGCGGGACGTAGGGACTGATAAACCAAACGTCGTGCTAGAACTTGACGGGGAGATTGTTGACTTTAGCTTTATCCAAGACTTTCGCTTTATTCACAACGACGTTAAAGCCTTTACTGTCACTTCTGGCCCAGCTATTCTGACGTCCACCCAGACTGACGCAACCTCAATTTCCACCCACTACAGGCATCAGTTTTCGCCCGTTCACGGCGATATGACCACCCAAGGCGAGCTAGACGAGCGAGCCAAAGACGTTCTCAAACAAGACAAGGATCAATCTAAGACTTTAACTCTGGCTTTCGCCCCTGGTTTAGCACCGTTTTCTGGCTACAGCCTAGGCGACAGCATTAAAATCAGGGTCAATCGTGGGCGAGTAGAAATTGACGAATTTATGAGGGTTGTTGGTATGATCGTAGACGTAGAAAATACTGGAGCAGAATTGACCAAACCAATTCTTCAGAGGAAGCGCACATAAATGCCAATCACATTTCCAGGGGACAGCCCATTTGGCGAACCAAGCCGTCAATACACTGGAGCTCAGGGAGTGGGTGGAGTGGAAAAATATGGGGCTGTT
>Ga0209520_10000122_pt1 | contig 39103 bp, 35 predicted proteins | sample Rifsed16ft1_FD_184009 | JGI IMG/M metagenome (GOLD analysis project Ga0209520, IMG submission 184009) | Soil microbial communities from Rifle, Colorado, USA - sediment 16ft 1 (version 2) | ecosystem: Environmental > Terrestrial > Deep subsurface > Rock core/Sediment | place: Rifle, Colorado...
TAAATCCTTCGTCTTGCTTTGTTTCAAGTCTTATAAGCCTATCTCTGTCCTCTTGTGTGAATGATACTTCTGCTGCATTAATTGCGGTTGTTGAAATACAAGTTGAAAGTAACAATAAAAATATAATTTTTTCCATCTGTCATGTCCCCCTGCAATATTTATCTTAATTAAACCATAATGTTTAAGGGGTTGTCAAGGAGGGTTATTTTTTCTCAAGAAAAGAGGATTTATTTTTGTTTCTATGCTGGCTCAGAATTGCCGATGGGGTTTTTATTCTCTTGCTGGTTCAGGCTTGTAGCCTGAACCAGCAGGGAAATTGGTCATTAGTCATTAGAAATGGTTCTACCTTACAATTTTTCTTATTTTTCAACGATAATTTCTCCTTGACTTTGGCTATATAAAAGGTAAAATTTAAAAAATAGGCGCGTAGCTCAGTGGTAGAGCGCTTGCTTGACACGCAAGAGGTCGGCGGTTCGATACCGCCCGTGCCTACCATTTGAAAAGCAAGGGCTCAAGGCTCAATTCCTTGAACCCTTTTTTATTTTACAGGACAACTATAAAGAATTACCACAGAGGCGCGGAGACACAGAGAAAGATATTAATAATATCTAAAAAATAAAAGATTTTTCCTCTGTGCCTCAGTGTCTCAGTGGTTAAAATCAGGTTTTGTTCATTTTATGGCAGAAAACGAATTAGAGATTTTAAGGCATAGCACAGCCCATATAATGGCTCAGGCAGTGAAGGAGCTATATCCTGAGACAAAGATTACGATAGGGCCATCTATAAAAGATGGGTTCTATTATGACTTTGACAGGGATACTCCGTTTACAGTAGAAGACCTTGAGAAGATAGAAAAAAAGATGAACGAGATAATCAAGAGTAATTTATCTTTTGAGAGGACGGAGGTATCAAAGGATGAGGCACGGAAGATATTTAAGGATGAGAGTTATAAGATTGAGCTGATTAATGAAATTCCTGATGAAAAGGTATCAATATATAAACAGGGGAATTTTATAGACCTCTGCAGGGGTCCTCATCTGCCGTCTACTGGAAAGGTGAAGTCCTTTAAGCTGCTCAGTCTTGCAGGCTCATATTGGAGGGGAAGTGAAAAGAATAAGATGCTCCAGAGGATTTATGGGACATCTTTTTTTACAAAAGATGAGCTTGAAAAATATCTTAATAAACTTGAGGAGGCAAAAAAGAGAGACCACAGGAAGCTTGGCAAGGAGTTAGACCTGTTCAGTATGGACGATGAGGTCGGGGCAGGGCTTGTCAACTGGCATCCTAAGGGTGCTCTGATAAGATATTTGATTGAAAACTTCTGGCGTGAGGAGCATTATAAAAACGGGTATCAGATTGTTTACTCTCCGCATATAGCAAGGGTTAATCTCTGGCATACAAGCGGTCACATGGATTTTTATAAGGAGAATATGTATTCTCCTATGGATATTGAGGGGATGCCTTACATAGTAAAGCCTATGAACTGCCCCTTTCATATTAAGATATATAAAAGCAAACTTAAGAGTTACAGGGAATTACCGATAAGATGGGCAGAATTGGGGACAGTTTACAGGTATGAGAGGTCGGGTGTCCTTCATGGATTGCTAAGGGTAAGGGGTTTCACACAGGATGATGCCCACATATTCTGCCGTTTAGACCAGTTAAGTGACGAAATAGAGAGGGTATTAAATTTTACATTATATATGCTTAGGTCTTTTGGTTTTAAAGATTTTGATGTATACTTAAGCACAAGACCTGAAGGTTATGTCGGCACCCTTTCAAACTGGGAGAAGGCAACAGATGCATTAAAGGGTGCATTGGATAAGGCGGGACTTAAGTTTGAGATTGACCCCGGTGCGGGGGTCTTTTATGGGCCAAAGATTGATGTTAAAATAAAGGACAGCCTTGAGAGGACATGGCAGTGTTCAACCATTCAGGTTGACTTTAATCTGCCAGAGAGATTTGATGTGAAATATATTGGTGAGGATGGCTCAGCCCATCAGCCGATAATGATTCACAGGGCGCTCCTTGGTTCTCTTGAGAGATTTTTTGGCTGCCTGATTGAACATTATGCAGGTGCATTTCCATTATGGTTAGCCCCTGTTCAGGCGAAGGTGATGACGATTACGGATAAGCAGAATGATTACGCCAGTGAAGTATTGAATCAGCTTCTAAATTCTGGTATAAGGGGAGAGGCGGATTTAAGGAATGAAAAGGTCGGATTTAAGATAAGAGAAGCACAATTAGAAAAGACACCTTATATGCTCATAGCTGGAAATAAAGAGGTGGAATCAAAGACTATATCTGTCAGAAAAAGGGATGGGACAGATATGGGGGCAATGGGGATTGAGAAACTCGTAGAAATATTAAAAGAGGAAATAAATAGTAAAAAGTGAATAGTTAGTTTAATCACTAATTACTAACACTTATCACTAATTTGATGGAGGTGATGTTATTAAAGGACTTAGAGTAAATGAGAGGATAAGGATTAAAGAGGTTACAGTCATAGGTGAGGATGGTAAACAGTATGGTGTTTTGCCTATATATCAGGCAATTGCCCTGGCGAGGGAGCATAATTCAGACCTTGTGGAGGTTGCTCCTAATGTAAAACCGCCGGTGTGCAAGATTATGGATTATGGAAAGTATAAGTACAAACTGAGCAAAAAGGAGCATGAGGCAAAGAAAAAACAGAAGGTCATAAGGCTCAAAGAAGTTAAGATGACTCCAAAGACAAATGAGCATGATTATCAGTTCAAGGTCAGGCATGTAAAGAGATTCTTGGGCGATGGCGATAAGGCGAAGGTAATAATTGTTTTTAAAGGGCGTGAGATTGTTCATTTGGAATTTGGTCAAAACATGCTGAATCGGATAATTGAGGATACGAAGGATGTGGGAGTTGTGGAACAGCCTCCAAAAAAAGAAGGGTATAATATGACAATGATATTAATGCCGAAAACATAGTAGGCAGTAGGCAGAAAGCTTAAGTGGTTATTTACGGCTTACTTTATTATAGGAGGGATTGATGTTAAAGACTAATAAGGCTGCAGCAAAGAGATTTAAATTGACAGGGAAGGGGAAGTTAAAAAAGAAGAAGGCTTTTGGAAGGCATTTGCTTACACGCAAGAGCCAAGGGAGAAAAAGGAAATTAAGAAAATCAGGAGTTCTTAATAAAACAGATACAAAAAGGGTAAGAAAATTGATACCGTATATATGATAAATTTCAAATCTCAAATCTCAAATCTCAAATTTTTAAGGAGGGGTTAAAATGCCAAGGGCAGTAAGTGGTATAGTCAGCCGTAAAAGGCACAAGAAGATTTTAAAATCAGCAAAAGGATACTGGGGTGCAAGGGGTAAATTATTCAGAAAGGCAAGGGAGACTGTTGACAGGGCATTTGTCTTTGCCTACAGGGACAGGAAGGTAAGAAAGAGGGATTTCAGAATGCTCTGGATTGCGAGAATCAATGCCGCTGCAAGGCTGGAAGGACTTTCTTACAGCCGTTTTATGCACGGCTTGAAGTTGGCAAATATTGAAATGGATAGGAAAATCCTTGCAGACATGGCTGTCAATGACCCATCCTCTTTTAAGAAACTTGCCGATATTTCTAAAAGTTTACCTGCATAACTAAAAGTATTCAAGGATTTGAGGATTTGAGGATTAGAGGGTTCAAGTGTTTATTCGCTTGACCCCTTTGACCCCTTTCTTTAAAAGAATGAAATCCAGACTTCAGGAGATTAAAAATAAGGTTGAATCTGAAATTCCCTCTGTCAAGACTGAAGATGAAATCTCTGATATAAAAATCAAATACCTTGGCAGAAAAGGAGCATTGACCCTCCTGTTAAAGGACTTAAGCGCACTCCCACCTGATGAAAGAAAAGAAATCGGCAAATCCGCCAATGAGCTTAAGAACTGGATTGAAGATAATCTAAATCAAAAACAAAAAGAGATAAAAGGAAAAGGAGTAGAGGGTCTTAAGAAAGGTTTTTTTGATATAACCATTCCCGGAAAACAGGCTGTAATCGGAAATATACATCCCCTTACAAAGGTATTAAATGAGGTTACAGAGATTTTTGTGGAGATGGGTTTTTCTGTGGCAGAGGGGCCAGAAATTGAATTAGATTACTATAACTTTGAAGCGCTGAATATTCCAAAAGACCATCCTGCAAGGGATATGCAGGATACATTTTATATCACTGATGATGTTATATTGCGAACTCATACCTCACCTGTTCAGATCCGCACAATGGAAAAGACCTCTCCTCCTCTAAAAATAATTGCACCGGGAAAGGTTTATCGTTGTGACGCTGATATAACCCACTCTCCAATGTTTCATCAGATAGAGGGATTTATGGTTGACAGGGATATTACATTTGGCGACCTCAAAGGGATACTGGAATTGTTTGTCCATCAGTTTTTTGGTAAGGATGTTGATTTAAGATTCAGACCGAGTTTCTTCCCATTTACAGAGCCGAGTGCCGAAGTTGATATCAGGTGTGTTATATGTAAAGGTTCTGGATGCAGGGTGTGTAAAGGGACAGGGTGGCTTGAGATTCTTGGCTCAGGGATGATTGACCCTGCAGTATTCTCGTATGTAAAATATAATCCCGAAGAGTGGACTGGTTTTGCATTCGGAATAGGCATAGAGAGAATCGTTATGCTTAAATATGGTGTGGATGATATAAGGCTATTCTATGAAAACGACCTTAGATTTTTGAAACAATTTTAAGAAAAGAAGAACACAAATTACACGAATTAACGAATGCCACAAATAAGGGATAGAATCTAAAAGGATACTGATTAATTCGTGGAATTTGTCTATTCGTGAGATTCGTGTTCTAAAATAACTAATGAAAATTACATACAAGTGGCTTAAGGAATTTGTTGAGTTTAAACACTCGCCTTCGGAATTGTCAAAGCTATTGACAATGGCAGGTCTTGAGACAAATGTCATTGAATCCATAGATGACGACCATGTCATAGAGATTGACCTAACACCTAATCGTTCTGACTGCCATAGTGTAATAGGGATAGCAAGAGAAGTATCAGCCTTGACAGGCGGCAGGTTTAAATATCCAGATATATCAGTGAAAGAGTCGGATGGAGATATAAATAGCCTTATATCTGTTGCAGTTGAAGCTCCTCAACTCTGTCCGAGATATACAGCAAGAATCATAAGAGGTGTAAAAGTTAAGCCAGCTCCATCATGGCTTGAAAAAAAGATTATTGCAGTAGGCTTAAGGCCTATAAATAATATTGTGGATGTAACGAACTATGTACTCTATGAAATGGGACAGCCCCTTCACGCCTTTGATTATGTGCATATAAAGGGAAAGAAGATTATTGTAAGGAATGCTTATAAAAAAGAATCACTGACTACCCTTGATGAAAAGAAACATAATTTGTCTGAAGACTCCCTCGTGATTGCAGATTCAGAAAGGGCAGTTGCACTTGCAGGAGTTATGGGGGGAGGAGATTCTGGTGTAACACAAGCAACAAGAGATATTCTCCTTGAGAGTGCATATTTTAATCCAATCAGTATAAGGAGGACTTCAAGGAGGCATGGAATATTTACAGACTCATCCTATAGATTTGAAAGGGGTGTAGATAATGAGGGGGTGGTTGCAGCACTGGACAGGGCGGCTAATCTCATAGCAGATTTATCGGAAGGAAAGGTGGCCAAGGGTAGAATTGATTGTTATCCTAAAAAGATTTCATATCCTCAGATAGATTTGAGGATAAGCCGCACAAATAGAATTCTTGGCATATCTCTGAGCATGGAGCAGATTTTAAATATCCTCAATCGGCTGATGTTCACCACGAAAGTTATAGATGATGACAAGATAAAAGTTAATGTTCCATCTTTCAGAAAAGATATAGAGAGGGAGATAGACCTCATAGAAGAAGTGGCAAGGCTCCATGGATATGAAAAAATATTAAAGACCATCCCTTCCTCAAAAGTTTCAGTATCAGCATCAACAAGGAATCAGGTTTTTGAAAAAGAGATAAGAAATATCCTGATATCTTTAGGGCTTACAGAGGTTATAAACTATAGTTTTATAGATGAGAAATATTTTGACGCCATAAATATCTCTCAAGATGACCCTCTCAGAAAGACAATAAAGTTGAGAAATCCACTGAGCCAGAACTGGAGTGTTATGAGGACAACCCTTCTGCCTGGTATTATAAATACAGCAGTTTTTAATATTAACAGGGGAATATATGATGTAGGGATATTTGAAGTCGGAAAGATATTTATTCCAAATGAAAGACTCCCTGTTGAAAAAATGATGATAGGATGTGCTGTTACAGAAAAGGTAGAAAAGAAAATCTGGAGTAAGGGGGAGAGGGATTTTTATTATTTAAAAGGATTAGTGGAGTCCCTTTTAGGCAGATTAAATATTCATGATATGGAATTTTTTCCTGTAAATCTTTCTTATATCCATCCTCAAAAAGGGGCGTGCGTAAAAATTAACAAAGAAGATATTGGCTATCTCGGTGAGCTTAGTCCTGCTGCTGCCGAAGGTTTTGACCTGAAAGAGAAGCTGTATGTATTTGAACTGAGCTTCGATAAAATAATTACTAAGGCTGTTACAGAAAAAAAATATACACACCTTCCAAAATATCCTTCCATATACAGGGATATAGCAATTGTGCTGGATAATAATATAAAATCAGATGATGTATACAGGATTATAAGGGATACAGATAATTCAATCCTGAAGGAGATAATTTTATTTGACTATTATGAAGGAAAACAGATACCTGACGGCAAAAAGAGCCTCGCATATTCTCTTGTTTACAGAACAGACGAAAGAACCCTCACTGAAGAAGATATAAATCCTATCCACGAAAAGGTTATTGCCAATTTGAGAGATAAATTAGGAGCAGTCTTGAGGTAAGGGGAAATTACACAAATTTAATCACCAAAAAATCAAAAAGGGAGGGGGCATGAAGCAGAGTATTGAAAAGATTGAAAGAAGAATATGGCAATTGATGTTGATGGCTATAATTGTCATTCTTTTATTGACCCTCACCCTGTTGGCCATCCAGTTCGTAGGTTTTATAGGAGAATCAAAGAAAATCCTGTCTTTTGAAGGCCCTTATAAATATTCTATTTTTCTTTTCATCCTTGTTCTCCTTTTTTGTGCATATATGATCATCAATCAGCGAAAGTTTTTACAGATTTCCAAGGCATTTTTCAAAGAAAAGGAAGCTGCTGACATATTAAGCCGTAATGTGAAGACATTGAGCTCTCTTCTGGAAGTCAGTTCCAGTATAAATTCCAAGCAGAAACTGTCGGACATTCTGACCACTATCAGCAGGGAGATTTTGACCTGCTTTGATGCAGATCAATCATCCGTTATGCTTATTGACCAGGCATCAGGATTACTTAAAACACAGGCTGCCTCAGGCAAGGGAGCTGAATATGCGACCGATGCTATGGTTCCGATGGGGGAATCTGTAGCCGGATGGGTGCTGAAAAATGATAAAGCCCTGTTGCTTAATGGGCAAGTGAATCCGTCAGATTTTCCGGGAACACCCATAAAAGGCAGAGTAATTAATTCAGCTCTCTGCATACCCCTGAAAATAGGCAAAAAAGGTATTGGCGTACTTAATGTAAATGTGGTAGGGAGGGACAGCAGGTTCTCTGAAACTGATCTTAAATTACTTACTATCTTTGGCAACAGCGCTTCCGTAGCCATACATAACGCCATGCTTTTGGGAGAAAGAACCCGACGCATCCAATTGCAGTCGCTTTTTGAACAGTACCATTCACCTCAGGTGGTCCAGAAACTGATAAAACAAACAGGTAGCCTGGACCCGCGTCCCAAAATCAGAGAAAAAATGGAGTTAACTGTTTTGTTTGCGGATATACGAGAATTTACAAGCCTCCTCAGCACCATTAATGTGGAAGATCTGGTGGATTTCCTGGATTTATTTTATAGTGCAATGACAAAAGCGGTTTTTGATAATGATGGCACCCTTGACAAATTTATAGGTGATGAGGTAATGGCATTTTTCGGTGCCCCTCTGTCCTTGGAAAATCCCGCTGATAATGCGTTTAAGACAGCGAAGGAGATGCTCGTATTATTCCATGAGCTAAAGGAAAAAATTGGAAAAAATTCTTCTTCTTTTGAGAAAATAGGGATTGGCATTGGTATTAATACAGGTGAAGTGTTTATTGGTACTGTTGGTTCAGAAAAACGTTATGAATATACTGTCATTGGAGATGCGGTTAACCTCGCCCACAGACTATGCTCTTATGCGGCTCCAGACCAGATACTTACTACAGATAAAACCATAAGCAAAATGAACGGTGCAATTTCATCAGCATTTTTGAAGGATATATCTTTTAAAGGTATTACAGAGGCGGTTCATGTCTATACGGTTAATCTGAGCTAACAGGGAAATCAGTTTGAATAGCTGCCTTATACACATCCAGGGGCAGTGTTAATCTATTAGCCTTTTTGAAGACCTGATGGCATCTGATATTTTCGCCACCCTCACCATCTCTTTTACATCATGAACCCGAATTATATTGGCACCATTCATTATACCAATTGCAATAGCCGCAGCAGTCCCTTCCAGCCTCTCCTCAGGCGGCAGATTAAGGATATTGCCTATAAATGACTTTCTTGAAGGCCCTATCAAGATGGGTCTTCCTAACTCTTTAAGTTTTGAAAACCCTTTTAATATTTCTAAGTTATGTGAGACTGTCTTTCCAAATCCTATCCCCGGGTCTACAATAAATCTATCATGGTTGATACCTGCATCCATTCCAATTTTAATACTATCTTTCAGATACCAGATAATTTCGTTTAAGAGTGATTTATACTGCGGATTATCTTGCATTGTCTTTGGTTTGCCATAAGTATGCATTATAACTACAGGCACTTTATATTCAGAGACTACTTTTGCCAAGTCAGGGTCAAATCTGAAACCGCTTATATCATTTATAATTGATGCACCTGCATCCAGTGCCCACCTGGCTACAGATGATTTATAGGTATCTACAGATATTGGAACATTTAATCCGGATAATTCAGGAAGGACAGGCTTTAGCCTTTCAATCTCTTCATCAAATGAAATTGGGTCAGAGCCTGGTCTTGAAGACTCAGCCCCAACATCTATGATGTCAGCCCCATCTTCAACCATCCTTTCAGCATATTTGATTGCATCGGAAGGATTAGTAAATTTGCCGCCGTCATAAAATGAATTTGGGGTCAAATTGAGGATTCCCATGATGTGGGTTCTTTTATCCAGTTCTAATCTGAATCTCCCGCACTCTATGGAGAAATTACTCTCTGATGGCATTTTAGGATTTGTATGAAAAGAAATGCAACTGGTGAGTTAGAATCAAGCTACTGCATTCTCTGTCTTATTAGCTGTTACACCTCCAGCCTTTTTAGCAAGCCCTTCATCAACAATTACATCTATCTCGTGCCCTTCTAAAACTTCCTTTTCAAGGAGTGTATTTGCCATGTTTGTGAGGATATCAAAATGTTCCAAGAGAAGCCTTTTTGCCTTTTCATAACTTTCGATTACCAGTCTTTTTACTTCTATATCAATCTCTATCGCTGTATGCTCGCTGTAGTCTTTATGCTGTGTTATCTCTCTGCCGAGGAATATCTGTTCCTCCTTCTGCCCATATGCAAGAGGTCCCATCTTCTCACTCATCCCCCACTCACATACCATCTTTCTCGCGAGTTCTGTCACCCTCTCAATGTCATTTCCAGCACCTGTAGTTTGATGATTGAGGGCAATCTCCTCTGCAGCCCTACCACCCATCAGGATAGTTAGATTATTCAGGAGATACTCCTTTGGATATGTGTGCTTCTCATCAATTGGAAGCTGCTGGGTTAATCCGAGAGCCCTGCCCCTTGGTATTATTGTAACCTTGTGAATCGGGTCGGTTCCGGGGAGCAGTTTTGCCACAGTGGCATGTCCTGCCTCATGGAATGCAGTATTCTTCTTTTCCGTCTCACTTATTATCATGCTCCGCCTTTCTACACCCATCATAACCTTATCCTTGGCATATTCAAAATCCTTCATATCCACCTTATCTTTTCCCTTACGGGCTGCGAGGAGTGCAGCCTCGTTCACAAGATTTGATAAATCTGCACCTGAAAATCCCGGTGTCCCTCTTGCCAGCACTTCTATCCTAACATCATCTGATAGAGGAATATTAGCAGTATGAACCTTCAATATCCCATCTCTGCCCCTTATATCAGGTCTTGGTACCACCACCTGTCTGTCAAACCTGCCGGGTCTCATTAGGGCAGGGTCAAGGACATCGGGTCTGTTTGTTGCCGCAATGAGTATAACACCCTCATTTGATTCAAATCCATCCATTTCAACCAATAGCTGGTTAAGCGTTTGCTCCCTTTCATCATGCCCACCGCCGAGTCCAGCCCCCCTGTGCCTTCCAACTGCATCTATCTCGTCAATAAATATTATACATGGGGCATTTTTCTTCCCCTGCTCAAACAAATCCCTTACACGAGAGGCACCGACACCGACAAACATCTCTACAAAGTCAGAGCCGCTCATGCTGAAGAATGGAACTTCTGCCTCTCCTGCTATTGCCCTTGCAAGGAGGGTCTTCCCTGTCCCCGGGGGACCCATCAGCAATACGCCTTTGGGTATTCTTCCGCCGAGCTTCTGAAACTTCTGCGGGTCTTTGAGGAAATCAATTATCTCCTTTAATTCCTCCTTTGCCTCATCAATACCTGCAACATTTTTAAATGTAGCGATATTTTTTTTGTCGGATTGGAGTCTCACCTTTGCCTTGCCGAATGAGAGTGCCTTCCCGCCGCCCATTTGCATCTGCCTCATGAAGAAGAGCCATATACCGAGGAGGAGTATCATGGGGAACCATGAGACAAGAAGATTTGTGAGCCATGAATCCTGCGCGGGGGGGGCCACACTAATCTTTACTCCCTTTTCCCTGAGTATCTTTATGAGGTCGGCATCCTTCGGGGTCAGTGTCCTGAAGATTCTGTCATCATTATTAAGTTTGCCTGTAATAGCATCCTCCTGTATAGAAACCTCTGTCACCTCTCCCTTTTCTACTGCATTAACAAAGTCGCTGTAAATTATATCTTTGTAAGGAGTATGAGGTTTATTAAAGATGTTAAATAAGGCTATCATTATCAGCCCTATTACAAGCCACAATGCGAGATTTTTGTAAAATTGATTCAATTCCATACCTCCATATAATATATAACCAAAGAGTTACATAAATAAATAACAGTGTTAGTAATAACTTCCTTAACTGACACTGACACTAAAAACTAACACATCATATTTTTCTATTTAAAGAATAACATATAAGGAGATTTTGTTGCAATAAAAATACTATTTGATTGCGGCTATATATGGAAGGTTTCTGTATTTTTCTGCATAGTCAAGACCGTATCCTACTACGAATCTATCAGGTATTGTAAAACCTGTATAATCAACATGTATATCTAATTTTCTGCGGCTCGGCTTGTCAAGAAGAACACACACTTTTATACCTGCTGGATTCATTGATTTTATGTATCCCTTCACAAAATTTATGCTGAAACCGGTATCAATTATATCATCAATCAACAATATCTCTTTTCCATTAATAGGTATCCTTATATCACTGATTAACTTAACCCTCTCACTACTTACTGCTGCGTCTCCATAACTTGACACACCAATAAAATCACATATTACAGGTATTTCAATCTCTCTCACAAGGTCAGACATAAATACCCACGCCCCCTTTAATATTCCTATGGCAATGATTTCCCTTCCTGCATAGTCAGAAGATATTTTTTCCCCCAACTCCTTGACTCTCTTCCTTATACTCTCTTCAGTTATCAGAATATCCAGATTTTGATTCATAAGAACAAAAAAGATTAACCGCGGATGATTTCACAAGGCTAACAAGTTAGTAATGATTTTAACCAATTTATCCTTTTCTCTTGGGTCGCTTACTGCTATCAAGAGAGCTAAGGCGGTTAAAGCATTGTCATTGATTTTCTTTTCTCCGCTATCCTTGTATAGGTAATTATTTTTATCAAGAAAATAAATAAACAAGAAGGAACCAAATCATACTGTTCAAGTAAGGTAAGGGTTTTGGAATAATTGGCAAGAAGGTTTAAAATTTCCTGTTCCTGCCCTGAAAGTAACTCATGTTTAGATTTTTCTTGTAGAAATGAGATAGTTTCTTGCAGTTCGTTGAATTTTTCTTTTGCCTCAAATAATCGTTTTTGATTAATCGCATAACCCTGTAATAAATATCGTTTCAGCCATTGAAAAAAGCAATGAGTGATGAGTGATGAGGAAAAAGAAGAATAAGATGGAGGGTATTTTATTTGCCTTCATAATAATCACTTCCGTATAAATAGGTTTCGATATAAATACACTAATATGGTGAATATGTCAAACGATATTCACTTTATTTGAGAATTGAATTGGCATCTGATAAAGGGTAATCTCAAAGGCGATGAAGACCCTGATGGAAAGAGCAATTGTTGAAGCCCTTCTTACTTATATGGAAAAGAAAGGTATCAACCAGAATGAGCTGGCACAGATACTGGGCTGGGCACCCTCTGACCTAAATGACACCTTAAAAGGAAGAAAAGGGATAGGGAAAAATCGGCAGGCGTTCCTTGAGGATAAGTTAGGAGAATTGTTCAAAGATGAATTGCTCCTTAAGATTAACGAGATCTCAGGGGTCAAAAAGATGCAGCCAACAAAAATTGCTGAATTTCCTTCAAAATACAAGGATGGTAAAGGTATAATTGCGGATTTAGAACAAGAATATATTGAAAAACTCCTTTCTATATTCAGAGGGATAAATCAGAAGGCTAAGCTCGCCGTTAAATCAACTATAGATGCACTTTACCATCACAGGAAAGATAAAAACGAGATTAGGACTTCCTAACTTACCCCTCCCCTCAATCAGCCTGCCTTCTTAAAAATGTAGGAATATCAAAGTCCATCTCGCCTGAGAATAGCGGCCCCATCCTATCAGTAGCAGGTTCGGCTCCATTTGATTTTTTATGTCTGACACTTGTATGGACGGGCATATCAATAACCTTGCCGCCACCTGCCGCCACCTTTAACTTCTGAACCTTCTCTTCTCTTTCTATTTCGCGACGATGCTCCTGACCAAAGCCTGTTGCAATTACTGTAACCCTCATTTCATCTTCCATACCTTCATCAATGCCAGCACCCCAGATAATATTTGCATCCTCATGAACCATCTTCTGGATAATAGAAGACGCCTCTGTGGCATCATGAATTGTAAGGCCAGGACCTCCTATAATATTTATCAATACACCCCTTGCACCATCTATTGAAGATTCCTCAAGGAGTGGGCTTGAAACTGCATTCTGGGCAGATTCAACTGCCTTATTCTCACCCTTGCCAATGCCAGTTCCCATAAGTGCCTGTCCCATCCCTGTCATAATCGCCTTCACATCGGCAAAATCAAGATTGACAAGGCAAGGCATTGTAATCAACTCTGAGATGCCTTTAACAGATTGTCTCAGGACATCATCCGCCACCCTAAACGCATCCCTCAAGGACATCTGCTTTGAAACAACATTAAGCAGTCTGTCATTCGGTATTGTAATAAGTGTATCTACATTCTCTCTCAGTACTTTTAATCCTGCCTCCGCCTGTGACAGCCTCCTCTTCCCCTCAAAGCTGAACGGTTTTGTAACCACACCTACAGTCAATGCACCTTTATCCTTTGCAATTTTCGCCACCACTGAGGCTGCACCTGTCCCTGTTCCACCGCCCATGCCTGCAGTTATAAAGACCATATCTGCATCCTGTAGAAAATCTGCAATCTGGTCGGCACTTTCTAATGCCGCCTTTTTTCCTATCTCAGGATTGCCCCCTGCACCAAGCCCCCTTGTCAACTCTGAGCCTATCTGGATTTTTGACGACACAGGAGATACCTTCAATACCTGGGCATCTGTATTTATAACTATAAACTCCACCCCCTCTATCTTTGAAGACATCATTGTGCTGACTGCATTACCACCTCCACCACCAATTCCGATTACTTTAAGCTTTGCCGAATAATCAAATTCATCAGATAATACAAAAGTCATTCTATTGCCCTCCCAAAAAGGATTTTAGGTTTTAAAAACATAAATTTTAAATTATAATTCGTAAATCTCTAAAAAAAATCCTCCACCCATCCCTTCATTCGGTCAAATATCTTATCAAAGAGATTTCTATCAATGAGCTTTGGTTTCTTTCCATGCTGATGGTTCTTCAAACCAAAGAGAATCAGTCCTACACTTGTTGCATACATCGGACTGCTTACCACATCCACTAATCCGCCAATTCCTTTAGGGAATCCTCTCCTTACAGGCAGTTTAAATATTTTCTCTGCCAAATCTGTTATTCCTTCCATACTCGCAGCCCCGCCTGTAAGAACTACCCCTGATGCAATCAACTCAGAGAAACCGCTTATTTCTACCTCCCTTTTTATAAGATGAAACATCTCCTCTACCCTCGGTTCGATTATCTCACTCAAAATCTGGCGGGAGAGGATTCTTGATTCTCTTCCACCTGTGCTCGGAACCTCAATAGTATCATCTTTTCTTACAAGGGCAGTCATTGCACAGCCGTAAGTCTTTTTTATTTTTTCTGCTTCTGCCTGCGGAGTGCGAAGCCCTATGGCAATGTCATTTGTAATATGATTTCCGCCTATGGCAAGAACCGATGTATGTTTTATGCTCTCCTCAAAAAATATTGCCAGGTCAGATGTCCCTCCGCCTATATCTACCATTGCCACACCAAGCTCTTTTTCATCCCTGTCAAGCACTGCATCGCTTGATGCAAGAGGTTCAAGAACTATATCCTTCACCTCAAGCCCTGCCTTATTGACACTCCTTACTATATTCTGGGCAGATGTTACCGCACCTGTAACGATATGCACCTTTGCCTCAAGCCTTACCCCTGACATACCGAGAGGCTCTCTAATGCCCTCCTGTTCATCAAGTATGTATTCCTGCGGAATTATATGAATTACCTCTCTGTCTGGCGGTATTGCCACAGCCTGGGCGGCCTCAAGAACCCTGTCAATATCAAACTGGCTAACCTCTTTATTCTTCACCGCTATTACGCCATGACTGTTAAATCCCTTAATATGCCCACCTGCTATACCAACATATACAGAGTCAATCTCACAGCCTGCCATCAATTCCGCCTCTTCCACTGCCCCCTTTATTGATTCTACAGTGCTCTCTATATTGACAACAACTCCTTTTCTCAAACCCCTTGATGGATGGGTCCCTATCCCTATTATATCCACTTCCTTTTCATCCCTCGCCTCACCAATAATGCAGCATATCTTTGTTGTTCCGATATCAAGTCCTGCAATTATATTTTCATCTTTTGGCAATTTCTCACCTCCTTTCTAATTGAATATTGAATATTTAAAATTGAATATTAATAAAGATTTCTCAATCTTCAATAGTCAATCTTCAATCTCTGTATTTAACAATTACTTTATCCCTAAATGATAAATCTATATAGTCTAATTCCATCATCTCCCCTGTCTTCTTCCCTTTTAATAAGGGGGTATTTTCATTTAGTAAATTCATCACCACCTGAAGATGCTGAAATTTTTTATTAGTATCTTCACCATTGATAACAATATAGCTGTTTGTATTTCTTAAATTTATTTTAGCTTTATCATAACCAAGGGGTTCAATTGTGGTTATGTTGTCTTCCAAAGGTGATTCTCCAATATTTAATTTAACCCCTTTCAGCCTCTCCCATATATTTATGCCATTGAAGACATCTTCAGAATTTACCCTATCACCTATCTCATATTTTAAATCCATTAGCTTAACAATTACCGGAAAACTCATGTCTGACTCTCCATTCGGTTTTGCCAACACCACACCCTCATCGTCTATCAGATAGAGCTCATTTGATTTTAAAACTGCCACAGGTTCTCTCTCATTTATCTTTATTTTTAACCTATCAGGCATCTCCTTTTTTACTGATACATCCTTTATCCACGGATTACCTTTAATCCTTTTATAAACCTCCCCTATATTAACTGAAAATATATTTTGACCAATCTCTATATCGGCTACTGAGAGTATATCATCTCTCTTAAAATTTATATTCCCATCAATTGTTATATCCGAAATATCAAAATAAGGTGACGCCATTACATATCTGTAACCCCTATACCCTCCCACTACAATAAAACAACCAAACGATAAAAAAGTTGCCCATCTGAACAGTGATAATGCTGCAGATTTTATACGCTGTATCTTTTTCCTTCTCGCGATAACAGCACCTGCACCCGTATATGTCCCCCTGTATGATTTAATTTTTACAAATGTTGAAGTTCTCATACCCTTACTGCCATCTCCAGTGCCTTAATTAAAAGAGCTTTAAATTCTATCCCTGCTGCCCTTGCCGCCATTGGAATGAGAGAAGTAGCTGTCATCCCTGGTATCGTATTTATTTCCAATACAAAAATATTCTGTCCCTTATCCATAATCATGTCTGTTCTCGTAATTCCCCTACATCTCAGAACTTTATGACACTTGAGTGCAAGTTTCTGGCACTCTTCTGTTTTTTTTTTATCAATCCTCGCTGGAATAAAATACTCTGTCATGCCTGGTGTATATTTTGACTCATAATCATAAAAACCTTTTTTGGGACAGACCTCAATTACAGGCAATGCCATATCCTCCAATACCCCGGCAGTAAGAACTATTCCATCTATAAATTTCTCAATCAGAATATAATCATCAAACTTAAAGGCATCATATATTGCCGAATCAAGGATGCCGATGTTATCTACGACATTAACTCCTATTGTGGACCCTCCATTGGCAGGCTTAACTATAAGAGGAAAGCCTGTCATAAATTTATGCCCTTTTCTGTAATCCTTCTTATATATAACTTCATAGGTTGGTGTTGGAATCCCATGCCTTTCAAAGAGCTCTTTTGATATAACCTTATTCATTGAGACAGCACTTCCAAGAACACCTGAACCTGTATAGGGGATTCCCATTATTTCCAGTATGCCCTGCACAGTTCCATCTTCACCATATTTGCCATGAAGGGCAATAAATGCAACATCTATCTTTTCATCAGCTATCTTTTTGGCAATATCCTTTCCCACATCAATGGACACAACATTGTATCCAGTCTCTTTCAAAGCATTACAAATAGCCGTGCCGGTCTTAAGTGATATTTCCCTCTCAGAAGACATGCCACCCATGAGGACACCAATCTTCTTATCTTTTAAATCCATCTAATCTTCTCCCACAATCTTAATCTCTTCCTCTAATGAGATGCCTGTCTTTGTAAAAACCCTCTCTTTTATAATCTCAATTAGTCTTAAAACATCGCTCGCAGCAGCCTTCCCTCTGTTCACTATAAAATTTGAATGAACCTCTGATACTGCCGCATCTCCAATGCTAAAAGCCTTAAGACCTGCCAATTCTATGAGCCTCCCTGCAAAGTCATTTGGAGGATTTTTAAATACAGAACCAGCACAGTATGAAGATAGGGGCTGTTTTGATTTTCTATCAGCTATTAATAATTTCATCATTTTTTTTATATCTCTACTATTTCCATTTTTTAAAACAATATCTGTCTCCAATACCACCGAGCCTTCTGGAAAATCTGAATTCCTGTATGAAAAGCCGATATCCTCATTCTTTAAAACTTTTGTCTCTCCATCATCTGTCATAATCTTTACTGATTTAACTATATCCTTCATCTCGCCATCCCTTATCCCGGCATTCATTATCACAGCCCCACCTACAGAACCCGGTATTCCAACCGCAAATTCCATTCCTGCTAACTCATTCTTAAGGGCGAAGTTGACTAATACCTGCAAACCTGCGCCAGCACCTGCCCTAATAATTTTGAATTTAGGATTTTGGATTTGGAATTTAAAATCCGAAATCAGAAATCCTAAATCAGAAATATAATTGAAACCTTCATTCAAACTTACAACCACCCCTCTTATACCGCCGTCCTTTATCAGAAGATTTGTTCCAAAACCAAGGATAAATAATGGTATTTTTTTATCATGGCATATACAAAGAACATTTTTTAAATCATCTATATTCTCAGGAAAAATTAATAAATCAGCATCTCCGCCGATACGAAACGAGGTGTAATTTCGCATTAGCTCATTAAACTTCTTCTCACCTCTCACATCCTTAAAAATAATTTTTAATCTTTCAGTTTTCAATGAACAAAAACCTGAACACGTTTAATTTTTATTTTATTTTTCATTCGTTCCATTCGTCCATTCATGCAATTCGTGTTCTGAAATTTTTATAATTTTCCATGAAGAAACTCTTCTCCTATCTTCCACACATCTCCTGCACCGAGTGTAATCACTATATCCCCCTCTTTTACCTTTTTTGACAGATATGGAGCTATCTCCTCTTTATCTCCTATGAAAACCACATCCCTATGCCCATGCCCCCTCACTCCTTCGTAAATCAACTTTGCATTTATCCCATCAATAGGCTTCTCACCGGCAGGATATATATCAGTTATAATCAATGAATCCGAGTCATAAAAGGCAGTATAAAAATCTTTAAGAAGGTCTCTCGTCCTTGTATAACGGTGAGGCTGAAATACAGTTATCAGTCTTTTATCTTTCCACCCGTCCCTTGCTGCCTTGAGTGTTGCCTTAATCTCAGCAGGATGATGGCCATAATCATCAACTACCATTACACCATCTGCCTCCCCTTTTACCTGAAATCTCCTCTGGACACCACTGAACTCCTCCAGTCCTCTTTTTATAGAACCAAAATCCATGTCCAGCTCAAGACCGACTGCAATGGCTGCCATAGAATTATATATATTATGCATCCCGGGAATATTAAGTTTTATCTCACCTAATATCTTCTGCCTTCTCAGTGCGGTAAACATGGTTGTCCTGCCTGAAAATTTTATATTCCCTGCATTATATTCAGCCTGACTACTGAATCCATAAGTAATGAATCGCTTCTCTACATGTGGAATAATTGACTGAATATGCTCCTGGTCAAGGCAGAGGACTGACGAGCCATAAAATGGAACCTTATTTATAAATTTTAAGAATGCCTTTTTGATTTCTTCCATATCGCCATAATGATCAAGGTGCTCTGCATCTATTGTTGTAACTACTGCAATTGTCGGTGTAAGTTTTAAAAAGGAGCCGTCACTCTCATCCGCCTCTGCTACAAGAAAATCACCCTGTCCAAGTTTTGCACCACTGCCTATACTATTCACCCTTCCGCCTATAACCACTGTTGGATCAAGTCCTCCTGCATAGAGGACTGATGAGACCATAGATGTAGTAGTAGTCTTGCCGTGTGCACCTGCCACTGCAATACTATATTTCAGCCTCATCAACTCTGCCAGCATCTCTGCCCTTGGTATTACAGGTATAAGTTTTTTCTTTGCAACCACTACCTCCTCATTGTCAGGAGATACTGCAGATGAAACAACAACCACTTCAGCACCATTTACATTGGAAGCCTTATGCCCCATGAATACAGCTGCACCAATACCTGTAAGGCGTTTGACAGCCTCAGATTGTGAGAGGTCTGAGCCGCTGACTTTATAGCCAAGATTTAAAAGCACCTCGGCTATACCGCTCATCCCTGACCCGCCTATGCCGACAAAATGTATGTGTCTTGTTTTTCTGAACATAATAAAAACAGGATTAGAGGGTTCGAGGATTCGTGGGTTCGAGTGAAATCACTTGACCCCTTTACCCCTTTTTTTATTAACTTATAGCAGTATTCCACTATCTCCTTTGCTGCATTTGGTTTGCCCATCTTTCTGCTTTCGTATTCCATTTTAAAAAGGTTTGCCCTGTTCTGCATGAGAAATAAAATCTTATTTGCCAGCACTTCGCCACTCAAATCCCTTTCTATAATCATTTCTGCTGCTTCATGGTCTTTTAAGACAGCGGCGTTCATATCCTGATGACTGTTAATAGCAAATGGAAATGGAATTAATATAGCTGCCTTACCGCATGCTGTAATCTCTGATATAGTAGTTGCCCCGGCACGGCATATAACGAGGTCTGCCTTCCTGTATGAATCAGCCATATTATTAATAAAGGGAACTACCTCAGATTCAAAACCCATCTTGTCATAAGCCTTCTTTACAAACTCAAAATCTGTTTTCCCTGTCTGATGTATAATAAAAATTAAGTCCTTAAATTTAGTAAGATATTTCAATCCATCAACCATAGCCTTATTTATACTATGTGCCCCCTGACTCCCACCAAAAGTTAATATAGTAAACTTATCCGTGAAGATTGAGGAATTCGGAGTGCTGAATTGTAATTTAAATTCCGCATTCCGCATTCCGCATTCAACAATCCCCCTCCTTATTGGGTTTCCTGTCAAACATACCCTTCTCCCGCTAAAAAACTTTCTTGTTTCATCAAAGGATATAAATATCAAATTTGCAAATCTCCCAAGCATCCTGTTTGTAAATCCAGGAAAAAGATTCTGCTCCTGTATGACAAGGGGATAACCAAGAAGGAGTGATGCAGCACCAACAGGTCCAGAGGCATAACCCCCGACTCCAATAACAATATCAGGTCTAAAGCTATTCAATATTTTAATAGACTGTATAATTCCAATGGGTATCTTACAAAAGGATTTCATTTTTTTAAAAATCCCTTTCCCCTTTAAACCCTCTGATGAGATATATTTAACTTCATATCCTTCATTTGGGATGACACTGCTTTCAATTCCCTTCTTAGTCCCCACAAATAGCATTTGGGATGTATCTTCTCTCCTTTTGAATTCCTCTGCTATTGCTATGCCAGGAAATAGATGCCCTCCAGTTCCTCCGCCTGCAATTAAAACTTTCATGCTGAATGCTCCGATATATTTAACAATACACCAATGCTTACCATAGAAATAAGGAGTGATGATCCTCCTACACTGATAAACGGCAGAGGCAATCCCTTTGTTGGCAAAAGTCCTGCCGCCATCCCCATATTTATAACCGCCTGAATCCCTATTGTAAGTGTAATCCCAAGTGATAGATATGTCCCATAAAGGTCAGGGGACCTAAGAGATACCCTGATACCTCTCCATATCAATATAAGAAAGAGAGAGAGCACTGCTGAAATGCCTATAAAACCAAGCTCTTCACCAATCACTGAAAAAACAAAATCTGTATGAGGCTCTGGGAGATAAAATAGCTTCTGTTTCCCTTCACCAAGCCCAAGACCAAGAACCCCTCCCCTCCCGAATGCCAAAAGAGACTGAATTGTCTGAAAGCCTGTACCCAGAGGGTCGTTCCATGGGTCAAGGAAAGCCATAATCCTCTTCTTTCTATATCCAACTCTGAATATCGCCATGTATAGAAATGGAATCATCATCAAAACCGTAGAAAATAAAAATGAGAACCTTACACCTGCAGCAGCCATGAGTATAAATGCCACAATTGACATAACCACAACACTACCGAGGTCAGGCTGGACAATAATCAATATAAAAAATACGCCTATTACTACTAAATTCGGAAGATAGCCGTATGTAAAGTCCTGCAGATAATCCTTTCTCTTAACCAAAGAATAGGTTAAAAATAATATCATTGAGAATTTTACCAGTTCTGCAGGCTGAAACGAAAAAGCCCAGAAACTGAGCCATCTCCTTGCACCCCCAACTTCTTTACTGAAATATGGCATAAAAACCAAAATCAGCAAAACAATGGAAAAGACAAGTAATGGATAAGTTAGTTTAATAATTTTTCTATAATCTATCCTCGCCACTGCCACCATAGAAATTAAACCAAGTATCAGCCACATTAAATGACGCTTCAGAAAAAACTGCGGATCATGATACCTCTGCATTGCTATCACTGCGCTGGAGCTATACACCATAACGATGCCTATTACTATTAAGGCAATAGTACTTACTAAAATTATTGGGTCAAATGTTCTCTGTTTTGGCATAAAATCAAAACTTAACCACGAATGACACGAATGGACGAATCATACGAATTATTACTAATAGATAATTTTATTCGTGCCATTCGTATATTCGTGCAATTCGTGTTCTAAAGGTTTTATAATCTGTTTACTATCTCCTCAAACTGCTCCCCTCTGTCCTCATAGTCCCTGAACATATCAAAACTGGCACATGCAGGAGAGAGGAGGACTATATCCCCACTTTTAGCCCTTTTGTATCCTTCTTTTACAGCATTTTCAAGAGTGTCTGCCTCGATCCTATTTTTAAAACCATTCAGATTCTTTGCTATCTTCTTTTTTGCATCTCCAATCAATATAAGAAATTTTACCCTCTCCTCTATAAGTCCCTTTAAAGGCAGATAATCGCTTCCCTTGTCCTTACCGCCTGCTATAAGTATTATTGGCTCATTGAAACTCTGGAGTGATTTAACTGTGGCGCCTACATTTGTCCCTTTGGAATCGTTTATAAACCTGATCCCTCTTATTTCCCTTACCAGTTCCATCCTGTGTTTTATCCCTTTAAATTCCGATATCACATCTCTCATTATTTTACCGCTTATACCGCATATCCCGCTTATTGCCACAGATGCAAGTGTGTTTTCTATATTATGCACACCTATCAGTTTTAAGTCCTTTAGAGAGCAAACTGTCTCTTCTCTACCGTCATTCTTGAAAATTATCTTATCCTCTCTTACAAATGCCCCATTTTCCACCTCTTTTAACCTGCTGAAAAATACCTTTTTCCCTCTCACTTCTGTTGAGAATCCTGCAGTAATCTCATCATCTAAATTTAAAATCATATAATCATTTTCATCCTGATTTATAAATACCCTCTTTTTCAATTCTATGTATTCATCCATACTCTCATGCCTATCAAGATGATCGGGCGTAATATTCAATATTGCACTTATATAAGGTTTAAAGGTCTCACTCCCTTCCATCTGAAATGTGCTTATCTCCGATAAAACTAATTCGCTCTTTCCTCCATTCAAAACCTCCTCACATAATGGATTGCCAATATTGCCCCCCACAAATACCTTTTTGCCGCCCCTCTTAAGTATCTCGCCTGTCAGAGTCGTTGTAGTTGTCTTTCCATTTGTCCCTGTTATTGCAATAAAAGGAGCTTGAAGTTGCTGAAATGCAAACTCCACCTCACTCATTATTCTTATCCCCTTCTCTCTAATTTTGTTTAAAAATGGGGAATCCCACGGCACACCCGGACTTATAATAGTTAGGTCAATTCCATTTATATTCACACTGTCATGGCCGTTAAGTTTGAGTGAGATGCCTTTTTCAAGTTTCTTTACATTATCTGATAATGTCTCTTCCCCTTTTTCATCTGTAACTGTTACATTTGCACCTAATTTGTGAAGAAGATTGGCGGCAGATACACCCGACTTCGCAAGCCCAACCACTAAGGCATTTCGGATTTCGGATTTCGGATTTCGGATTTTAGATTTTATCATCTTAATTTCAATGTGCTCAATGAAAGTAACGCCAGTATAATAGCTACAATCCAGAATCTTACAATTACCTTTGGCTCCTCCCACCCCGACTCCTCAAAATGATGATGGAGCGGAGCCATTTTAAATATCCTTTTCCCTCTGAGTTTAAATGAGGCAACCTGAAGGATAACAGAAACTGCCTCTGCAACAAATATCCCGCCTATCACAAGCAGTATAAGTTCATGTTTTGTTATAACTGCCAGAGTCCCGAGCATCCCGCCAAGCGCGGTTGACCCGACATTTCCCATAAACACCTCAGCAGGATATGAATTAAACCACAAGAATCCGAGACTCGCACCAACCGCAGCCCCGCATAATATAGTCAACTCACCTGCACCCCTTATATGCTCTATATTGAGATAATTTGCAAAATTGAAATGCCCTGTTACATAGGCAATTACCATATAGGCTGCAGTTGATATTATTATTGGCCCTATCGCCAGCCCGTCCAATCCATCAGTTAGATTTACGGCATTGGATGTCCCGACTATCACAAGCACTGCAAACACTATATACATAATCCCCATTTCAGGCTTTATAGTTTTTAAAAACGGGATGCCAAGTTTTGTCATAATCAGCGAAAAATCCTTGTCAAAATATAATATAAGGACAAGTATCAGTGCCACCAGTGACTGTATTGCAAATTTTTCCTTCCCCTTTAAGCCATTTTTTCTCCCCTTTAATTTTAAATAATCATCTATGAAACCTATCATGCCAAATGAGACAGTTGAAAATATTACAAGCCATATATATTTATTTGTAAGGTCTGCCCACAAGAGCGTTGGGACAAAAAGGGCAAAGAGTATCATTATCCCTCCCATCGTAGGTGTCCCTGCCTTTGACTGATGAGAACGAGGGACATCCTCCCTTATCCGCTCACCAATCTGTTTCTCTCTGAGTTTCCTTATAATCCATGGTCCAAATATAAAACTGATTATCAGTGCAGTCAGGATCGCATAGGCAGTCCTGAATGTTATATATCTGAATACATTAAAAAATGAATATGCCTCATGAAGAGGAAATAAAAGATGATATATCATTATGATACCTTTCTCAGTTTAATAATCCTCTCCACCACATTCTCCATCTTCATCCCCCTTGACCCCTTTATCATTACACAATCGCCAGATTTCAGCTCATCATCAAGAATAAATGCTACCTCATCAAAATTCTCGCAATGATAAACCCTCCCCCTTGGCATACCACTCAAGACAGCTTCATAAAAAATAAACTTAGACTCAGTGCCAACAGTTATAAGACAATCAATTGACTCCGATGCAACCAGTCTCCCTATATGTCTGTGTCCCTCTTCTGATGCCTCACCCAATTCCAGCATATCTCCCACTACAAGAAATTTCTCTCCTGGGAAATCTGCAATAGAGAATTCTTTTATTGCAGCCTCCATTGAAGATGGATTTGCATTATATGCATCATTTATAAATGTAATATCTCTGTCAATCATAAACTGCTCCATCCTCATCGGAAGTGGCTTAAAAGACTCAATCCCCTTTTTTATATCATTAATATCTATGCCAAGGCTTTTCCCGACGGCGGCAGCCGAAAGAGCATTATAAATATTGTGATAACCAAGGCAGGAGAGATTAATCACAGTATCTTTTCCATCCATCTTGAGGATAAATTGATATCCTATATCCTTATTCTTCTTTATATCTACAGCAGTAATATCCGAAGGAGAATTTATACCAAATGTAATCACTTTTCCCTTAAACCACTTTTTTAGTTCCATAACAAGCGTGTCATCAGAGTTTAAGATTGCTGTCCCGTTCTCCCCTATTCTACTTATCAATTCTCCCTTTGCATCCCTTATATTTTCTATTGAACCCAGCTTCTCCAGATGCGCCATGCCTATATTTGTGATTATTCCTATGTCAGGCTCAGCAATCTGGCTTAATTTTTCAATCTCACCCTTCTCGTTCATGCCCATCTCAAGTATTGCCACCTGATGACTATCATTCATTTTTAAAAGTGTTAGAGGCAGGCCAAACTGATTATTAAGATTTCCCTCATTTTTTAAAACATTAAACCTGACACCCGCCACAGATGCCGACATCTCCTTTGTTGTGCTCTTTCCATTACTTCCTGTTATTGCTACAACCGGTATTTTTAATCTCCTCCTGTGATAATTGGCTATTTCATGCAGTGCCTTGAGTGTATCTTTTACCTCTATTATTGTGTGGAGATTGCTCTCACCGCCATGAAAGAATTTTCTTTTTATCAGGCCTCTATCTGAAATGACTGCACCCCCTGCACCCTTCATCAGAGCCTGGACTACAAATTCATGCCCATCAAAATTTTTTCCCTTAATAGCTATAAAGAGTTCATCTTTGCCAATAGTCCTTGAATCTATTGATACAGATGGATAAACCCCAGAACCGGAACCCATTAACAGTGTTCCCTTTGTTACCTTCAATATTTCTTCTAATGTAAATTGAGTCATATAAAATAATGGGGTCAAGGGGTCAAGTAGAAACAACCCCTTGAGTCCTTGAACCTTTGAACCCTTGAACTCGTTTCTTTATTGCTTCTCTTGCAACCTCCCTGTCATCAAAGTGTATTTTTTTATCCCTGAATATCTGATAGTCCTCATGCCCTTTCCCTGCAATAATCACAATATCACCCTTCGAGGCGTTATTTATCGCAAACTCGATTGCCTCTCTCCTGTCAGAAATCTTGATATGCCTTTGACTCCTGACTATTGATTCCTGACTACTGACTCCTGCTTCAATTTCCTCAATTATTTTTAACGGGTCCTCACTCCTCGGATTATCGGATGTTATAATTGCAAAATCACTATACTCTACTGCTGCCTTTCCCATCAATGGACGCTTACCTCTGTCTCTGTCACCTCCGCATCCAAATACAACAATAAGTCTCTTATGCGGGAGCTCCTTTGCAGCATTAAGGACATTCTTCAATGCATCGTCGGTATGGGCATAATCAACCAATACTGTAAAGTCCTGTCCTTCATTTATCCCTTCCAATCTCCCCGGGACCGTATCAAGCAATAATATACCTTTTATAATACTCTCCTTTGAAAATCCCTCAAGTATGGCTGTAGATACAGATGCAAGGATATTATACATATTATGCATCCCTAAGAGTTTTGATTCTATATTCAACTTGCCAATTGGAGTAGTGGCAACAAATTTAAGACCTTTTACTGACACATCTATATCATCTGCCTTTACATCTGCATCTTCCGCAATGCCATAAGTCAAAATCTTATCCATCCTTGAGTCTTTTATTAATCTCTTTCCATAAGGGTCATCTATATTTATGACAGCCTTTTTCAATCCGTATTCTTTAAAAAGTCTTGCCTTTGCAAAAAAATATTTCTCTAAGTTGCCATGAAAATCAAGATGGTCATGTGTCAGGTTTGTAAAGACACCCATCTCAAACCTTGTCCCATAAACCCTGTCCAATTCCAGAGAATGAGACGATACCTCCATGACACAATACTTTCCACCGCCATCAACGACTTTCTTAAAAAATCTTTGAAGATCAAGGGATTCAGGGGTTGTATGTAATGAGGAGATAATCTCTCTATCAAATCTATAATCAATAGTCCCTATTAATCCGCTCTTAAAATTATTCGCCCTTAGAATAGAATTTATCAGATAGGATGTAGTCGTTTTGCCATTCGTCCCTGTAATACCTATTATTGATATCTCCCTCGATGGATGCCCATAAAACTCAGCAGATATAACAGCAAGTGCCTTCCTTGAATCAGGGACAGTTATATAAGTAACTTCGGATTTAGGATTTCGTATTACGGATTTAAAATCTCCATCCCATAAGCCATTCTCTACAACCACTGCCCTCGCTCCGCTCTCTACCGCTTCATTTAAAAAATTATGCCCATCAGATTTAAGCCCTTTTATTGCTACAAATAGAGAGCCTTCATCTATCTTTTTTGAATCATAATATATAGATGAAATCTCTATATCCATACTCCCATTTACATTTATCAGGTTTACCTCCTTGAAAATTTCCTGAATCTTCATATAAAAATAGGATGAGGTTAAGGTTTAGGTTAAGAGAGTCTTTCTTTAACCTTATTCTCACCCTTAATCTGTTTTTCTCTAGCTTTTAACCTATCCACAATGTCTTTGTCCGATGGAACTTTCAAATATAAAAGTGACTGTCTTGCTATCTCCCTGAATACAGGGGCTGCAACTTCTCCTCCCCATGCAATATCCTCAGGTTCATCTATAATAACCAGTATAACTATCCTCGGATTTTTTGAAGGCACATATCCTATAAATGATGATATAAATTTATCATTTGAATACCCCTTTTTATCTTGAGAGGCCTTCTGTGCTGTCCCGGTCTTGCCCGCAACATCATACCCTTCCAGTATCGCCTTCTGCCCTGTTCCATATCTAACAGCATATTCCAAAATCTCTGTCAGTTCTCTGCTGGTCTTTTCTGATATTATCCTCCTGACCACCTCAGGCTTAAATTCATCTACAATCATTCCATCCTTCTCAACTGCCTTTATTGCATATGGCTTCATCAATATTCCGCCATTGGCAATTGCAGATATTGCAGATACCAATTGAATCGGGGTAACAGAAACCTCCTGTCCAAAGGATATGGATGCCAAGGATATACCCGACCACTCTTTAATATCCCTTACCTTTCCAGCCGACTCGCCAGGCAGATTGATATTTGTCTTTGAACCGATGCCAAATTTCAATATATAGTCATAAAAATTTTTTGCACCAAGTCTCTGGGCAACCTTTATTGCACCTATATTGGATGACTTACCAATAATTTCCTTTAAGGTAAGCCATTTATACTTGTGATTTTTAGCTTCATGTATTATTTTTCCTGCAATTTCGTATTCGCCATTCTCACAGAAAAAGATATCATTCTGATTTGCAATCTTCTCTTCAATGGCAGCCGCCGTTAATATCAGCTTAAATGTAGAACCTGGCTCAAAGCTATCAGTTATACCTCTGTTTCTCCAGTCCCTTTCCTTATATTGGCTGAAGCTGTTTGGGTTAAACTGGGGCTGATCAGCCATTGCCAGCAGCTCCCCTGTATAAGGATTCATCACTATCGCCGTCCCCCCTTTTGCCTTGTATCTTGATACCTGTGCAGCAAGCTCCTTTTCTGCTATATATTGTATGACCTCATCAATTGCCAGCCTCAGGTCATAACCTCTTTCCGTGGATTTTTCATAGTCATCGGCAAAATTTATACTCCTTCCAAAGGCATCCTTTTCAATAACAATACGGTCAGGACTACTCATTAACTGCTCATCATAAGAATATTCTACGCCTGATAACCCATGATTATCTATACCTACAAAACCAATCATCCTTCCCGCTATATCCTTCTTTGGATAAAATCTCTTCCCCTCTTTTAGAAATCCTATACCTTTAAGGCTAAGAGACTCCACTGCATCAGCCTCATCAGGCATTACCTTTCTCTTAATCCATATAAAACCCTTCTCTTTATTAAACTCCTTGATTAATCTTGAACTGTCCACTTTGAGCATTTGAGAAATAATGTTTGCCGCTTTATAAGGGTCTTCTATCTCAAAGGGGTTGGCATAGATTGAATCTGCTTCTACACTCACTGCAAGCTCCCTCCCTTTTCTATCGTATATTGCTCCCCTTTCAGACATTGGAGATAATGTCCTGTAATACTGCTTATTTGCAAGATTCAAAAATTTTCCATACTGAAGAATCTGTATGTTATAAATCCTTTCCCATACAACACCAAAACAGATAACAAAAAAGAGCAAAACAAGGTAAATTTTAATCTTAGTCTTTTTTTCAATATTTCCTGAATACATAAATTATAAAGAAAAATTAAAAATAAAATATCAAAATTGATGAAATATTTAATTCCTTAATTTTGATGTTTGCATTTTAATTTTTGATTTTGTTATTCACTTTTAATAATAACTATCTGCCCATCCTGTGGAAATGACAACCCTAATTGGGTAGTTGCTATATTCTCTACCCTGTCCAATGATTTCAGGCTTGCCATTTCAATCTTCAAGAGTTTATTACTCTGAACTAATTTTGCCCTTTCTTTAAGCAGTTTCTCGAATTTATAGTTAATATTTAAAATGTTAATATATGGCCATATATAAAATAAAACACCTGTAATGAAAAGGAATATACATACAGAGTAAGTCAGAAATTCTCCGGGGTTAATATTCCTTCTCTCTCTATTGAATGTATACATAAATCAAAGTTACAAGTTTTTCAATTCGCTATCTTTTCTGCTGCCCTAAGCTTTGCACTCCTTGCCCTCGGATTTCTCCTCACTTCTTCTTCAGAAGGGGTCACAGGTTTTTTTGTCAATATCTTTATGACACCTTTCCTTCCGCATATACATTTTGGTATATCATGCGGACAGATACACCCATGCTCTATTTCTCTAAACAGATTCTTGACAATCCTATCCTCAAGAGAATGATAGGATATAATACAAATTCTTCCCTCTATATTCAGAACATCAATCGCATCTCTTATTGCATCTTCCAGTATTTCTATTTCACCATTCACAGCAATTCTTATAGCCTGAAAAGTCTTTGTAGCAGGATGTATCCTTTGAGACCTGTGAGCAGGTGGTATAGCAGAGACCACTATGTCAGACAGTCGAGATGTAGTATCAACTGGCATCTTCCCCCTCTCCCTGACTATTGCACGGGCTATTTTCTTCGCCCATTTTTCCTCACCATATTTATGGATTATGCCCCTTAGTTTCTCTTCATCAAAATTGTTTACAATCTCCTTTGCAGTAACACCTCTACTCCTGTCCATTCTCATATCAAGTGGGGCATCCTGAGAAAAACTAAACCCTCTTTCAGCAGTCATAAGCTGCCGTGTTGAAACCCCAAGGTCAAAGAGAATCCCGTCAACCTTTGAAAACCCTGCCCTACCACTGACAACATCTTTAATATTTTTAAAATTATCATGGAAAATATGAACCCTTTCCCTGTATGAAGACAATCTGTCTGAAGCGAACTTTATTGAATCTTCATCCCTGTCTATACCTATAAGAATACCTGTGGGTAAGCTTTTTTTTAGTATATGCTCTGCATGCCCCCCGTCTCCAAGATTAGCATCAACATATATATTATCTGGTTCACATCGAAGAAAATTAATCACCTCATTTAACAATACAGGGATATGAACCATCATAAGTTAAAAGTTCATAAGGTTATAAAGTTGAAAAAATTAAACTTTATGAACTTTATAAACTACAGAAAACCAATTTCCATAAGTTTATCGGGCAGTGCCTTGACTTTTTCCTTAACCCCTTCTCTAAATTCATCCCACTTGTCTTTGCTCCAGATTTCAATTTTATTCCTTATACCAAGTACTGCTACATCTTTCTGAAGTCTTGCAAACTCTCTCAATGTTGGCGGTATAAGTATCCTCCCCTGATTGTCCAGTGAACACTCGGAGGCATTAGAATATATTATACGAACTATATCCACTACCTCTTTTTGCATTGTTGATAAATGCCCGATTCTTTCCTCTATCCCCATCCATTCCTCTGTAGGATAGGCAACAATGTATGGTTCAAGATAGGTAAGAATCAATTTCCCACCGTATTTACTGTTAAGTATCTCCCTAAACTTTGAGGGGATGCTCAGTCTTCCTTTTGAATCAATAGATTGGAGAGATTGTCCAATAAACATACCCTTTCTCCTATTTTATCCCACTTTATCCCACAACTTGGTGTAAATATACCACCATGACAGATAATGTCAAGAAAAAAAGATAAAAAAATGAAAAGTTTTTTGGTATGATTTAAAATCTTAGATTAGGGATGAAACACTCATAAACCTTTGGCTCACAAAAGAGGGGAAAATTCCAATAACCAAGCATCAATAATCAAATAATTTCCAATTCCAATTTCCGAAAGTATTATTTAAGATTTGAAATTTGCATTTTCGTATAAAAAAAGGGGGGGATTCGGATAGACTTGAAGCTAATTAAGTTTTTGACCTGTCTTTATAAAATTAACTATTATCTCTGCTGTCCTCTTTGATGCACCTTGTTCACCAAGTGAATATCTGATATTTTTCAATTCCTCTTTCATCTGCTTAAGCCTGTCTTTTTTTTCTAAAAAATATATTGCCTTTTCAGCAATATTTTTTGCATTCATATTGTATTGCAAAAGTTCTGGTACTACTTCCTTTCCTGCAAGAAGATTAGGAAGTCCTGCATAGGTAACATTTACAAGTGCCTTTGCCAGATAATAAGAGAAAAAAGATGATTTATAAACAATTATCATAGGAGTACCAATGATTGCTGCCTCAAGTGTAGAAGTTCCGGATTTTGTAATAAGGAGGTCTGACACCTTCATCACATCATAGTTTTTCCCTTTAACAACATTAATATGAGAATACTCGGAGGTAATAAAATTTTTCAAATAATCTTCTTCAATTGATTGAGAGAGGGGAAGTAAGAACTGAACTGATGGATATTTCTCTTTTATAAGGCTTGACGCTTTTAAAATTTCAGGAAGTATATAGGCAATCTCTTTTTTTCTGCTCCCCGGTAATATTCCTAAAATTAACTGCTTGCTGTCAATTCCTAATTCTTTGCAAATCCCCTCCTTATTTAAAGCAGGATTTATTACCTCAAACAATGGGTGTCCCACAAATTCTACTTCAACTCCCTCCTTTTGATAAAACTCTTTCTCAAATGGGAGAATTACCATCATCTTATCAACATATCTTTTTATGGTCTTTACCCTCCCCTTTCTCCATGCCCATACCTGTGGGCTTATATAATAGAATACAGGTATGCCCCTCTCTTTTGCAGCCTCTGCTATCTTGAGATTAAAACCAGGATAATCTATCAGAACAACACCTTTAACATTTCCACTATCTAATCTTTCTACTACCTGTTTATAAAGCCTTCTGATTAAGCCTAATTTTTCTATAACCTCCCAGAAACCTACGACTGAAATATCAAATACATCACAAAACATATCAACACCGGCAGACCTCATGTATTTGCCGCCAACACCTGAGATTTTAATATCAGGTGAGAGTTTCTTTATCTCCCTCGCCAGATTCCCTCCATAGAGGTCTCCCGAATCTTCACCGGTTATGATTAATAGTTCATAGTTCATATGTAGGGCAAAAATAAGGTGTCAGATAATATCCAGTTATTGCGTCAGCTATTGATCTTTCCCCGAAAAACTGGACACTCTGTTAAGTTTAAGCTGCATTCTGCAGCCTCTCATATTCTGCAGGACTTTTATAGCCCAATGCAGAATTCTTTCTAACACGATTATAGAATACCTCAACATATTCAAAAATACTAAGCTTCGCTTTGACTTCGATTAAAAAGTCAGGAAACTCCAATTTTTTAACCAATTTTATAACCTATTGACAATTTTAACCATTTAACCTATATTATAGGTGAAAGCAAATAAAATAAATATCCCTGTTTAACTTTAAGGGAGGTGCAAATCATGATAAAGAGAATAGATTTCTATCATTTTGATTACAGCACTCTTGAATTTCTGGGTAATATCTTGATAATAGCAATTATAACAGGAATAGCTATTATTATTTTTATCCTCCTGACCACATCAGTAGCTTCGCAAAACATTATCTGATTTCAAGATGCCTTGTATATGTGTTGTATAGAGAATATCCCTATATTTTCACTCCATATAGAATGTCTTGTTTCTTCCCTCATATACTAAAAATTTTTCTATTATTTTCTAATATTTAGGATACTTCAGGGGGGATTTATTGGCGTCCCCAGGGGGATTTGAACCCCCGTTACCGCCGTGAAAGGGCGATGTCCTTGGCCGGGCTAGACGATGGGGACACAAAAACAGTGATTAGTCATTAGTTGTTGGCAAAAGACCAATAACTAATAACCTTTTATTTTTAATTGTTTTTACTAACCACTAATCACTACTCACCAATAACTGTAGTTAGTGGTGAGCCGCCTGGGATTCGAACCCAGCACACCCGCCTTAAAAGGGCGGTGCTCTACCAAATGAGCTAGCGGCCCATAAAAAAAACTAACATTTTAAGCTATCAAATCCACTAATTTTTGTCAATTTAAAATTCTTTAGTAGATATGTATCAACTATACACACAGGTAATGCTTTTGAACCCTGAAAAATACTATAGTTTTTGCGAAGAGGTAAAACCATTATGAGATTTTTGAACTGCACCCCTCATGTTTAGCAGCTTTAATTTCCAAGGGTAATATCCAAAAAAGGAAGATTTAACCTGACGATTCCCTGCAGCCCTGCCAGGGGGCCATTCATCAGTTCCTGTCAAAATTTAAAAATATTTTTGCAATCTCAAAATGCCGTATGATATACTATTTTTAAATTAAGTTTTTTTATGGAGGAAGAGAATGAAAAACACATTTTTAAAATCTTTATCAAGGGTAACACTGGCTATAGTTGTTTTAACAACAAGCATAGTCCTTGCAAGATACATCTCCAGCTATATTGACAAAAAGGCAGGTTACCAGCCGAATGAATGGTCGGTAGAGCCTTCAAAGGCTGTTGCGGGGAGTGTTTCAGCAATACCTGCAGGTGGTTCATTTGCAGACATCGTTAAAGAAGAAAAACCTGCAGTCGTGAATATTAATACAACTCAGATGATAAAGCATCAGCAGAAAAAGGGATTCAGGGGTCCTACACCTTTTCCTTTCGGTGAGGAGGACCAATTTAAGGATTTCTTTGACAGGTTCTTCGGAGAGACCCCGCCTCAGGAGATTCCGAGACAGAGCCTCGGTTCAGGGTTCATCATAGATAAGGACGGTTATATCCTTACAAATAATCATGTGATTGAGAGGGCGGATAAGATAAAGGTTACTCTTGGAAACGGCAAGGAGTATGACGCAAAGGTTATAGGTATAGACCAGAAGACCGATATTGCACTTATCAAGATAGAGTCAAAAGAGGAGCTTCCGATAGTCAGGATAGGAGACTCCGATATGCTTGAAGTGGGAGAGTGGGTAGTTGCCATCGGGAATCCCTTCGGCGTCGGACAGAGTGTAACTGCAGGTATAGTGAGTGCAAAGGGGAGGGTTATCGGGGCAGGGCCCTATGATGATTTCATCCAGACTGATGCATCTATTAATCCGGGAAACAGCGGTGGTCCTCTTATAAACACAAAGGGTGAGGTAATCGGTATAAATACGGCAATATTTACTGCAGGAGGTACGGCGGGAAATATAGGAATTGGGTTTGCCATACCGATTAATGTAGTAAAGCCTGTTTTAAAGGAATTAAAGGAAAAGGGTGTCGTTACCAGAGGATGGCTTGGGGTAATGATTCAGAAGGTTACCCCTGAAATAGCAAAGTCATTTAATCTTGCCGAGAGTGAGGGTGCCCTTGTCGGGGATGTGGTTAAAGGCAGCCCGGCAGATAAAGTGGGAATAAAGAGGGGCGATGTGATTGTTGAGTTTGATGGTAAAAAGATAAAGAATGTTGAAGACCTTCCAAAACTGGTTGCCCTTGTAAAGCCTGAATCAAAGGCAGAAATGGTTATCATAAGAGACGGGACAAGGAAGAAATTTAATGTAACTGTCGGGACACTGAAAGAGGAGAAAGAAGTGGCCGAGGCAAAACCGGAAGAGGAGATGGGGCTGTTTGTCCAGAATATCACCCCTGAGATTGGCCAGCAATTTAATTTAGATTCTACAGAAGGTGTCATCATTGTAGATGTAAATCCCGGCAGCCCTGCTTTTACATCAGGTGCAAGAAGGGGGCAGATTATAATTGAAGTGAATAGGAAAGAGATAAAGAATCTTGACGATTACAAAAAGGTAGTGAAAAATATAAAGGGTGGCGATGTGGTAACTCTTTTAATAAGAGATGGCAAAAGCACAAGATACATCGGGTTCACACTACCGAAGGAGTAAAAAAACAGAAGCAAGAAGTGAGAAGCAAGAAGTTGGAAGACGGAAGTTTTTTTCTTGTCTCTTGCTTCTTGTTTCTTGCTTCTATCTTCTCCCCTCAGTCCATGCACAGGAAAGAAGAACTCCTGTTGTAATTGCAGTTGAAAAGGTAAGCCCTGCTGTTGTCAACATAAATACTGAAGAGGTTATTCGCCAGAGGGCTAATCCGTTCACAGGTTTAGGAGATGAGTTTTTTGACCAGTTTTTTCAGGACTTTTCCCCCCCGCAAGACTATAAAAGACAGAGCCTCGGTTCAGGGGTCATAATAAATCAAAAAGGCTATATACTTACAAACGAGCATGTCATATCAAGGGCATCAACAATAAAGGTTACCTTAAGCGACAACAGGGAGTTTGATGCACATCTTGTCGGGGCTGACTCCCGTTCTGACCTTGCAATTATAAAAATAGATTCTGATAAACCTCTGCCATTTGCCCAAATGGGAGCATCTGCCGATATCATGATAGGGGAGAGTGTAATTGCCATTGGTAATCCATTTGGACTTTCACACACTGTTACTACAGGGATAGTGAGTGCTGTAAACAGGAGCATAAAGGGTGAGGATGGCAGGATATACTCCGATTTTATTCAGATTGATGCATCCATAAATCCGGGTAACAGCGGGGGTCCTCTTTTAAATATTAATGGCGAGGTTATTGGCATAAATACCGCCATATATCAAAAGGCTGAGGGGATCGGCTTTGCAATGCCCATAGACAGGGCAAAGAGGATAGTCAATGACTTAATCAAATACGGTGAAGTCCATGAGGCGTGGATAGGTATATTTGTCCAGGAGCTTACTCCTCAGATAGCAAAGTCTTTCGGTTATTCAAATACAAAAGGGGTTATAATATCACAGGCATTTAAAGGCGGTCCATCGGAGAGGGCAGGATTAAAAAGAGGGGATATAATAATCTCCATCGGAAATAAACCGATAAGGGCAATAGATGATTACTATGACCTGATTTATGGCTATGGTCATAATGATAAAATAGGCATTACTGTTTTCAGGGATGGTGAAAAGATTGCAGTTAATGTAACAGCACAGGCAATCCCTGAAGAACTGTCAGATGAAATTGCACTTGAGTGGCTCGGCATAGCTGTGGATGAGATAACGAGCAAGGCAGTTAAAAAATATCAACTCTTTACTGATTCAGGTGTATTAATATCAAAGGTGGAAAAAGGGGGTCCTGCCGGGAGGATAGGTATAGAGGCTGGGGATGTGCTGAGGCAGATAAATCAGGCAAAGGTTGAGACTATAAAGGATTTCAAAAAGGCAGTCATATCGGCGAAAAAGGGGAGCAGCGTCTTGTTGCTCATCCAGAGGGGGGAATATGGCTACTATGTTACAGTAGAACCATAAAAAGAGGAAAGAGTAATTCCATATTATAAGCAACCACAGATGGACGCAGATAAAACAAGATGAGAAAGTTGGATTATGAGTGCCGAATAAAGCGTATTAGTTTTTGCTATTGTATGTTCTATCCATGCCGAAAGTGGAGAGAAATAATATATGTTTTTGATAGAGAATAAAGGAAAGACTATTTTATGAGAAAAGAAACTAAAAACTGGCTTCAAATGGTAAAATACGACCTTAAAACAGCCGGATGTATGTTTAAGACAGGACGATATGTATATGTTGTTTTTATGTGCCATCTTGCTATAGAAAAGATGCTGAAGGCTATAGTTTCAGAGGCTGCAGGAAAAACACCGCCCATGACACACAATTTAATTTACCTCTTGAAACTCAGTGAAGTTAATCCACCCCAGCCTCTGCATGATTTTATCTCCATAATCAGTAATGCCAGTATCCCTACCCGATACCCGCAGGATTTTAAAAAGCTCGTAGAAGTTTACTCAAAGACTATTGCAAAGAGCTATCTTAAAAAGACAAGGGAGGTTATAAAATGGTTAAGAGAAGACAAGAGATTAAAAGGATAATAAAGAGATATGTTGAGGAGCTAAAAAATTTAGGAATTACCCCTGAGAAGATAATGATTTACGGTTCTTACGCCAAAGGGCATCCAAGGGAAGGGAGTGATATTGATATTATTGTCATTTCTAAGGACTTCAGGGGTAAGAACTTGAGAGAGAGGCTTGAAATACTTGGTCTAGCTGCAGGAAGGGTATTTGAACCTATAGAGGCAATAGGATATACAGAGGATGAGATTATTGCAAAAGAAGATGGGAGTTTTTTGGATGAAGTAGTAACAGAGGGTTTGGCAGTTGCTTTGTAATAACTGATTTATGGGGGGTGGGGTTATGAAAATGAAGGGTAATTTGATTTCTTCAATCAGTATAATCTTTATACTGCTTGTGAGCATGGCGATGACAGGGTGTGCAACACCATTACATATTGCTGCAGCAAGAGGTGACATTAATGCCGTTAAAGCCTTGCTTGAGCAGAGAGCTGATGTAAATAAAAGAGATAAAAATAGCAGCACACCTTTACATGAAGCAGCGTCTAAAGGCCATGCAAATATAGTGCGTTTACTTATAGAAAAGGGGGCTGATGTAAACGCTAAAAGTAAAGTTGGTCACTCTCCTTTACATCTTGCCGCATTTGCTGGCAGTTTAGAATCAGTACGTTTACTTGTAGAAAAAGGGGCTGATATAAATGCAACACTGTTTACTGGTGCAACACCTTTACATAATGCAACATATAATGAGCATGTTGAAATAGTACGTTTACTTATAGAAAAAGGGGCTGATATAAATGCAACACTTTCTGATGGCACAACCCCCTTGACTTCTGCTGTAATTTTTGGTCGCGCAAGTGTTGTGAGCTTACTTTTAGAAAAAGGAGCTGATACAACCATAACAGCAACACTTCCTTCTTTAGGTAAGAAGACTCCACTGGAAATAGCAGAAAAATTCAATAAAACAATAATTACAAAAATGATAAGAGAAGCAGGAAAAAAACAAAATGAGATTTCCTTAAAAGTAGAGAAAAAACAGTCCGCCGAAATTATACCAACTTCTTTTTCAAAGTCCGATGTTGATGAACTCCCTTCAATAAAAGCAAAGCCAAACAAGAACTCCTATGCCATTGTTATCGGCATTGAACAATACCGCCAGAAACTTCCAAAGGCTGATTTTGCAACGCAGGATGCAAAGACAATGACAGAATATCTCACAAAGGTCATGGGTTACCCGGAAGAAAATGTTGTAACGCTCATGAATGACCGCGCGTCCTTGACGGATTTTATAAAATACTTTGAAAAGTGGCTGCCTAACAACGTTGAAAAAGATAGTTCTGTCTTTATCTACTATTCAGGCCACGGCGCGCCGAATACAAAGACAGGAGACGCCTATCTTGTTCCCTATGACGGAGACCCTTCATTCATTGATGAGACAGGATATTCACTGAAAAGGCTCTATGAATCTTTAGGAAAACTTCAGGCAAAAGAGATTATCGTAGCACTTGATTCATGTTTTTCAGGTGCAGGCGGAAGGAGTGTTCTTGCAAAAGGGGCGAGACCATTGGTTATGACAATGGAAAAATCTGTAGTTCCGTCAAATGTTGCAGTCCTTTCTGCAGCATCAGGAGAGCAGATAAGCTCTACCTATGAAGAAAAGGGGCATGGGCTGTTTACATACTTTATGCTAAAAGGAATAAAAAGCGAGGGTGATACAAATGGAGATGGAAAAGTATAAATCGGAGAATTATTTGAATATA
>Ga0209520_10000123_pt1 | contig 39035 bp, 28 predicted proteins | sample Rifsed16ft1_FD_184009 | JGI IMG/M metagenome (GOLD analysis project Ga0209520, IMG submission 184009) | Soil microbial communities from Rifle, Colorado, USA - sediment 16ft 1 (version 2) | ecosystem: Environmental > Terrestrial > Deep subsurface > Rock core/Sediment | place: Rifle, Colorado...
CATTTTGATCGTGTTGTTCTTATTATTGACAATATGATACAAAATTCTAATACTTGGATATCAGTGTTATTATTTAAAATGTTGCGAACATCTAGTAAAACTCTGAATAATAATATAATTACTGATATTATTAAATCTGATGAAATTATAGAGTTCATTACACCTTTACGTGATTTTCAAATTCTATTTTTATATCCCGATGATGTTTTATTTACCGGGAATCAGTTTATTTCAAGTATAAAACCTAAATTAGATTATCTTTCTAAAAATAATTTTAAAAATCTTTCATTTATTATTTGTTCTCCTTTTATTGGAAATTTAGCATTTAATAATTTGCATCGCTTACCTTTTGTACATTTCAGTGTAAAAACTGAATTTTTTAATACGTTAATTGATCAAATAGCTCTAAATAAACGAGATATTAACGAAAATCTTTTATTCAAACCAAACATTGAAAAAAAATTATCTAATATTGAATCATTACGGCATTTATTTTCTTCTCCCGAATATTATAAAATTTTTCAATATAAATCTCAATTATATCCAATCTATTTTGATCATAAATTACCCAATGGATATTTTACGTTTCAAAAATTATTAGCGATTGGGTCATTTTATGGTTGCAATAATAATATTGGTTCTATTGGCTCTCTTATTAAAAATTGTGAAAATAATATTTATAAAGTTAATGGACAAATTCCCTCCCCTACTCAAGAAATTTTAGATTTTGATAATAGTTGCCCGAATAAATTTTATCATGAAATTAATTATACTTTTAACGAAAGATCTTTAAATAAAGATAAACATATTTTGGATGAATTATTATAAAATAATATTATTGATTATATATTATGGCTAACACATATAAGTTCCCGGATTGGGATAGAATGGGTAAATCTATATTAGATAATATGTTTTATGATTTATCACTAGATCCTAATATATTTAGAGAATTCGCGTTAGAGAATAAAGATCTGGTTTATGGTGTAAAATCATATCCCCTTATCAATTCAGATGAATTCAATAAATGGATAGATTTACAAGGAAATGATTCAGCAAAACAAATAGCTATATTTGTTAAAAGTGTTATAAAGCATATTTCTTTTGATGAATTTATGGGACGTCTTTATAACCTTTCTGTTTCCATTAATTCATATATTCATAAATTTGATAAAATATTCTTTGTTATCACAGCGGACTTAAAAAAATCAAATACGTGGATATCTATCATATTATTTAATATGTTAGGAGAAGGAACTAAACGAATCACTTACGTAATTACCGAAATTATGTTTCACAATATGATACATTATTTTGTTGAATATGCCACTTATTATAAAACTCTAATAATTGTTCCCGATGATGTCGCATATTCAGGAAATGAAATTAGTAATATATTTGTAAGAGATATGTTCGGGAGCATTTTGGATATTACATATAACCTAAAAAGATTTAACATTCCAAAAGATAGATTCAGTTTTTTCATAGCTTGTCCTTTTATAGGTTCATCTGCTATTTCTTTATGGGAGAATTCAAAGACTGAATTCTATATACCTGAATCGGCTTATATTTTTAAAAATATAAACCAAGAGGCTACAGATGCACATATTGATTTAAATAAATTACTTCAGGATAATTTTAATTTCCAAGTTTTTTCATCGACTGATTCTCTTAAAGAGTTCCTCTTAGTTTCTCCCATATATTTTGATCATAAATTAGCCAGTGGGTTATCCATCCTTAATAAAGTTTTACGATTGGGTGTTTATGCAAAAAGAAATACATTGCCGAATAAATCTGATATTATTGGGGTATTTGGTTCACTTATTAAAGGTTGTAAAATTGATATTAATTCCCCAGTAATTAATGACTTTATTAATGAAAATAGATTAATTTCATTCGGTAATTTAGATTGCCCTCCTCCTTTTTATAAAACCATAAAATATCGCTTCCGCGGAAAAGAAATAGATACATTCGTGCAATCTCCAGAATATAAACAAACTGATTTATATAAAAGGGCCGTCAATTATAATTATATCGTTTCTATATTAAAATTAATGTCTACACAATAAAAATGATTAATATATTATTAACTTTTTTTAAAGCAATTTATGCCTCATTAATTCGTCCATTATTATATATATTATTATCAATATTGTCCCCAATATTATCGTACCTTTTGTCGTAGGACATTGACCAGTTTCTCCCACTGTTCCATCTATTTGTGCCAATACTCTAGTTATAAAAATATCATTATGAATTAATATATATATTATAAAAAGAAATATTGCCATCTTGAAATTTATCCCGTTACATAAACCACTTATTAAATTTGAAAAATCATTAGGCCTATATTTTTTTGATACTGATATATCGTCGCTATCCATATGATTTATATATTGGATAATATTTTTTTTGTACTAAATTACAAAAATATATTATTATACTTATTATTATTATTATCATTATTATTTTAATTATATATTTATCCCCTAAATTCATTATTCCACCATAGATTTCATATGGTGGATCCTTTTTCTGGATCTTCAATTTGTTAGTTATAGTTTTTAAACCTAATATATCTCTTGTTGCGTCATCTATTACCCAATTATTATTACCAAATATAAATAAATTTTGGTTTCCTAATGTTAGATGCAATTTGGGTTGTAGATATTTTCTTATCATAAATTTTATACCTGACCTTTTTGTACTATACACATCAAATGATAATTGAGTATTGTAACCTTGTTGTCTATCCGTTGGTTTGATATTACTATTAGCATTTATATTGACACTTATTTTTTGTAGATTATTATCTGGTGTATTAGTTGGGTTTTCTATTTCCTGTATTTTTCCAAGTAGTCTACCTTCAATGAAGTTTATCAGGTTATTTGTTGGTATTTCGATGTATTCCGTCTGATTTACCTGTTGTATTACCATCATTTCGATAGCATATTCATCATTGAGTATACCTGTACATAATTTTCCAGTTTTAGATATTTCGTGTTTTGGTATTATTTTAATGTGATTATTGGTTAAATAATCTTTAATATCCTCCATTAAGTTACGATTGTAGATTATAGGACTATATTGTACTTTTATTGTATTATCTCTATCATCATAATTTGCAGGTTCTACTAATGTATTATTTAGCCATATTTCACACAATGTAATATGAGCTCCAAATATTTTGGTTGATAATATTTGTTGACCTGGAAAGTTAAATCTTTTTGGTCTTAATGACATATATAGACGAGTCCATCCGTTCGCTAATGATATACTTTGTATAATTTGCCCGTAATATTCTGATAGTTGTTGCTGTACTTGTTGCTGTACTTGTTGCTGCTGTTGCTGCTGTTGTTGCTGTTCTTGTTGCTGTACTTGTTGCTGTTCTTGTTGCTGCTGTTGTTGCTGTTCTTGTTGTTGTACTTGTTGCTGTACTTGTTGCTGTACTTGTTGCTGTACTTGTTGCTGTACTTGTTGCTGTACTTGTTGCTGTACTTGTTGCTGTACTTGTTGCTGTTGTTGCCATATTTGTTGTTGTGGTTGCTGTTGTGGTTGCTGTTGTTGCCATATTTGTTGTTGTGATTGTTGTGGTTGGGTTTGATAGTGTTGAGGTACCTGGGGATATCCTTGTCTCGGTGGTATTGGAATTCGCGGTATATATCCTCGGTCCTGTGATATTGGAAGTTGAGCGGGAGGTTCATTAACTCGTCGTCGTTTAACACTAGCCATTATTAAGCTAAATATATATTTGAATATATATTTGAATATATTATAATATTTCGGAAATTGATATTATTTCATTCGGATGTTTATCAAATTTAAAATAATCTATTATATTTTCTACCAATAAACCAGATGTTAAATATTTTTCTTTTATCGGATTTAATATATCATTGGCTAATATATCGATGTATTTCTCTAACAATAAAGCATCCTTAAATATTAATTTTCTCCCCTGACAATATCCAGGAGTTTTTGGATTTAAATCACATGGTATATATACGTTAGGAAAATCTATTTCTGATATTTCTTTGACCACAGTTATCTCTTTAGCTATTTGGTTTAATTCACTTATTATTTCTTCCTTTGGTAATTTTTTTAATCGATTTATTGTTATATTGTCGAAATCATATCTTACATTATCTATTTGATTTAATATTTTATGTTTATTTATTTGTAAATATTCTGATAATGCTATTTGTGCATTTAATAATGTTATATCGTTGTCATTTATTTCTTTGCCTATTTCTTTAAATTCGGTCATGAATGCGTCAAAATCTGTTTTAAAATTTGTTTTCTCAATTAGTTTTTTAAGCTTTTCTCGTATTTTTTCGTTTTTTTCCTTATTAATGTAATTAATAAATTCCAGTATAAACATTTTATAGAGATAATTATTATATAAACTCTCACCTAATAGCTTTGTTCTATCATCAGCATCTTTGACGACTTCTTTTTTTAATATGGCCTTATTTATTTCTACATAATCATATACTTGGTCCCGTACTGGTATTTCTTTAGTTAAACTTGTCTCTACGGCCGAAGGAACTTCGGCCTTAAATTCATCATTAAAATAATATATTAATCCGTTTGTTGCTATCATTGCTCTTATTTTATTATTATATTTCAACCAAGATTCCTTTATTATTAATTTATAATAATATAATTGTTCTCCCGTTTTGTATTCTTTTTTTATAAATTCATTAAATGAATCTATTACTTGAGACAGTGAAGAATATGTTAATTTATATTTATATTGATCAAATACCGAAGTATCTTCTGTTATTCCGTCAGATACATTTATTGAATAGTCTATTGGTAAATAGACAGCAGATCCCCCGTTCTGAGAATTAGTAAGTATTACTGCATAACATAAATTTCTCATATTTATTAATTTTTTTGTTATCTTAAATCCCGCAAAATCTGTTTTTTCGGTATATTTTTTTATTATTTCTAAATTATATAATTTATCTAAATTTTCTATTATTTTTTTCTCGTTATATACATTCATCATTCCTTTTATTATTTTTATTATATCATCCTCGTCTGAATAAATCTTTTTATTTATCTTCTCTTCCTTAAAATATTCTGTAATATTTAACAAATATATTGGATAATATTTATCATGTTTTTTTATTATTATTACATATTTATATTCTTCTTTACTCTCTAGTCCTGTCATTTTTAATGTTATATTTTCTCCTTTACCTGTTTCATCGATGAATAATATCGTATATATATTTTTTATTCTGAACATTAATTCTAAAAATATTCGATTCCATTCGTCTAGTCGTCGTTCTTCTACCGTTAATAATCGCCCATTAATAAATAATTCTTTTAATCCAGATGCAAAACTTTTCGCATCTGAAAAATAATCATATAATTCCCCATTTAATAATGTATTAAATACATCTTCTGTTATATTTTCTGATATATCTTTTATAAACTCTTCCATCGAAATATCTAATATATTCGCATAACTGTATATTATTCCTATTGAATCTATCAAAAATGTATCTTGGGGAACTCCAAATACATAGTATGATAAATTTGAATCTTTATACTGAATATTATAAAATAAATTCCTTATTGAACTAGTTGGCATTTTTGCTATCCGATTTGGTGCTATTTCTTTCGTATAAATTATCACATATTTTGATTTTATCTCAGTCTCATCATCGGTATATACATATTTTTTTAAACATATTTTATTCGCTAGTTCTCGTTTTGATCCTTCTACTGCCGCCCCTTTATCGCAACATGGAATACAATATCCTTTCGGGTGTATTGATGATTTAAATGATAGGTGGGGATATTTTTTATTAGGACATGTATAATATGCTGGTCTATTCATCGTAAAATTCCAAAATTTTATTACATTCTTCTTTTCATTTCCTTGTAGTTCCATATATTCGTTTTCTGTAAATACATTCGGCTGATTCGGTTTTTGACATATTATTGAATATATCTTTCTACTTCCATGCTTCTTTAAATTATATAATTCTGGATCGAATTCCTTTAATTTTTTTAGCTTTCTTATGGCTGTTATGTCTGTATGTTTAATATATGTTGAAATTTTTAATGACATATGATATATTATATTTATTATATATCGTTTAAATAATGCGAATTCTTTTTCGTGAATATTCATTACCTCAAATTTAATGTCTGTTGTTCTATGTATGATTTTTGTTATTCTTCCGCTATATAATTGATCCCATTTCTGTTTTATTAAATTATTAGTCAAATATGAATAATAATTCGTTATTTTAAATTGGGTTCCCGCTGAGATTACTTTTTCTATCGTTGATAATTCAAATTCTGTCATACCTTTCATAAATACGAATTCATATCCAGATTCTTGTTGATATGGTCGTAATTTTACTATTCCACTTTTTATAAATTCTGCCAAATATTCCCCCATATGTTTAAATAAACTATTACTCACCGCTTTCTTCCAAAATAAAGAAACATTGATCGAATGATATTGAATATTGTTTTTATTTATGACGGACAATTTTCCCCCAAGTGGAAATACTGAATATCCTAATCCGTTAATTATTTCTATTACCGAAGATGAAAATTTACTTATTATCTTTATTACGTCATCAAAATCTATTCCATCCTCTTCATTCCATACAGCCTTTACATAATATTTACCATCCTCTATTATATTTATAAACATATATCGAGATAATTCACTTTCTCTTATTGTTACTGTTCGCCTCTTATGAAATGATTCTTGGTCTTCTTTTTTTAAACTTACTGCTATCACTATTCCTCGTTTTATGTTCACCGGAAATGTTATTTTATTTTTGTCGGTAACATATGTCTTCCTCAAATAATACTTTTTATTTTCATATTCTATATATGCCCTTACTTCGGGATAATATATATTTGTTGCAAATTTATCAAATAAATTACGAATATTTACTGGATATTTTATTTCCGCTGGTGATGCTGTTATTTGTGTTATTGCTAATGATATATTTCCAGGCTGTTTTGTCGTTTTGTATATTGAATCCAGTATTTCTCTTTCGTGCATGTATTTAGCTTTTAATGTTGATTTAAATTTTGCTAATTCTGGGTATTTACTTGACATTGTACCTTCATTTTCCAAATATGCTTTTAATGCCTCGATATCAAAATGTGGAAAATATTTTATTATAAATCCATAATAAAATAATTCGAATTGATATGTATCATCAAATATATTCACTAATTCTGATTTTATTTTTTCGAGTATTATATTTAAATCCACAACATACAATATATTGTTCGCTGATAAACAATTTCCCACTAATCTAAACGTATCTAATGCTTCTATCCTTATATTCTCCCTCTCATCATATATTTCTTTATCTATTGGTATTCCTAATATGTTCATAGAATATTTTGTAAGCCTTCTTATATCTATTTGATACAATATATCGATATATAATCGGTATAATATTTGCGTCTGACCTGCCCCTATATAAAATATATGCTGACGATAAAATGGTATCCCTAAACCTAAATATATCTTCTCTCTTAATTCCGAAAATTTATCTTCGGAATATATTGATATATCATAAATAAATTCGGTTCCTGGTTTAAATGTGACTTCGTCAATCGATTCCTCAGATATTATCGCCCTTTCTAATTTTGATTCTAATTCCTTTTCAGTTATTTGAATTGAATCTATATTTTCGCTCCCTATCATTGTTCTTGATAAATCTTCTGAGGAGCTATTAGATATTTCTTCCCCATATTCATCCAATCCTCCGCTGACAGTATTCAGTCCTAATTTTGCTCTCCAATTTGCCCCATAATATTCTTTCAATTCTTCGTAATTTGTCCTTTCATCTATATTTTTTAATATTGTTTGAATTCTTTTTGGTACATTTCCTATAAATGTAAATGTTCTTAAATTCTTATTGGTTATTGGATTATAAACGACCACTTTTATTGGATTATACAATAATCCATTTTCCATTTTTGTATATATTAATATTTATTATTTTACTTTACATAAATTTTTATAATTGTATATATACAAAAATGGATAATTCTAATTTATTATTCGTATTTTTCCTTGTCCTTGTTATTGTATTAATATATTATTATAATCTGTACCCACTCAGAAGCCATCGTAGTTATTTAAATCTTGAGAGTGATCCTGATTATTCTTATGTTGATCCCTTGGCTCATAATGTAGCTACTGATGGATCCCTTTCTTGGTATTACAATTATAAGCCAAAAGGGGATTGTACACATTTTGGAAAAAATGAAGCAGTTCCAACATCAACTTTAAAATCTGGTGCAAACACATTAAAAAGACCTGGAAATATTTATTTGTTAGATATCCCAAAAAAAGAATTATTGGAAAGACCTGTGACAGTTGTTCGACTTCTCACTGCCAAAACTTGCCGGATGAGCAAATTAGAGAGTGCTTTTTGGAATACAAAAAGGGAAGTTCAAGATATGGGACATCTTGGTAAACTGATAGATTTTAAAGTTGAATTATATGATTACGCAAATCCTAAAAATCTCCAATATTCTCTACCTATTGTTGTTAAAGAGGTTCAAACGGATAAAGGGCTCCAACTATTTAAATTTAATGATTTATTATATGGGCCACGATCTGATGTTATGATTCAATGGGTATTTGGTGATGGTAGATTATTTTAATAATTTTCTTAAATATTCTTCTTTATTTTTTCAATTAGGATTATAGCAGTATTAATACTTTTTTCTAATTTTTTAGGTATCGTATTAAAATTTATTGATTCATTTTATCAAAATTTTCTTTATATTCTTCCATGTGCATCATTTTCATATATCCTGCTCACTGAGATAATGTTATGATGTATTTGACAAATCTTGCGAATTAAATTCTGTAATTTTTCTTTTATCTTCTTCAATTATTAATTGTATTAATAATCTATGACCATGGATGCATATATATTTAATTTAGCCAATGTTGCTACCGAAAACGATATTCCTCGAAAATAACCTATATATTTTTTTATTGGCAAACTTAATATAAATTCTTTATGTTCTTTTATTAGGTTTTTTATTAATTAATATATGAAATCTATTCGATACCTAATAATTTACATAATTTACCGAATTCCAATTTTCATAATATATTGGCTGATGCTACCTTACTATGTCCTCAATCCCCAAAAAGGTATTAGCTTGATATATAATAACATTTAATTCATATGAATCCATTTTAATAATATGATACTATAAATCAATTTTAAAATTGAATATTATTTTATATAGTTTATAGTCATTACCTATGGGGAAAAAAATTAATTATGATGATACTCAATTAACTACTTTGCCAACAAGATTAGATTTTATTAATAAACAAATTAATCAACAAATTAATACTGATATTATTAATAATCAACCATTATACTTTCTTCCTATTGATATTGTAGATCAGGATGATGATTTTAAAGGAAATTGGAAATACGTTATATATTGTTTCGGTATTATGCCAGATGGGTCAAAAACATGTTTTATAATTAACGATGCTCCAGTTTTCTTTGATGTTAGAGTTCCCGATGATAAAAATCCAAATCAATTTAAAAGCCTTTTGCGGGATATATTAATGAGGAAAAAATTAAATTATAAGGGAATGTCTGATATTAAGGGATTCCCTTTAAATAAATTTTATCTAGAAGAAAAAAATTATATACGGTGTTTCTTTGCTACGCTCAAAGACAGAAAATCCGCATTAGCCGTTGTTAATACTTTATTTGAAACCGCATCGAATGATGATGGATCATTTGGTTCAAATTATTATTTCATTAAATTAGCTAGAGAAAATAAATATAATACTAACAGTTGGAATAAAATAGAAAAATATGAAAATATGCATAATTCTAAATTTAGTAAAACTAATTGCGAATACGAATTCGTTATTTCTTACGAAAATATTAAGGGAATGAATGAAGATGAAATGAAATTAGTAAATGATAATTTTAATAAACAAGATACTATTTTAAATCCTCTTGTTAAAGATTATACTATTATTATGACTTGGGATATTGAAACTTATTCTTTTGATAAACAAACTGTACCGACTAAAGAAAGCACTGATTTTATTATTTTCAATATTTGTTGCACTTTTCATTATCAATTTTCCACGGAACCTATATTACGAATCGGAATTGTTGATGTTGATTCTAATTTACCACAAAATGCTGATTATTTAATTATATGTAAAACTCGTGAAAATGTTTTGAAATCTTTTATCGAAGTTATCGGCAGGATGAAACCTGATATTATGATGGGTTTTAATAATGGTAATTTTGATACTCCATTATTTCGTGAAGAATGTTTTAGACATATTAAGGATGATTTAGGTGTTAATTGCGGATTGATGTTTATGAAACAACATTTAAGCTCTCTTAAATCAACACATGATTTAAAATTACTCGAAAAAATTGATGAATGTAAACGCAAAGCCATACTTTCAAAGAACCAATCTGATATTCAAGCATATGCTGAAGAAATACACAATTTAGAACGAGGCTATGATAACAGTGGAGGAATATATAAATGGAACTTTATTGAAAGTGAAAAAATTAAGATCAATGCTGAAAAGGATATGTATTCTACTATTATGAAATTTCCTGGAATAATTGATGTTGATATTATGATAGTATTCATGCAATTATATCCAACAATGGAGGTAAATAGAAAACATAGTTTAAATTTCTTCCTCGGAAAAAATGGTCTACCTAGTAAAGAAGATATGCCCTATAAAAAAATGTTTCAAATTTATGAGGAAGCGTCCAAACAACCGTCCGAAAAAACTGCTGAAAATATGACTGATGTTGTTAGCTATTGTATTACTGATGCGTTCCGATGTCAGCAGTTATGCGTTAAACGAACTATTATTGATGATAGAAGGGAACTAGCCAATATGTCATATGTCACGCTTTATGATTCCTTTTATCGCGCTAATGGAATGAAAGTGAGGAATTTAATCGGTTCAATGGCCAGAGATCCAAAATTTAATATTATGTTTAGTAATGGTCGTGTTAATAATCCGAGGAAAAAATTCCCTGGTGCTTGGGTATTTCCTCCAAAAAGAGGAGTTAATAGACGTAGACCAGTTACGGGATTAGATTTTAGCTCCTTGTATCCATCTCTTATGATGACTTATAATCTTTCTCCTGATAAATCAATTGAAGATCCCGAAGAAGCTAATAGATTAATATCAGAAGGTTATTCGTTACATCGAATAGAATTCAAATTGGATGATACCGATATAATCACTGGTTGGACTGTAAAACATAATAATGTGATTAATGAAGGGGATAAAGTTATACGAGGTTATGAAAATATTAATAACAAATTGATTCCTAATATTTCAGATAGACAACATTTACGGGGAGAACGTATGGGATTATTTCCATATATACTTAAATGGTTATTCGATTTTAGGGCTAAATTAAAGAAATCGCTTATTAAACTTTCATTATTAAATGAAAAAATAATTAAAATAAAGAATTGTACAGATATCAATGAAATTATTCAAATTACTGATGATGATTTAATTTCAACGGAATATGCTGGAAAATTAAACTTATTCGATCAAACATTATTAATGGAAAAGAATCATATATCTAAATTAATTGACGAAATAACATTTTGGAAAAATAAAGTTGACTCAAAACAAAAGGCAGTTAAAATTTTCATGAATACATTCTACGGAGAAATGGGAAATTCAAATTCTGCTATATATAAACTTTTGATAGCTGGTGCAATTACTAATGCTGGACAATATAATATTAAAATGGTCGCAAATTTTATGGAAAATTTAGGATATACAATATGGTATGGCGATACCGATAGCGTTTATGGTAGTTCTCCTGAAGATATATTTAAACAAGCTGATGAAAAATATTCTACAAATAATAATATTATTGAATATTGGACTGAAATGGTAAAATTAACACAAATTTCATTCGACAAATTAAGAACAACTGTTAATAATATGTTAGCTACAAATAACGGAACATTGTTTTTAAATATGGCTTATGAGGAGGTATTATTTCCTGTTGTCTTTACGGGCAAAAAGAAATATTTTGGATTTCAACATTTAAAAACTATTAATTTCTATCCTGATGATAAAGATATATTTATTCGCGGATTAGAAATTATTAAACAAGGTCAATCTCAATTAGCCAAGACTATTGGCATGGAGATTTTACGGGAATGTTGTTCACCATCTTGTACTGAATCTTTAGACGAAATTATAAAGAATAAGATTAAGAAGATATACACAGAAAAATGGGATTTAACCAATTTTATTATAAATGCTAAATATAAATTACCGAAAGAAGGTAAACCTGGTAATATTCAAATTTTAACTTTTATTAAAAGAATGAAGGAAATGAGGAAAAAATATGAAGATCGCAATGATCTAAAAATGACATCATTATATGAAATTCCAGAAGTTGGGGATACTTTTCAATATGTTGTTACGAAAAATACTAATCCATTTGATATTAAGGGGAGAAAAGCTAATCCGTCTGTCGGTAATAAAATGGAATTAGTTAATGTTTATGTGGCCCTTAATTATGAAATAGATCTTGATTATTATATTGACGGTTCTATATTAGGATTTATGGCTAGATTAATTTCCGATAAATTTGAAGATATGTCTATTGATGATTATAAAAAAAGAGATGATGATTCAGTTAAGGGAGGAAAAAAATATTTAGAATCTTTTCGTGATAATTTAGTCGGGAAGGATAAAATTGTCATGAATGAAATCGGAAAAAAATATAAATCTATTTATAAAAATGTTCAAAAGGGATTTAGAGAACATTTACTTAAAAAATTAAATAATTCTAATTGTGTTGATATTCTTATTAATTTAGATACCAATGAGGTAGATGTATTATCTCAACTTATTGAATTCGCCAATCAAGTTGCTAAATGTGATGAGGAATTTTGTAGGCGAATAGTCGATGATCTTGATACTAATGATGATATTTTCTCAATTCGAAGATGGTTAACATTCAAGGGAGAAATTTGTGATATGAAGGCACAACATTTAAAACTTAAGATTGAAGATACAAAAAATTCGCTAATCAAAGTTTTACCAAATATTATTAAACTAGTTGGCACTTATAATAGTAATATTGAATTTATAATTACAGATTTACGTATTAATACGACTAATTTATTCATTTATGATTCTATGACTGAAGATGAAATTAAAATTATTAAAGATTTTTATCACATTTGGGAGGATCTGGCTATTTTTATAAAATTACTCAAACAAAATCAATACATTAAGGAATATATTGAAAAACTTGTTGAAAAAAGGATAGCTTGTAATAATTATAATAATTTAAATACTAATGACTTATCCCGTATAATAGGTAATGCGAAATTTGATAAATTAGATGAATATAAGTTTTAAATAAATTATTATTATTATTAATTTTTTTTTTATTATTTTATGATATATATATAAGATATTTAATATGTCATCCTTAGATGCGTTTTTAATTCTAGTTATCATTATTTTAGTTATGATGATATCCAATGGGAAAAGCAGATTTACACCCGATGGAGTTGGGCAACCTGTTTCTTTTACTAGGACTGGTAAATCTCTGGTTGAAGGAATGAGTCCGAGTAATAATAATAATAATAAAAATTTAGATTATGAATCTAAAACTATTCAAGCATTGCGTGATCAGATGGAATATTTCCAAGTTTGCAAAGATCCTGATGAAATTAAAAAAGTTACTGAATGTGCTTGTGAAGGACAGGATACTTTTCATTATGCAGAACATGATTACGGTGCTCCTGGAATGGATTATAAATCGTGGGTTACTTCTCAGGCAGTAGGTGAAGATGTTATCCGTAATCATCAGCAATATATTGCCGATCGAGATCAATTACAAACGGGCGGTGCTTATTTCACTGGTCGCACTACCTCCTATGACTCTCATGATTCTTACGATCCTATACCATGGATTGGGCTCAGAAGACCGGAGTACGTCGAAGTTTGTAATCCAACGACAACCCCCGATGTTTCGCTGGCTCTATATAAGGGGAATAGACAATGGTGTTTTAAGACATAAAAAATATATTAATTTTAATAATTTAAATTTAAAATGGATAATCAAAACATTCTTTTACAAATGCTCCATTATTTTTAAATAACCAAATAACTATATCATGATCAGTTTCTTTAACCGATTTAATCTTTTCTTTCAAATTTTTATATTGATATTCAGGTCCTTTTTCAGATTTTACTTCAATATATTTATTTTCACTAATTATATAAATATCTGGAAAATATCTATGTTTTTTTCCATCTTTCTCATACCAAAATTCGTCAAATAATTCATGATTTTTACATAATTCATAGTCAGTTAAAATATCATCCCCTTCATATCCTTCCTCCAATAATTTTTTAATAGCATATATTTCATATCCGTCGTAAATAAATTCTTTTCGCGAGAGGGTGCCCCCTCTCTCGAGCGTCCCATCTGGAACTTTATATCTTAAATTTTTTAACTCTATTTCTTTCGCTCTAAATTCAGCATTTTGCTGAGCAGACTCAACCCCATATTTTTTAATATTAGTTTCCTTTACTTTTTGTTTTATTTCTTCGTTCTGAAATGGATTTTCACAACCATATTTATCTATATTTGTCCTCTTAATTTTTTCTCGAATCTCTTTGGCAGAGAAAGGACACTCAACTCCATATTTCTTTTTAATTGTATTAACTCGAGTTTCATTAGCTTCTGGAGTATGAGCATTAATCCCGAAAGCTTTTTGTCCTAATTTTTCTCCACATTCTATACAATAAGAATATTTTTTAAATCTATATACCTCTTTCTTAGACTCCTCTTTATTTCCACATTTGCATCTAAATACTAATATAGCCTCATTTTTATTATCATAATCTCTTTCGACTCGTATAAACTCGCATCCAGCATCTTCTACTAATTTTTTATATTCAATGTCTTTATTTTCTTCTCTTTTGTCTACTAGACAACTACCACATTTGACAATTCCATTTCTCACGTGTTCCCATTCTTTAGAAATTATTTTCCGCGAGAGGGTGCCCCCCTCTCTCGAGCGTCACCACACTCACATTTATAAGTTATTATGTTTTGGCTTCTTATTTCTCGACTTCCTCCAATATAATCATTACTTACAAATTCACAACCATATTTTAATAATTGTTTTTTTATCATTTCATTTGGCAATTGGCTTCGTTGTTTTTTTACTTGAGTACAAGAAAAACAATTAGGAGCATTTACAAAATCACTATTTACTTTTTCATAATTATTACCACAACCGCATGTAAACATAATGAAAATTCGTGTTTTATTATTTTCCCTGATTCTTTTGGCGGTAATATTTGAACAACCCGCATCAGTTCCTATTTTTAATTCTTTAGTCAAATCTATGTCACCAACTCTGCATTTCGTACATTGTATATACTTATCTCCCGTAAAATGTGGCTTCCATTTTATGGTTTCTTCCGTTCCACATCTACATTTAAATTTAATTTTAATCGTTGATGAAGATTCACCTTCATGATCTATATATGTAACACCTTTATCATTAACCTTTTTTATAATATCTTCCTTCGTCAATTTTGCTGGCATTATAATATTTTATATATTTTATATATTCAAATTCATTTTTAAATTGTAATTAATCGTCACGGTTAATATTTTTAGAGGTTACAATTATGATGGTATAGTTATAACGATCACTTGAATAAAAAAATGGAAAAAATATATATAAATTTAATTAAAATAATGGGGCGAATTATGGAAATCTTGCTAAAATAATAATAATATAAATGATATATACACAAATATTTATTTTAACCAATCACGTTGCGATACTAATTTTCGTATCATTTTATAAAATAGTTTGTCTAATTCGTCATCGATTATTATAGCTATTAATATATGCTTTGGTTTTATTTTTTTCTTTTTATCATCTCGTGCACAATTTCCCGCTAATTCTACAATTTTCGCTATTATATACTCACATACTCCAGATATATATAATAGAACTCCCCATGAGTCCGGGGTTATCCATATAAGTTCCGTTGCACGTTTTACTTCTAGTATACCTATTTGTAAATTGTGGTAATTAGCTTTGTTCCCTGCATTTTTTGCATGGCGAGCAATATTTACGGGAAATAGTTCATCAATTATATTATCTAATTGTTTAATAGTTATATTTTCATCAACAGATAATGATTTAATTATATGATTTATTATTTTATTTATTATCGGATAGGAATATAATGTTATTCCAGCATCAGGACGTACCTGCTTTAAAATTCGATGAATACTTGAATCAAATTTTTGAAACTCGTATACCGGAACTTCGTCTGGGTCCATTCTATTAATTTACGAGACCAAAGGACGATATTAATATATTAAAATTATTATATATTCAATTTTTGATATTTATTTTAGCCAATCACGTTGCGATACTAATTTTCGTATCATTTTATAAAATATTTCATCTAATTCATCATCAGTTATTATAGCTATTAATATATGCTTTGGTTTTATTATCACCTTTTTATCATCCCGTGCACAATTTCCCGCTAATTCAACAATTTCCGATATTATATACTCACATACTCCAGATATATATAATATAGACTCATTTGATTTTGGGGTTATCCCTATAAGTTCCATTGCTTTTTTTACTTGTATTATACTTATTTGTAAATTGTGATCATTAGCTTTACTCCCTTTATTTTTTGCATGATGAGCTAATCCATGGATACCCCCCGTAAATAGTTCATCAATTATATTATTCAATTGTTCAATAGTTATATCTTCATCAATGGATAATGATTTAATTATATAATTAGTTATTTTATTTATTATTGAATATGATTCTCCCGTTAATCCAGCATCGGGATGTACTTGCTTTAAAATTCGACGAATGCTTGAATCAAATTTTTGGAACTCGTCTACTGGAACTGGGTCCATTTTCAAAGAGTGATGTTAATATATTAAAATTATTATATATTCAATTTTAAATTTTTGATATTTGGGAATTATGATACTTAATTTTGCATCACTTTATAAAATAGTTTGTCTAATTCATCATCAATTGCCATAGCGTTTAATATATGCTTGGGTTTTATTCTTATCTTTTTATCACCTCGTGCACAATCTCCCGCTATTTCTTATATATCCACATACTGCAGCTATATATAATATAGACACATTTGATTTTGGGGTTATCCCTATAAGTTTTATTGCTTTTTTTACTTGTATTATACTTATTTGTAAATTGTGATCATTAGCTTTATTTCCTTCATTTTTTGCATGGCGAGCCAACCCCCCAATACCCCCCGTAAATAGTTCATCAATTATATTATCTAATTGATTAATAATTATATTTTCATTAACAGATAATGATTTAATTATATAATTAATTACTTTATTTATCATCGGATAGGAATATTTTGTCATTCCCCTATCGGGATGTACTTGCTTTAAAATTCGACGAATGCTTGAATCAAATTTTTGGAACTCGTCTACTGGAACTGGTAGCATTCCTTCCAGTAGGTGGTCTGGATCCATTTTATTAATTTACGAAACCGAAGGAGATTTTAATATATTAAAATTATTATATATTCAATTTTAAATTTTTGATATCGGGAATTATGATACTAAATTTTACGGGTATTACTTTATGAAATATTTTATCTAAGTCATTATCAGTTATTATAGCTATTAATATATGCTTGGGTTTTATTCTTATTTTTTTATTATTTAAGACATAATTTCCAGCTAAATCAAGTATATTCCCTATTATATATTCGCACAATATTGTTATGAATACCATAACTCCTTTATTTTTTGGTACTACAGCTATAAGTTTCATTGCTTTTTTTACCTGTATTTTACTTAGTCCGTTGTAATTAACGGAGTGTAAATGTATTATGCGATAAGCATATTCTTTCGGAAATTCATTATAAATTATATTATCTAATTGTTCAAAATTTAGATTTTCATTAATAGATATTAATTTTATTAGGTAATTAATTATTTGATTTATTATCGGATATGATTCTTTTGATAATTCTAAATCGGGATGTACTTGATTTAAAATTAAATGAATACTTGAATCAAATTTTTGGAACTTTCCCGACAAAGGGCTTAGGCACTCGTCTACCGGAAATGGTTCCATTTAAATATTAAACGTTAATTTATTAAAGTTATTATATATCTAATATTAATTTAAACTAAAAAATATTTGTGATAACTTTTTGATATAAAATATATCTATATAGATACTGATTATAATAAATATTTTGATTTGGTAAATTTAACCCCATATATAACAAAATTAAAATTGATTTCAATAAAACATGTTTTATATACTTTAATATATCATGGACATTTGCCACGATTGCCAGAAAGAGTTTGACGAGTGTCACTTTAATTATCAGGATGTAAAATTATGCTATGATTGTTACAAACATCGGCGTGGAAACAAAGAGCGATGTTATGTTTGTGATAATACTATTGATTTACCTTCTCACAAATATAAATTTGACGCTTATATTTGTGAGATTTGTTTTAAAAAATTTGATGGAACACACTCACTCTGCGATGATTGTCTGCAGTTCGTCAAAAAAGTCAGTTATTACTATGATGGAGAACATGAATTATGTAATGAGTGTTGGGAAAAAGATTACGAACGTCAACAGACCTTACGCAGAAGATATATTCAGCAACAACGAATATAAAATAATGGCGAAAATTATTAGAGGACATTTGGTAAATCCGAGTAATAAAAATAATGAATTCGCCGATGCATCGGCGAGAAGCAATATAAAAGCAATTAATAAAGGGTATAAAGAAATAGCAACATTATTATTAGGTGATGCAAAAGTAGTCAATAATAAGATTATATAAACAAAAAATAAATTGATAAAGTACGGCCAAAGGAACTTGCGACGGCGTCGCAAGAAGTGGATCCAACGGATCCACAACCTCGGCTGTGAGTACTAGATTAATAAAGGAACAATAATTACTATCAATTAATAACTTATTATTAATATATGTATTTTAGTGCCAACCTATTTTTTAGAAGCTATATTTTTAATCACTATATTCTGCATGTCTATTAATTAACGTCGTAATTTCATTCTTAATATGGGTATAGTTTGGATGAAAAACAGCATCTACATATAAAGTAAGATCATCCGATAGGTCGATTTGTTCCAGTGCAAAATTTTTCCTATAAATAACTTTTTCATTTTTAATATGAATAGTTTCTAAATTTTCAAAATCAAATGTAAAATAATAGAACTTAAATATATAGTAAATTTCATAAGTTGCAATTAGATAACCAGATGATGTGTGTTGTGGTATCTGGATAATTAGGGTCGTTTTTAATTAAATCTTTATATTGTTTTTTAATATTTTCATTACATACAGATTCATCGTCGCAGGCGATACGTATTATATAATCGTATCCCATTTTATATTTTTATGATATATTATTCAATTTCAATTTTAATTTTAAGCTTTATAATATTAACGGTTATGTGGCTGATATTTTTTGGTAATTATATTTTTTATAAAATATAACTTAAAATTGAATAATATATTCATAATCATATAATGAATTGTGAAATAAATTTTATATATGTGATTCTCATTATATTAATTATTCTATTCGCTATTTTGATAATACTCAAAATTAAAAATTTATCATTTATGGATTTTCGGGGCGGAGTCCCTCAGCCACCTGTCGGGGGAAATGAAATAAATAATTTGCCAGAAATAGTAGTCAGAGAAACTGACAAAAAAGCATCATTTTATAATTTATGGAGGATATTAGGAGATATGAAATTTTTCAAAGATAATGGATATCTTATTAATTTACCAGACAATGATATAGTTAATAAGATACTCAATAATTCAGAAGAATTAAAGGATATAGATAAAGAAGAATTTCGCAAAATATTTATAGACCAAATATATAGACAAATACCAACCGAACCAATTAAAGATATTATTTCTGATGGTAGAGAACTTTTAAATAATATATTTAAAAAGTTAAGAATACTTAATAAAAATTGGGGATTTGAAGTTTATGATAAATATTACATTCATTTAACATTATGGGGGGTTAGTGGTTCATATAATAGGGATACTCAAAGTATAGTTATAATGACCGATGGAGATGGTATTCCAAAAACAAATAGAAAACCAGTGCTTACAATAATTCATGAAATGGTTCATATAGGTATTGAGAACATAATAGTTAAAAAATATAATTTAACTCATAAAGAAAAAGAACATGTTGTTAATATGATATGTCGTGAATATTTAGGAAATCTATTACCGGATTATAAATATCAAACACAAGGAACTAGTGTATTAACATATAATGCGATAATGAATGATTTACCTAATGTGATTGATAAATATAAAAAATCACAAAAAATAGGTGCAGATGGGTCCCCCAATATACCCACTGAACACTTATTTGATATAGGTTTTCAAGGTGAAAATGAAACAAATAATTTGCCAAAAATTCCTAGCGGATTGTTTGAGGAAGGGAATATTGATCTCCAAAATCGCCCTATGGTCAAGGGAGAAACCCCTGGTGTTTTCCATACAGTTTATAGCATGAGCATTACAGAACAACTCCCTGACGGGCGAAATATCGAGGTCTTATTCCCAAGGGTGATAAAGAACGATGACGGGGAATGGTTCGTCGCTAGCAAAGAACAAAGTATTAAATATTACAAGAAAACTGGTCAGCATTTGGGAAAGTTTCTTTCCCGAGAGGCCGTAGATAATTACGCACGTGATCTCCATGTTCAGCAAGAGAAAATGTATACTTCTTCGTTTGATATAAATTTTGAAATAGATAAAATTATTTTGCTTGGACGAGGATTAATGTTGACAAAATATTGTCCATTTTCGAAAGAATTTAAAGAAATTATAGAGAGAGACTTTCAAAACGAAATTAAATATATCAAAGATAATTTTCCGAATCTTTTAGAAAGGGACCTAATGTTTGTCGAACTAATTAAATTTATATCTAAGAATGATGAATTTAAATATATTCTTGATGCTACGGAAAAGTATAAGGATAAAATCTCAAGTGAATGGTCTGAAAAGAAATATGCAATATTGAACCATCTCAGTAATATTTTAAAAATATCTGTTGATAAACTTGGTAAACCAAAAATAATAACATGTGTTATTATGCACCCTAATATGAGAATAGGTCGATATGCTGGAAAGATCAATAAAATTATTTGGGGACATTATGATGATTGGGAAAATTATTCTATGGTGTATTTGATGCATGAATTTCTACATAGTATGTTAGGATGTGATTCATTTATCCATCCAATAATTGAGTTAGCAACTGATCAAGAGTTAAGAGTTCGCCTAAATACAGGTGATGAATATTTTATTAAATATGGTAATCGGGTTGGTCATGCTTATACACAGGAAGAATCTAAAAAATTACTTAATAAATGGAAATCGTATTTATTAACCGATGAAACAATTTTTGAATTTATCGATAAAGTAAAGGGTGAGTAGTTAATATTAAAATCATAAATAGTGCGAAAATTATGTCAAAAAATAAATTTAATATTATTCGCTTTAAATTGTGGCTCCAACTGAGTCACAAATTACGCATTTTTAATAAATTCTTTAACCTCTTTCGACATTTCTATTAAAAGGTTTGCTTCATCGGCGTGAGGAATATTACTGATAGCCTTGTCTCCATATTTGTCCGCCTCAATAAGATACTTTTTTGCTGTTTCATAATCTCCTTCTTCTTGAAACATTATTGCCATTTTCATTAGTTCAGCATAAACTTGACTACTAGCACCCCCCATAGCTAATTGACTTATTATTGATCCAGCTTTAAGATGTGGAATAAATGATGCATATTTTATACTTTTTTTGAGTAATTTTTCTAATCCTATCTTAATAGAATTTTGAAGAATTACTTTCTTCGCCAAGTTAGAAACTTCAGTTTTATGATTTTCGGGATTTTTTTCCATAGATTCAAGTTGTTCCTCAGGAATATTATTCATTAAAATAGTATCATCCCAATCCTTAAGAATATCTTTATTCTCTTGATCCATATTATCATTTTCCATAAATTCTTTAAAATTATTAAATTGATTTAAGTTATTAAAGTAATTAAATTTGTTAAGATCATCATCACACAGATCATTATTTTTTATCTCTGGTATTTTTATTGTGTATTCTCGTTGACTTTTTGGTGAATGTATATCAAATTCCATATTTCCATAATTTCCTTTTATATTACCATCACCATTTATACTTATTCTTGGTTTGACTGATAATAATGTTCGCAATATCTTTTTTACCTCCTGTGGTAATGGTCGTATTATTCCTTTTTCTACCTCCTTTAATACTTTTCCTAGCGGTTGAAGTGTTACTCTCTCAACCGCCTTAAGTGCTTCTCCTGCTGGTTGTAATGTTACTTCTTCAAGTTTTGTAAATACATTACTGACTCCTTTAATTGCTTTACCGAAAAGCCCCCCTATCGCATTTGTTCCTTTAAATGCGGTGAGACTTAACAAAATGATGAGAACAAAAATCAGTTTCATGGCTTTATAATATCCTTTATATATATGACATATGAAAATTCAATTTTATTTTTTCTTTATAATTATAAGATTATTAAAAAATCAAAATTTACGAATTAAAAATTGATTTGTAAATTCTATATTATTATTGAAAAATTAAATGGCTATTTCTAAGGATGATTGTATAATTTGTTTATCGGAAGAGGCAACTTTTGTATCACAAGAATGTAACCATAAATTATTTTGTTTTAGTTGTGTTGTAGAAATATGTAAATCTTCTAATATTCCATTTAATTGTCCTTTATGTAGAGAGAAAATTAAATATATTACTGGAAAATGTTGCGGTCCCATTTGTAACAAAGATGATATTCTTATATGTAATGGATATGGATATTATCCTGAATGTAATGAGTGTCTTAAATACTCAAGTATAGAAATATTGCCATATGAAGAACGTAAATATTTAGATAAAAAATATAGAGATTTTGATGAATATTTTAAATATAATTTAAAGAAAACAGTCATACATCCTGATGATGATAATATTGATAAATTAATATTGATATTATTAAAATGTGAAACTTATGAAAAATGGTTAAACGTATTTAAAGAATATTTTACTGAATTTAAATTTTTCGAAAAAACTAATGGATATTTTAAAATGTTTTCAATTAGTCAAGCAAATAAACTAACCGAAAGTTTGAAAAATGTACGCAATGAAATACATTACAAAATATATCATATAATTACATCTTTGTGCGATAGCCCGTGGGATTGTACTAGGGTAGGTGGATCAGTATGTTATCATGGAAATTTTGGACAATATCCTGGAGGTGTAGAAGGTTTCCAATTATTAAAATATAATTATTTAGATAGATATATTACGAATATTTCGCAATTATGTTGTTGCGGTCATTAATAAATACTATTATAATAATAAAATTGAATTTACTTTTATATAAATAAAATTATTGAGGAAAAATGTTCTATGATAGATATGGAAGAATAATTGATCCAAAAAATGATATATACCCAAATCCAATAATGACTAAAGAGCCTTCTATCCAAGTTCATGGATCGTCCCGTTTAATATGTGCAATGCAATATCTTTGTATTGATAGAATAAATGAATTAATAGATAATTATAAAATATTATCAGAAACATTAGATTATCATAATACAATTGAAGAAAGACACAAAAAATACAAGGCTGATGAGCTAGCTATATGGAATAATCCGCTAGACTCATATGAAATAAAAGCAGAAAAAAATAAAAAAATAAAGGACGAATATAATGAAGAATTTGGTAAAGATAATTCGGTAGATATTTATTGCACGGATTATTATGGTCAAAATATATTTCATAATATTTGCACTACGAATACTGGGGCAAATTTTTGCTATAATGGCAATGAAAAACGTTATAATAAAATGATATCTTTACTATTAAATAAATTACCATTATTTGCAATAAAGACCTTACTTTCGCAAAAAAGTAAATTCGGTAGAACCCCGATTGAAGAAGCGTTAAGACATAAATTATTACATTATGCTATAGCATTTTTAAGATATGGATCAGATATTCCTTCAGATATTAGACCAGAATATACATCACAATTGAGAGATCATTTAGATTCCATATTTAAAAATAAGGAAAGGATTAAAGAAATAGAAAAAAAAGAATTCGGTATATGTTCGATTACTCTAGAGCCAATAAAATGTCCAGCTATTTTAGAGGATGGATCAATATATGAAAGAGATGCAATAATTGAATGGATAAAAAAAGGGAATAACAAAGTTTCCCCTTTAACTAATATAAAATATTTGAATGAACCAGTTCTATATTGTCCATTAGATAACCATTTTATTATCGTTTAAATTTAATTATTCAATAATAAATTATTTTTTTAATTAGGTAGAATACAAATATCCAAATTTTTAAGAATTCAAATTTTTATAATATAAACTATATTTAAAATTGAATTTGTGGATCCGTCGGATCCACCAATTGTGGCTCTGCCACAATTTAACATAACATAGTTAATAATTCTGATAATCAATCATAATGGATTGGATTTCAGATCCTATAGAAAAAGCCTATTATATTTTATATGGGTGGATATGGAATAGCGGAGACGGTGACTCCACAAAATTAAGATATCATATAGCTACAAATCATCATGCGTTTGTATATCTTTTATCCAGATGCTTTCATTGTATTAATGTTGATCATGAAATAAAAATCGGTTATAAATGTCATCCACAATATGATGATGATGATGATGATTATGATGAGATAAGCAGAGATCCCCATATTTGGGTACAAATAGGAGATAAAGAATATGATACGCCATGTGATTTAGCCGTTGTCATAAATAACGAATTTTTCCTTGAAGAAGAAGATATTTCTAATATTTTGAGTGGAGAAGATAATGAAGATGATCAAGATATGGTGCAAATGTATAATTTAATAAAACAAAAAAAATATGATGACTGCCTAAATTATATGAATAAGAGCGATTATAATATGGAACAAATAAATAAATTATGGGAAAAATTAATTATAGAAGTTATAAATTTCAAGAAATGAGACCAGTCTTATTCGGTAAGAAATGGGAAGATACAAATTAATACATATATAGATTAAAATCTAATTTGTTTAACTAAATTTTAAATTTATTTTTTATGATATAATCTTAAATTAATTATGGATCGAATAGCATTTTATATTGTTTTAATAGTGTTAATAATATTATTGGGAATTTTATTATATATTATAATTACAAAAAATAATCGCGGAAATATAACTGGAGGGGGGTATACATATATACCAGAATCGAAAATATTAATTTATTGTCATAATAAACCTTTGATGACAACACCAGAAGGGAATCAATTATTAACCATATCAGAACTATATGCGAGTCATTATGAACTGGAATTCTTTAATAGGATGATATCTCGAAAGGACTTGAAAAAAATAAATGTGGAAACTTTAGATGTACAACCTTTAACTATTCAATCTCAGATTATGATGCCACCCCGAGTTTGGAATAACATATCTAAATATTATAAGCATAATATTGCAGATGGATTTGATGTAATCAGTCCAATGTCATTTATAAATACACACAAAGAAATATATGATATTGTCTTTGTCCCAGATTGTGGTGGTGAATGGTATAATATAGGGGAATTACGTGATGAACAATCTAGACGAGAGAAATATGTTCAACTTATTAATAATATATTATCGATTGTAAAACCAAACGGATGGTTATTAGTATCTAAATTTCTATCTCCTGGTGTTATCAATTTGGTAACCAGCGGACTTAAAGAAATAAATATTCAAGCGGAAATCATTACTGGCAATTATTCGACAGAATGGATTTGGATTAAAAAATAAAAGGAACAAAAATAAGGCAATATCAAATATAAATATGAATGAAGATAATAAATAAAAATTAATTTAAAATTTGTTAGTTATATAAATAATATAATGGCAAATAAAATAATTATTCATATTGATGGTGTCCAAGGAAGTGGTAAAAGTTATATATGTTCTAAAATAAAAAATGTGTTATGTATTGATACAGATGATATTATGTACTCAGCGGTACAAATTATAGAAGATAGTCAAAAGACAAATAAAAGAATACCGAAAACTATTTGTAAATTGCAAAACGTTAAACGTAAAATAGTTAACGAATACATAAAAAATAATGATAAAATTTTATTTGTTGGTATGACGGTCAATATACCAAACCCAACTCATAAATTTTTTATTAGAATTACAGATTTTACTACTACTTATAAAAGACTATTATTAAGAGAATTAGAAAAAATAGTTATAAATTATGAAGGGATAAAAAAACATATTAATAACGAAAATGACCCAAGAGAAATAGACATTCAAACAATTGCAGAGATGTCGATATTATTTCCCGTTAAGTATTATAAGTTTTTAGAAGATTATAAGGAGAGATTAAAAAAAGCAAAAGCTAAAAATTATTTACCAAAATCACAAGAACAAATTATAGAAATAATAAATAATTTAAAAAAATAAATATTCAAGTAGTAATTAGGGATTAAAAAATAAAAGGGGAGGGGAGATGAACGATGACTGCTCTCGCTGGGGATCGAACCCAGAACCTCTGGCTCATAAAACTTGATCATCTTTCAGCTAAATAATATTCAACCGCAGAAATGTTCTATCTAGTGTATGTATAATATTTAATTTTTTATAAAAAATTGAATCGCCCTTTTATAAATAAAATACCTATTATAAATACATTATATAAATGGAAAATAAACCAGAAGTGAGTAATGATGTGTCGTCTGATATGAAGACACCTAAGATTAAGGAACAAAATTTAATTAATGAAAAAGAAATTATAGAATTTAATAATAATTATGTCATTCAAAAAATTGAAAAAAATAAAAAAAATAAGACCAGAAAAATTATCGAAGAACTAAAATTAATATATCCTCTTGCTGATGATTTACTTATAGAATTATATAATAAATCAATATCAATACATCAAAGTAATATTCAAGGAAATGGTGATTTTTTAGAAAACGACATTGTTGTCACCGAATTAATATCCAAAAAAATTCCATTTAAGCAGCAAGTAACTATAAATAAAGATGGAATCATAGTTGAGTTTAATGGAAAAAAGAAAAAATGTTATCATATTATTGATTTTGTGATTGGAGATAATATTGTAACTGAAAAATCAATTACAGAATATAAAGTTATAAGTTGTAAAACAACTTGTAGAGAAAGATGGACGCAAGATGATTGGACATTTACATACATTCCAATAAAATATATTTTATTAACTATATCAAAAAATTACCCTTCGAGTGTTAGATTTAGAGAAAACGAACGAAGAAAAATTATTACTTGTTTTCCGAAATCAAAAGATGACAGGAAGTATAAATTAAACTTTGAACATCTTATAAATGAATTAATCTAATTGTAATAAAATTTATTTATATTGTTTCCAATAATTTTCGTAAATATTGTCGGAATTGTATTCCCTAATTGTTTTTGTTGTTCTCTTGCATTGCCTTTTAATTTAAATAAAATATCGAAACCTTGTAATTTTAAACAATCCTCAATAGTTAATCTATATTCTTTTCCATCAACTATATAACCATCCCAATTGTGTTTGTCATTAATGGGTGAATTTTTTCCTCCGCAACGAATTGTATATGCTATATCTTTTTCAAAGTTTTTCCCCAAAAATGCAGACAAGGATACATGTTTTTCATATTCTTCAAAATTTAAGATATTGTTTATTTTGTTCTTTAGTTCTAAATCAGTTCTAATACCTACAATAAATAATCTTTTACGCATTTGAGGTATACCATAATTACTACATTTTAGAACTCTATGACCAACTATATAATGTTCATTTTCTATTTGTGTTTTAATAGTTTGAAAAGTGTTTCCACTATCGTGATTTAAAAGACCTTGAACATTTTCCAAAATTATTATTTTAGGTTTATGGAATTTTACGAATTTCATAATATTGAAAAATAATGTCCCTCTATCATCATTAAAACCTTTATGTTGTCCACATTGTGAAAATGGTTGACATGGAAACCCAGCACATAAAATATCAAATGGCATTATATCTTTTGGTTCAATTTTTGTAATATTACCTAACGGCTCTTGGTAATAATTTTCTTTATAAGTTTCTCTGACTGCTTTGTCAATATCACAAGACATTACGCATTCCCAGCCAAATTGTTTAAATGAATAATGAAAACTACCAATTCCACAAAACAAATCAATAAATTTTAGGTTTTTTTGAGTTACAATCAAAGTATCATCAATAATATTTTTTTTAATATTATTGTCTTTTTCAGTATTTGTCATTACTTCATTCGTAAGTTCGTTTGCTATGGTTAATAATTTTTCCTCAACAGCTTTATCAACTATTTCTTTAATTTTTAACTCATTTATGCAAGGATTTTTTTTATTTATGTGAGTTGCATAATGTCCTTTCTGTTTAAAATCTTTACCACATTTTTCACAAGTATATTTTCTCATTATATATTTATAATGTATATAGTTATTATTTTTCTAAATCAATTTTTTATTTAACTATTTTTAACTAAACTAAGTTAAAAACAAGAAAAAATATGTTCAAGTTATTGATCGTCAGACGATAGATAATAGATGAACTTTAAAAAACAAATAGACAAGGAACATTACTGATAATAATTTTTAAAATTTAGATTAAAAAATAAAAGGGGAGGGGAGATGAACGATGACTGCTCTCGCTGGGGCTCGAACCCAGAGCCTCCGGCTCATAAGACCGGCTCGCTACCAATTGCGAAACACGAGAGCATAGTTGTCATCTAATAATATATTATTATTTCTCTAATTAGAAATTTGGAAAAAAAATTGAATTTAATTTATTTATATATAAATAGTTTGTAATAATCATGTCAATTTTTATTTGCGATTGTGGCACTCGTTTCAGTATCGAATTATTTGATCCGAACGAGTTTGATCGAATAAATGCTTGGAATAAATGTTGTCATATTCGGCCGAAATGTCCAGATTGTTCCTCATTTCCTTGTGTTATTGGAACTCACTATTGTAAGGATAATAAAATTAGAGTTGGAGATTATAGATGTATAAAATGTGACAATTATACATGTATCCGCTGCCGTCCTTATGATCATTATAACCATTGTGAGAATTTTAATTAAAAAAAGGGTAGTAGCCTTGCTCCTGCTGGGGATCGAACCCAGGACCTTCGGCTCATAAGACCGATTCGCTACCAATTGCGAACACAGGAGCTTACTACCCAATTATAATAATGTGAAATTCAATTTTTTTTATTTTTTTAAACGGGTATTCACGAAAAAATTGAAATTGATATTATATCTTTTATAAATCAATATGGCATCCGAAATCTCTTCTAAAATACCTTCTAAAATCTCTTCCAAAATATCTTCTGAAATGTCTTCTGAAATGTCTTCTAAAATCCCTTCTAAAATATCTTCTATGTCTTCTGAAACGTCTTCTAAAAGTTCTTTAATATGTACATGTAATTGGGTTTGTCCTATTCGTGGATGTAAGACTCTCTGTCAAAAAACAGCTAAATCGATCAATGACGGAAATAATGATCTAAATATTCAATTATACAAAGATATGCATGATAATATTGGTAATATCTTTGTTGCCGTGCATCTTTGGGGTTTTTATGTAAAACCCGAATGTTGCCCTTATATGGACAATAAATGTTATGTTCTACATATTGCGTTACATCATAATGAACATGGTTGTAAATTAGAAAATTCAACTGGTAAAACATGCCTCTTTCGGTGTCAGGGGTGTAATAAACATATTGCACCGACACAATCTTTCAAAAGACATGCCGAAAATCATTCGCGTACATCATCTTCATCTCTTCAACAGGAAATCGAACGTCTTCGCAAACGTGTCGAACAATTGGAAGCGAAAAATTAATAAATATTTATTAAACATTAATACCATAATATATATACGTTTATCTTTTTTAAAATTGAATTATTGATTCCAATATATTATAATCCTATGGCTCAAATAGATGTGGCCAATCCCCCCAAACCTGCTGGTATGCCTATTGATCCGAAATATTTATATTATGATCCCGCATATGTAGCTAAGGGCTTTGGATTGAATAATACTGGTGCTATATGCTGGTTTAATAGTGCATTACAATCACTTATAAGTTGTTCACAATTTAATAATATTATATTGAAAAAAGAAGAACAACTAAAAGACAATAGGATAGCCACAACATATATCGAACTTATTAAAAAATCATTTCAAGCCGAAGATTTATCAAGTTTATCAACATATTCAACTACATTGCTTATAGCATTGGTCAATGAATTAAAGAAGCAAAAAAAAATTAGCGATCTACTAACGATAGGACAAAAGGATGCCAGTGAAGGATTATTAATGTTATTGGATCTGATTGGATGTAAACCGCTAGAGGTATTATTTTATCATAGATACGAAACGGATTCGATTTGCCTTAAATGTGATAAAGTATCATATACTAACAAAACCGAACCTCCGAATATCATGAATGTTTTATCTTTTAGAAAAGAAATTAGCGATAGCAAGGATTTCGTTAAAGAAATACTATTTCATTGGGTTCCAAATGACGGTATTAAATGTGAAAACTGTGGAGAACAGACTGATAATTCTGTAGTACTTTATAAATTAAAAATGATGAGAGAATTGACCATGATTGTTATAAGAAATACGGCTGAAAATTTGATAAACCGACACGGAAAAAACGAGGTTCAATTGCATAAATTTGCATATCCATATCCAGAATTTCTTATTATGCCAACTTTTAATAATAAAAAATTAAAATATAGATTAATTTCTATCATAGAGCATCTCGGTAATCTAGTACTAGTTGATGGTAAATCTAGTAGTGGCGGTCATTATACAGCGACATGTTTTAGAGAGGGAAAATATTTGAATTTTAATGATTCTTCTGTTTCCTCTGATACATTTAAACAGAGCTCAAATGCTTATGTTCTAATTTATTCACTCATAGAAGAGATTGATTAACTTTTACAAATATTTAATTTTTTATAATATTTTATATTAATATATATACAATTACGAATAATGGGAGACTTTTATGCGTATAACATTCGGAAAAAACGCAAGGAAAAGTTAGAAAATTTCGTCACGGGCGTTATGGTGATTAAAGGATTTGAAAAGGATACGTCCCGATATTTTGTTCGTGGAAAAATCTCAGATGGTTCTGATCGATATGTTTTCATTAATGAGGCTAAATATAAGGAATTGAAGTCAAAAGGAATCAAAGATGTTGGAAGTATAGTTAAACAACGGAAAGATAAAAAGCGACGTTCTCGCCGTAAAAAAGTCAGTGGTAGCGGACGCGGACGCAAAATGAGTCGACAGGGAGGGTCTCGAGGATCAAAAAGTCGATCTCGTAGCGGAGGAAGGAGTCATCGTCGGAGCCGAAGTCGTAGCCGTTCCACCAGTCGAACTGGTGGTCGACATAAAAAATAAATATGTGATTAGCATCTAAATATATTAATTATTTTTTTATTATAGGGTTCATGTACGGCCGAAGTTCCTTCGGCCTTAAGTACTTCTATTCTGTAAGTTTTTAGAGGCATAATTAATAATTTTTTTAGTCGCAAAAAATAAATAAAAATGAATCGGACTTACCTATAATATGCAAAAAGACATACACGCCTGGCGTTGTACCCTTTTTGCTGGAGAGGAATTTTGAATCGTGCTTTTCAGCGAAATTTTCGCAACACACTTTCACGACTCGAAACTGACAAAGCTTTTCGCAACACACTTTCACAACATCAACGAAAATGTCCGCATCGAAACCGACACAAATTACCGCACAACGCCCATCACCAATATCTACAACGTGGTTTTGCATTGATGGAGATGAACGTCTGGTGGGCCGATGTGAAAAACAACCTGGAGGGTGTATGCATTACACTCATCTCACTGTCACTGTTTCTGATGACAACGGTCGAACCATGTTCATCGAGTACCCTGGCAAAACAGCCGAATACCATCTCTACACTGGTCACAATTCAATCAAATTGTCGAATGGCGTTGTTTGCATCAATGCATGTGCATTTGTTTCGCTCATGCATGCTTCTGCGGATCGATTTGGATTCCTGGTCCAATCTGAGGATGATTGGACTAACCGAATCATCAAACTGTTGAATGCTCACGACCGTTTGAACATCCAACCCCAAAATGGAAAACTGGATTGTACATTCGAAATGCTCTGCCCCATTGTTATCGAACCATTCTCTGGTAAGCCTACTGATGCCAACGTTATTCTGGTGAGTCAAGGTGCAAACGGAAGTATTTCTGCTCGTGCGATCATCTCTGGACATCCAGTGTATCGGACCATCTTTGTGTTTTACAGGCCTGGGCATTATATGGCCTACTGCAAGGAGTCGCCTGGTTACGGAGCCATTCTGGTCACCAAGAATCACGAAGAATCAGACCGTCGCATGGCGGAACAATTGCAACGCGAATGGCAAGGCGGAGCCATTTCGACCACTGGGACTCGCGAAGACTCTGAAAGTTTTCGACGCTACTGGTGCGGCAGAGCCATTTCGGACACTGAAACTCACGAAGAATCGCAATACGACGATTCAAGCTGTGCTCAGTTGCCCGAGGGGGCCCAGCTCGCTCCCCGGGCACAAAGATATGCTGGACATCAGGACATCTGCAATCAGAGCCTCTGGAGTTCCGATGATGATGACAAGCCCGAAGAGCCAGCCAATTGTATCGCGGACCAATTGCGATGCGATGAATTGCAACGCGATGATTCGAGTTGTACTGCTTCCTGCAGTCAGAGTCTCGGGAGTTTCGAACAGGGTCAATGCGGATCAAATGAATGCGATGAATCCAACATGCCCGAAGGAGGATCGTACCAAGAAGATGAACAAGATGCATGTGCAAGCCATCAAGTTCAGCACGAATTCCGATCAATCGACGATACCGATGATGTTGATCACCGAAAGGCCTTGGAACTACATTGCCAGCTCAATAGCCTACCAACCCAAAGTTCCTCTCTTGTGGCGTACAATCGCAATCGCAACAATGGTCAAACTTCTTCGGGATCCGCTCGGACGCAAGCATTGCCCAATGATCAAGAAACTCGTCGCCGGAACCAACCCGCTGATAGGATGTTAGAGTCAGTAGGGCGTTCGGTTGCCACTGCGATAGAGTCTGGGGCATCCATCGAAGTGCGTGTACGAATGCCTGGAATCGGTCAAATGAATTGTACGTTCACTCCTGACCAAATCGTTGATCAATCAAATATGCAGTTCTATCAGTCTCCCGGTGCGTCGCTTTCTCAGGCAGTTGTTGGTTCGTCACCTTCTCGAGCGGTTGGGTCTTCTTCTCAGGCGGTTGGGTCTTCTTCTCAGGTGGTTGGGTCATTTTCTCAGGCGGTTGTGCCTTCTTCTCGGGCGGTTGGGTCTTCTTCTCAGGCGGTTGTGCCTTATTCTCAGGTGGTTGGGTCATTTTCTCAGGCGGTTGTGCCTTCTTCTCGGGCGGTTGGGTCTTCTTCTCAGGCGGTTGTGCCTTATTCTCGTTCGGGCCATATTCGGGGAGGGGGCCGATGCGATTGTTGAAATGGTTTGTCCGATTCTATTTTTGGATTTTTCAGGAAAACCATCAAATGTGTTTGGATTTTACGGCTTTCTTTTTTTATTTATCCTTAAAAATTTTACAAAAAAAATTTTATAATTATTTTTTATAGTTTATTTTTATGGTTTACCACTTTTTGGATACATTCTTGTTCCTTTATATACGTCTTCTTTCGTCTGATTAACTATGAATTCGGTATTATCTGGTCTAGTGACCGCATGACTTTTAACAACAACATTCTTATTATATGTAAGATCCATGCGTAATTTGAGACGCAAACTACGATAAAGATTGACCAAGAAGAATAAATTGCGAACAAACCGAGTATTAAACCTCAATTTACCTATTAATTGAACCATTTTTTTGAAATTAGGATCTATGTTAACATGTGACATATCGGTTCGGTTAAATTCATAATCATTAGGATCATTCGTTTCATTCGTCGGTTTTATATACCATAATCTATTTTCCATAGTTGGTTGATTATTTCCTCGTAATGCTGACATTCTCGTATGATAAGGGTTTTCAAATGCTCTATTAATCGCTAGAGGATTATTAACCATTGTTATGTCATCGACTTCAGTAGCATCCCTAAACATAAGTTTATTATGAATTTGATCACTAAGAAACTTAGGTCTATCAAGTGGCAAATTTCCACTCCCACGGAAAATTGCATCTAAGAATTGATATTCCTCATCTGTCCATACTTTTCGATATGGATTAATTAGTAATGCAACAAATAATTCACGTGTTGATTTAATTATAGATCGGCTGCCAGATCTCGTATCATTACGATTTAAAATTTGTCCAAATGTATCCCGATTTGTACTAACTACTGGATCTAATGGTAATCCTGCCATAGAATTAATTCCTGGTTCATTTAATGGATCGCTACATAAAGATTCAACTATTTTTCCTCCAAAGTCTTCATTAAGTCCATAATACAAATCAACTATAAGTCTATCAAATGTATATGAATAATTGTAAAGATTAACCAATGGTATATCCCTCATTAACGCATGGACATTAATTGGAACTATATTCAAATCAAGGATATTAATAATTGGCAAATCCGTAATAGCAGTAATATTTCCTCTAATATGTTTAACAATTTCTTCAATTTTATTATCCTTAAAACTACTTTCTGTTAAACTAACAGTATCTTCCAATGATTTTATAGTAGCATATGCTGGCATATTAAATTTATCAGACTCAGCTATATTGGCAACTTTGCCATTAAATATACTAATCATTCCCTTGTTAGCTTCATTTAATTTTCCATTATATTGTTTAGTGAAATCGGTCCTTGTAAATAACCCATATACATTTGCATGTGTTGTTTGGTCAGCTAAATTTATTAAGGTAAAATAATTCTGACCAAAAATGCTTACTGGTCCCCCAGTCGTTAATCTAAATATATCTTGGACATAAGGTGTTAAATTTCCCTTATAATGTTTAGCATTGACTACAAATCTAAGTAATTTAACTAAATTGGAGACGTAATTATCATATTTTGTTAAATCTGCCGCCTCAGTTGTATTAACGCTCGTATTAAAATTATCTAAAACTTCTTTCGCTCCCGGAAGATGATCAATTATAACTTTACTTGTTGGATCTCCCAATAATGACCTAGATCCATAGTTCAATTTAAATTGAACAGTTCCGGGAGAGTGTAGCGGAAATAATGCTAAGAAAGAGGAACTATTTTTAACCCCTACGTTACGTAAAACATAAAGCAGTGACGATATCGGCATTAACGGAATCTTATTATGCAGCGACGAATATTCTTGAATGCTATTCTGATATGTTTCTAGATATTTGGGATCATCTCCAAGTTCTCGCATTACCTGTTCGATTGAAGTAACCAGTGCTTTACAGCCATCTACAACTTGATCTAATAATTTAGTATTGAACACTCTCGCTTTATTCTGAACCATATTCCCAGGTCTCATACTTCCGTCAATCGTAATTTTATCTTGATTTATTAAATTTTTATAATATTCACATTTATTCATAAGTTCTTTGAATAAATTTCTAAATATTGGAAGATTTGCCCTATAAGTTTCCTTCATGTAAAATGTCGTATCTGCGAGACTATCGGATAAATATATACTTTGTTGGTTCGATTCATTTCGACTTGTTAATATATTTTTCAAAATAATAGATAATGACGTATATAAAATATAATTAATTTTTTTATCATCATATTGCTCAAATAGCTCATTAATTGATCCTTGCTCTGCATTAATTTCATCGGTAATCTTTGCCGATAATAAATTATTGGGACCTAAAAATTCGGATGATTTTTCTTTATGTTCTCTCCGGAGTTGGCCCGCATTGGGGCCATGGAGCGGTCCAGTTAGTACTGGGGGAGTCCCAAGTACACCCGGGAATGGTTCACGTCCTGTTGCGGGGATGGGAAGGCCTGTTTCATTTAATTCATATTCGAATCGTCTTAGTTCGCTGGGTTGATCCCCAATTGTAACATTTGCTTTTTTCATATCTGGAAAGGTATTGTTCTGATCCATAACTTGCTGATTAAATGCACCATTTGCGAATTGATCTATTAATCGCACATAAATTTTATCGATTGATTTATCAAAGAATACACCAATATATTTCGCCAATAATTGATTAAATGCATATAATACACTACGATTATTATTAAAATCAGTATTTTTCCAGCTATATAAATGTTTAAATCTTGCGGTATAATTTGGGTTGATTAATCTTACATTTCCCATATTTTTTGCCATAAGTTTTTCGAGTCCTTCAGAATCATTAAATAAGATTCCTTGAGCTCTTGCATCTCTCGGCTCTAAATTGTGTCCCGCTTGACCTACTCCTGTTCCGTGGCTGGAAGTATTGAAATCTTGTTCGGCGACGAAGTAGATAATTTGCCTCAAATATTTATCCAAATTTACTTTATTTTCGACGAGATGATTGAGAGTATTATTTATAATTTCCGTTAACCTATCAAGGCTAACATATGGAGATTTAAATTTTTTACCAACTAAAGATGCTTGTTCAATATCTCTACCCACAATAATTTTTTCCATGATTTGTTCCTGAAGCCAATAATAACTGCCCGGTCTCTCCTTGTCTGAATAATTATTGAAAAATTCTCGGTCAATATGGGGACGTAATAAATCCATAAAATATCTAACGCTGGCAAATAATTCTTCGACACATTGACGGAGACCCGTAAAACTTAATCGAACGAAAACTTTTTCTCCTGATGACTCAAATGATGATGTCACTAATCCTTGTAAATCTTTCGAAATACCCCATATAGATTCAAATAATTCCGCTAAATAATTTCGCTTATATATATATGCTACATTATTCGCTGGATTTCCGCCCGCCACCAGAATTTTCCATGGTATATTTACTCCTTCCTTATATACTTTTATAAATGTTTCATTGATATCTCGTTCAATTCCCGTAAATCCCGCAAGATCATTTCTATTTTCTCCATAATATCTTTTTTTCCAATCATCTATAATATGATTTAGTATAAAAGTCCTATCCCCTGGCCTTTTAAGACCTTCAATAGTATTAAGATCAAGGGTCAATATACGGTTCTGGAATAACCATAATAGAGTATGTATTGCACTTAATGTATTTAAACCAGTAATTACAGTTTCATGGAACATCAAATATTTGTAATAGTCCGGTTTTCCATAAATATCACTTCCACGAATTAATTTAGAAACAATTTTAAATCTCTGTTGCTGATCAGTTTCTTTATCTAATTGATTCTTCGCCGATTTGATCGCAGAATTGAGCGATTTTTCTTTAATTCCTAATGGATTTCCGCTGATTTCTCTAAATGAGTCATCCAATTTACATCTAAATCTATAGAAAAGTCGATAATGATCATCTCTGATTGAAAATCTGGGAAGTTTCTTTTTTGCATCCGCAGATAATCCACTTTCATATTGAATAGAAGGTGCATATCCTTCTTTAGGTTCATAATCAATTTCTTCTTCTCCTGGAAGTATAGCAAAATCTTTATCCGTATCTTCCCGGTATTTATCTGTTTCAGCCGCATAATCATATCTCCAACCAAATTCTTTTTCGTATTTATTTCGTTCTCCTTGTTTAACAATACCATAACGTCTATTGATTTCATTGACAAACTCATAAATAGTATCCATCACAACTTTATCTTTGTTACTCTTCTGAAGCATTTGAGAGTATACAACATTGATTTCCCTAATTATTTCAGATATATCTGAATCACTATAACTGCTACTAGTAACATATCTAATCTTCTTAAACATCAATCTTATTAATCCACTAAATGTTCCTTCGATTTCAGGCACTATAGAAATTTTTTCCGCAAATTTTCTAGTCTGATCGTTCTCTTGATAATTCTTTTCATAATCCTTGATAAATGAATTATCTTTATCGTTATGCCAACTAAATAATTTACGGTAAAATTCAGCGAGTAATGGAAGACGCAAATACAACTCAACCATATTGTTTTCAACCTTCGGAACTTCGTCCGCACCACCTATGATGAGCCGAACTGGGCTCATTGTTTGTATTTCAAATGGACGCTCAAATACATCATAAGTTCCAACAACCGTGAGAATTTTCGCACACATAGATTTTATCGCATGAATAAACATATTATCTAACAGTTTAAAATGCTCATCACCATCAAATCCTCTGTCAACTCCTCGCATATATACTCCGAAATTCTGAACAAATGTAGAAGTTTTTCGATTATCAGGGTTGTTCCCTCCCGCATCCCCAGCTGTGGCTCCCAACATAATTGTATTTCGCAAATTACTATACTGTGCATCAAAATCGGAAAGATCATTATGAATATTATAAGTGTTTAAATTAGGGAAATTGTTGAATTGAATTCCCCCTTCATATGATCCAGAAAATTGACGATTGGCTGCATATGTCACGGGGGGTACTGAATGTAACCCCAAAGTTGCGCTAAGATTTCTTACTTGTTCAGCAACTTTATTGATGTTATTTATGGTTTCGGTCCTCATGCTTATGTAATTAGATATTAGATTGATAAATGTATTAACAAATGTTCGATCATCATTGTCAGTTCTGGGAGCTGTTCTGGCGGGGCTATTTCTTACTAAATCTGCATGTGGATTGCCGTCTAGATACTGTTTTAAACTATCAGCACTTATTCGGAATACTTGATTACCTAAAATTTGTTTCGCGTCTTCCAATACTCCC
>Ga0209520_10000124_pt1 | contig 38828 bp, 39 predicted proteins | sample Rifsed16ft1_FD_184009 | JGI IMG/M metagenome (GOLD analysis project Ga0209520, IMG submission 184009) | Soil microbial communities from Rifle, Colorado, USA - sediment 16ft 1 (version 2) | ecosystem: Environmental > Terrestrial > Deep subsurface > Rock core/Sediment | place: Rifle, Colorado...
GATACCGGGGACCATGATCCCGGGAGCAAATAGGTAACCGCCTGGCGTGGCCCGAGACACGTCGAGGAATGGAGGTGCGATGAAAGCGGCGCGCGATATTCGTCGACGCGACAGGGAGAAGGAAACCGTCGAGGGTCCGGTACGGTGGAGGGACCCCGTTTGCGGGATGGAAGTGGGGCAGGGAAGCCCCCATCGGATATCCCGGGAAGGTACGGAGCACGTGTTCTGCAGCGCGGGTTGCCTGGCGAAGTTTCGGGAGAGTCCGGGCCGGTACATGGCTGGCGAGAGAGGGGGCGAAGCCTCCCGACAAGAGGAGTCCGCCGGGGGGGAGATTGTTCGCGGAGCGGAGTACACCTGCCCCATGCACCCCGAGATTCGGCAGGTCGGCCCCGGCAGCTGCCCGAAGTGCGGGATGGCGCTCGAACCGGTCGCTCCCGGCTTGAGAAGGGAATGGACCTGCCCCATGCACCCGGAGGTCGTTCGGGATGCCCCGGGCGATTGCCCGAAGTGCGGGATGGCCCTGGGGCCTCGTACGGTGGCGGCGGAGGAGGAGGAAAGCGCGGAGTTCGCCGACATGCGCCGGCGGTTTTGGGTAAGCGCCGTGCTCACGGTTCCGCTGTTCCTCGTCGCAATGGCGGATTTCATCCCCCGGCGCCCCTTGGAGAATCTGGCATCCCCCCGGACGCTGGGATGGCTCGAGCTCGCGCTCGGTACTCCCGTCGTCCTCTGGGGGGGGTGGCCCTTCTTCGTCCGCGGGTGGCAGTCGGTCGTGAACCGCAGCCTGAACATGTTCACCCTCATCGGGCTCGGCGTTGGAGTTGCCTACCTCTACAGCCTGGTTGCGGCGCTGTTCCCGGACATCTTCCCCGCGTCTTTCCGGGGGGAATCGGGTGAGGTGGCGGCCTATTTCGAGGCCGCGGCGGTCATCGTGACGCTGGTGCTGCTCGGGCAGGTGTTGGAACTGAAGGCGCGCAGCCAGACGGGCGCCGCCATCAAGGCGCTCCTCGGTCTTGCGCCGAAAACGGCCCGCCGCTTCCGCGACGACGGGTCCGACGAAGATGTTCCGCTCGACCTGGTCCGTCCGGGCGACAGGCTGCGCGTGCGGCCCGGGGAGAAGGTGCCGGTGGACGGTGTCGTCCTCGAGGGATCGAGTTCGATCGATGAATCGATGGTGACGGGTGAGCCGATCCCCGTGGAGAAGCGGCCGGGCGACCGGGTGACCGGCGCCACGGTGAACGGAACCGGCGGGCTTGTGATGCGGGCGGAGAGGGTGGGCTCCGAGACGCTTCTCGCCCGAATCGTGCAGATGGTCGCGGAGGCGCAGCGCAGCCGGGCCCCGATCCAGAAGCTGGCGGACACGGTGTCGGGGTATTTCGTCCCGGCGGTCGTCGGGATCGCCGTTGCGGCCGCGTTCATCTGGGGATTGGCGGGCCCCGAACCGAGAATCTCCCACGCCGTGATCATCGCTGTCGCCGTCCTCATCATCGCCTGCCCGTGCGCCCTGGGGCTTGCCACCCCGATGTCGATCATGGTCGCCATGGGGAAGGGAGCGACGGCAGGAGTCCTGTTCAAGAACGCGGAAGCGATCGAGGTGATGCGCAAAGTCGACACGCTCGTGGTCGACAAGACCGGGACGCTCACCAAGGGGAAGCCGAAGCTGGTGACGGTGGAGACGGCAAATGGAATCGACGAGTCGGGTTTGCTCCGGATGGCGGCGAGCCTCGAGCGTGGGAGCGAACACCCGCTGGCGGCGGCTATCGTGAAGGGCGCGCAGGAGCGGGGGATCGAACCGGTCTCAGCGGAGTCGTTTGAGTCGGTGACCGGCAAGGGGGTTACGGGGAGGGTGGAGGGGCATTCCGTCTCTCTCGGCAACCGGGCCCTTATGGACCACATCGGGGTAAATCCCGGTGACCTCGCAATAAGAGCGGAATCGTTCCGAAAAGACGGGCAGACGGTGATGTTCGTGGCGGTCGACGGCAAGCTTGCCGGCATCCTCGGGGTGGCCGACCCCATCAAGGGGACCACTCCGGAGGCGATCCGTACGCTCCACGCAGACGGGATCCGGATCGTGATGCTCACCGGCGACAACCGCACGACCGCCTCGGCCGTCGCAGGCAAGCTCGGCCTCGATGACGTGATGGCCGAGGTTTTCCCCGACCAGAAGGCGGACGCCGTGAGACGCCTGCAGGGGGAGGGGCGTATCGTGGCCATGGCGGGCGACGGGATCAACGATGCGCCGGCTCTCGCGCAGGCTCAGGTGGGAATCGCCATGGGGACGGGAACAGATGTCGCCATGGCGAGCGCCGGCGTCACCCTGGTCAAAGGGGATCTTCGCGGCATCGTCCGCGCCATGCATTTAAGCCGGGCGACGATGCGAAACATTAAGCAGAACCTGTTCTTCGCCTTCGCCTACAACGCGCTGGGCGTTCCCCTGGCGGCGGGGGTACTTTACCCGTTCTTCGGAATCCTGCTGAGCCCGATGATCGCCGCCGCGGCGATGAGCTTCAGCTCCGTGTCCGTCGTCGCGAACGCGTTGAGGCTACGGGGCCTGCATCTCTGAAGGTTCGTCTGGAGCCTATCCAGGCCGAAACTTTCACCCCGGCAAGACATCGTTGGAATAGGGTCGTTTGGGAGGCCTTGCGAGATATCCTCCCGGTGTTTTCCCTTATGAGGCATGGGGTATACGGCAGCATCTCGGCCGCCTTTGCCCGGCGGGAAGCTGGTTTCCGACTACGGCATGTACAAGAAGAATCATCGGGGTAAAGAACCTATGACGGCTTCTCCATCTCCAACAGGAAGCAAAGCCAGGGTGCTTGGCATGGCGCTCAGCGTCATGGTTCTGGGCGGCTGCGCCACGTTTTCCAAGGACGGCGGCTTCGGCGCGGTCGAGCAGATCGCCAGGGAGCGCATCGACAAGGATGTGAAATGGCAGCGCGACGACAATCAGCGGGAGAGCGTACAGGCCACGGTGAAGACTCTCCTGGCCTCGCCCCTTTCCGCCGACGCCGCGGTGCAGATCGCTCTCCTCAACAACCCCGGTTTGCAGTCCACTTATGCCGAGCTGGGCATCGCCGAAGCCGATCTCGTTCAGGCAGGCCGGATGACGAACCCGCACTTCGGTTATCTGCGGACGTCGGAAGGCGGAGAGCGCAAGCTCGAATGGGCGCTGACCTTTCCGATCGTAGACCTCCTGACCATCCCGATGCGGACCCGGATCGAGCGCGGTCGTTTCGAACAGGTAAAGCTGGCGGTGGCGAGGGAAATGCTCGACGTCGCGACCGAGACCCGCAAGTCATGGATCGTCGTGGTCGCGGCGGCGGAGCGTGTTCGCTACCTCGGGCAGGTAAAGCTTGCGGCGGAAGCGTCCGCCGAGCTGGCGAGCCGCATGGAGGCAGCGGGAAACATAAGCCGCCTCCACCGGATGCGGGAGCAGGTATTCCGCACCGAGACGGTCGCACATCTGGACCGGGCGACGCAGGCAGCGGTGGCAGAGCGCGAGCGTCTGACGCGGCTGATGGGTCTATCCGGCGGCGACGTCGCCTTCAAGATCCCCGAGCGCCTGCCCGGACTTCCCGCCGGCAAGCCCGAGATCCAGGATCTCGAGGCGCGCGCGATAGCCGAACGCCTGGACGTCCAGGAGGCGATACGTGAATCCGAGGGCCTCGCCGCGTCGCTCGGCCTCACCCGGGCCACCCGTTTCATCAACGTGCTCGAACTCGGGCCCGCAGGCACGAAAGAGGATCCCGAGCCGTGGAAGCGCGGTTTCGAAGCGAGCCTGCAGCTCCCCATCTTCGACTGGGGCGGGGCACGCGTGGCCAAAGCCGAAGCGATCTATATGCAGGCGCTGCACCGCGTTGCCGAGACGGCGGTAAACGCACGCTCGGAAGTGCGCGCGGCTTACTCTGCGTACCACAAAGCGTACGACACCGCGATTCGCTACCGCGAAGAGATCTTGCCTCTGCGAAAGGAAATCGCGGAGGAGAACATGCTCCGCTACAACGGGATGCTGATCAGCGTGTTCGAACTGCTCGCCGATGCGCGCGAACAGATCGGAGCCGTCATCGCCTCCATCGAGGCGCAGCGCGACTTCTGGCTTTCGGAGAGCGGTCTGCAGGCCGCGTTCAACGGGCCGACGACGGGCAGGCGGGCCACGGCCCGGATGGTTTCCGGCGGAATGCCGCCCGATCCGGCGACGGCCGGGCATTGACAATCGACAGGAGACCTTCCCATGATAACGCGTCGACAATTCTTTAACGCATCGGCAGCAGCAATGCTCGGTGCTGCGCTGGTGAGCAAAGGGCAGGCGGCGTCGCTGCCGGAGGCGCCGATCCAGTCCAAGTCCGTAACACAGCCGCCGCTGGTTCCCCCGAACGGCCGGCCCTACCAGCCGGTTGTCACGCTGAACGGATGGACTCTGCCCTGGCGCACGAAGAACGGCTGGAAGGAATTCCACCTCATCGCCGAGCCGGTCAAGCGAGAAATCGCCCCCGGCATGATGGCCAACCTGTGGGGGTACAACGGACAGAGCCCCGGCCCGACCATCGAGTGCGTCGAGGGGGACAAAGTGCGCATTTTCGTCACCAACAAGCTGCCCGAGCACACCACGATCCACTGGCACGGGGTTCTGCTGCCCAACGGAATGGATGGCGTTGGCGGCCTCAACCAGCCGCATATCGCCGCGGGCAAAACCTATGTCTACGAGTTCGTCATGAAGAACTCCGGCACCTTCATGTACCACCCCCACGCGGACGAGATGGTGCAGATGGCGATGGGCATGATGGGCTTCATCGTCGTGCATCCGAAGAATCCGAACCAGTACCAGGTCGACCGCGATTTCGTCTTCCTGATCAACGCCTTCGACATCGATCCCGGCAGCTATACGCCGAGGGTCAACACGATGCTCGACTTCAACCTGTGGTGCTGGAACAGCCGGGTGTTCCCGGGCATCGATCCGCTCGTCGTGCGCAAGGACGACCGCGTAAGGATCCGCATGGGCAACCTCACGATGACCAATCATCCGATCCACGTCCACGGGCACAACTTCTCCGTGACGTGCACCGACGGCGGCTGGGTGCAGAAAAGCGCTCAATGGCCCGAGACGACCGTCGACATGCCGATCGGCGCGCTGCGCGCGATCGAGTTCGTGGCGGATGCGCCGGGGGATTGGGCGTTTCACTGCCACAAGTCCCACCATGTAATGAATGCGATGGGCCATGGCGTTCCGACGATGATCGGCGTCGACCACCGGGGCGTGGCGGAGAAGATCAACAAGCTGTTGCCCGAGTACATGGTGATGGGCGAGCGTGGCATGGCCGAAATGGGCGAGATGGAGATGCCGCTGCCCGACAACACGCTTCCGATGATGAGCGGGCAGGGCCCGTTCGGTCCCCTCGAGATGGGGGGAATGTTCACCGTCGTCAAGATCAGGGAAGGACTGGCCCGCGACGACTACGCGGATCCGGGCTGGTACAAGCACCCGAAAGGCAGCGTCGCCTACGAATGGAAGGGCGACCTTCCTGCATCCTGACCATTGTAAGGAGGAGATATGAAGCGAACGATCATCGCTTCCGTGCTCGCCGTGGCACTCGTGGTCCCCGCCGGAGTACTGGCCCACGGCGACAAACATCATGATAAGCAGGAAGACCGGGCCGACGTGGGCCATGAAGGGGCCCTCGGGAGACCCGGCGATCCCGGCAAGGTTACCCGGAATGTCGAGGTGGAAATGAGCGACGCGATGCGCTTCAACCCCGAGAGCATCAGGGTGAAACGCGGCGAGACCATCCGTTTCATCGTCAAGAACACCGGCAAGCTGCAGCACGAGATGGTGCTTGGCACCATCATGGAACTGAAGGAACACGCCGAGCTGATGCGGAAGTTCCCGGAGATGGAACACGCCGATCCCAATCAGGTAAGCGTCGAGCCCGGCAAGACCGGCGAACTGATCTGGCAATTCACCAACGCCGGCACGTTCGATTTTGCCTGCCTGGTGCCCGGCCATTTCGAGGCGGGCATGGTCGGCAAGGTCCACGTCGGCCGCGCCGCCGGGACGGACCCCGCCGACAGCGGACAGGCCATGACCGAGGGGCTGGTGAAGAAAGTCGACAAGACTGCAGGCAAAGTAACCCTCAGCCACGAGCCGATCGCGAATCTGGGAATGCCGAAGATGACGATGATCTTCCGGGTCATCGATCCGGAAATGCTCAACCGGTTGAAGGAAGGCGACAGGATCCGTTTTGTCGCGGACAAGGTGAACGGCGCGTTTACCGTAATGGAGTTCGAGCCGGCGGAGTAAGCGCTTTTCGGGGATGAGCGCGTACTCCATCCCCGTAAAGAAAATTCAAGGCCCGGGAAGTCGCCCGGGCCTTCGTTGGCGGGAAAGCGAATACTCCCCACCCCTGGAGAATATTCTTCACGGCATCGGCTTCCGGGGGAAATACGTCCCGGGAGTTTCCTGTCGCACTTCCCCGATACCATTCGGATTTTGGATTCTCCGGCCGAATGGCACGGGAAGTGCTTTCCGACTGTGGAAATATCGACCCGGAGGGCCAGTACATGACGAATACCGCAGGACGAAACGAGACAACGCATGAGACCTCGAAAGGAGTAGACGGCGGATTCCGCCCCGGAGGCGGGAAGGGGAACCGCCTCTTTCTAATAACAATGGTCCTCCTCCTGGGGACGGGCACGGTCGTTGCGGCGGGATGGTTCGGCGGTATCTTCAAGAACACCCCCGCGGACAACGCGAGGGTTGCGGGCGTGGTCGAATCGGCGGATGCCGTGAGGATTCCCCTTTCGGCCCTTGATTCCGGGAAAGCGCTCTTTCTCGAGACGGACCTGGAGGGAAGACAGGTCCATTACTTCGCGGTGAAGAGCTCGGACGGTGTTTACCGGGCCGCCTACGACGCCTGCGACGTCTGTTTCCGGGCGAACCGTGGATACCGGCAGGAAGGCGATCTCATGGTGTGCAACAAATGCGGACAGGCCTTTCCGAGCGTGAAGGTCAACGAGGTCAAGGGGGGGTGCAACCCGGCGCCACTTGCCAGGATAGTCGATGGCCAGTCCCTGGTGATCCGGAAGGGGGATCTCGCGGCCGGGAAGGATTACTTCCCCGGGAAGCGGTCGTAACCGGACCGGGCGGAAAATGAATATACGCAAACTGGCCTGGAAGAACCTGTTCCGGAGGAAGTCCCGTGCGGTGTTCACCGGCCTCGGGATCTTCCTCGGGATCGGGACGTTCGTCGCCCTCTCCTCCCTCACCATGCAGATGGAAGGGGCGGTGCGCGACAAGCTGGACCGGTTCGGGGCGAATATCCTCGTCGTTCCCCGGACGGAACAGCTATCGCTGGGGTTCGGCGACATCGCCCTGGGGGGCGCGCAGGTCGCCCGCGCAAGGCTGGCCGTATCCGATGGTGAGGCGATCCGCTCCATCGAACTGAAAGACCGCCTCCGGTCGGTCGTTCCCTTCTTCCTCACGGCGACCGACGCCTCCGGGAAGGACGTCGTGTGGATGGGTCTTCCGGCCGAAGAGATCGCCGTCGCGCGCCCCTGGTGGAAGGTATCGGGGATGCTTCCCATGGAGAAGGGAGAGGTACTCTTAGGCTCCGAGGCAGCCGCACTCCTGGACAAGGGACCCGGGGGGACCGTTCTCTCCGGCGGCCGTAAATTCCGCGTCGCCGGTGTCCTGTCCCCGACGGGGGAGAAGGAGGATTCGATGGTGATCGCCCCCATCGGAGACGTGCAGGCGCTCGCGGGGAGCCCCGGCGGTGTGACCTTCTTCGAGATCGCCGCCCTGTGCAAGGATTGTCCCGTCGAGGACATCGTGGCACAGATCGGGAAAGCCCTTCCCGGCGCGCGAGTCTCCGCCATCCGGCAGGTTGTGGAAAGCAGGAAGGCGGCCGTTGACCAGTTCCGGCGGCTGGGCATGGCCGTCTCGGCCATCGTTCTCGCCATCGGGGGCCTGATGGTGTTCGTAACCGTCATGGGGAGCGTCCAGGAGCGGACGCGGGAGATCGGCGTCCTGCGCGCCGTCGGGTTCCGGCGGCGCGCCATCGTTTCCCTCCTCTTCTGGGAGACGGGGTGGGTCTCCCTCCTCTCGGCGGTTTCCGGCGCCGTTCTCGGGACGGCGGCGGCGTGGCTCGCCTCGCCCCTTTTCGGCGTGGCGAGGACGGAGGCTGCCGTTACCCCGGCGGTGATCGGCGTGGTCATCGGCATGGCCCTTGGCTTCCTGGGAAGCGTTCCCCCCGCCCGTCGGGCGGCCGCCCTCTCGCCGACAGAAGCAATCCGCAGTCTTTGATCGAAGGAGAAGAGGATGGATCCCTTCATCGAATTGGACAACGTCTCGATGCTGTACGGCAGCAACGGGACGATCGCGGCGGCGTTGCGCGGGGTCTCCTTCTCGATCGCCGCAGGGGAGTATGTGGCGATCACGGGCGAGTCGGGGGCGGGGAAGAGCACGCTCCTTACTCTTCTCGGCGGTTTGCAGGTTCCCACGTCCGGGAGGGTCGTCATGGGGGGGATCGACCTTTCGGGGCTTTCTGCCGACGGCCTCGCCGACTTTCGGAAGCAGACGATCGGGTTCGTCTTCCAGGCATACCACCTCCTGCCGTATCTCACGGCCCGCGAGAACGTGATCGTTCCCCTCTCCCCCGAGAGAATGAGCTCCCGGGAAAAGGCGGACCGGGCGGACGGGCTCCTCGAAACCGTGGGGCTTTCGGGGAAGGAAAACCGGCTGCCCTCGGAGCTGTCGGGAGGAGAGTGCCAGCGGGTGGCGATCGCCCGTGCCCTTGTGCACGACCCCGCCGTCCTGCTCGCGGACGAGCCTACCGGGAACCTGGACACGACGACGGGGGAGCAGATCCTGGACCTGTTTTCCGAATGGCACGGAAGGGGAAAGACCGTGCTGATGGTCACCCACAACCGGGCCAACCTGTCCCGTGCGACGCGGACCGTCCGTCTGCGCGACGGACTGGTGGAGGAGGACCGGCGCATGTCGCCGTCCGGCCGGGCGATGGGATTGCCCGGTTGAATGCCGGCAAAGACCTTGGGAGGAGGAACGGATGGAGGGGAAACACGACAGGGAAGGAAGGGAAGAGAGGGATTTGCTTGCGGAAAATGTACCGGCGAGGGATGCTGATCCGAATGGTCTGCCCGCCCACTCGCCTTCCTGGCGGGGGCTGGTAGTTGCCGTTATCGCGGCGGCCAGCCTTTCGGTGGCCGCAACGCTGTTGCTCGGGGGATCGTTCGGACCCGGCAGGGCGAATTCGGCAGTGGGATGCGGTCCCGGAAGCGCATGCTGCCCTCCCGCGGGGGAACAGATAAAGACCGCGAAATGACCGGACGAACGGGAGAGGGTCTGCCGGTCTGGCTCTTTGGGTGGGAACGACAATACGACAGGAGGAACGGGAAATGAGGAAGAAGGGATTTCCGGTGGTTCTCGTAGCTGTTCTGGCGTTTTTGGCTTTGCCATGGGCGTCCTTTGCCGGCGACAAGGGGCATGGGTCGATGCCCGGGATGAAGGGCGAGGGCTCGATGGAAGGACACGGGATGATGAAGATGGGAGACAAGATCTTCGGCGGGGAGATCGGCCCCTGGCAAACCGAGGCGCGCCTCGTCGACATGAAGGCCCAGATGGAAAAATCGAAGGTCTCGGAAAAGATGAAGGCCATGATGAAGAACACGCACCACATCGCGTTTTCCCTCGAGGATCCGGTCGCGAAAAAGCCTGTTACCGAGGGAAAGGGGACGGTGGCGGTAATCGGCCCCGACAAGAAGGAAGCGACGTACAACCTGACGGGGATGGAGGGACACTTCGGCGCGGACATCACCCTGGACAAGCCGGGGAAATACGAGTTCTCGGTCCAGATCGAGGCGGGCGGTAAGAAGGGGGCCGCGAAGTTCGCACACGAGCTCAAGTAGCAAACCCCGCATCCGAGGCGTGGCACGAACGGGGTCTCGAAGGGACCGGAAACCATGTCAATAAGACTGCCGACCTTCCTGGTCGCGCTGCTCGTTTTCCCGGGATTTGCCGCCCCCCGTCCGATTCCTGGTTGGCCGTTCCTCTCGCCTACGCTTCGGTTTCTCTGCTGAATCGGGATTACGGCGTCCCTTCGAGGGAGACCCGCCGGCTCCCCGCACATGGATTCGTCAGGATGGAGATCATCCCGGCGGGGTTGCCTCCGGGGTTCGACAGGATGTTGTTGTAAGCAACGGACGGACAGGGTACGAATGATCGACCAAGGGACGTTCAGCAACGGCCCGGCAAAACTCGCCGGAAACCCGTGCGAAAGGGGGTGCGGAGGTGAAAACGGAAAGACGGGATCAAGCCAGCGGGACGGCTGCGTCGCGGCTGGCCGGCGTTCTGCTGTTCCTCTGCGCATGCTTCGCGGCAGTATATGTCACGGCCGGGGAAGCCCCCGTCCCGGCGGGCTACTACATCAGAGAGGCCCTGTCGGGGAACCCTTCCCTGGCCTCCATGGGGGAGCGCATCCGGATGAAGGAGAACGCGGCGGTCCGTGCCGGGGCGTTCGATGACCCGAAGGCCTGGATCGGGCTCTCGAACGTGCCCATCGAGACGTGGTCGTTTCGCGACGAGGACATGAGCGGAAAGGAGATCGGTGTCTCCCAGATGTTCCCCTACCCGGGCAAGAGGAAGCTCAAGACCGATATTGTCGCGCGGGAGCGGGAACAGGCGGGTTATGACCTGGAGGAAATGAGGAGCATGCTCCGTTCCGAGGTGAAAATGACCTATGCGGAACTCGCCGCCGTGCGGCGGCAGGCGGAGGTGGTGCGCCGCACCCGGGACGTCCTTCGGGACATCGTGGGGATTGCGCAGGAGTTGTACTCCGTCGGCCGGGGAAGCCAGCCCGACGTGCTCCGGGGACAGGTCGAGTCGGGGAAGATGCGCGAGATGCTGCTCATGCTCGAGAACCGGGAGAAGGTCCTGTCGGTCCGTCTCAACACCCTGGCGGCCCTGCCCCCGGACCGGCCGGTCCCGGATCTTTTTGAACTCTCCGAGTTTCCCCTTCCCTTCCGGCCGGAGGAACTGATGGCGGCCTACCGGGAGGACCGTCCGGCCCGAAAGGCGTTCCGGGCACGGGTCGCCCGGGGGGAGGCCCAGGTGGCGATGGCCAGGCGGGAGTTTTACCCGGACTTCGAAGTATCGGTATCCTACATGCAGAGGGATTCCATGCCGGACGGGACGAAGCGGTCCGATATGGTCACCTCCATGCTGCTGATGAACATTCCCGTGTGGAGAAAGGCGAAGCTCGACCCCGCCATCCGGGAGATGACCGCGGAGCGGGAGATGGCGGCCCGCGAGCTGGACGCCCTGGACCTGGCGACCTCGAACGAGATCGGGCGGATCCTTGCCACGCTCGGGAACCGGGCGGCCGTGGCCGTCCTGTACCGGACGACGCTCATCCCGCAGGCCGAACAGTCGTTCCGCGCGAACGTCGAGTCCTACGAGGTGGGAAAGATCGACTTCCCGATGCTCATGGATTCGGTGATGACGGTCCTCTCCTTCCGCAAGGAGTACTCCGGGATGGTGGGCGAGATGCACATGGAGAAGGCCAGGCTGGAAGCGGCCGTGGGAAGAGAGCTGAACTGATGGCGAATGGGCCGCGAGGCCCGAACGGGGGATGATCGTGGGCGAAGAGCGCGAGGAAAGGATTCCGGGGGAGAAAAACGGCGCACCCGGGGAGGGAAAGGGGAGGGACGTGTCCCGGAAGGCCGCGTGGGGAATTGCTCTGCTGCTGGCCCTGCTCTGGGCGGGGACGATGGCGTTCTACAACGTGCCCGCCTTCCACCAGTGGCTCCACCCGCACCCGGCGGAAGGGACCGTCGGCACCGCGGAGGAGTCGGGGAAGTACACCTGCCCGATGCACCCGTTCATCGTCACCGACCGGCCCGGCGCCTGCCCCATCTGCGGAATGACGCTGGTGCTGCAATCGAGCATGGCGGCCGCCGCCGCGCCGGATAACGCTGCCCCGGCGAAGAAGGAGCGGAAGATCCTGTACTGGACCGACCCGATGATCCCCGGCGACCGCAGCGACAAGCCGGGGAAATCGCCGATGGGGATGGAGCGCACCCCGGTATACGAAGACGAAGCGATCGGCATGGTGGCGATGAACCCGACGCAGCGGCTGATGGCGAACGTGGCAACGGAGATGGTGGCGAGGCGAAACTTCGTTCTGGACACCACCGCCGTCGGGAAAATCTCGTGGGACGAGCGCAGGATGGCCAAGGTGTCCGCCAGGATCGGCGGGAGGGTCGAGAGGCTGCACGTGGATTTCACGGGAACGGGGGTTACGCGCGGACAGCCGCTCCTGGAGATCTATTCCCCCGAACTGATCGCGACGCAGCGGGAGTATCTTTTGGCCATCGAGGGGATGGAGCGGATGAAGGGAAGCCCATACGAGGACGCAAGATCCATGTCGGCGGGTCTCCTCGACGCCTCCCGGAGACGGCTTGCGCTGTGGGGCGTCACCGGCGCGCAGATCGAAGGGCTGGAGAGGACGAAGGAGCCGGCGACCGTCTTCACCGTTTCCGCCCCGGCGTCCGGCATCGTCACGGAACGGCTCGTGGCGGCGGGGCAGTACGTGATGGAGGGAACCCCGCTGTATTCGATTGCGGAGATCGATCCGGTCTGGGTCCAGGCGGAGATCTACGAGGCCGAGATCCACAAGGTGCCCGTGGGCACCCCGGCCGTCGTCACGACCGAAGCCTACCCGGGGAGGGAGTTCAAAGGGCTCGTGGCGTTCGTGGATCCTTTTCTTAACCCCGAGACCCGTACGGTCAAGGTGCGGATCAACCTCCCCAATCCCGGCAGTCTGCTCAAGCCCGACATGTTCGCCAACGTCCTGTTCAAGGGGAGGAAGGGGAAGGAGCTGGCGGTGCCCGATTCGGCCGTGCTCATCACCGGCGAGCGCGCGATGGCATGGGTGGAGGTGAAGCCGAACACCTTCGAACCGCGGATGGTCAAGGTGGGCCACAAGTCGAACGGGTATTACGAGCTCCTGTCGGGGCTCAAGGAAGGCGAAACGGTCGTGACCTCGGCCGGGTTCCTGATCGACTCGGAGAGCCAGCTCAAGAGCGGCCAGTCGGATCCTCACGCGGGGCATGGGGGCGCGGAGGGCCCGAAGCAGACGCCGAAGGAAAGCTCCGCTCCCGCGCCATCGTCTCGGGGCGCCGCCGGGGAAGACGGTCATGCCGGGCACGGCGGAAAGTAATCCGGGAAGGACGACGCGATGATCAACGGAATCATTTCCGCCTGCCTCAAGAACCGGTTCCTGACGATCCTGGGGAGCGTTGTCATCCTGCTGTGGGGGATCTGGGCGCTCCTGCGGACACCGGTGGACGCCATCCCGGACCTCTCCGACAACCAGATCATCGTCTACACGATGTGGGAGGGTCGGTCCCCCCAGATCATCGAGGACCAGGTCACGTACCCGCTGGCGACGAACCTCCAGGGTCTGCCGCACGTCCGGGCGGTCCGTTCCACGACGATGTTCGGCGCGTCGATGATCTACGTGATCTTCGAGGACAAGGTGGACCTCTACTGGGCGCGCAGCCGCGTGCTGGAGCGGCTGAACCAGCTCGGGGACCGGATGCCCAAGGGGGTCACCCCGGTGCTGGGTCCCGACGGCACGGGGGTCGGCCACGTCTTCTGGTATCACCTCAAGAGCGACAGGCACGACCTGGGCGAAATGCGAGCCATCCAGGACTGGTACCTGCGGTATCCCCTCCAGGCGGTTTCGGGCGTGGCCGAAGTGGCCTCCATCGGCGGGTTCGTGAAGCAGTACCAGGTCGATCTCGACCCGGTGAAACTTCTGGCCTACCGCGTTCCCGTCAAGGCGGTCACCCAGGCGGTGTCCATGGCGAACCGCGAGGTGGGCGGCAACGTCATCGAGGAAAACGCGATGGAGTACCAGGTCCGCGGCCGGGGATATCTCCGGTCGAAGGAGGACGTGGAAAACATCGTCGTCGGCACCTCGCTTTCCGGGACACCCATTTATGTGAAGAACCTGGGGGTCGTCCAGATGGGCGGGGCTTCACGCCGCGGGCTCCTCGACGTCAACGGCGAGGGGGAGGTCGCCGGCGGGATCATCGTCATGCGGTACGGCGAGAACGCCCAGAAGGTGATCGAGCGGGTCAAGGTGAAGCTTGCCGAGCTTGCCCCGGGGCTTCCCCCCGGCGTGACGGTCGAGACGTCCTACGACCGCAGCGATCTCATCCAGAAGGCGATCGACACCCTCAAGGGCGCGTTGATCGAGGAGGTGATCCTCGTCACGCTGGCGCATATCATCTTCCTGTGGCACTTCCGGTCGATCCTGATCGTGACCTCGCCGCTGCCGCTGGCCATCCTGGTCTCCTTCATCTTCATGCACTACGTGGGGCTCAATTCCAACATCATGAGCCTGGGGGGGATCGCCATCGCCATCGGCGTGCTGGTCGACGCGGGGATCGTGATGACGGAAAACGTGATCCGCCACGCCGAGCAGCACGGCGAGGGGTACGAGAAGAACATCCTCTCCATCACCGAAAAGGCCGCCCACCTGGTCGGCCGGCCGATCTTCTACGCCATGGCGATCATCATCCTGGCGTTCGTCCCCGTCTTCGCCCTGACCGGCCTGGAAGGGAAGATGTTCCATCCCCTGGCCTTCACCAAGACGTTCGCGATGGTGGGCTCCACCTTCATCGCGGTCACGCTCGTGCCCGTCCTGTGCTCGTTCCTTGTCCGCGGCAAGCTGCACAAGGAAGAGGACAACTGGACAATGAAGTACCTGATGAAGGCGTACAAGCCGGCGCTCAACTGGGCGCTTGACAACCGGAAGAAGACGGTGGCGATCGCCGCGGCCCTGTTCTCGATCGCAATCGTCATGGTGACTCGCATCGGCAGGGAGTTCATGCCGCCCCTGAACGAGGGGAGCCTGCTCTTCATGCCGGTGACCCTGCCCAACATCTCGATCAACGAGGCGAAGCGGCTCATCACCATCCAGGACAAGATCATCAAGGAGACCCCGGAGGTGGAGCACGTCCTGGGGAAAGTGGGCCGGGCCGAGACCTCCACCGACCCCTCCCCCGTCTCCATGTTCGAGACGATCATCCTGCTCAAGCCCAAAGACAAGTGGCGCAAGGGGATGACCCAGGAGAAGCTCATCGGCGAGTTGAACGCCAGGCTCCAGATCCCCGGAGTGGGCAACGGCTGGACGATGCCGATCATCAACCGGATCAACATGCTCTCCACGGGCGTCCGGACCGACCTTGGGGTCAAGATTTACGGGGACGACCTCAACCAATTATCGGACCTTGCGGTCACGGCCGGCGAGGTCCTCAAGAACGTGCCGGGAGCGGTGGACGTGGTCGCCGAGCGGACATTGGGGGGGACCTACCTCGACATTGTCCCCGACCGGGAAGCGGCCGCGCGGTATGGCCTCAACGTGGACGACATCAACGACGTGATCGAGACGGTCCTCGGCGGCATGCCGGTGACCAACACCATCGAGGGGCGGCAGCGCTTCCCCGTCCGGGTCCGTTTCCTGTGGGACTACCGGCAGGACATCGAGAAGATCAAGCGGATCCCGATCCCCAGGGGACCCGTGGTGAGCGCCTCGGCCGCTCCCGCATCCGCTCCCGCGGGCGGCGGAGGGGGGATGGGCCAGGGCGGCGGGGGCGGGGCCCCCATGGGAAGCGGGGGCGGGCAGATCACCCTCGGCCAGGTGGCGAAGATCTCCGTCTCCCCCGGACCGGCGATGATCAGCGCGGAGAACTCCTTCCTGCGGTCGGTCGTGTTCCTGAACGTGCGGGGGCGGGACATGGGGCGGTTCGTCGACGAGGCGAAGGAGTACCTGGCGAAGAACCTGAAGCTCCCGCCAGGATACTTCGTCGAGTGGTCGGGGCAGTACGAGAACCAGATCCGGGCGAAGAAGACGCTCCAGGTCGTGGTGCCGATGGTGTTCCTCATCATCTTCGTGATGCTCGTCATGGTCTACCATTCGGTGAAGGAGGCGCTCAACGTGATCCTGGCGGTGCCGTTCGCCCTGACCGGCGGGGTCTATCTCCTCTATTTCATGGGATACAACTTTTCGGTCGCCGTGTGGGTCGGGTTCATCGCCCTCTTCGGGACGGCGGTCCAGACCGGCGTCGTGATGGTGATCTACCTGGAGGAGGCGGTGGAGCGGGTCAGAAGCCGGGACGGGAGCCTCACCCGGGAGAACCTTCGTGAGGCGGTCGTGGAGGGGGCGCTCCTTCGGCTGCGCCCCAAGGTCATGACCGTCTCCACCGTCGTGGCGGGGCTATTGCCGATCTTCTGGAGCACCCGGACGGGATCGGAGGTGATGAAGCCGCTGGCGACGCCGGTGCTGGGAGGGATGGTGTCCTCGCTCCTTTTCGTCCTCGTGGTCACCCCCGTTACCTTTCTGTGGCTTCGCGAGCGGGAGCTGAAAAAGGCGTAAGCCTCTTGCACGGTGTCCGGAATCACGGGAAATGACATCTAAGGTGAATACAGGGAAAGGACACAGCCGGGTGATGAGGGAACCGATGCGACCGCGGCACTCGAGTCGGCGGAAACCGGGGGCGATCGTTGGGGCCGCCCGCGTTCCTGTCCGTGTTTTTCGACAGGCCGGTCTTCGTGGAGGAGATCGGGTTCCGCAATACGATAAAGGGCCGCCGCGAGCGGCCCTTTATCGCCGCCGTCGGGAGGACTGCCTCCCCGAGCCCACGGCGCAGCGGCCCCCGGAATAGCGGCGACGTTCTTCCGGGGCGTTACTCCGGCGCGCACGCACTCCCGAGGACGCGACGCCGCGATCGAGGACCTGTCATGCCGGAGCCGGAAGAAAGAAAGGGTGTCGTCCTCCACGGGATACTCCGTGAGAAGATCCTCCTGGTCGTTGTCGTCACGGCCGCCGTTTCCCTCCTCCATTTCCTGACTCCCGCCGGCCCGCACACGCGGCACTGGCTTCATCTTCTTTACCAGAAGCTCTATTACGTTCCCATCCTGATGGCGGCGGCCTTCCTGGGAGTGCGCGGCGCATTTGCGACCGCGCTGGTTGTGAGCTTGATCTTCTTCGCCCACATCCTGAGGGACTGGAGCGGGGATCTGATGCGCCAGGCCGAGCAGGTCGGGGAGATTGCAAGCTTCTGGGTGATCGCCGTCGCCTCGTCGTTCCTGTTTCAGCGGGTACGGCGCGCGCTGGAGCAGGAGCGGGTGGCGCACGAGGAGACGCTGACGGCCCTTGCCTCTTCCCTCGACCTTCGCGAGCGGGAGACCGCCCTGCATTCCCGCCGGGTCCGGGAATACACGATGCTGCTGGCGCGCCGGATGGGATGGAAAGACGAGGCGACCTTGGTGAATATCGCCATCGGCGCGCTTCTTCACGACGTGGGAAAGATAGGCGTACCGGATCATGTGCTCCTGAAACAGGGAGAGTTGACGCAAAAAGAATGGAATGAGATCCGCCGGCACCCGGAGCTCGGGGCTATGCTCATCGGCCGGATCCCGTTTCTTGCCGGCGCCCGCGAGATCGTTCTTTCCCATCACGAAAAATACGACGGGAGCGGGTATCCGGGGGGCCTCAAGGGAGAGGACATCCCGATCGGTGGACGGATCTTCGCCGTGGCGGACGTGTTCGACGCCCTCACGACGGAGCGGCCGTACAGGGCCGCCGTGTCCTATCGGGAGGCGGCCGATTTGATTGCGAAAGAGAGCGGGACGCACTTCGACCCCGAAGTGGTCGACGCATTCCACAAGGTCCCGTTTCGCGAATGGTCGGAAGTGGCGTCGAGGAACGGGGTGACGTTCAGGGAGAGCTGAATCGAGACCCTTTTTAACGGTTTCCTGCGCGTAACGGTGGTTTTCTCAATCCCGGAACTTCCTGTGGCAGGCGGCGCAGATCTCCAGGATCCGGCCATAGGCGACGGCGGAGCGGGGCAGATCGTCCGCCTTGATGGCTGCCTTCAGGTTCCCCGTTCTCTTTCCCAGCTCGACATAAAGCCGGTGAAATTCCTTTACGCGTGCACGGTTCTTGTGCGGCATGTCCTTCTCGTGGCCATCCAGCGACCGATCGAGTTTCTCCGCCCCGTCATGCGCCAGTTTCGGAGCATTGTGGATGATGGCGTCAGCGAGCATCTCCGCCGCCTCCTTGAAGTTGGCCATCCGCTCGTGCTGGGATTTCATCGCCACCTCGTGATCGGCATGGGTTCCCTCCTTGTGCTCCGCCGGCCCGTGACTCGTCGCGGGGACGGCGAGAAACAGGATTCCGGCAAGTACGAAAATGGGAATTGCCCGGTGGAAAATGGTCATAAGATTCAACTCCATGGACATGGGATGGCAAAAATCCCTTCCTGGCTATTATAACTCAGGAATATAGCCGGCACCGGAGAAAAACTCCTTCCCCTTCACCGGGATATCGAACCACCCCTCTGCCGGGATAGGCCGGCAAGGGGAGTCGCGGTTCCGCCTGCCCCCGGTAAAGAATACTCTTCGTTCTCCTTGAGAAAATTCTTCTCAGGCGGTATGCCTCCCGGATCTTTCAAATTGTAACGTGTTGATATGTTGGTGGTTTTGTTGCTTTGGGCGAGTGGTACGCCCTATGCATATTCTACCGGCAACGGGTTGGCATCAGGTGGAAAACCAAAAAAAAACAAAGGGAGGTTTCGAGATGAAAAGAAAATCCTTTATGGGAGCAGTAGTGCTGGGTGCGCTCCTCGTCGTATTCGCGGGGATCTCACAGGCAGGGGGGGTCATGCACAAGTCGAGCGGGGACGAGAGACCTTCGGTGAAGACCACTTCCCAGGAATTCTCGTTCGCAGAATTCGGAGAGGGCGGACCGTCCTACGAGTACTGGGAGGCATTGGAAACCGGTTCCAAGTCGAGCGGGGACGAGAGACCTGCGGTGGAGACCACATCCCAGGAATTCTCGTTCGCGGAATCCGGAGAGGGCGGACCGTCCTACGAGTACTGGGAGGCGTTGGGAACCGGTTCCATTTCGAGTTCGGGCGTGAGCAACCGCTTGCTGGATACCGGTGTGGATCCGTCCCGGTGGGAGGGACCTACGCAATAGGGGAACAGAGAAATCGTGTTCGAGTCGGTCGATCTGGGGTTGTAACCAACGTTGATTGACAGAATGGGCCGGCCCGGGAGAGAGTGGTTACACCTCCCCGGGCCGGCCCATTCTTTTTCCGGTCCGAGATACCCCATGCCCCAGATAGGAAATGCTCTTTATCGCCTTCCTGAAAACTCGCTGGTTGCGGCGAACCCCGTCATCACCGATTGTATATTACAATATTGTAATGCTAACTTTTCGCTTTTTCCGGAGGTTGATGCGTCTGTTGCCAACTATGTCCTGAAACGGATCGGTACCGAAGGAAAAAGAAACAGGGGAGGAATCGAGATGAAATATTAGGGTTGTGACGGGTGTGGCGGTGGTCCGGTTGGCGGATCTGATCGTAGGGAAGGTGTTCAATATATATCGCAAATTGAGAATGTTCGACCAGGGAGAGAAGGGCGCCTCCAGGAATTTTCCTCCCCGAAGAATCTCTCTTCCATTGCTATCATCATAGCCTTAAATAAGAGGCGCTGTCATTAACGGCTAATGTAATCTAGGGGGGGAAAAGCATGATAAGGAATTCCTTTATAGGGGTCGTATTGCTTGGAGCTTTTCTCGTCGTATTTGCGGGAATCTCACATGCAGGGGGAATGATGCATCAATCGAGCGGCGATGAAAAACCTGTGGGGGAGGCGATGGTCCCCGCATCCCCGCAATTCGGAACCTGGGAATACTGGTTGGCGGAGGAAACCGGGACCCTGCCGGGTCCGGAAGCGAGGAGCGGGCCGGCGGAGCAGGCGGCAGAGCCCGCGTCGCCGCAATTCGGAACGTGGGAATATTGGCTGGCGGAGGAAACCGGGACCTTGCCGAGTCCGGACTCGAGCAGCCACTCGTCGGAGATTGTCGAGAGACCGGATTGGTGAACGATCGATCTGGAGCCGCAAACCGGAACCGCGTAGTGAGGATCCCGGCCGGGGAGAGGATCAATGCCGCTCTCCGGGCCGGGATCTTCTGTCTTCCCTTTCCGGGATATTACCCAGGACGTATTACTAATAAATTGTAAAATCACGACAATCCTGCTATGCTGCTTCCGATTAACGGCATTCCCTAAGGAAATCTCAGGCGGTGCGAGCGGGTGTTGCGCGACATTCCCAGAACCTTCCGGTCTGTCCTCTGTCTGGTGCCTTTTCTGTGCCTGGTATGCGGCGCGGTTCCCGGCCATGCCGAATTCGCGAGGGAACCACTCCCATCGGATTGGCGCGGAGACGATGCCCTGGCCGCCCTTGCCCGCCTGCCCGACGAAGAGATTCCCCTCGGGAAAACCCTTGTCATGGCATCTTCCCTGCTGGGAGCGGAACTGACCGGCGTCCCTGCGGATCCTGTCGCCGTCGAGAAAGAAATCACCCGTCTCTCAGATTCGGTCCGTCCCGCCCTCCGGGACAGGAGCAACCCGCGCAGGGTCATCGCCGCCCTGAACCGGTTCCTGTTCGTCGAGGAGGGATTCACCTACGACTGCGTCGCGGGGAATCCCGACAATTATCTTTTGGACCGGGTGATGAAAAACAAACGAGGGAACTGCCTCGGGTTGACGACGCTCTACCTCCTTCTGGCCGAGCGGCTTTCCCTGCCGCTCCACGGGGTGTACGTTCCATCCCACTGCTTCGTCCGGTACGAGGACGCGGGGGTGCGAATCAACATCGAGACGGGGGAGAAGGGGGCCGATCGGGACGAGGGGCGGTATTCCCGTGATTTCGGGCTCACGGGGGGAAGGCCCTACCTGCGATCCCTCGGCCGGAAAGAGATGATCGGGGTGTACCTCAAGAGCCTGGGCGCCGCCTTCTCCCGGAAAGGGATGGAAGATCGGGCGCTTCGCCTCTACCGGGAAGCGGCGGTTTTCTACCCGGGTCTCCCCGACGCCTATTTTAACGCCGGGGTCTCCTTCCACAAGAAGGGATTGCTCGACGAGGCCATCGCGCAATACCGGCGGGCCTTGGAACTCGACCCCGACCTCGCCATGGCGCGAGACAACATCGGGGTGGCCCTGGCGAAAAAAGGACGGTATGGGGAGGCCCTCGCGGAGGTGCGCAAGGCGGTGGCCTTGAGTCCCCGCAATCCCGTCACCCGGGCAAACCTCGCGGCCAGCTTGTGCGCCAGCGGGATGGTGGAGGACGGCATCCGGGAGTACCGCAAGGTTCTCGAGATCGATCCGGACAACGCGAGGGCGCTGGCCGGCCTGACAAACGCCTATTACGCCCGCGGGCAATTCCACGAGGCGATCGTCCATTGCGACAGGGCACGGGAGATGGGGTGCAACTTCGACCCCGCCATGCTGGGGACTCTCGAGAAATACCGAGACCCTTCCCCCGCGTCGCTCCCCTGACCGTCCCGGTCGTACCCCCTATCCCCGGATCCGCCTCCGGATGGTCCCCCACGTCTTCGTGGTGAGGAAGCTCTCCGGGATGTTTCCCGCCATCCTTGCGAACAGCCCGTACGGCACGGCGAAGGTCAACAGGTTCCTCTCCACATAGGGACGGGCCGAAAGGTCGAAAAGACCCATCACCGCCCTCGGGTCGGACCGAGCACCTTCCGCAAGCGGCAGGGTGACGATGGCGCCGCAGGCGGAGGAGAACGGGGCGATCACGGCATCCCCCTCCCGGTCGAAGGAGGCCAGGAAGTGGAGGCCCGCGAGGAGGTCCGGGGACGCGAAGAAGACGACGACTTCGGGATCGTCCGCGGAGTGCGGCATGTCGGCCCGGGTGAACAGCCCGTATCTCTTCGGTGCGGGGCGGACCGGCACCTGGGCGAACCGGGCGCGGGCCAGTTCCGGCGTCTTGATGTACCGCTCGCCCTCCATTTTTCCGGGGATCCCGCACGACAGGAAGTATTCGATTCCCTCCCTCGGCGTGTCGAGAAAGCCCAGATAATATCCCCCTCCCGGGCACCCGTGGTGGGACGGGGAGAGCGCCACCGGCACCCCTTCCGTCCTCGTCTTCGCGAGGAGGGCGAACAGGCACGTCCTTGCCCCCTCCGGAGGGAAGAGCGTCCCTTTCGGAAGATCGTCCGCGTATCGGAACAGTACCGGGTACTCCGACATCCCGAATGCTTCCATGAACGATCCGATCCGCGCTTTCATGACGTCCTCACTTGTCGGTCAGAGCCCGAAGACATGATTCCCAGCCCGATCCATCCCACGTTGGCCATCGGACCCTCCTCCCGTTTGTCAAAGGATTTCCGTCCTTGACCGGCGGCGAATATACGGGAGAATGATATCATGGTAGTTGCAATGTCCGAGACGCTGCGGAAGACGCCTCTGTTTTTCAACCTTCCTCCCGAAGACCTTTCCCGTATTGCCGGGATATCCTCCCTGCGCCATTGCGCCAAGCGGGAGACGGTTTTCCGGGAGGGGGACCGGGCCGACGGATTTTACGTCGTCGTCTCGGGGAGCGTGAAGGTCTTCAAACTCTCCGAGGACGGGAAGGAGCAGGTCCTCCACATCCTCGAGGCGGGCCAGTCCTTCGCGGAGGCGACCATTTTCGAGGGGGGGGTATTCCCGGCGAACGCCGAGGCGCTTTGCGATGGCGACCTCCTCTTCCTCCCGAAGCGCCCGTTCATCGAACTCCTCGAGAAAAATCCGAAGATGGCGCTCCGCGTACTGGGGTCCCTGTCGAAGTGGCTGAAAAGGATGACGGACCTCGTGGAGAATCTCGCGCTTCGGGACGTGGAGGCTCGCCTGGTCTTTTTCGTGTCCGAGGAGATGAAGAGGCGGGGTTTGCCGCTCCGGGACGGGGCGGTGTACGAGATCCCCGTCAGCAAAAACGTCCTGGCCTCCCGGCTGGGAACGGTTCCGGAGACCTTCTCCCGCACGCTCAAGAAACTGCAGGAGGAGGGGAAGATCCGCGTCAAGGGGAACCAGATCCGGATTCTCAAGGCGGTTTCCCTCTTCGGCGCGCTGGCCCGCTGACGTTTCCGGCGGCCCCCGATCGGGGCCCGGTCTTTCCTAACGGCAGAACACGGAAGGAGGGGGGCATGATGAGACGGTGGATGGTGGCAGCGGCTTGGATAGGCGCCCTCGCGTTTTCCGCAGGATCGGTTTCCGGGGAGATGGCGCAATAAGACGTTCCGATTCCCGGGGGAAGCAAGGTGTGCGTCGACTGCCACAACCCGCTAGGATGAGGTATGCCCAGGAATATGATCGCAATAGATTGACCGGTGACCGCGTTCCCCCGATTCGAGTTTTCAGTGAGACAGAACGACGGGCAAAGGAGGAAATGAGGCACTGACCACCCATTGCCTGCCCACGCGAGGCAAGAGATGGACCTTTTAAGGATGTAAAATTCTCGAGAAACGGCCAGAGCGAAACAAACAGCACAAATCGCATCCAAATGTGTTGCGAGGGATGATGTATTTTGTGAAAACGAGGAAGCGCCTTGTGTGCGCGGCAGTCAGCCATGAGTAATTTGACAGGAAAACCCGCCATACCGTTCAAGCTGAAAGACAGCAACGGAAGGATTCACCGTCTCGAGGACTACAGGGGAAGTTGGCTCTTGATGGTATTTCATCGCCACCTTGGCTGACTCCCTTGCCGGGCGCACATCGCGCAGTTGCGTGATCATGAACAGGAGTTCACCAAGAGGAACGTAAAAATCGCAGTGGTCACGTTTGAAATCGACTTTCTTGCCCGCAGTTATGTTGAGGATACTTCGTTACCCTGGCCTCTTCTTGTCGATGAAGCCCGCGAAACGTACAGGAGCTATGGCATGCACTCCGCCTCCTTTTGGGATGTATGGGGTCCCAAAACGTGGTGGGTTTACCTGAAGGAGATCGTTAAGGGGGGGAAAGTAAGAAAATCGGAAGGGGATATCCGCCAGCGCGGTGGAGACGTACTGATCGGTCCGGATGGAATCGTCCATATGCATCATATCGGCACGGGCCCGGCGGATCGTCCAGCCGTTGAGGCGTTATTAAAAAAGATACATTCCGCATAACAACATCCAGTTAGGCACCACCGAAATCCCGCACATGCCGGGCGTCCGGGCAGGCCCCTCGCGCATGGACGCTTGCGCCAAAGGAACATCTTGTTCGGGATCGATGCTGAACTTCCGGGTCGCAGCGGAAATGGAGGAGCCCGGATGTTCCACTTCATCCATAATCGCCCGTTTTTTTACTTCGGTATCCACTGCCGACGGTGCCGGACCGAGGTGATGACCTCGATCGGGCCCTTATCGGGTTTGTCCTCAGGGGCATCTCCAATTCGCCTGAAATTAATACTTGACATATCCCATAGACATTATGGTATATTTCAGTCGCATATCCGAAAAAACCTCTAAAGGAGCTGGAAATGAAAAAGATTTCGATCCATACATTGTTTGCCCTCCTGTCCCTTCTGTTCCTCCCGGCTACCGGTGCCTATGCCGGGCAGTCCGGGTACAAGGGGTTTTCCCGAGGCGATGTCCTGATTACCATCCACGAACTGAAGAATCTGATTGATGCCGGGGCCCCGAGCCTAGTGATCCTGGCGACGGAAGACAGCGTGGGATACCGCACGGGGCACATCCCGGGCGCTCACCATGTGGACCGCCCCGACTACGAAGCTCCCCCCGATACCCAAAACGGCGTCACGGGAAACATCATCGACGCAGCCGGTTTCACGGAGCTAGCCCGGCGCACCGGCATCAACCGGGACTCCACCGTAGTCGTCTACGACGACAAGTACGACGCCACCCGGCTCTGGTGGGCCTTCGCCTACTACGGCAAGTCCGACGTGCGGGTGCTCGACGGCGGTACCAAGGCCTGGAAGGAGGCAGGCTACCCCGTCGAGATCCTGGCCCCCGACGCTCCGGCACAGCACGGAAACTTCGTCGCCGCTGTCGCTCTCCCTCACCTGCGGGTGGATACCGCCGATGTCGTTGCACTCCGCAAGAATCCCGCGGCACAGTTGTGGGATAACCGCAGCCTGGAGGAGTTCACCGGGAAAGAGCAGAAGAAAGGGGCATACCGTGCAGGGTGTATCCCCGGAAGCCGGCACGCTGAATGGACCCTTTTCAAGAAGAAGGAGAATCGCTCCGAGTGGTTGACGGCGGCTGAAATGCAGCCCCTGCTTCGCAAACTCGGCTTCGATCCGAAGAAGGAACAATACTTCTACTGCCAATCCGGGGTGCGTTCCACCCAGGTCCTCTTCGCCCTCTATCTTTCAGGGTGGCCAATAGAAAAGCTGCACAACTACGATAGTTCCTGGATCGGCTGGTCGAAGGATTACAGCCTGCCGCTGGAAGCCGGCGTCCCGACCGCCGACCCCGGGCAGGAAGCAAAAAAATAGGCCGGCGGGATTTACCCTTTTTCGCCCACCGGTACCGGGTGATTTCAACACGGGGTTTCGGTCGCGGAAAGGTCATGAATCTGTCAGACCTACCGGGGGTGATCCTCCCGACCCGGATCCGGGAGATCCGATACGTACGGGCGGCCACGTTGTACGAGTGGATTGCAACGAGGATCGCGCTGCCGAGGTTCCCGGTGGGCTTGTCCATCATGAGGACAACCTTCCCAATCCCGTCACCGATGGCCGGCCGGTTTGCGGAATTGCGCGGCTTCCCAGGCAAGCATCGCCATTTTCCTCGTTGCCCCCCACTGGTAATCTCCGAAATCTCCCGTTTTCCGGATGACCCGGTGACAGGGGATGAGGAATCCCACCGGGTTCCGTGCGACGGCCGAGCCGACGGCGCGCGCGGCTCCCGGTGCGCCGATCTGGACGGCGACATGCTCGTAAGAAATCGCGCGTCCCGGCGGGATGCGGACGAGAGCCTCCCACACCTTGACCTGGAAATTCGTCCCCCGGACGAACACGTTCAGCGGGGAGTCGTTCTTCCACCGCGAAGGGTCGAAGATCCGGCTCGCAACGTTTTTCGTAGCCCGCGGGTTTTCCCGAAGCGTCGCCCGGCTCCATGGCTTCCCGATCGTTTCCCATGCTTCCCCGCCTCGATCGGCGGACAGAAACGACAATCCGCAGATTCCCCGGCCGGTGATGGCGAGGAGACAGTCTCCGAATGGACTCGGGTGCACTCCGTATTGGATCGTGAGGCCTGCGCCTTCTTTCTTCATTTCTCCCGGCGTCATGGCGTACACGCTGACGAGGAGATCGTGCAGGCGCCCGGAGCCCGACAACCCGGCTTCGTATGCCGCATCCAGCACATTGGGTGATTCCCGCAGCAGCCTCCCGGCGTACTCCGCGGTGAGAAACTGGAGAAACCGTTTCGGACTGATGCCCGCCCAACGCGTGAACAGGCGGTGGAAATGGTACTCGCTCAAGCCCACCGTCCTCGCCACTTCCTTGAGGTTTGGCTGCCGACGGAAGTTTTCCCCGAGATAGAGGATTGCTTTTTCGATCCGCGCGTACTCGGCCGACCGCATGATTTCCTCCTCGAAACACTTCGCCTTGCTGCCACGATGACACCGGCTGTTGGATGACTCAACCCGATTCTTGCTGCCGGTGCCGATGGTGCGGCGGGGCGGATACCGCCCCCTTGCCGTGACCGATACCCGCCCCGGTTCAGCACCGGACAAAGGGCGTGGTATCATGATTTTCTATTTTTCTCCCCTCAGGGGGAAGGGGGATTCGGGGATGGGACACTTCTCGGTGAGCGTGTTGGGGAAGGACCGGCCGGGAATCGTCGCGGAGGTCAGCAGGATCCTCTACGAGCTGGGGTGCAACATCGAGGACTCGACCTGCACGATCCTGTCCGGCCAGTTCGCGATGATCCTGGTCGTCTGGCACGAGAAACTGCAGACGGCCGCAGAGCTTGACGCCTCCTTCGACGAGGTGCGCCGGAGGATGGGGCTTCTGGTCACGGTTCACCCGTTGAAGGCGGAGGAGGTCGTCCGCGAGAAGTCGTTCTCCGGGCGCCCCCACATCATCTCCGTATACGGGGCCGACCGGCCGGGGATCGTCTACTCCGTGGCCCGGGAGCTCGCCACGAGGAAGATCAACATCACGGATCTGAACTCCCAGGTGGTCGGTTCCAAGGAGCGGCCCGTCTACGTCATGGTCCTGGAGGTGGACATCCCGGAAGGCGTCGACATGAAGGAACTGGACGGGGTGTTCGACCGGATCAAGAAGGAACTCAGCGTATCCATTTCGGTTCGTCCGATCGAGACCCTGGAGCTCTGACGGACGTCCGGCATGGCGATCCTCCCGATCCTGCAGTTTCCGGACCCCCGGCTGAAGGAGAAGTCCGCTCCCGTGACGGGCGTGACCGCCGGGGTGTCCGCCTTCATCGACGACCTCCTGGAGACGATGCGCGCTTTCCCGGGGTGCGTCGGCATCGCCGCCCCGCAGATCGGCAACCAGAGCCGAATCGTCGCCGTCGACGTCTCGGTGCACCGCCGCGGCGGCCAGGAGGAGAACCACGGCCTGCTTGTCCTGGTGAACCCGGAGATCCTGGCCATGGGGGGGAAGCAGCTCGTGCGGGAAGGGTGCATGAGCGTGCCGGACTACACCGCGAACGTGCAGCGCGCCCAGTGGGTCCTGGTGGACGCGCTCAGCCGGGAGGGGAAGCAGGTCATCCTCGAGGCCATCGGTTTCGAGGCGGTCGCCATCCAGCACGAGGTGGACCACCTGGACGGGTACCTGTTCCTGGACCGGGTCTCCTCCATCAAGACCGACCTCTTCCGGCGAAAGCGCTATCGCTGAAATGCGGTCTCTTCCGCGGCGCCCGGCTCCGCGGGGCGGTCCGCAAGGGGAAGCGCCATGGAAAAGGGAAAGTATTGCGTCAATTGCGGGGTCCACATCGACGCCCGGGCGGAGATCTGCCTCGGGTGCGGCGTGCGGCAACCGTCCCTCAAGCGCCCGGGCAGCATCAGCAGGCGCGTCGCCGCCGCGATCTTCGCCATCCTTCTCGGCAGCTTCGGGGTCCACCGGTTCTACCTCGGACAGGTCGGATGGGGGATTCTTTACGTGGTCTTCTGCTGGACGCTCATCCCCGCCGTGGCGGGCCTGATCGAGGGAATCGTGTACCTTACGATGTCCGACGAGGAATTCGACGCGAAGTACGGACGGTAGCCGCGTCCGGAGATTCCCCGGGCAGAAACCGGGAGGTGGGGAAATGAAGAAGCGCGCGCTGGGAAAGAGCGGACTCGCCGTGTCCGCTCTGGGGCTTGGCTGCATGGGGATGTCGGAATTCTATGGGCCGGGGGACGAGAAGGAGTCCATCGCCACCATCCACCGCGCGCTCGACCTGGGCGTGGACTTTCTCGACACCAGCGACATCTACGGGATCGGCCGCAACGAGGACCTCGTCGGGAAGGCAATCCGGGACCGGCGGGACAAGGTCGTCCTTGCGACCAAGTTCGGCATCCTCCGCGGAAGCGACGGTTCCTGGCAGGGCGTGAACGGGAAACCCGGGTACGTGCGGACCGCCTGCGAGGCAAGCATGCGCCGCCTCGGGGGAGAGGTCATCGACCTCTACTACCAGCACCGGGTGGACCCCGGGGTCCCCATCGAGGAGACGGTCGGCGCGATGGCCGGCCTCGTCCGGGAGGGGAAAGTCCGGTACCTCGGACTGTCCGAGGCGGCACCGCAGACGGTTCGCCGCGCGCAGGCCGTCCATCCGATCGCCGCTCTGCAGAGCGAATATTCCTTCTGGACCAGGGACCACGAGGGCGAGGTGATCCCTGTCTGCCGGGAACTGGGGATCGGGTTCGTGGCCTACAGCCCCCTGGGGAGGGGGTTTTTCACCGGCCGGATCCGGGTTGCCGGGGATCTGGACGAGGGGGACCGCCGGCATCACTTCCCCAGGTTTCAGGGGGAGAACATGGCGGCGAACCTTGCCCTCCTGCGTCGCGTCGAGGAGATGGCGACGCGCAAAGGGTGCACCCCGGCGCAGTTCGCCCTCGCGTGGGTTCTCGCCCGGGGAGAGGACATCGTGCCGATACCGGGGACCAAACGGCGGGACCGCCTGGAGGAAAACCTGGGGGCCCTGGACGTCGAGTTCACGGCGGAGGAGATGGCCGAGGTCGACTCCGCGTTCCCGCCGGGGACCGCCGCCGGGATGCGCTATCCGGAAGAGGCGATGCGGATGGTAAACCGCTAAAGAGGAATGGAGAACGGCAGAAATCAGCGGTTCTCGAGACGGGAGCGGACGCGGTCGGCGGAGGGGAGACCGGATTCCCCGGAGACACTCGCAACAGATCTTTCCCCGGATTCGGCCATTCCCGGGTCCGGTTCCCCTCCGGCGGAGCCACGCTTCACGGTGCTGACGATGGCTTCCAGCTTCTCCCGGTTCCCCTGGCCCTTTTTCATGGCGTCCCGGATGTTCCCCACGAGATCGAACGCATTCCCGAGCGAAACCCCCTCGGGGCCTTCCCGGACCACCAGGGACTTGTGCCGCTCCAGGAAGTCCCCGACGTCGATTCGCCCCTTGCGTTCCTTCTCCTCGCCCACGGGAGGGGGGGCGAGCAACCCGTTTCCCGCTTCGCCGACGGTCGCAACCTTTCGGACGGTTTCCCCGGGGATCTCGAGGTACGGGACCGCTTTCGCCCTGTTCCCGGAGTGGGATACCTCCACCCAGGCCCTGCTGCCGTCACTCCCGGCAAAAAACGGGATTTGGGACGGTTCTTCCCCCGCCTGTGCAAGAGCGGTGCACAGGAACAGGACCGTCGCGATGCCAAATCTCCTGCGGACCCCTCTTCTCGCCAATTGCCTTGCTCCTCCTGGGTGCTGCCGTGCCTGCACCACCTGCCTGGTTCCAGGGGACCCACGAAATGTGCCAAGATGTCGAACTGTTTTTTCTTATTGGAAACGGGAATTTCCCTGCAGAATCAGTTGTGAACTCCATTCAGATCTGTTATCGGGAGACAAGATCTTACATCTTTGATTGTCGTCGCCCGGGAACACCCCGCCCTTGTTTGTCGAATCAGGAGGGCAAGGCGCTTCCTGCGCGACGGGGAAGGGGTACAATAAAATCAGGGGAAGGGGACGAGGCAACCTCCGACGAATCCCGGAAAGAAAGGAGCGACCGCCATGATCAGGGTGAAGACCTTTACCTCCCAGCTGAAGATCTTCCATACGCGGAACGAGTTGCTCGAACTGGATCAGGCCGTGAACGACTTCGTCGCTTCGCAAGGCATACGGAAGGTGATTTCGGTGAGCGACGCCGTCACCACGGGTGTCAAGGGGGAGGCGATCGGCATCATCCGGGTGATCACCTACGAAGAACCCGGCGAGGGGGCCAGGGAAAAGGTTCTCGGGAAAATGGAGGAGAAGCTGAAAGGGTGGGGCGACGAGATCGAACATCTCCGAGGAAAGGCCGACAGGCTGGGGACGGAGGCCCGGAAGAAGCTTCAGGAACAGGTGGAGGAGTTGCGTGCCAAGCAGGAATCGGCACGGCAAAAACTGCAGGAAATGAGGAAAACCGGCGGGGAGGCGTGGGAGGATCTTCGGACAGGGGCGGAAGCCGCGCTGGAGGATCTGAAAAAGGCCGGGGAGAGGGCCATCGGAAAAAGGAAAAAATAAAAAAAGAGGCTGATGGCCTGGGAGGGGAGGACCATTTCTTATCCCCTCCCACAATCCCGGGGAATGGAAAAAAATTTCCTCTAAAGAAATCTCGGAAGATTGCCGAGATTAGGAATTGGGAGGATGCGAGTAATTCATTAAGAATAAAAAAATAGGAATTACAAGGAGGATCACGGGGTGGATGCTGTCGCCATGATTCAAACATTGGAACCATTCAAGGCGGGAATCGGAATCGGGGCTATTGCCTTGATCTATGGCACAGTGAAAATGGAGTTCAGTCTCGGCGTATTGGGATTCTTTCTCTGTTTTCTTGCGGGATTGATCGCGCAATTATTCACGTAGCTTGCTTCCCGACGATCAATTTTCCAGGTTATCCTCGCATATATAAGGCAAAAAGTAAGAGGATACTGCCTGCAAAGAGCACCAATAAAAATATCTCCAGTATCCCACGGTCCTTTCTGTGGATCTTTTTTTGATGTTTCACGGCGGACGTTTTCGGTTTCCGGGGGATATTCTTCTTTTTCGAAACCTTGCTCACCGGCGTCACCCGGGCTCTCAACAGGCATGGTGAAAAGAGGTCCTGCGGTTGTCGGTGTTGCGGGCGTCGACGAAATCCGTTACCTAAGTTTCCGGTTGTCCTCTCTGGGAGGGGAAGCGTCATGATATCATGGGTCGGCTTCTCGGCGATGGAAATCTTTTTGATATCTCTCGGAGGATTCGTCATGCGGAAAGTGGTTTTTGCGGGGTTGATCCTTGCGTTCGGGCTTTCGATCTGCGCGCTGACGGCATCGTCGGCCGATGTTTCCGAATTGCTCGAAAGGGCCAAAAAGGGGGAGCCCGAGGCGCAATATGGCCTGGCCGAAAGGTACAGGAAAGGCGACGGGGTCCCGAAAAATGCCGAGGAAGCGGAGCAGTGGTACCGCAAGGCCGCCGAGAAGGGTTCCGCCGATGCCCAGTCTTCTCTGGGGAAGATGTATCGAAACGGGGAGGGCGTTCCGAAGAACAACGCCGAGGCGGCGAAATGGTACCGCAAGGCCGCGGATCAAGGTGTCCCCGATGCCCAGTCCACCCTGGGGAAGATGTATCGGAACGGCGAGGGCGTTCCGAAGAACAACGCCGAGGCGGCGAAATGGTATCGCAAGGCCTCAGAGAAGGGTGTCGCGGATGCCCAATCCACCCTCGGGAAGATGTATCGAAACGGCGAGGGAGTTCCGCAGGACAACGCCGAGGCGGCAAAATGGTATCGGAAGGCCGCGGAGCAAGGTGTTGCAGACGTGCAGGCGGAACTGGGATTGATGTACGCCAACGGGCAGGGTGTCCCCCGTGATTATGTCGAATCCGTCAAATGGTACCGGAAGGCTGCGGAGCAGGGGAATGCAAATGCGCAACACGGCCTGGGAGTGATGTACCACAATGGCTTCGGTGTGGAGCGGGATGACGGCGAGGCGACGAAGTGGTTCCGAAAGGCCGCCGAGCAAGGATATTACGGTAAGCCCCAGTAGTGCCGTGCCGGGGGCCGGGGGTTTTCCTCGGCCGTCAGGCGATAGCCAGCTTCTCTTTCCGGTGGGTCCGCAGGTAATTCTCCACGTCGCGCAGATGGAAGAGGAGCGTGTTCTCCAGCCAGATCCCGGGGAGTTCCCGGCTCACCGCCAGGGTCTGGACGTGCAGCCTCGAAAGACGGAGCATGTTCGCCACCTCGGCCGCGGACAAAAGCTGCGTGTCGCCATGTTTGCGTTCCCCGTCCCGTTGCATGTTCGCCGTCCTCCTATAGGTCGATCCACAAATTGCCGGCCTGTACCTGGAGCGTGTCCCCTTCGGATGAATCGAAGGTTTTTTTCACGATTCGCAGGAGTCCGACAAGGTTGCTGCCTCGCTCTCCTTTTCGCCTTTCCACGATGGTCCCGATGCGTATCTTCGTCTTCTTCTTGCGGTCCAAGCGGTACACGGGGAAGCTTTCCATGGCGATACCTCCCGGGCGTTCAGGCATCCTCTTGCGTCATTCGTCCTTCCGGGACCGGATTTCCGATCCGTTTTCCCCGTGGGGAGAGAAGGCAGGGATACGCGCCATCCTTCTCTCCCCGATTGCATTTCCCGGGGATGCGAGCTGCCGGCCTCGAATCCCCCGTAAGGCTCCCCTCTGAAGCCAGCCGGGCGCGCCGGTGGGTCGGAGGATCGGGAGCATCATCTGTCATTGTTCTCTAGCAATATCAATGCCAAGCTAAACATTGTTATAATTGACTATACCCCCATGGTTTTTAATGGAAAAGCTGACAGGCAGAGGGGAAGCCAGGGCGAGAAATGTAGGAAAAAACTTATCCAAGTTCGTACAATGACTGCTGATTGTTTCCCTGTGGGGAGCTACTTCGCGTAACCGATGGAACGGTGCCTGGTTCCGGGATATCCGACATCCCCTCTACAAGATCACGTGAACGCCTCCACGGTTCTTGTGGAGATCGACTTGGTCCCTACGGATACAGCCCCGCCAATCGTTCGATAATCGGCGGGATCAGATAGGTGGCCAGCTGCGTATGGGAGCCGCCGCCCAGGACCACAGAAAGTTTCCCCCCGCAGACTTCTCCCGCCAGTTCCCGCATACGGATCGCGATGTTCCAGTAGCAGGGCCCGGAAAGGCCGATGTCGCCATAGTCGCCCTGGTGCGTGTCGAAGCCGAAATACCAGAACATCAGGTCGGGCCGGAATTGGCGGACCCGGCGGGGGAAGTGCTGCTCCACCAGGTCGAGGTACAGATCGTTCATGGGCTGCTCGTCCCGCCTGCTTGCCCAAGGGGAGGGATAGGCCGCATCCACTTTCGTTCCGTCGGGGGACTCGTAATTCGTCCCGCAGAGGCAGACATGGAGGATATCGGGGTCGTTTTGAAACAGGTCCCGGGTGCCGTCGCCGTGGTGGGCATCGGTATCCAGGATGGCAAAACGCCGGAGGCCGTGTTTCTCCCGGAGGTTGACGATGCAAAGCGCAACGTCGTTGAAGCAGCAGTAACCCCCGAAATACTCCCGCCCCGAGTGGTGCCCGCCGGCGCCGATGAAGGCAAAGGCATTGGCAATTTCCCCTTCGGCGATCTTTTCTCCCGCCATCACCACGCCCCCCGCCGAGTGCCAGGCGGTGGAGCAAAGGGGGTCACCTTTCACGCCTTCGATCAGGGACGGGGTGTGAACCTTCAGCACCAACTCCTGCGAAACGGGCCCCGGCTCATACATCCTGACGTTCTCGCTTTGCAAGATCCTGTCCAGGGCCATGGGAAAGTCGGCCAGCCGCGCCCCGACAGTAAGATAGCTGCGCCGGGAATAGGAAGGATGATAGAAAATTCCGGTGGTGCATGACGGCAAGAGGGACATTTCTTCATCATAAACGAGTCATGCGCTAAGATGAACCCATGATCCGCGTCACGGAGACGATCTTCCTCGACGAAAGCGAGATTTTGGAACGGTTCATCCGCTCCTCGGGTCCCGGGGGGCAGAACGTCAACAAGACCAGGTGGGTATTTGCCCAGGGTTATTCAAAATTAATGTGCTCTTCCATTATATAAATTGGTCTTTCATTGGTTTGTTCGTATATACGCCCGATATACTGGCCTAAAATTCCAATTGTGATCAATTGAATTCCACCCAGAAATAAAACTATAAGAAATACAAAAATCCAGCCTGGTATCGTTGGTTCCGGATAAGGATAATTGGAAATTACGGCATACAGGATTATTAACAAGCTGACCAGAGAGCAAAAATATCCTATAGCCAATGATATTTTTAATGGAAACGAAGAAAAAGAGAGAATACCGTCAATAGCAAGTTTTACCAATTTCCGAAATGGATATTTTGTTTTCCCCGCAAATCTCTTCTCCCTTACGTATTCCACTTCCGTTTGCCTGAACCCTACCCAGCTTACCATTCCACGGATGTAGCGGTTTTTTTCCCTCATTTTTTTCAGTTCATCAACTACTCTTCTGTCCATCAGCCGGAAGTCGCCACTATCGACTGTGATATCAATGTGGGTAGTTTTTCGAAGGAATCGATAGAATAGAAATATTGCAGCATGTCTGAAAATACCCTCTCCCTTGCGTTTTTTCCGCACGCCATGAACGACTTGATAGCCTTCCCCCCATTGTTTCACCATTTCCGGGATAATTTCCGGTGGATCCTGTAAATCTGCATCGATCGTCACGACTACCCGGCCCGATGTCTTATCCATCCCAGCGGTAAGGGCGGCTTGATGTCCAAAGTTTCGGGAGAAGTTGATCAACTTTACTTTTTTATCCTGGAAACACAGTTGCTTTGCTAACTGTAATGTTTTATCGCGACTCCCATCGTTTATCAATATAATTTCGTATTCATCCTTATATCTATGAAGGACAGCCGTTAGTTTTTTATATAGTTCATGGATTACTAGTTCTTCATTATACAGCGGAACAATCACGCTAATAAATGTGGACACAGGTTATCCCTTCCACTTTCATTTAATATCGATTCATTTCGAAAAGGATTCTCCCTTCGATACCCCCAACATGGGTCAATAACCTACTCGAGGCGGGCTCGCCGGTTCGCCGAAGTACCTTTCCCGGAAAAAATCGTGCCCCGTCGGAAGGAAGGTTGGTATTGCATAGAAATCGTCGCGGATCTCCCGGAGCACGAGGTCCCGGTACGGTTTGTAGCGGAATCCTTTTCCGAGCAGGATGTGGAATTGTGTGCCGTACACCGGAAGAGTGCCGGTCTCGAACGAGTCGAAAAAGAGTTTCAGTTCCCTAGTATTGGGCATCCTTTTCAAAAACACCAGGATGTTTTTTCCGTCGAGGAGCCGGAAGTCGGTCCACAGGTCATCTGCCCGCCCGTGGGCGGATCCGTGGCCGAACACGACAAAGTGGTTCCCCGTGTAGTAGGAAAGGCGCGCGGCCGAGGCGTAGGAGGTCGTGGAGAAGGTGTACTCCCTCTCGAACGCCATAAGCCTCGCCGCCACCTCGGGTGCTTTGAAGAAAAAAACGAGGTCCCCGTAGAAACGGGTATTCCTCCAGGCCGACAGTGGCAGCGCGAGGAGGACCGCGAGAATTGCGATGTGAGCCATTGTGAAAACACCCATCCCCTGGACAGCCCCGGCAATCCGCTCCGTTCCCGAGACGGCGAACAGCGCCAGGAAGAGATACGGATAAAACGAAACGGCCCAGTGCACCCCGATGGACTTCACCGTAGACAGAACTGTGAGCATTGCGATTGGCACGAGGAACAGCACGGCGAACGCGAGAAGGGGGCTTCCCATCATCCGTTCCGTCATCCCCTTTCGTTCCCGGTAGAGGAGGAAGAGGACCGGGGGGGTGACCAGGTAAAGCTGCGTGACCACGTGAAGAGCAACACTTTGGAGGTCGAACCGCATCCCGGTGTTTCTGTTATACAGGTTGAACAGGACGTTCGCCCAGGAGTGGGTGTAGTTCCAAAACACGTTCTGAGCTACGAAAGGGGCAGCGGAAAGGACCAGGAGCAGGATCCCCGCCAGACGCCTTCGGTCCTTACGGGCAGAAAGGAAGTACAGGGCGTATGACGCGCCGAGGAACACGGCGAGGTACTTCGACAGGAAGGAAAGGCCGAGAAAGGCTCCGGACAGAATGTACGAGAGGTACCTTTCCTCCCGGACCGCCTTGTAGAAGAAGAAGGCGGACAGGAACGAAAAGAGGTAAAGCGGGGTATCCGACGTGTAGGGAAAGAAGAGGATGTTCAGGGGGGACACCAAGTACAGGATGGCGGTTGCCCTGGCCTTGGTCGCGTCGTGCTCCCTCGGCAGGAAGTAGATCCCTACCCCTACGAGGGTCGAGGAAAGGATCGCCGGCAGCCGGATCACCCACTCCGTTTTCCCGAGCAGGAGGAACGGATACAGGAACCATGCGGCCATCGGCGGGTGGTCCCGGTACCCGAGGGCGGGCCGGATCGCCTGCTGATAGTAGTACGCCTCGTCGTTTGTCAGCGGGACGACGAACGACAGGGCCATTTTGAGAAGGAGAGTCCCGCCCAGAGCCCACAGGAAGAGACGGCGGTACTCCTCCGCGCTGCGGGCCTCCCCTGCGGGCATCACTTCCATTTCTCCTCCCCTTTTTGTGTCATCCCATCGCTGCTCCCGTTTCCGTCGGTGGGGTGTCGGTCACGTGGTGCTCCCCTTGCATTGAGGTATGCCATCGGTTCGACGGGTTACCCTACGTTACAACATACGAGACCGGCCTGTCATATGGTCTGTTTCGTTACGATTTTCCGGAATAGAGGGATAAGAGATCAGACGGCCGGGAAATGGGATTTTGCGCAAATACCTCGAACATGATAATCCGGTAGTCGAGGGGGGAGCCGTCCTCGTTTACTGCCTTGATCCGGAGCGCCATCTTCCCGAAGGTCTGCCCGAAGGCACCGTGCTCACCGCGGCGATGGAGGCCGGGCGACGCCTTCATCATCAACGAGCCATGCGCTAAGATGAACCCATGATCCGCGTCACGGAGACGATCTTCCTCGACGAAAGCGAGATTTTGGAACGGTTCATCCGCTCCTCGGGTCCCGGGGGGCAGAACGTCAACAAGGTGGCGACGGCGGTCCAACTTCGCTTCGACGTCCGACATTCCCGGTCACTGCCCGATGCCGTGCGGGAACGCCTGGTTCGCCTGGCGGGGAAGAGGATGACCGGCGAAGGCGTGCTGATCCTCGAGGCGCGAAGGTTCCGCACGCAGGAGCGCAACCGCCAGGACGCAAGGGACCGCCTGATCGCGTTGCTCCGCAAGGCGGCAGAACCCGTCACGCCCCGCCGGAAAACCAGGCCCAGCCGGGAATCGCAGAAACGCCGGCTGGAGCGCAAGCACCGGCGAAGTGAATCCAAGAAGACTCGAGGACGAGTATCGATTCCGGAACACTGATATTCCACCCGACCGTGACGATCAGGTTGCGGCAGGCGTTGCACCCGAACCGGGAGGCGGCCAAGGGGTGAACAAGGATCTCCTCCCGGGGGCGGGCGTTCTCGCGCTTGTGCTTTCGCTCGCCGCAGGCGGCGCCGCAGGGGCGAACCGGTCCGACGGGTGGAACGAGTGTGCGAAGATCGCCGACGACGCGCAGCGTCTCCGGTGCTTCGACGATCGTTCCGGCCGCAGCCCGGCGGAAACCGAAGCACCGTCCTACCTGTCACGGCTCTGGGAACTGGACACGGAATCAAGGCTAAGGAAATTCGCCATCACGCCCTACCGGTCCAACTACATCCTGCCCGTTACCTACAACACCACGCCGAACGAAGGGCCCATCCGGGAGGCCGAGCCGGGGAAGGAAGTCAAGAACCACGAGGTCCAGTTCCAGATCAGTTTCAAGATCAAGCTCTGGCAGGACATCCTGGACAAGGAGATGGACCTCTGGGTTGCCTACACCCAGCGTTCCTTCTGGCAGTTTTACGATTTCGCGGACTCCTCCCCGTTTCGCGAGACCGATTTCGAGCCCGAGCTTCTGCTCAACGTCCGCACCGATTACCATCTCCTCGGCCTCAGGGGCCGCTACATCCAAGTCGGTGTGGATCACCAGTCCAATGGCCGCGCAAAACCGCAGTCCCGAAGCTGGAACCGCCTGGTGGCGAACTTCGGATTCGAGAGGGACAACGTCATTCTCCTCCTCGATACCTGGTATCGCATCCCGGAAAACGAGGAGGACGACGACAATCCCGGGATCGAGAAGTATCTGGGCTACGGACAGATGAACGTTTTCTACCTGCGGAAGGGACACCGGTTCGGGCTCCTGATCAGGAACAATCTCCGGTTGCACGACAACAAGGGCGCCTTGCAGCTCGAATGGAGCTTCCCGCTCATCCGGTGGGTGAGCGGCTACGTCCAATACTTCAACGGGTACGGGGAGAGCTTGCTCGATACCAATGCCTCAGCCAACCGTATCGGCATCGGTTTCATCCTGAAGGAATGGTAGGTCCCCGGCGGACCCGGAGAAAGGGGGCTGGGCGGCGAACGGAGAAAGGGAGCAGGCCGTGCCCGCCCCCATTCTCTCTCTGGTCAAGATAGAACCGGGATTTATGTCCAGGGATGATCGGTGAATCTCCATTCGTACCCGGGGATTCCGTCGACATCCGCTTCCACGTAATAGCCCGAGGATACCGGAACGGCGTCGATCACGGTAAGTCTTGCGCTTCTGCCTCCGCTTCCGGTTACGACGAGGACGCCGCTTGCGGGAAGCCTGTAGCCGGAGGAATAACGGAAAGATGCGGTGGTGGACACATCCACGTACCCGTAGTACGGCAGATAGATTCTTCCCGACACGGTG
>Ga0209520_10000126_pt1 | contig 38594 bp, 54 predicted proteins | sample Rifsed16ft1_FD_184009 | JGI IMG/M metagenome (GOLD analysis project Ga0209520, IMG submission 184009) | Soil microbial communities from Rifle, Colorado, USA - sediment 16ft 1 (version 2) | ecosystem: Environmental > Terrestrial > Deep subsurface > Rock core/Sediment | place: Rifle, Colorado...
TTGCCTCCCATCAGTCTGCCCCAAAGGATTGCCATGACACAACAATGGATTTACGTCAAAACGAAACAAGGCCACGTTGGCCAGGTGCTGATCGATATTTCCCTCCCGTTCGATGACCAGGTCAGCGACCAGGTTATTTGGATGGGTTGGGATGCTCCGGAAGAATCGCATGCCGGCCAGGCTATTTTCTGGCTGGCCGTCTATTTGCTGGCGCTGATTGCCATTTGGGTTGGGGGTTTGTGATGCTTACCAACAAGCGGGCGGCCAAATGCAAGAAGTGCAGTGCCAGGATAGCTGCCGGCGCTGGTATTGGGATTGGGATCCGTCCGGCATTTGCGGATTTTTATCTTTGCCCCACCTGCTATACCTGGAGCGTTTCTGCGGAAACGGCCCGAAAGGAAGCCAAAACCGATCTGCAGAAAATAGAAGCTCTTGTTTCGGGCAACGCCATGGCCTGGCGGATCATGGAAGTTGCCGGCCAGATCGTTTGGAATGCCGGCCCGGATGCGGCTATGGTTGCCCAGGAAATTCATGACCGGCTTTCTCTTTTGCCGGAAATACGTTTTAGCGAAGTGCTGGCTGAGATTGGCCAGTGCGGTCAGTTTTGAAGAGGAACCGATGATTCACCGCAAACTTTACCACCGCAAACGAGCTGCAGATCCTGCTCCGAAAACGCTGACCACCACGGCACCGGCCGATATGAATGCCCGGTACTGGGAGCTTTCCTGTAGATACGACATGCACCTGTGCGAAGAATTGATGGGAGAAACCTACAACAAATTTATCTTGTTGACAGACGATAGTTTCACCTCGAACCTGAGCTGGAAAGAGCTGAAAGCGCGGCTGCTGCGGGTTAGAGGACTTTACCTGGAACTCTCCAAGCAAGCCACGCCTGAACAATTATTGGAACGATTTATGGAGGCATTACCTGATGGCTACCTCGACTAAGTACACTCGCATGGATCTGACCGCCCAGTACGGCGGTGTAGCGGTCAGATGTTGGTCTGGCCACTGGCAGGAAGGCGATATGCCAGACCAGGAGATTTTCCGGGAGGGTGTAACCCTGGATCAGGCCTGCATGGCGCTTGAAGATGCCGGCTGGTCCGTGGTTATTTTTACGAGCCGCAACAGCAATCAAACCGCCCGGGCGCTGCGCGGCGATATCACCCGCGTTGATTTTTACCTCACGTCTCAGGGATTGGCTGCCAAGCATTATCCATACGGCTGGAAGGCAAATACGCGGCCGATCCGGGTAGAGCACTGGCCGGTAGATCAATTTGAATCCCAGGTGGAGGATTATCAGGCTCGCGGATGGACGGTGCGTGTCTGGCGTAATGGCGCGCGGGCTTTCAAAGGCGCTCCAGAACCGGTGCGCAACCAAAATGAGATCATGGTTTTGCGGCACCGCGTGGAGAAAGATTTTCAGCACGGCGAGCATAACGATACTCGCAATTACAACCTGGCTTACGACTTTTAGGAGGTCACAATGGCAATTACTTTAAATCTGGAAACGGCACGACAGATGGGCGGGGGCATGAATATTGGCAGGGATATCAAGCTGCCCTTCCATGCGCCCCTGTTTTGGGTGGTCAATGGCGACAGCCGGCTAAAGGCCCAGAACAACGCTCTATATTTTGGCGGCTGGGCTGTGAAAATGACTGATGTACAGGAAGCACAGCGGGATTGGGGAATTGATTTCCTGCCCGGTGGTTTTGTAGATGGGGAAGTTGTCCCCGCCCAGGGCGACCCTTTCCAGGCCCACCTGGTTCGCAACCTGCTGGTAGCGCCCATTGGACTACGCATCGGCTGGATTGGTGAGGGAATGGCCCATCATGCCCAATACCAGGCTGGCGCACGGCAGCATGTACAAGCTCTGGTCTTCGTTGGCTCGCGCGAAAAAGGCGGCATGATCCCCTGGGGGCCGGCCGTGCTGAGCGCGAAGGGTTATCAGGCTGGGAACGTCGTTAAAGCATTTAAGGATTGGGAACGGCATACAGCCGCAGCCCGCAAGACGGCCGCCCCAGGCGTTCCGGCATGGGCGTTTTACCTATCCGTCGGCACCTTCGGTAAGGAGCGGGTTGCCATCAGCGTGGGCAAAAGTAGCAAGTCGCCCATTACGCCGATTGGCGCCTATTTGCCTGAATCTATGGATGAAAAACTACTGGAGTCGCTTTTCGTCGGGGAGGAGATTGCGAAGGAAATGGTCACTTATTTGGCAGATGCCGGCGAATGGTTGAACGCCTGGGCGAAGCTGGGGGGCAATGGAAATGTCCAATCTATTGGCGGAGGCCCCGAGTTCGATGATTTCATACCCGATCAACCTGGCGAGGATGTCCCCTTCTAACCATATCCATGCCCTGGCAGGTCTCCCCTCCTGCCAGGGCAATTTTACGGAGGAATTATGCCATTCCTTGATCTGCCTGCTAATTGGTTCGAAAATTACGAAATTGAATGCAGCCAGCGGCCGGCCGTAATTTGCCAAGAATGCCAGGGCGATGGTTATGTCATCACCGACGCTTCCTGTACTGATCCGGTACCGGATATCGACCGGTGCCCAACCTGCGGCGGAAGCGGTTTTGTTTACGAGGAGGCCCATGCCCAAACAAAAACAGCCTAAATTGACGAACTGCGAGCTGGTCGATGCCTACCTGGCAACCTGCTCCGAGGCAGACCGCGTTTTTACAGAAACGCTGCTGGCAAATATCGAAGCCAATTATAAGCGGCGCTCCGAAGAGCGCGGTAGAAACGTTCCCTTTGGCGCCTGGATGGCCAAAGATTTATTAGGCGGACTGCTGCGCTGGAGTCTGCAGCAGGACGGCCAGATCTACATTTTTGGAGACCTATGAAAATCCTACTGGAAGATAAAGACAATGCCATTTTGCTGGAGGTGGCGCAGCATCTAAACGTTGAACTGGCCAATCCAAAGCTGCTGTATGAAATTGGCCATCCGGCGTTGGTGGCGGTGGCTGTTGCCCTGGGCGGCGTTCAATGGTTCGAAACCGAAAGACAGCCGGCGCCGGCAGCATTGGCCATTGTGGAACCAGAGGCTGAATCGGAAGATTTAGGCCGGGATCTGGACCTTCTGCCTCCGGACGAAACGGTCCGGGTGATTGTCAAAGGCAACGGGCATAAACCGCTCATTCTGGCGGAAGGCGTGAAAAGGTGCGAAGTTTGTGGCAGTCAAATCATTGGACGGCGAGCACAAGCCAAAACCTGTTCGGTATCCTGCGCGAAGGAAGCGAATCGGCGCAAGGCTGTTGAGCGGGCGCTAACCAAACTCCGGGAGGCCGGCGCAGCAGCCGAGTCCCCTTTAGCGTGACCGCGCTGAAGGAGCCGGTTCAGCTGCTGGAAACGACACATATTAACAACGGGCACTGTGTTCTGTGTGGAAAGTCGTATGGCTACTGCAGCTGCAAGTGCACCGCTTGCGGCGCCAAGAAATGGACGCGGACCCGGTACGGTTGGCACCATCATGTATTTTGTGGAGGAAAGGGCAATGGAAAAAACGGCGGAAAAAATACCCAGTTGGGCTGAGTGGAAGGCAAAAGCGGAGGCTAGATTTCGGGATGAAAATGGCCATTTATTGGATCCTCCGATTCGGGTCATGATTGCCTACAATGGCCGGGCGAAGGGGAAGAAGAAGTGTGGCGATTGCAAGTTCTGCGTTTCCAAAGAGCATCCGACCAAAGCCGGCCGGCATATTCTGGCCTGCACTGAAACCGATCAGAAAGATCGTTGGAATAAAGATTGGCCGGCCTGTGGCAAATTCACAACTCGAAAAGAGGAGATCAAATAATGACCCAAATTACCGAAACTGTCCGGCTGGTCCCGGTTGAGATCATCCAGGCCAACCCTTACCAGATGCGCGACTCGGAAGACCCTGAGCACATCGCCAAACTGGCCGATTCGATTGCTCGGGATGGTTTGCTTCAGTATCCGCTGGCCAGACCGGGAGCCCATGGCGACCAGGTGGTACTGGCGTTTGGCCATTCCCGCCTGGCGGCTTATAAGCTGCTGAAGGAACGCAGCGATCGCGGTGAAATTATGTCTGGCGGCGACCTGACCGACCTGGCCAAGTATCACCATATGCCGGTGATCGTGCGCGAGCTGAGTGATGAACAAATGTTCGTTTATGGCACCCAGGAAAACATTGCCCGCAAGAATCTGACCCCGGTGGAAGAGGCCAAGCTCATGCGCATTTACCGGGAGAAATTCGGCAAAACCAGCGCGGAGATCGGGCGGCTTTTTGGCATGAGTGAATCGGCGGTGCGAAACAAAATGCGATTGGTCGATCTGCCTGAAGCGGCTATCGCCGGCCTGAATGAGGGCAAAATTACCGAGGTAGCAGCCAGGCGGTTGTTATCCCTGAACGATGTGATCCCGACCCCTGTGATCAACGATCTGGCGAAGCACATTGCCACTACGGAATATTCCAAACCTGAACAGGTGGACAATTCGATCCGCACCGTTATTTTGGCGCAGAAGGAATCTATCCAGCTTTACGAGCCCTACAATCAAAGCAAGGACAAAGCACAAAATTTATTCATGCTGGACTGGCAGCCGGCCGAAACTTTACCTGCTCCCACCTACAAGCAATTCAAGCGATTCTTTCAGCAAGACCAGGAGCCGGTGACGATTCAGCTGCCGTCTGTGGAAGGACTGACACACATCAATGGCGGCATTTCGGTTGTTCAACCGAAAGAAATATTCGAGCATTTATACGTGGTATTTTTGCGTACGGAAGGAGAACAGCCCTCAACGGTTGGAAAACTGATAGCCGAAAAGGCGCCGGAAATGGCGAAGGCAATCAATCACCTGGCGCATCCGCCTGAGTGCAAAAAGTGCCCGTTCTTTGTGTCAGTTCAAAACGAGGGGATTTGCGGGCGGAAGATTTGCTTCGAGCGCAAACGCGATGCCTGGATAAAAATCGAACTGGCCCGCGTTTCTGCAGAAACGGGCATTGCCATTTATGATCCCGAGGTGGATGGAAAACTCTTCGAGGACGAAAACTGGGCTACTCGCGATCGGTTCAAAAAAATGTGGGAGGAGAAATCCCCAGATTTGCGCCTGAGAGGGCGTGTCTCCAAATGGGGACCGGATCAGCACACCCAATCCAGAGCGGTGGACGTGATCAGTATTTCCAAAGCCTCTATTGCCAGCCAAAGCAAGAATCAGAATAATCTGGCATTCCAGCAGGAACGGGAACGGCTGCGCGAAGAACGAGAAAAACAAGAAAAAGAAAGGGTAGGCCGCGCCGCTAAATATTTAGATGCGGTCGCCTCGGAATTTGGCGGCTTTTTGTACAGTTCCCATAATGCGGGGACGCTCAATGTTTTGTGCCGGATAGGCCGCATTCGGCTGGAGGGCGAGTTTACCAAAGCTGATTGCTTGAACCGGCTGGGCCGTGATTTTGTCGGTACCCTGGTGGACTGGAGTATGCTCCGAGAAGGGCCGGCTGTCGTGGCAGACTATTTGATCGGCGTTGCGGCCGAAATGGGTATGAAGCCGAAGCTGGACCTGAAAGCGCTGGTCCAGGAGCTGGCAGAAGGAGCGCTGGCGCCGGCAGCGTAGCAGTTTGATTGATTATGAAAAATGCCCGTTGGTTTGACAGAGGGCATTTCATAGATTTTATTAAGTGGTTTTAGAAATTATTTACTCGTATAATTGTTCTAAGATTGGCCATCATGATTGAGCCGAATCGATCTGCCTCAGGGAATTTACATGACATTTCCAAATTGCTGAGCAAAAAAGCAATGCGTTTATTGCATCATAAAGTGGATGCTTTGCAGCGTGAAGGCGGGTGGGGGGAGTTGCGCATAGAATTCCACAATGGCGATATTTACAAGATTTATTACACCTCCGAATCCATGACCAAAGACGAGCCGGAAGAATAGATTGTTGAAATTTAATTGAGTTCTGTCTATAATGGCTTTAGCTCGTCGGTGGCATAGTTCCCGGGGCGGTTATACCTGATGAATCAGGTATGCCGCTCCGGGCTTTTTGTTTAACCCCTCAAGGAGATTCGTATGAAAAAGATCGTTGTGTCCCTGATTCTTTGCCTGGTTTTGCTGTTTGTGCTGGCTGCGCCCGTATTTGCTGCGCCCGTGTCCCAGGAGGTGGCGCCGGCTGTCGAACTGACGCCTCAGCTTTTGGGTGGAATTGCTGGTGTGGTCCTCAGCCTGGCGTTTAGTTACATCCCCTGGCTCAATGTTAAATTTGCCGAGCTGGCGCCCGAGCTTAAGCGATTGATTATGCTGGGGGTTTTGCTGGCAACTACCATAACGATTTACGCGCTCAACTGCGAAGGGATCATCGACACTGGCCTGGCCTGTGATCGAACCGGGATTATACAACTGGTCACGATTTTTATCAGTACCCTGATTGCCAACCAATCCACTTACAGCTTGACCCCTTTACCTGCACCGGTCAAACTGGCAGCGGATGAAGCCAAAGAAAAAGCGCTGCGGGATGCCTACATTGGCGTTCCTTAGTCAGGGATAGGCAAAATATATGCCAACCCCTGAAATCCCTGTGCCAACTGTGTCTATCTGGGACCAGTATGTGGTCACTGGAATCATGTTCGTGGTGATTGTTGCCATCGGATATGCGTTGTATCACCTCTTTCGAGCCTATTCTGCCTGGCAGACGACCGAGAACGATAAACAGCGTGTCTGGCAGGAAGCACAGTACGAAAAGCGTGAGACCGAGAGGAAAACTCAACTCGCCTGGTATGAAGTCATGGGACGAAAGCACGAGGAGGAACAGGCTCAACGGGACCGGCAATGGCAAAAATTCCTGCTGGAAATTTCCGATCAGCAAGCCAGGCAGTACCGGGAAAATAATGAGGTACTCGAAAAGCTAATTCGCCGGATTGATGCCCTGACAGAGACAATGACCTCTCATGACAGGGCATCCAAAGAGCGCGCTGAAGAGCTAGGGGATATTGCCAAGGATATTGCCGCCAAAGTCGTTCCGAAACGGAGGAATGCATGACTAACGCTTTAGGAACCGATCTCTCAAAGTGGCAGGATAACAATTCTACCCCCCAGATGGTCGACTTTTCGAAGATGGTCGCCGGGGGCGTTTCATTTACCGCGGTCAAAACATCCCAGGGCACCTGGGCAGACCCGGATTACGCCTTGAATTGGATCCATGCCAGACAGGCTGCATTGCCGCGCTTTGGTTATCACTACCTGGATTGGCGCTATGGGCCGGCTACCCAGGGGAATTTCTTCGCCGGCATGCTGAAGGCGGACCCAGGCGAAATCTCGCCGGTCGCTGATTATGAAATGCGCTCCTATAACCCCGGCCGGGCGCGGGCATTGGCGAACCTGAAAATTTTCATCGATGCAGCCGAACAGGGTCTGGGGCGGGAATTAATGATTTACACCTCGCCTTCGTTCTGGCGGGAATTTGGTTCTCCGGATGATCCATTCTTCGCCGCGCGCAAATTGTGGATTGCCAATTATTATGTTTCAAAACCGGATATCCCGCTGCCCTGGACGCACTGGACCTTCTGGCAGTTTACCGACCTGGGCGACGGGCTTACCCTGGGCGCGGAATCCAAAGAGCTGGACATGAATTACTTCAACGGCACAGTGGAAGAGATGCGAGCGTTGTTCAACATTGTCCCGCCTCAAACAACGCCGATTCCTGTTCCTCTTCCGGAACCCGCCCCAGCCGGGTTGGTACTGACCGTTTCTGCAGAAACGCTGAATTTGCGGGATGGGCCGGGTATAAATTTCCGGGACAAAGGCGACCTGCACAAGGGTGAGAAGTTTATCGTTACCGGGATTGCCGGTAGCCAGGCCTGGGCTTTTGGTCATACCGTAGACGGTCGTGAGGGCTGGGCGGCGGTGCAGATCAACAGCACGCGGTATATGGTGTGAAAATGGACCCGGGCGAAGAGGTAAAACCCTGGGAACGGCAGTGGTATGAGACCTCGAACCAGTTTCGAGTCTTCCACGAGTTTTACCTCAGCCAAGCGGCGCCGCGGTCGCTAGCGAGGGCCTATAGGGACTATTTAGAGTCAAAAAAGAGTCCGATCGAAATTGTTTCCAAAGAAGTTCGCGGATGGGAGGATCTGGTAAATACAGAGCCCGTCCGGGATATTGAGCCCAAGAAAAAACCGCTCAAACAGGCCAGTACCCGATTTAAATATTGGGCGCATGTACTGGACAATGCCGGCAAACCGATAACGGGAGGTTTGACCTGGGAACAGCGGGCCAGCGCCTGGGACGATTATCTGGCAGAGGAGACCCGGTTAAAGTGGATGGCTCGGTATGAAGCGCAGCGAGAACTTGATTGGGCTGCATCGAATCAATTGCGCGACCTGGCCATAGAAACATTACAGGCCAGGCGGGTTGAGCCCGGAAGAATCGATCATGTCGCCAGAGCCATCGATCTGGCTGCCAAGATCGGCCGGTTGGCGACCGGCGATAAGGTAAATCCGGATCAGGCCGAAAGTGAGGAAGACAAATTTGCTGGACTCAGTGACGCAGAACGAAGTAGCCGAATTGCTGCCTTACTTGACCTCGCGCGAACGCGCAGAGCTGGACAAGCTGCTGATCGTGAGCAAGTTATGGGGCCCGAACGCCGGCGTACAGACTGAGGCTTACTTCTCCCCCGCAGAAGAGCTATTCTATGGCGGCGCGGCTGGCGGTGGTAAAAGCGACTTGCTGATCGGGCTGGCCTTGACTGCGCACCGGAAGAGCATTATTTTCCGGCGCGAGTATCCGCAATTAAAAGACCTGGCTTTGCGCTCCTGGGAATTACTGACCGGATCCGGCGCCAAATACAATGGTACCGAAAAGATATGGCGCGATATTCCGGGCGGGCGCATGCTGGAATTCGGCGCAGTTCAATATGAACACGACCGGGAAAAATTCAAGGGCCGGCCGCATGATTTGAAGGCTTTTGATGAGCTACCCGATTTTACGGAAAATCAATATCGTTTCCTGACGGCCTGGAATCGCACTACTATCCCAGGCCAGCGCTGCAGAGTTGTAGCAGCCGGCAATCCACCCACCACTTCGGACGGTGACTGGGTTACCCGGCGCTGGGGCCCATGGCTGGATGAAAAGCATAAGGATCCGGCTATGCCTGGCGAAGTCCGCTGGTTTGCCACAGTCACCGAGCGCGGTCAGGAACGGGACGTGCAGCGGGAAGACGGTTCGCCTTTCAGCTTCAAAGGGGATGAAATTGTCCCGCGGTCCCGTACCTTCATCCCGGCCAAGATCAAAGATAATCCATACCTGGTTGCTACCGGATATGGCGCGGTGTTGGATGCTTTGCCTGAACCGCTGCGCAGTCAGTTTAAATACGGCTTATTCAACCTGGCCAAAACTGACAACCCTATGCAGGTGATCCCCACCTCCTGGGTCAAGGCTGCTCAAGCGCGCTGGAAACCCGGACCGCCTGCCGACTCCCCGCTCTCCGCAGTATCTTGCGACGTGGCTCGCGGCGGTAATGACCAGACGGTGATTCCAGAGCGGCATGGTACCTGGCTAGCACCGCTGCATAAATATCAAGGGGTTGAAACACCAGACGGCCAGATTGTGACAGATTTAATCATTGCGATATTGAACGGCCGAAAGGCACCGATCAATATCGATGTAATCGGGGTGGGTTCGAGTGTGTATGACAGTTTGCGCCGGCTAAAGCTGCCTGTGGCTGGAATAAACGGGGCCAGTAAATCGGATAGGCGCGATCGATCCGGGCTGCTGGCCATGCGCAATGTTAGGGCAGCCATGTACTGGGGGCTGCGTGAAATGCTGGATCCCATCGATGGAGAGAATATTGCTCTGCCTGACGACCCGGAAATTTTGGCTGATCTGACTGCGCCCCGCTGGCACATGAGCCTGCAGGGGATCCAGATCGAAGAGAAAGACGAAATCATCAAGCGACTGGGCCGCTCTCCAGACTGTGGGGATGCGGTAGCTATGGTTTTTTACACTGGCGCACACATTGACTGGGCCGGCCTCTCCGACCTGGGGCACATTGACGATTATGAATCGAGGTGGAAATAATGGCAAAAATTGATCTCTTCCAGGAAACGGGCTCACTGGGTTTGAAAACCACCATGGGCTTTGTGAACGAGGCTTACCATGCGGATCTGCACTGGCCAGGCGTGCAGCCGCTTTTTTCAAGATTGCGCAGGGCGGACCCGGAAATATCGATCGTGCGCCAGGTCTATGCCGCACTGGCGCGGGGAATCAAGCTGAGCTGGGAACTGCCAGACAAACCCTCAGACGGCGATAAACGTGCCCAGGAGTTTGCAGAGACGATGCTGCTGGATATCGAGGGCGGGATGAGTAACCTGGCAGAGACGATGGTCTCTCAGGTACCGTTTTTTGGCTGGGGCTGGTGGGAAGTGCTGCCTGGCGTGCGTAATCCGAAGTGGCGTCCGCCCGCTGAAGACGATTGGCGGTCCAACTATTCAGATGGATTAATCGGCATCCGGCGCTTTGCCTGGCGCGACTCCAGCAGCTTCGATCATTGGTCGCTGGATGATGCCAGCGGACGATTACGGGGTATGTGGCAGATGGACTGGCCTAACCCGGCAACAGAGATCCCACTCGATAAATCGCTGCACCTCACCTTTGGGGATCCGCATAACCCGGAAGGGCTGAGCCCGCTTGAATCGGTCTGGCGGCTGGAACGGATCAAGTTCGGTCTGGAGGTAGTACAGGGCATCGGCTTTGAACATGCGGCCGGCTTCCTGAGCGTCAATGCCGAGGGTGAGATTACCGACCTGGCCAAAACTCAGGTGCGGGATGCGGCGCGGGCGATTATGACCGCCCAGGAAGGAAATTATGCGTTGTTTCCCAAGGGCTTTCTGGGCGAGGTCAAAGATATTCCTTTCCAGGCGGCCGGTTCGATCCTGGAGGCGATCAAATATTACGGTATTCTCAAATTGACGTTATACAACGCGCAGTGGATGGCGCTTTCGGCCACCACCGGCGCCGGCAGTTACAGCGCGATGAACGATTCCAGCAGCATGTGGATCATCACCTACAATGCCATGATCGACGGCTTTGTCAACCAGATCGACAATCAAATCGGCCGGCGCCTGTTCGCCTGGAATGCCGGCGCTTTTCCCGGTATGACCCGGCGCCCGCGGCTGAAGGTCGAACCGGTTCAGAAAGTAATTTCATTGAGCGAATTGGGCAGCATTTTAGCTCCGCTCAAAGCAACGATCCCCCTGGGTGAAGAAGATTTCAAGGCGATCCGAGCGCGTACCGGGTTCCTGCCTGAAACGCTGCCCGAACAGGGAGAGAGCGTTTCTGCAGAAACGCCCGAGGAGGACAATACAGACGAGACCACGGAAACAGAAGCCGGTCTGGCGCAATCATCCGCTAAGCGTGTGCAACTGGCTATGCAACGGTGGCGGGAGTGGGCCAGGGTGAACGAACCGGAAACCTACGCGCTGCTGCAGCGGAGGGAAAAATGAGCGAGGTTCTCTGGGGCGACCGGCCAGCGCTGCCCTATAACGGCATCCCTACCGGCGAATCGCATGCCGGCCAGTGCCCATTCTGCTCGACCAGCAACCGCATGATTTTCCATGCCGGCGCCTGCCCGCGGATCAAGGAGATCGTTTACTATCCGGACGGCACGATCCAGCGGGTTCATCTCTACCCGGCGAAGGATCAGGAGAGGCGCAAATGACAGAGCCGACTCTGTTCGATCTGGTCATGGGCGCTGAACTGGTCCAGCTCTCCCTGGGCGATTATGCCGAGGTGCGGCGAATCTATCGCGGCGAAATCTGGGCAGCCATTCAGGATTATTTTACCCAGGATCACGTGCGGATTACCCGCTTTCGCAACCTGATGAAGAAGGCCATGGTCAATGCATTCTTACTGGCCATTGAAATCGGGTTTGCAGACGGCGGCGGGGGTGTCTGGGCTACAGATGCCGAGCCGGAAGATAAACAGTGGGCGGCGGCTCGCACCAATGCGGAACTTGGCTTTATCGATAGTCTGTTCTACCAGCTCAAGGATCTGAAGAGCGAGGGCATGGAAGCCTGGATCGGAGAGGCGGACCGGCGCGCAGAGGGATACTGCAAGACGCTGGACAGCATTTATTCCGAGGCCAAGATGCGCGGGGCGAGGAATATAGTGCTTACATTTGGCGGGCATGACGGCGCTGAGAGCTGCGCTACCTGCCAAAAGTTGAAAGGACAGCGGCATAAAGCCAGTTGGTGGATCAAGCGTAACCTGATTCCGGGCCGGCCGGGCAATCATAGCTATATCTGTGGTGGCTGGCAATGCCAACATTTTCTTTTCGATGACACCGGTAAAGTTTGGACAACCTGATGCCAGACGAAAAACCAGTAACCGACCTCAGCCCTCAAGCCGTTCGGGTGGGGCGGGTGATCGACCGGCTTCCGCCAGGCGGGGAATATATTATCCGGGTAGTCAAGGATGATCTCCGGACTATTCCCTGGCAAGTGGAAATTTCCCGAGTCGAGCAGATCAACCGATTGGAGCCGAGGGATGTTTGAAGTGAATGTGCTGGACTGGCCTCAGGTAGTGGCGCATATTATGCCGGGCACCTGGTTCTATGGGACAAGCTGTTTTGTTTGCGGGAGCCGGTGGGTGGCCATAGCCAAACCTGGGCTGGGTGAGCTGGAATGCCCGACGTGCAGCTGCAGACAGATCAACGTGAAATTCCCCATGCCGGTGCAGGCGCAAGGGCATGATGGCGTCTGGATCGATCCGGGAACGGAACCCAGTACGCTGTTTCTAAATTGAAAACTTTAATGGATCCAGGTAGGTTTGAGGTAGTGAACTGATATGGACATTCAGCGGTTCATCCGATACCGGGCACTCATTCCCCGTTATCCACAGGGCATTCGACGGGCCGAAATTGCCCGTCGTTTGGGCGTGAATCGTTCAACTGTTACCAGAGATTTAGCAAAGCTAGAAATTTGCGGGCTAAAAATCACCGAAGACACAGACGGTTTGATTAGTTTAATCGAAAGGAGCAATATGACAGTTTCAGATTACCTGGTTTGTGGGATGGGGTTACCGGCGATCGAAAGCCCACCGGTTCCGGTCCCGGAAAATACACGCTGTGCACTGGAAGGGACGCCTATCACCACCGGATACTCGCTATGGGACATTATTCCAGATGCTGCTGGAGAATTCATCGAAATGCTGCACGGCAATCTATCCGGTTATCTGTCCGAAAATGCGGCCAGGGCTTTCAAAGGCACCTGGAATATGGGTTCATGGCTAATTTTCGAAGATGGAACAGGTTTTCACCCATTGATTTCCCGAGAGGAGGCGGAAAAACAAGATCGTCCCTGCTGGTCAGACCTGGCGCGCCTGGTATGGCGCGAACGGCAGGGAACGGGCGTTTTGTGCATTCTAACAACCGATGTTAAAAAGCGCGTGTGGCCACGCGCCCGAGTGGATGTGTTGAGCGATGCCACGCTGGTTTATCTACATGACCCGGAGCAAAATTGTTCGGGAGTCATATCACTGAATTGGGGCGAAATGCTCCAAATGCTTGATTTTTTGGAGAGCATATTGGCTAAAGGGTTCAATAAACCGACCCTGGGGCGAAACCTGCTCTCGGACATCAAAACCGCCATGATCGTTGGACTGCAACAGACCATCGACTGGGAAAAACGGTTGAGCGGCATGCGCCATCAGCCTGAATATCAATTTGCTTATGTCATTTCACAGAGGAAAAAATGAAACCAATTACGATCCAAGCCAATTTACTTTTAACTGCGCTGACTCCGATCAGCCATCACGATCCAGCCGTTCAGGATGGATCCAATGTTTTGACCTTCAACCGCCAAAAACAGTTGATTGCTCAGTCTGGAGAACAGACTGCAATCGGCCCGGAAATCATCGAGCAATTCAGCTCGGCGCATCCGGTTCCGGCCGATCTGGCGCCTATTGTAGCGGATATGCCATTTGCGGAATTCGCTGCCTGCGCGCTAATCAAACTGCTGATCGACACCTACAACAGTCAGGATGGAACCGGGTTGTTCTCGGGCATGGAGCGTTATAGCCTGTTGGAAAGCCGTGCTCGCACGGCTGCGGTCAAATCCTCCAATCTGCGTTCGTTCTGGTCCAATATCACCCGCGACCTGCAACTCCCGATTCAATTAGGGCGCGAGGATGAACTACTGATCGGATTCTTTGCTTTGCCAGGAGCGGCACAGTTTGCGGTGATCAACCAAATCGCCACGGAACACCGGACGATCATCACCGTGGCGCGAGTTTGGAGCGCAAAAGCCAAGATGCAAAACGAAGCTTATGCCCAGGCTGTTTCTCTACCGCTTGATGAAAGCGGATCACAAACTGCTAAACTCCGATCTCCGGAATTGGCTTCACTGCCAGCGTCGCTGGTACTGGATGTGCCGGCAGTCTCGGCCAACAGCCTGCGTCACCAGATCGTGCGTGAACCGGGTTGGCTGCATCTGTTCGGGGCGCTCGATCTGGCCGGGGAAACGCTGCCGGTGGAAGCCGAAGCGATCTTCTACAATGGCGGGAATATCCGCGCCGGTGCAAAACAGCCATCCGGCGCCTTTGCTCTGGCACGCAAAGCGCGCAAAAATTACCCGCTGCTCGATCTACTGGGCGGCGTATGCGATTCGTTCGATCTGGGCGAATCGCTGTTGTCCGTTTCTGCATGGCTGGTGTGCCGCGAAAATCATGCTGCGCTTTCCGGGATGGCCGCTGAGCTGTCTGGCGCTGCAGTAAGCGCATTCGATCTACTGGATGACATCACCCATACCCGCCAGGCTACCGAACAAGGAGCAGGGCAGATGATCTACAACTTCGAAGCGCTGGTACCGGGAGCGCAGTTTGTGGTGAGATTATCCCTCAAACCCTATGCCGATCAACTGGCGATCGGGGCGCTGGCGGCGGCACTGCAAACCTACCTGGACTGCCATCCAGTGATAGCCGGACAGTCAGCGCGTGGGTATGGCGTGGTTAGCGCGGGATGGCTAGAACGCCCGAACGAATTCGAACAGGCGCGCGATTTCTACGAAACCTACCTGGCTGAGAATCACGATCAACTGCGCAGATGGATTCTGGATGGCACGCTCGGAACGGGCGCAAAAGTAGTATCGTGAGCCCTGAAGAAACTGCCTACCGAGCTTATGCTCTGCTGCCGATCTTCGAACGGCGCGTGGCGCAGGCAATGAATTGCATTCGATATGCATACCAACTTTGTCGCGCGCCGTATGTTTCATTTTCGGCCGGGAAAGATTCATCAGTCATGCTGCATCTTATCCTATCCATAAAGCCGAATGCCATAGTGCGGATTCTGACCGGCGGAGAGACCCGCCTGCTGCATCGCGACATCGATGGTGTTTTGGATTGGTGGCGCTCTGGGTATCCGAAGATGGATTTTGCCGAAATTCAGGTAGATCATGTTTTTTCGCCCGGGTGGGAAGACAAAACATTCTACGAGCAATACCAGACCTTTCAAAATGAATGGGAAAAATATCTTCATGCGGCTGGTGACTGGGATGGCTGCTTCATCGGATTGCGGGCAGAGGAATCGGCCATCCGCAGAGCCTGGCTGCGGGAGCGAATGGAAGGGCATGCCATCCGCCAATATCGTGCCGGCAGCAAAGCCGGTGTTTATCGCATCTGCCCGCTGGCAGACTGGCGCGAGGAAGATATTGGAGCATATATCATCAAACATCAGATCCCGCTACTGGCTGGTTACGAAAAAGGGTTCTCTGCGCGCACCAAGACGAGAATGGGAGGACGGGCGATGATCGCCTTTGGACAATTGGCCGAGCTGCGCGAACGCGACCCGGAAAATTACCAAAAACTGATCGAGCGTTTCCCAGAATTGACGAGATGGACATGAGCGATTGAAAGGAAAACTGACATGATTAACCTTCCTGAATTCGAAGCGTTTACCCGTGAATTTGGAGCGCTGGAAATGCGCCCGCTGGTGGTGCGAGCTGTACTAAAACCCAATTCTCCGGTGATTTCCTATCATCCACCGCCTTATCTGGACAACCTATTGGCACGCTCGGTAGTGGATCGGGCAACTGGCGGCAATGGACTGCCGGACACTCCAGAAGCCTACTGGCTGCCGCTGCCGCTCAAAATGGTCTGGTTATCGCCAGAAGGATTGCCGCTGTGGGATAGTTCTGTTTTTGAACCGATCGGCATAAATATTTCAGACACCGTATATTCGCATAAACGACCGCCAAAAGCGCTGTTCAGCGAGGCCAGGTCGATCAAATTCAATACCGGGCGGTGGATGGAACGTCGTCTGCCGATGCCTGTGGCGATAGCGCCGGGCTGGGAGGCGCGCTGCATCGGAAATATTGAAGCGATCCTGGATTTGCTAAAAGATATTGCATTTCTGGGAAAGCGGCGGTCCATTGGCATGGGAGAGATTGACGAATGGATTGTTGCGCCGGCCGAGTTCGAGACCGCGCTGATCAGTGACGGTTATCTGGCGCATGGTATACCGGAGGGCAGCGGGATCGAATGCGATATGCCGACCAGCCCAGTGGGATGGACGCCGCCGCAATGGAAGGTGAGCCTTCATTCTCCCGGGTGGCCGGTTGGGACAATGCGCAGAGTGGATTGGTACGAGGAAGCGGTATGATAAAAAGCCCGCCGGTCAGGGCGGGCTGTAAATCGAGTGCTATGATGCTACTTTATTTTCCGCGGCGCTCCCCCCTTGCGCCCATTTATGCGGGATTGAGCTGCCTTTTTTGGCGTGCGGATGGAGCCGAGGGCTGCGGCAGCTTCGGATGCGTGCATGTTCTGTTCCCGCGCGAACTGGATATCATCCAAATTAACGAGCAAGCCATTTTGATCTAAGATGCGATAGTTATGCGCCCATGTGCCACTCCCGCCGCTGGTTTGTGATCGGTTTGTGTCCATAGCGCGAACGGCCGCACGCAGTGAGGCGTATGTTCCAAAGAGTTTGAAGGCACTATCGGGTGCAATTACATGTGCAGAATCAGTTCGTTCTAGAGTAAACATGTCAGTCTCCTATGCACAGTCATCACAAATTTTGTTTTGGCCCTGTGTGAAACGGGCCCCATCGAAGTTTTTTGATGCGCCGCAGCGCTTGCAAACGATATCTGTGTCGTGCATCCGCTGGATGCGTTCGATATCTTCGACTGTTGGGATGATCGGCAGGCTCTGGTCATTATTGATCCCGCCGATCCCCAATCCGCTGTCCGAGTCGTATGTGTGATCGATCATCTTATTCCATCCCGTGAGTGGCGTTATAGGCTTCTTCTTCGGCTTCCCGGAGGGTTGCGAAACCTCGGATTTTTTCGGCCCAACTGCGCTCCGCTTTTTCGGCGGTCAGAACGAAGTAACCCTTGCTTTTGCTGTACATGACGAAGAAATTTTTCTCAGTGCTGGACTTGCTGGTGGTGTTTCCGGTTGTGTCTGTCATCTCGTGTCTCCGTTTCGTTTGATGTATACAGTATATAACCTAACGTTAGGTTTGTCAAGTGGTTTTAGGAAACTCGTTGAAAACTCTAATGTAAAATTCTAAAATTGTTCTACGATATAAATTAGAACTTGCATTTTTAGAAAAGACGTGCTATCCTCTGGGTGCACGACTTAAACAACCGCATACTACGGTTCTCGCTGACAAACTATTTTTGTGGCTGGCCGCGTTTGCCCACTTTGGGCGGCGCGGCCTTTTTTGTTTAACCCAGGAGCGCAATGCCCAAACAACAGCGATTTTTTTTACTGGCCAGCATGTCCGGTCAAACGGCCGAGGGTAAACCGTTCGACGGTATGGCGGCCGGCACTTTCTACGATATGTGGGGCCGGGAAGCGAGTATTGACCGAGCCGATTTTTCGACCTTCCTGGCCAATACCCGTGCCCTGATCGAATCCACCCGCGGCGAAAGTGGTCAAGTTGTCGGGCTGCCAATCGATTGTTATTCGCACGACCTGAATGGCGGCGCCGGCTGGATCACAGCGGTTGAGTTGAGCGAAGACGGCAGCAAAATCCGGTTTACCCCGCGCTGGACTGATGACGGGATGGAGCTGATTGCCAGCGATAAGGTGCGCTTTTTCTCGCCTTCATTGAATCTGGTGGATAAGGTCATTTTGGGTGGGTCGTTGACCAACTGGCCGGCCACCCGGACACCGACAGAAATCAAGCTTCGCCCGATTGAATTATCGGAAGGGCTGAACGAGCTGGACATCGAAGAGGACGCCGATGCCTTGACCTTGCTCGAATCGGCGTTCGAAAATGTGAAACGACTGTTTTCCGGGCGGCGGCCCGGTTCAGTGGGGAATCCCCCAAAAACCAATCCTAATCAGGAGGAACCTATGACCGACAATCACCAAAGCTTGGAAGCGCTCTTGTCGGCGGATCCCGCACGGGTCGCCGAATTGCAGGCGCTGGTCGAAACTCGCGCGAAGGCGCAAGTGACCGAGTTGCTGGAAGCTGAAAAGCGGAAGGCGCACGTGGCTGAATTCTCTGCCCGCGTGGTTTCTGGCAGTGCGGAGCGCCCGGTCGGGCTGCCCGTTACCCAGGAACGGCTGAGCAAATTCATGTCCAGCTTAAGCACTGAGCAACAGGCCGAGTTCGAAGGTCTGATTGAGGACGTGCTGACGGCCGGCAAACTCACCGAGTTTTCCGAGCTGGGACACTCCAAAGACCTGGGCGGAAAGGGCCGGCAGAAATTGCCCGCACCGATTGCCGCGCAATTGCAGGCCTGGGTGGATGCCAAACAGTCCATCGAGGAGTTTTTCAGGGTCAATGCGGTCGAGTTGGGCAACCAGGCCGATTATGACCTGACCGCTTTCGAAGCCAAAAAGTAGGAGGAACCCATGGCTGATTTAACTGCTGCTGCACCGCTGCGGACACTGGGAGAGGCTGTTCTCGAACAGTTCGCCCTGGATACCTCCGCTGCGCGAACGATCTACAAGGGTCAGCCGCTGATCCTTTCAGCGACGGACACAGTTAACCCGATTGGTTGGGTGGATGCCACCGTTGTGGCTCCGACCGACGTGTTCATTGGCATCGCTGCCGAGGACAAATCAGTTGCGCTTGGCGATGCGGAGACGGTCGAAAAGTCCGGCATCAATGCCTTTGTTGGCCCGACCATTCTGGGCTTCAAGTCGGCTGTTTTTACCGATGCCGATCTTGGCAAAACCGTCTATATGTCCGATTCGGGCACGCTGTCCGTTACCGTGGCTGACAATCCTCAGATTGGCAAGTTGCACCGGGTGCTGGACGGTTATGCCTACGTTGAGCTGATCACCCCGCAGGTTTGCACCGGGGCATAGGAGACTAACATGATTTCTGGAAACGTACCGCAACACTTAGTCGTCGCTGCCCGGTCAGGCTTCCTGACGTCCGTTCGCTCCCAGGCTCCCACCTGGGGCCGCGTGGCGCAGGTCGTCGATATGAACGCCAAATCGATCGATCTGGTTGATCTGGGCGACGCCCCCATGCCGACTGAAAACGTCGGCAAATCCCAGGTGCAGGAAATGATCGAGAAGAGCATGACGGTCAAACCGCGCAACTGGGACACTACTGTGGGTATCTCCCACAACGCGGTGATGGATGATCAGACCGGATCCCTGGACCGCAAGGCCCGCTCCGCTGGCGAGAAATTCACGAAGCACATCAAAAAGATGGTCTTCCAGGCATTGAACGCCGGCGACGTGGCAGGCAACATCGGCTATGACGGGCTGACTTTCTTCCACAATGCCCATATCGACAAGGGTGCGGCCTATCAAACCGGTCAGGATAACCTGTTCGGCAATTTGCTCAGCCTGGACAATTTCGCCACGGTCATGGCTGCGGCCCGTCAATTCCGCACCGATCAGGGTGACTACAGCGATTTCATCTACGATGCGCTGATCGTTCCTCCGGTGCTGGAGACTCTGGCAATCCAGATTTGCAGCAATCCCCAGGCCTACGATACGGCCAATCGCGAGGTCAATCCGTTCTCCGGGCGGATCACCCCGATCGTCACCCCGTATTTCGATGCGACCGCCTGGGTGCTGGCTGCCACGGGCGAAACAGCCAAACCGATTCTGGTCTCCATGCGCGAGCAGCCGAACCTGCAGAGCGCCTGGTTCGACCCGATGGGCGGCGATGGCGGCATGTACTACTTCAAGTTCTACGGCCGCTACAACGTGCATTATGGCGATTGGCGGTTGGCTGCTCTCGGAAACACCTAGGAGGCTTGCATGGGTATAACCAATTTTGATGAGGTCAATGCCTCGATTGTGCGGGCGGCCTTCGAAGGTGGTCTGACTGGCAATGTGTTGGGCGATATCCAGGGCAATGTACTGGCTCCGGTGGCGCTGGCAGCCGGCGATGGCGCAATCGCGATCAAATCCGGCGCAGTGATTATCACCAAGGGCAGCGCTGCGGCTCTGACCCTGGCTGATCCTGTAGCCGGCACGGATGATGGCAAAAAGCTGGATATCTATTCCACCACGGCCTTTGCTCACACGGTGACCATCACCGGTGGGCTGAATGGCGCGGGCGCCGGCGCGGACGTTGGCACTTTCACGGCTGCGGCCGGAAACTGGCTGCGCCTGGTAGCCTACAACGGCAAATGGTACGGTCTTGGGCTGCTAAACGTCAGCTTTGCGTAAACAAATCCTTTAGGGTCTGGGTGGGCAGTTACCTATCCTTACCTCCCACCCGGCCCATTGACTAGAGAAAGGAATATCCATGGAGGCACGCGTTAAATCTACGTGGCCGCTTCGCGCACTTCAAGCCCTGGCTGGCCAGGAATTTATCAAAGATGAATTCCGCCCGGTTATGCCTGGCTTTGAGGCGGAGGCCAAGCGGCATCCCTACCTGGAAGTGCGGGAGACGCTGGCGGATGACGGATCTGCCCCGGATGAGCCGCCCGTTGAAGGCGACACCGTTTCTGCAGAAACGCTGACCATTCCCAAGCCGCGCACTCCCAGACCACATACCACCCTTTCCAAGGGGAAGGGCGGTAAAAAATGAGCCAGGGGCATTTGCTGCATACGGTTGGGCCGATCAACTCAGGCGCAGCGGTTGGCGGCGCCGGCGTGGCTACCGCGAATGCCAACACGCCCGTGCGGGTGATGGGCCGGCTGCGCGGCATATACATCAAATACAACGATGCGCCCCCCGCTGCCACCTGCGACATTACGATTGCCACCGTTGGCGGTAATGGCGCTCCTCCCAGCCAGGCTTTGCTCAGCATTGCCAATGCGGCTACCGATGGGTGGTTTTATCCGGCAGTTCAACTTCATACCACAGCCGGCGCTGCGATTGCCGGCGAGTATGGTCCGCTGCTGGTAGATGACCATGTCAACGTCAAGATCGACCAGGTGAATGCCGGTGACAACATCGATGTTTGGCTGGTGCTGGAATAGGAGGACCTGACCCATGTCTGAAAAAACTGGACAACTGGCACTGCGCGGCGAAATGAAGACGAAAATCATTCGGGCATCGGGGCCTGGTTTGGGCTGGAATTTACGTAACCGGCTGCGCTGGTCGTTTGTATGGGGCTGGCTCACAACCTGGCTGGCAAAGGTATTCAGCCGGTTTTCCGGTATTGTGACGCTGACCAGCGAGCTCAGCATTCGGGCGAAGCTCAACGGGCGCTGGGTGAATTTCGGTGTAGTCAGCCGGCGTGTGGAAAACCGGCTGTTTGTGGCCTACGTGGTGGATGACTGGGACAGCGGCGCCAACGTGATCGACAATTTCAATTATCACGGCTGCGGCACTGGCGCAGTAGCGGAAGCTGCTGGAGATATAGCACTGGGGGCGGAATGCACCACGGTACTCAATCCGGATTCCACCCGGGCAACTGGCACCAAGAGCCAACCGGCCGCTAACCAGATGCGCACAATCGGCACGCCTGCATTTGATGGGGCTGCGGCAGTCACTGAACACGGCGTTTTCACCCAGGCAGCCACAGGCGGCGGCACACTGATGGATCGGTCTGTTTTTGCGGTCATTAATGTGGCCAGTGGAGACAGCATCCAATTTACCTATACCCTGACGCTGAACTCGGGCGGGTAATGGCGCATGCCAGCATTCCGGGCGGTCTCCGCAGCGACAGGCACCGACGCAACCGGGGAGGGAGTACTTCCTTCCGGAGTGCAAGCCGGTGATTTAATGCTGGCCTTCGTGGGGCACAGCGCTTCCAGCGCAACTATCACGGGGGAACCGGCCGGCTGGAGCTTGCAGGAAGCAGATCCAAACCCGGCTGATTTTAGTTTGTGGTGCTATGCCAGGGTATACCAAAACGGGGATGCGGCGCCGGTGTTTACCTTCTCGGCGGCCGGATCCTGGACTGTGGATATCGCGGCCATTTCAGGAGTAGCAGCTACACCGGTCAATGCGGATATCGGTGAACAAATCGCTGCGGCCAATGCGATTGCTTTGGGCGATATCACTCCGACCGTGAATGACTGCCTGCTGGTCGGATTTGCCATGGCAGATGCTTCGGGCGGTGCGCGTACCTGGACTCAGTCCGGATCCATGACAGAACGCCTGGATCAAATGAACAATGATTTGCATCGGGCGCTGGCGGATGAATTGCTTTCGGGCGGCGGCGGTGTACCGGTTGGGCGGACATTCACAGTCAGTGGAAACGCTCAGGATTTGGGCGGATTTTTGCTGGCCATTGCACCCCTGGCCGGCACCCAATTTTCTCAGTCTGTTTCCGGCGCCATTACACCGGCCGGCGCGATTGCCAAGCAGGACCAAAAAATAATTTCCGGCACGGTCACCCCGACCGGTGTGGCGATCAAGCAAACCAACACCACCAAAACTGGTGTAGTGAGCATGGGCGGCGCAGTGCTGAAACAGGTTCAGCGGGCACTGGCTGGAGCATTGACGCCTGCGGGATCCGTCAGTATTTCACGGCTGTTTATCAAGACAGTGTCCGGGGTCCTGTCCGGCGCGGGCGCATTGACGAAACGGGCCGCCCATGGACTGAGCGGTGAGCTGACTGTAAGCGGTTCCGTATTCAAATCCATTTACCGGGCATTGTCTGGCGCACTGAGCATGGCCGGGTCTTTGACGGCCAGTCAGGCTGCAAAAATATTTTATCAGGCTGTTTCGGGTGCACTTGACTTATCCGGTGCATTGGCCAGGAAAACCCAGCGATCACTGAACGGCAACCTGACCGGCAATGGACAGTTGGTTAAGTCGATTTCCAAACTACTCAACGGTATTTTGAGCGGTCTGGGCACACTGGCTGCTGAGCTGCTCAATGCCTGGACTGGTACGCCGGCCAGCCGCACGCTGAGCGTTTCTACAGAAACGCGGGTGCTTCAAATTTTGCGGGAAAACCGCACGCTGACCATTTTCCCTCAGCCACGCATATTCTATATTTCTGCAGGGATGTTGCAATGAGCAATGTCGGCCGCTTTACCAAACGCACCACAGCAAAACTGGATTATTTGTTCGATTGGTCGCTCTGGCTGGAGACGGGTGAAACAATCGTCTCTTATGTTTTGACGGTCGAATCGGGTATTACCAAAGTGTCGGATGCTAAAGTCAACAGTGACAAAGCTGTGGTCGTGTGGCTGGAAGGCGGAATCCTGGGCGAGCGCTACATCATCGATTGTACGATCACAACCACCAGCACGCGGATCGACCCGCGCCGGATGGAAATCGAAATCGGGCCTTATTAGGCAAGGAGATTCATGGCTGTAGATCCCAATTCTTATGGTACCCCTACGGAGGTCGCGGCTTTGACCAGGCGCTATACCACCAACGGCACCTATGACATCACTACCAATCCAACCCTTGAAACCGTGGAGGGCTGGATCGACAGCGTTTCTGCGACGCTGAACGTACTGCTGGCGGAAGTCGGTTTTGCGGTGCCGGTCACCCAGGCTACAGCCAAGAAAGCACTGGCCGGTATCGTTGTGGAAGCGGTAGCTGATCTGTGCCATGCAGCCAATAGCGCCGGCCGGTTTTTCACCGATCGGATGCTGGAGCGCGGCAAATCACCGATGCAGATCATCCGGGTTGAAATGGCAGACTGGGTACAGGAGCATGCGGCCGGGTTGGAAGCGGTAGGCGTGGCCAGAGGCGGCGGAGCGGCCGATTCCGGCAGAATTGTCTTTCGAAACGGAGACGAGGCCGGCAATGCGGTCGACCCGCTCTTTCAGCGCAATGCTTTTGGCGAGCGCTCGCGGAACTGGGATCAGTAATGAGATTATCGATCAAGGTCGACGGTGAGTTGGTCCGCAAGGGATTGCAGGATCTGGGTGCTGAAATCCCCAGGATCGGGCGGTCTCAAATCCGTTTTACTTCGGAGCGGATTGTCCGGCGCATGCAGGCTTATCCAGCTAAACGTCCGAGGCAAAAATACAGTCGCACCGGGCGACTTTTCAGCCATTGGAAGATCGAAAACAGCCGGGATCGCTATACCATCGAAAATACCGCCAGACACAAAGGCAGGGCCTATGCCAAGTTCGTGGTTGGCGATGCCTTTGGTACCAGTCAGGCCTGGATGCACCGCGGCCGCTGGCTGGTTTTTCGGGATGTAGCCGAGGAAGAATTACAGAAATTGCCGGCTGAAGTGCTCGATCAAATTTTACTGACTGCCAGACGGAAGGGACTTCAAACCGCATGAGTCGCTATGCAACGCTTTCCACTGCAGCAAAGACACTGCTGCAAACCCTGACAGTCTTCGCCGGTCATCCTGAACAGGTGACTGAAGCGGATGACCGCATTCTGGACATGGGCGTGGATCAGGCCATCATCCTGTATCCTGGCATGTTCGGGGAAGAGGTTGACGAACAGGATCGATCCTACCGATCCTATACAATGGTCATCGAGCTGTTTGTGCGGCTTTCCAGCACAGATGCAGCCGCCTTTGCTGCCCTGATTGCCTTGCGCGATTCAGTGATCCAGCTGGAGGAGGAATATCCTCACCTGAATCTGGCCGATGCGCTGGAGTCTACTATTCGGGCGGATGAAGATCCGGCCTGGGTATTCGATACCGCTTCGACCGGCCCGACCTTCCTGATGCAGACCTTGCGCTGGGAAGTTTATCGGCTTACGCCGTTGATAGGAGGTTTGTTCGCATGAGATCTGTGAAACGCTGGTCCCGCTTTTATGCCGATGGCTATAACCTGAGTTCCGAGGTGGGCACCATTGGCCAGTTGAAGTGGGAGTACGATGCAGAGCTGTTCGCGGCGCTGGACTGGGAAGTCCAGGGCAGTCTGCCCGACCAGGTCAACCTGGGCGCCGGCCCGGTGAATGGCTTATTCAGCCAGGAAACGGGCGGAACGCTGCAAGCTGTGCTGGTGCCTGGCATCGATCGGTACGTGATGGTCCCGGTCGGATTCCTGGCTCCTCCGGCCATGGGCGACCCGGTTTATTGCGCCAGATTGCTGCAGACAGAGGGTAAATTGACACCTGGCGCCGGCATGATGACCGGTTCCTGGAATTTCCCTCAGGCCAGCATTTTGGGCGGATGGAACTATACCAAACCCTGGGGTGTGCTGCTCAATCCGCTGATCAGCCGGACCGCAGTCAATGCAGCTGCCGGCGTGGACGGCGGAGCGGCTTCCAGCGCGGGCGGTTTCATGGCTTACCAGGTCATGGCGGGCGCCGGCGTGGGATCCGTGGTGATCAAAGTGCAGGACAGCGCAGATAATGCGGCCTGGGCTGACCTGGCACTGGCCACTATTTCCGTTGCCAGCACGGCCATCCCAACCGCTGGCCAGGTGCAAATTCCTATTACTGCCACTGTGCGTAGATATCTGCGCTGGCAGATCGTATTCACCGGGATGACCGGAGTCACATTTGCCCTCGCGTTCGTGCGCGGGTAGAAAGGTTTTTCTATGGCTGCAAACGTCGGACGTACGGTAAAACGGTGGACCAATTTCATCTTGCATGATTCGGCCGGTGTGCTGCGAGCTATCCCGGTCGATTCGATCAACGGGGTTGGTTTGACCTATCCGGAAGCGGACCTAACCGCTTTTCAGGATGCGCTCAAGGGCGCGTTGCCGGATACCCCGGAATGCGTGATCGACATCACTGGCCCGGTGGATAATTCGGTCGCTACCGCTTCGCCGGCATTGTCCGGATCACATACGGTGCTGAGCGCTTTAGCTGGCGGCGTCACTCCGCTCTCGCTGGACGTGCAAATCGGCATCCGGCACGCCTGGGAAGCCGGGGAACCGCAGTTTGGGATCACCAAATCGGCAACTTCAGGTTTCCTGTGCCTGAGCTACACTGTGGACCCGGGTACCCAGCGTTATTCGGCCAAGTTCGGCATGTTCCCGGGATCCAGCGCCCCTGCATGGGGTGTTGCCAGCGAGGTTTAATCTATGCCGAAAACCATTGAATCCCCCGTCAAACGATTTTCGGGTACGGTTGTGCTGCCAGATGCGCTGACTTTTCCGCAGTACAACGCCTTCAATGCTGCAATGAAGGCGGTAAAAACTTACAATGATGCCATGAAAGCAGCGGAAACAAATCCGGAAAGATCCAGACAAAATCAGGCCATGGTTCCTGGCGTGTTGGCGTGTGTTGCGGAATGGACATTGGCCAATTTGACACCTGAGCAACTCACGGAAGAAACCTTCCCTGCGACTCCATATGTGGCCGTCACGCAGTTACTGACCTGGCTGGTTAAAGCGATCACTGACCTGGTTTTTGAGGCAGACGACAGCCCAAACGCATAGCGGCGCGTTATGCAGCTTATCGATTGCAGAGCGCGCCGGAAGGCGACCTGGAAAAGCAGATTGCGGAAGACCTGGAAGAATTGTCTCTGGTCAGTGCATTCGGAATCGAGCCCGTTTATGGAATAGGCCCACTTCCACTGGCAAACTTGCGAAAGCTCAGAACGCTTGGAAATTTACGGAAGTTCTGGGAGATCAAAGATGCCCAGGAAAATCAAGCGGAGTGGGCCGAGAAAAATCCAGATGCGGAAGGGATGATCCAGTGGGCGATTGTACAGGCTCAGAGACAGGGCCTAATCGATGACCAGGAGTGAAACGTGCTTTTCGATTAATTGAAGAGGAAAGAGAGAATGCTGATCGCTACTGCAGCACCGGCCAGGAAGGATAAAAATCCCACGGATCCCCGGATGGAGCGGAGATATCGGGCAATCTCCAATAGCAGGAGTTGGTCTGTCTCAGGCTGGACCGGCGTATCCAATTTGCGGCCTTCGATCAAATCAGAAATGAACTTTGATGTAATCATGAAAAAATCTCCTTTGTGCTTATTATGGCACAGATTCGGAATTGTCAATGGTTAAAGCGCAAGGCAATATTCAGATCGGCATTGGAATTACAACTGCTGACGCCGAAAGAAAGCTCAAAGGCGTATCGGACACCGTTGACGGATTAGGTAATAAGTCGAAAACTTCCGGCCTTGGTATAACGGAATTTAATAGTGCCCTGGCCATTGCTGAAAAGGTGATTGTCGGCGTTGGTCAAGTATTGGATCAGACCGTTGGCGCATGGAGTAAATACACGGAGTCCATGGGCAAGGCGGCTAAAAACGCAGGTGTATCCTCTGAGGAAATGAGCCGGCTCACCCAGGCGGCCGACGATTTCCGGGTCGAGCAAAGTGTGCTGGAATCTGCCATGGCGCTGGCACTAAAGAATGGGTTTGTGCCGACCATTGAAAATATCGCTAAGTTATCCGATGAATATATAGCCATCGAAGACCCGGCACAACGCGCCGAATTTGCTTCCAAAATATTTGGTCGGTCGTATGCAGAGCTCACGCCGATGCTGTTACAGGGCGGGGATGCAATCCGGGCCGGCACGGCCGCGATCGCTGATAATTTGGTCGTCACTGAAAAGGCCGTACGGGAAAACACAAAATATATTGCAGCTCAGGACAACCTGGCCGATTCCTGGCAGGGTCTAAAAAATGCAGCGGGACAGTTCCTACTCCCATATGCCACAGCTTTGCTGGAAGGGACAGTGGCTGGCGATAACTTCTGGGAAATGATGAAGCGCATCCATGATGAAACCAAAGAAACAGACCCGGCCATTGAGGCGTCTACGGATCGGTTGCAAGCGCAAGCGGATGCGTACGATCGGGCGAAAACCGCAGCTAAAGCCAAAATAGATGCCGAAAATCAGTCGCATTTGGATGCGTTGGCAGCGCGTCAAGCAGCATACACTCAGGCCGTGAAAGATGGGCGGATCGAAGTTCAAACGTACACTGACGAGCTGGGCAATGAACTAAAAACCATGGATGAGTTGAAGCTGTTTATGGCCGGCCCGATGGGAAATGAAATATATAATTTCAACCAAAAGCAGGAAGACTTGGCGGAAAAAGCTGCAAATATCCAAAAAGAAATTGATGAGCTTGCCACTAAAAAATATTTATCAACTGAACAACGGGAAGAACTTGCGGCATTGCAGGGAAAATTGGGAGAAATTAATGAACAAATTGGCGCGAATGCCGACGCCCACGACGAAGCCACTAAGCGCATTCTATTTGACATGATGCAGCAGCAAATGGCGGTGGATGGATTGTCCCAAAAAGAGCAAGATGTATTGTGGGAAATATCCAAAAATTGGGGACTGATCGACCAGGCAACCTATGAAGCCTGGATGCAGATGAAAAACTATACCGGCTCGATTGACGATGCCGCATTGCCCGCTGATATCCTTGCCCGCAAAATAGCGCTATTGCAGGACAAACATATCTGGATCACTACGACCTACGTGGATGAATATGTAAATGCGCTCCAGTATGGAACGGCTTTGCCACCCACACGCAGCGGCAGCCAAGACGACTTTGCCGAACCACCGTCCGTGGTAGTTCCGGTCACCCCACCACCTAGTAATAATTGGGGCCGAGACATAATTGACTATGCGGCGGGCGGATCATTTATGGTGCCGCCTGGCTATGCTAATGACAGTTACCCGCTTGGGCCAGGCCGGAACGCCAGTTCCGGGGAATTCGTGACGATCTCCCCGACCTTTCATATTACCCAGCAGCCTGGGCAATCTGGCGAAGTTATTGCAGGCATTGTCATGCGCAGAATCGAAGAATTGACCCGGCGCCGGCGTCTGGCCGGCGGCCGCTACATCGGAGGATGACTTGACCTACAGCGCAAAACTGGTACGCGGCAGCTATACGTTCGACCTAAATGATGGGAAATATTCCCTCGGGCAGGACTTTGCTCCGCCCGGCGTTTTGGAGACGGCGTTTCTTTCGGGCGGCACATCGGCCAATCGCTCTGGCGGCGCAGATCTAGTGGGCACCCGGGCCGAAAACCGTTCCTGGTCCTTTACCGTGCGCTGTCTGGGCAGCGTTTCTGCAGAAACGCATAATCTGGTTTCGCGCCTGGTGTCCTTTTTGGCCGGGGCAACCGATACCCGGCAGGACAAGACATATTTCGAATTTCGGCCGGATGCAGACCTGCCCGAACCGATCTGGGGAACGTTTGGTCAGGCATTGAGGTATGAGGTGGTGCATGCCACAACCGCGCTGGATGACCTGTATGGGCGGGGGCAGATCAATCGCAGCGCGATTTTGATGATGGTTAATCTAACGATCAAACCCTTTGCGCAGGGCCGGCCGCTGCGAACGTGCCTTGCAACAGACGGTATACTGGAGGATCGGGTCGGGACAGTAGATAACAGCAGCCGGGGAGTCATTTTGCCGCCTGCTACAACCAATTACGTCAAGAATCCGATCTTTGGAAACAGCACTCCACTCACCGGCTGGACGGCGACCACGGTTACTGCTCGAATAGATCGATCCGAAAGACTGTTTGGAATTAACAATATATTATTATCGGGGGCGGCCGGGAAATTTGAAACTGTAACTGACAGCATTGCGGCAGGCACCTACACCCAAAGCTGTTATGCTAAAAAGAAGGACGGCACCCCCATCACTGATTTGGATGTCAAACTCGGTGCTTCAACCGGGACATTCACAACAACCTACACGCCCGTTGGAAATGGCTGGTATAGGCTCACTTGCTCGCGTGTACTGGCTGCTCCATCCATTGTGTATGTTTCGGTTTGGACCATCGCTCTGGGCACGGCCGTAGTTATAACTGGTTTTCAGCTGAGCTTGCAGGGTACGGATTATCCGCTTTGCCATGGGGATATGCTCGGCGCGACCTGGTCTGGAACTGCTCATAATAGCAACAGCGTTAGAAGCGTGGACGGATTGATCAAGAATTTTATGAGCGGGGATTTGGTGTCTAATCCCCTTCTCGGTCGCGGAACTATGCGAATCGTCATCAAAATGGCGCGCGCTTACAACGAGCTTGCTTCTCGCCTTGGGATTGTTTACACAGGGTCAGCCAATTCACTGCGGCTCTATTACCATTACACCAATTTTCAATTCGTGATTGGAGAGGGCGGCGTTACTGCTGGCGGCGCTGTCCAATCTTTTATTGCCGGCGCAACATTCACGCTTCACCTTCAATGGTCTACGGCGGGTGTGAAATTGTATGTTAATGGTACGGCCGATGGCAGCGTAATTCTCTATACCGGCTTGTTCTGGGGCATGGCGCAATTGGGTGATTTGACTGCGGGATTTACTGACAAATCCTGCACCTTCCTTGATTTTGCGCTGTTCGATGAAGTTTTGACGCCGGCCCAGATCGCGGCCGACTATGCCCGAATTGCACCTCTGGCCGCGGCGGATGTCAATATCGGCCGGATCCCCTGGATCTACACCAAAGAGGTGGCGAGCAATGTGAATCGGGTGCGCAATGCGCTGGATACCAACAACAGCAATTTTGTAGTGGTGGGCGGCGTGCCCGGCTCGGCCGAATGCGATACAGAAATGATTTTGAATCCCCAGATGACCTGGGATCTTGGAGACAATATTTTGATCTCCAACTTGAATGCACGAGAATTTATTAACCCGTCTTTATTGTATTTCGACATTAATACCACTGCTGATGCCGACCGTTCTGGCGGCGGCTATGGCAGCCAATCCATTGCGTCTCCCAATTATATTTTTGATAATTTCCAAATTACCGTTTCACCTTTTATAATGGAGGCCCTGGTCGGTAAAAATATCTACCTGATGGTAAACATGGATGACGCCGGCAGTGGATTGGAGGTTAAATCCAGATTCTACACGGGTACTGGCGTGGTTGGAATTTCAGATTTTTCCTACACCTCAGATCCTAAGCCATTCGTTGATACAGCGAGTTTTCAATTTTTTCTGACCAATCCCCTGCTTCTGTCATCCAAAAAATTCTATACTTATGCTTCTCAGCCGGGCGGAGTGTTTACCCTGGGTTTCAAAAGAGCAACGGGAACCGCAGATGTAAAGCTGGATTTCTTTGAAATCCTAAGCGGGAAGTTAATATTGGTCATGGGAAGCGGCAATGGAATTGATGAGGTCGTTATAAATGGCATGCACGCCAATATCTATGGTATTACCAATGAGCTCTCATACCATTCGGTGGCGGTGATCGGAAGTGGTTTAGGTGTAACGCCAGATCAATATAATGTTTTAACATTTTTCTTTTATCCGTATGGCGCCATTGTGGGCCCAACCCGTGATCTCCTTAGATTTATACTCATTCCCCGTTGGCATTTGCTATGAGATACAACAACCTCAGCGTTCAAATTCTGGATTCCACCGGCCAGATTCAGGGCGACAATCTGGACCATCTGACCGGGATCTCGTTTGGTACGATCTACCCGGGCGGACTCTACGGCTCATTCAGTTGTTTTGTACCGAGGAATATCACGCATGCCTGGCAGGTGACGTTTGGCAATATTATTCGCGCATACAATGGGTTAAAACCGGTTTGGGAAGGGCGAATAACCAGCCTGACTCCGGTGGTCAATGTGGAAGGGCATGGCATTGCCATTACCGCCTTTGGTTACTGGGCGGATGTACTCATGGCGCGCAAACTGCGCAAGCCCTGGTGCGATACCAGAATCGGGCAGGATGTATGGCCAGAAGCCATTGCCTGGGACGCGGCCGATATCACGCTGAAGCAAAATTGCACAGTCGACAGGTTGAATCGCATCCGCTTTACCCCGAAAAATGTGGCCTGGGCGCTAAACGATTACCATCGGGTTTTATATCTGGCGCCGGCCGGGCAAACCATCAAGCGCATCACCTGCAGCTACGATTTTCAGGAAGCCGCGCAGGTCTGGAATTTGGCAATTTATTCCGGAACATCTGCGCCTGTTACAAATTTAGCAAACATTACTGTCAGCGGAACCGGAACGATCGATCATACGCTTGTTACTCCCAACCAGGGAGTAAATATCATATTCAGGGCATTGGCTGCCCAGACGCCGCCTTCAGACGGTACGATCTACGGCCAGATGAGCAATCTCAAGGTCTATACCGAGACCGGCTCGATCAACCTGACCGAGATTGCCAAGGACGTGAGGGCGGTTCCCTCGGAACTCTCCGCCGATGTCAGCCTGATTGGGTCCAACACCTTTGTCACCGAACCGTTCATTGCGGACCCACCCAAAAGCCTGGCCGATATCCTCATGGATGCAGCCGGCTACGGCGATGCCAGTTACAACGCCTGGGCAGTGGGGATACGCAGCAGTCACCTGGCCAGTGATAGCAAGCCGATCCTGTTTGTGGAGCAACAGCCGGTTTTGACTGATTACGACTATGCTTTGCGGGTAGATGAAACCAACGTGGTCGGGCAGCTCAGCTTTAGCCAAAATGTGGAGGACGTGCGCAATTACATCCTAGTCCAGTATGAGACATCGGACGGCGCGCCGGCGTACCTTACTCCGGATGATGATACCACGCTGAAGGACGCCACTTCCATTACCAGTTATGGTGAACGGCACGAGCTGATCACAGTACGAACCTCGGTGACCGCCAAGGCGGCCAATGTGGCCAGGCGGATACTGGCGGCCCGCAAAAACGCACAGTGGCGGGTGGACGGCCAGATTGCGGTGATCGGCTATATCCGGGATCGATACGGCTCGGAAGTGCCCGCCTGTGAAATCCAGGCCGGCAAGCGGATCAAGATCGAGAACTGGCTCAATGACTTGTCCGGGACCGGCCTAACCTTCCTGATCAGCGCTACCGATTATAACGATACCACTGAGACGTGCACCCTGGGCATTGGCCAGGTGGATGAACTGGATGTTTTTCTCTCCCGGCTGGCAGCGGAAAGCCTGTCTTTGCGCTAAGAGAGTTAGATATTATTTGGATTTGAGTCTGAAAAATCGTCTACCCGATATGGAATGCGGAAGGCATCGACAATTGCTTCCTCTGCTATTTTCAGCGCCTGATCTATGCCGCTGTTTAGCGTTTCTGTAGAAACGATCAGCGCTCCATCCACGGCCGGCGACGTGATGACCGGCATGCCGGCAATAGATTCGATCAGGGCGGCACCGCACAGCGGGCAATAATTCCAGGCCTCCATGGCCAGGGCATTTGGATGTTTCGGGCATTCTTTCATTTAAGAATTCCTTTCTTGCCCCGGTAAGGGGAGCACACAAAACATTTTAACCTACGTGGGTGATTCGGGACATACCATTGGCCGCAGTTGCACTGGCTGGCATTGACAACCTGGGTACCATCCGGGACGCGATTGCCCAGGATAACGATCACGGTCGCGGATTGTGGCAGGTCCAACTTTTGCCTGATTTTCTTGCCTGGATCGTAGCCGGTGGCGATCAGGCGGGCCATGGCTCCGCTTATGCCGTACTCAGCGCCAATTTTGCGCCAGGACGCTATCGGGTGCTTTTCTGCCAACTCGGTAGATAGATGATCCAATGATCGCAACACGCCGCTCCTATGGGGTGTAAATTTTATTTACAGGGGATTGTAGAATTGGTTGCTGCTTATCGGAAAGGCGATTCCAATCCGGCCAGGATAGCCAGATCAGGAAGTCGTAATCCACTTCGACCAGCGGCCGCAGCTTATCCGGGAATTTGGAAGCCGTGCCAAGGATCGACCGGCCATTTTTAGTACCCGGTTCACTGCGCAGCAGAAATGCGATGGAAGCCGAATTCAGATCGGAATGATATTGATCAATGATCTGCTTCGCCAGGTGCAGGATTGAATCAGGTGCGGAAGACCAGGAAACGCTCATTGCATCACCTGTAATAACTCACGAAACTGGAATAACTGTGGTAATCTAAGCAACTTTACTGGCCGGGGCAGGGGCGTTCCTAGTCTGGTTGCGGGCTCTATGGGATATTCTGTCGACAAAACAGCAGGCTCACCTGGTGAAATCTCCGAGACTGGATAGGCATTCAAAATTGTGTGGGATTCCTCGATATGGCAAGTTTTCAAGGCCGGATAAACATAGTCGCCTCTATAGGCTTCCCAAACAGGATAACTCTTCCACACCGGATCACTTTCCTTGATCGGATAGCCTTCCCATGCAGGATAGCTTTCCCTGGTCGGGTAGCCTTCCCATACAGGATAGCTTTTCTGAACCGGGTAATTCTCATCGATCGGATAGCCTTCCCACGGAACTACCGGCGCGGTCGGGATATCTTCACCATAGACCACACCGGTCAAACTGGCAGCTGGAATTGCTATACCAAGGTAAGCGATTGCCAGCAAAACGATTAAGCAAGAAATTAATTTACCTTTCATTTCGATCCTCCAAATATCTAGTTATGATTTCGGCTGCCGTTTGCCAATCCCAGGCCAGGCGGACGTAATATCCTTGATCCCGCAGTGCATCCATCCATTTGAACTGGTCCGTCTTGGGCTTGTTCTTCCCAAACTTCATTTCCATAAAACATGCCGTGATATTTGCCGCGCGGGACCGGCAGGAAAATATCCGGCACGCCGGCCTTGACTCCTTCATCTCGCAGCTTGCCGGCTACGGCTGGATGGCGATCACCGCCGTTAGGGATGGCGAACATCAAGGCCAGCTCCGGGCAGGCGCCAAGCTGATAGCCGGCCCACTGGAAGAGCGCAACCTGCTCATCATGTTCGGACATGGCCATTACCTTTCATCGCCTGTTCTTCTGCTTTCGCTCGTGTCTGACATAACTCACCTCCCAGTGAAGACAAGCGCTGCATTGACGCAGCGTGAAATTTTTCAGGACCGATTTTTTCCACGGTCCATATTTGTGAATACCGATCGCGCATAAAAGCCGGGTCATTACGCCAGCTCCAATTCTGCCTGTTTGCAGGTGTGGCATTTCTGACAATGTTTTCCCCAGGCCATCTTTGCCCGTTCCAGGTGGCTGCGGGCCGCGGAAGAATGATCGCCGTGCAAAACGGTGGCGCGGGCAGTGGAATAATTCAGAATCAGGCTGACGCCGGCCGGGCAGTAATGGACGCTCACCTGGCACCTGCTTTCATAATGGCTGGCTCTCGGATGATAAACTCCACCCGGGCGCCAGGTGAATCGACCAGGCCGCGGATCATGCGGTTACAAATTGGTCCAATCCGGGATTGCAGCAGCTCCTGAGCATGCTGGTTGGCTACTCCGATTTTCAGCAGACCATTTGCCAGGCTGACCGGAACGGCCGGCCCGATCCAGGAGGTATAAAAACCGCGGGAGCTGGAAGCGGCGATTTGGCCAGAAATAAAATCCCAGATGGATTGAGGGTCAGAAAAAGAATTTTTGCGATCTTCACTCTCATGGTTTAATTGATGGTTAATTAAAGATTTGGGTGAATCAGGTTCACCCTCTAAACGAACGTCATTCACCGGGGGGGGTGAATCTGATTCAGGGGGGTGAACGTCATTCACCGGGGGGGGTGAATCTGATTCGGGGGCATTCCCACCTATCCCCGGGTGTGTTTTCTCTATCCTGGTTTTCGTTTTTTCGTTTTTGCAAATTGAGAAAAGCAGGTCCATATTGAGTGTGTACTCATTCCCCCTTGTGTACTTGCCTTTTACAAATACTGGTTCAGCAACAAAAGTGAGAAAACCCGATTCCTTCAATTTTGCTAGGGTGATTTGAATGGAACGATCGGTCAGGCTTGTTTTTGTTGCTAATGTTTTAACGGATGGCCAAATTCCATAGCCTTCATCATTTCCAAAATCGGCCATCGCTACTAAAACGAGCTTTTCCGTAGAGGATAGTTTTTCCGGATCAGCCCAGAATACGAGACTCATTGCATCCATGCTCATGCCGGCACCTCCAGTAGCGTCATGCCGGCTTGATCCGGAGTGCGATCTCGTTTTCTTGAATTGCAGTATCTACAGGCTACAACTAGATTTTGCATTTCTGTTTTTCCACCGAGAGAATAAGGGATTACGTGGTCGATGGTGATCGGGTTGGCTTCTTTTGTGCAATATCTGCAAAGACCCTTATCTCTATTGATTATTTGCTGCCGCAGGTTGCCTGCACCGGGCATTCGTTTGAAATCTTTCTTTTCGCAATAGTTGCGATAATATTCCAGAAATTCTCGAGCCTCATTTTTCTGCTTTTCAGAGGCATAAGGATTGTTTTCGATTGCTTCAATGCGGGTTGCAAGACTTGGATCTTGCCGCATCCTATCGAACGCATCGTGATCACCGCCGAAGAAATAATAGATCAACCATAAATCGCCAAGAAAGATCGTGTTTTCTCGAGCTTGATAGAGCAATGCGATTTGTTGATCCTGGGGTAGATCCCAAAACTCGGCGTTGAAATGAATCAAAACATCTCCACCTATATCGTCCTCAGGCCCTGAGTGAAGTCCGGCAAGTCCGTGCGTAAAGCTCTGATATTGCATTTCCACCTCGTAAAACAAAAATAGGCCGTTGCACGGGCGCAGCCTATTGGTTATAATTTCTATGGCAGCACCGGGTCAGCGGTGAATGCATTATCCCGGAGAGGTTTTCTCACCTCTCCGGGATTGCTTTAGGATGCCGGCCCGACCTTGCCTCCTTTCTAAAAATCACCCTTTAGAACAAAAATAGAAACCTGCTAGACTCGGACTCCGCCCGACTTAACAGATTTGCAAAGTGGCTTATCGGGAGCTTTGGCCCGCTCTGTGCATCCCTCTAGTGAAAATGGATTGCTGGAGGTAAATATGCTGCGGCTGCAGGAAGCGTTGGACATCTTCCTCGCAGCGATGGAGGGGATCGTCTCCCCTAAGACAATCGCTTTTTATGCTAAACGGCTGCCATCGCTGATTACGTTCCTGGGGGATATCCCAGCCGAGGAAATTGATATCGTGGATTTGCGCGCCTGGCGGGGGTTCCTGTCCAGACGACCGCTGCAATACACCCACCGGAAACCGCGATCTGTGAAAGATAATCATCTTTCCCCGAACACGGTCCACCAGTATGTGCGCTGCGTGCGGCGCCTGTTTCGCTGGCTTTTCCTGGAAGGATTGATCGCTTCTAACCCGGCGCAGCGGCTGGAACTGCCGGCGCTGCCAAATCCAAGGCCGCGGGGCATTCCGCTGGCCGATCTGGAGAAGCTATACGTTTCTGCAGAAACGGCCCGGGATCGGGCGATTGTGCTCTTCCTGGGGGATACGGCCGCCCGCGTGGGTGGCGTCGCCGGCCTGCAGCTGAAAGATTTGAATCTCTCACTGGGCCAGGCGATTGTTCACGAAAAAGGCCGCGGCGGAAATGGAAAAACCCGCCCAGTCTTTTTCAATGAGCGTACCCGCCAGGCATTGGAGCTGTATCTGGCAGAGCGGCCGGATATACCCGGCTGCGAATCCGTTTTTGTACGGGAAAAATGCAACCGCTATAAACCCGGAGCTCTCACCACGGACGGCATTTACCAGGTACTGAAGCGCCTGGCCAGAAAAGCCGGAGTGAAAGCAAATTTCAACCCGCACAGTTTCCGGCATGGATCCTTGCGCGGCATGCTGGAAGCCGGTATGCCGCTGCCGGATGTAAGCCAGATCGCTGGCCATTCGTCGGTTAAAGTAACCGGTGATATTTATGGGGTCGTAAGCGATATGGTCCTCAGCCAGCGGCATCAAAAATACAGCTGGTTGAAGTAGTTCTAAACCAGTGGCCTTTTAAGCCATTGGTTAAGGGTTCGAGCCCCTTCGCGCTCATCGTCGTACGGACCTGACATCCTAAATTGTTAAGGTTCGGGCATCCCGGAAGTTTGGTGACTGGTCGGGTGCCGGCATACAAGCAGAATGGCCTCGGGTAGCAATACCTGGGGCCGTTCGTTTATTGACTCGCCTTCTTTGTGGGATCGTAATCAAAGAAGTCTCCTGGCGTCAGATTGAGCGCATCACAAAGCCGCTCCAATGTTTCCAGATCAATCTGGCGTACATTGCCCACCAGACGATTCACAGTCTGACGGTGGGTTCCCATTTTGGTTGCCAGGTCGACTTGCTTCATTTTGCGTTCCTCCAAAATATCGGCGAGCCGGAAACGAACGGCTCGTGTTTTCATGATTTCTAACATAGGCCTCCTGTCAATTTGATTATATAGACTCTTTGCGCTGGTGTCAACAAGTAAATTGCTAGTTGACAACCGGTATTTTATTTTGTATAATGTAATCATCTAAGTTGCTACACGACTAAACGAACTTTTCAATTATCATCTGCTACCCAATACCTGACCCGTGACTGAAGTCACCGGCTGGACATGAAGCCTCGAGGCCTGGGCGGTGGAGCACCTAAGCGGGGCTGGTTGCCTCCCCTCAGCCGGCCCCAAAGGATTGCCATGACACAACAATGGATTTACGTCAAAACGAAACAAGGCCACGTTGGCCAGGTGCTGATCGATATTTCCCTCCCGTTCGATGACCAGGTCAGCGACCAGGTTATTTGGAT
>Ga0209520_10000133_pt1 | contig 38030 bp, 34 predicted proteins | sample Rifsed16ft1_FD_184009 | JGI IMG/M metagenome (GOLD analysis project Ga0209520, IMG submission 184009) | Soil microbial communities from Rifle, Colorado, USA - sediment 16ft 1 (version 2) | ecosystem: Environmental > Terrestrial > Deep subsurface > Rock core/Sediment | place: Rifle, Colorado...
GCCGCACTGCCTCGGGTGTTGGTAATAATTCCGTGCTCTGCGGCCCAGCGGGCCACGTCGGAAACGATAAGAAAGTAGGTGGAGTAGCCTTTCTTTTTGATGATATCAAGCTCATATTCGAGTCTTTCTTTAATCTCGGGTGTAACTTTTGAAAATCTTTCCTTTAGCCCCTCGTGGGCCCGCTTTTCGATTTCTTCTTCAGGGGTTTTGCCTTCCGTAAGTTCGTATTTGGGGAAAAACCACTTGTCCAAAGTCAAAGAAACGTCGCATTTCTCGGCAATCTTAACCGTATTTTCTATGGCCTCGGGTAAATCGGGAAAAAGCGAGGCCATCTCCTGGGGGCTTTTGATATAAAAGGTCGGGGAATCGATAAACCTTAATCTTTTAACGTCGCTGACGTTTTTGCCGGTCGCGATACAGACCAGGGAATCCTGGGCAGTTGCATCCTCAGCCCTTACATAGTGGGCATCATTGGTGGCCACGAGGGGGATTCCCAGTTCCCGGCTTAATTTCACCACACCTTTTGTTGCTGTTTCTTCATTCTCTCCCATCTGGACCAGCTCATTTTTGATTTCCTGATTTACAGATTCTGGTATGTATTTCGCATATTCGTGTTTTTGGACTTCGAGGTAGTAATCCTTACCGAAAACATCCAAATACCATTCGGCAGTTTTTTTAGCCTCTTCGTAATTTCCTGCGATAAGGGCTTGGGGCAGCTCTCCCAAGTTGCAAGCCGAAGTACAAATTAAGCCTTTCGAATATTTTGCCAGAGTCTCCCTGTCCACCCTGGGCCGGTAGTAGTAACCCTCCAGGTGGGCAATCGAGGTTAATTTCATCAGGTTCTGGTAGCCTTCTTTATCTTTGGCCAGAAGAAGAAGGTGGAAGTTCTGAAATTTAGTCCTTTCGGGCCTTTCCCTGTGGTTGACGTTTGTGGTATAGCCTTCCATCCCAATTATTGGCTTTATTCCCTCCTTTTTACACTTTTTGTAAAACTCGACAATCCCGTACATGACACCATGGTCGGTGGCCGCAACCGTATCCATATCGAGCTCTTTTAAGTGGTTAATCAAAGAACTTACTTTGGAAAGACCGTCCAAAAGAGAATATTCCGTGTGAACATGAAGGTGAACGAACTTTTTTGCCATTTATTTACCTTTGTGCAATTTTAACAAGAGTTCCTCCCCAATAAGCTTGGGGTCGCCCTTGCCTTTGAGTTTGCCCTGGACAAGACCGATAAGGTATCCCAAGACCTGGGTTTTCCCCTTTTGGTAATCAGCGATTGCTTTTTCATTCTCCGAAACTACCGCCGCAACCGCTTGAGAAACTTCCCCTTGCGGCGCGTATTCTTTTCGGGTCAGCTCAACTATCTTTTTGATAAGACCTACCGGTTCGGGGAATTGACTATCCAAAGACTTATTTAACATCAAATCCGCAATGGCCTTTGCCGAAAGTCCTTCAGGCCCTCCCAACTTTACCGCTTCCTCAAAATAAATACTTCGATTAAGGTCCTGTAAAAGAATTTCTAGGTATGAATCCTGAAGAGCGTATTTTTCTTTAAATCTTTTTCTTTTTTGTCCCGGAAGCTCGGGCAGAGCGTTTCTTAATTTTTCTATTTCCTCAGCAGTAAATCTAAAGGGGGGAATATCCGGCTCGGGAAAATATCTGTAATCCTGAGCCTCTTCTTTGCTCCTTTGCGAGAACGTTTTTTGGGTGACCTCGTCCCAGCCCCTAGTTTCTTGGGTTACCTTTTCCCCCCGGGAGATAAGTTCTTCCTGTCTTTGGAGTTCCGATTCGATTGCCTTTCCCAAAAACCTGAATGAGTTTATGTTTTTAAGCTCGACCTTATAAGAAGAGATAGGTTTTCCTTCTTCGTGCATTGATACATTGGCCTCAAGCCTCATCGAGCCTTTCTCCATATCGGCTTTTGAAATTCCGAGGTAACGAACCACCGTCTGAACCTCCTTAAGAAATGCGGCAACTTCTGAAACTTCGTCGAAGTCCGGTTCGGTTACAAGCTCAACCAAGGGGACTCCGCTTCGGTTGAAATCAATGAGAGAGACCTTTTTGCCGTCGACTTTCTGATGTACCAGTTTGGCAGTATCTTCTTCGAGGTGAATCCTTCGTATCCGAATAAGGTGGCCAGTTGAAGGTATAGAAAATTTACCCCCGGTGCAAAACGGCATATCGTATTGGCTGATCTGATAACCCTTGGGAAGATCCGGGTAAAAATAGTGCTTGCGGTCGAACTTGGAAAAAGTATTGACCTGGCAATCAAACGCCAGTCCAAGCTTAAGGGTGGCATCGATTGCTTCCTTGTTTGCAAAAGGGAGAGCCCCGGGAAGTCCAAGGCAGACGGGACAGGTCTGGGTGTTGGCAGGCTTTGCGAAATGTTCCGCCGAACATCCGCAAAACATTTTAGATGTTGTTGCCAGCTCGATATGAACTTCGAGACCGATTGTGGGAATATATTTTGCCATTGGCTTAAAGACTCTTTCTAATAGAAAAGCCGTTCTCAATCATTTTCTGACCGTATCTTCTTGAAAAAATAAGGGCTGAAATGGCCAACCCGGCCATAATCACCAAAAGGGTTCTAATGCCCAAAAGTTCTGTAACCGCACCCGAAAACATGACTGGCAGAAGGGTGGCAATGGTCACCAAAAACCAAAAGTTTCCAAAAACCCTTCCCCGCAAGCCCCCAGGGGTAGCCTCCTGGAGAAAAGTCTGGGAGGGTATCAAAAGACCCACAAAGGAAAAGCCGATGAGGATAGTTATTAGCGCCGAGAAAATAAGTCTTAGGCCTCCGGGAATCTCCGGGACCAAAAATGCAAAAAGCACAAACAACAAGCCCAACGCCATAAAGCACATTTCCATAATTTTCTTCTTCCTTGCCCCGGCCCGAAGGAGTTTGGGGATAAAAATCGCACCTATTATGGCTCCTATTCCTGCGGGTACGACAATCAGGGTTCCGGCAGAGTTGGGACTTATACCCAGAAGTTCCGTTGCCACAACCGGAATGTTAACTGTAATTACCGTGGAGGCAATCTGAACACAAATAAGAAGAAGGAAGGGCGCCAGAATGCTTCTTTGCTCTTTAATAAACTGATAGCCCTCGACAATGGTTCCGAAGAAGTGCTCTACGGCTTGCTGGAAAGTTTTTGGTAATTTTTCCTGTTGGGCTTTTAGTTCGGGAAGAAAGCTCACACTGATAAAAGCCAGGAATAAAAGTCCTGCCGCCAAAAATATGGAGTTGGAATATCCCAACCAGTGATTTAATGCCCCGGCTATGCCAAATCCGACTATTAATGCCCCCTGCTGGGTAACAAAGAAGAGCCCGTTTGCGAAGGGCAAGTGTTTCTTTGGAACCACCGAAGGAATGCTTGCGGCCTCCGCCGGAACGTAAAACTGGTTTAAAAGCGAATATGTAAATGCCACGCCGTAAAGAAGAAAAAACTTTGTTTCGTGTATCAGGGCATATCCGAAAATGGTTCCCGACTGCAGAAGGTTTGTAATCATCAGCACTTTTCGCTTATCGACAAGGTCAACACTTGCGGCGGCGAAAGGACCTATCAAAATTGCCGGGAGAGCATAGGCAACCCACAAAAGGGATGTGGCAATTGGCGAGCCGGTCACCGCAAAAAGCCTGATAAGAAGCAGGAAATTCATGATGCTAATGGTCAGCTGGGAAAGAATCTGGGAAAGCCAGACGTAGACAAACTTAGAGTTTTTAACCAACGGTTTAAATTCTCCCATAACTAGTTAAAAAGCAGCCTTGGGCTCATAATTTGTTGCCTTTTGATAAAGTTTGCCCAGTTCAAAAAGAACGTACTCGGAAAATCTCGGACCCAGAAGCTGAAAGCCCAAAGGCAAACCCTTTTTCGTAAAGCCCGAGGGAACCGCCAAGCCGGGTATTCCGGCCAAATTCCCCGCAACTGTCAAGATATCAGCCAGGTACATCTGAAGGGGGCTGCCTGACTTTTCCCCGAGGGCAAATGGCGGAGTCGGAGAAACCGGAGCAATAATCGCATCCACCTTTGCAAAGGCTCCTTCAAAATCTTTGATAATCTTTGAACGCACTTTCTGGGCCTTAAGATAATAGGCATCGTAGTACCCTGCCGAAAGCACATAGCTTCCCAGCATTATCCTCCTTTTCGCCTCAGCCCCGAATGAGCCTCTATCCTTTCCGTATCTAATCCCGTCGTACCTTCCCAAGTTTGAAGACACCTCTGCTGGCTGGACAATATAGTAAACCGATATTGCATACTTGGTATGGGGAAGGCTTACATCAACAAGCTCCACTCCCTCTTTTTTGAAAACCTCGGAAGAGGCCAGAACCCCTTTCTCTACCTCTTTATCCAATCCCTAATGAAGTATTCCTTGGGGATACCTAGCCTCATTTTCGCCTTCGGAGCCATGAAGGTCGCGTCCTTGACCGTCCCGTCTTTTCCATCCTCGCCCTTGGTTACATTAAATATCGCCTCCGAATCCTCAACCGAACGGGAAAAGTGGCCGATGGAATCCACGGATGAGCCCATGGCAACGATTCCGTATCTGGAAACGGCTCCATAGGTGGGTTTGAGGCCCACCACACCGCAGAAATTAGCGGGTTGTCTGATGGAGCCTCCGGTATCCGTTCCGGTAGAAATAAGCGTAAGATTTGCGGCAACCGATGCGGCCGAACCGCTTGAGGAACCTCCGGGTACGAAATCTTTATTCCAAGGATTTCGGGTGGGACCGAAGTCTGAATTCTCTCCTGATGCGCCGTGAGCCCAAGCATCGCAGTTGGTTTTTCCCAGCATTATACAGCCTGCCTTTTCCAATCTCTCAACAACCGTTGCCGAGTAAGGCGGAACATAGTCTTGCAAGACTTTAGACCCGGCAGTTGTCCTGACTCCTTTGGTCAAAAAAAGGTCTTTGTAGGAAACTGTGATTCCCAAAAGAGGAAAGTCGGTAAATGCCTTTTCTTTGAGGCTTTTTATCCTTTCGTCCACCTCTTTGGCCTTTTTGTAAGCCTCTTCCTCGCAAACTGCCAAAAAAGCATTTAAGTCTTTGTTGTGTTTATTTATCCTTTCTAGATACGAATCTACTAAGCCCACCGCTGTAAATTTTCCTTTTAAAAGTCCTTCCTGAGTTTCTTTTATGGTCAAGGGGGTATCCATATTATTTGTCCGACCTTTCTTCCAAAATAGCCGGGACTACAAAATAACCGTTGTGGGTTTTATCCGTTCCTGAGAGCGCCTCGTCTTTGGTAAGGGTCCTTTCGGCCTTGACTTCGTCCAATCTTAGCCTATCTTCCAATCCCGTTGTTTGGCTGGTCGGTTCGGTTTGGCTCGTGTCCACTTCGCCCAGCTCCTCCACGTAGTTTATGACTTCCGAAAGCTGCTTTAGATATTTTTCCGTTTCCTGGGGAGTTAATTTTAGGTTCGAGAGGCGGGCCACATGCTCGACATCCTTTTTTGTCAGTTTACTCATGGCCTTATCTTACATCATTCCCTTGAGGATTTTAATACGCTCAGAAATCGGTGGGTGGGTGTTAAAAAGCCCCGCAAACCAATCAACCGTCCCGTGCCCTTTTTCTTTGAAGGGATTGACAATGTAAAGATGCGCGGTTGCTTTATTTGCAGCCTCCAGGGGTTCATGGTCCGCCGAAATCTTCTCCAGGGCAGAAATTAAGCCTTGCGGCTGCCTGGTAATTCCAACCGATTCCGTATCTGCAGTAAATTCCCGCCTTCTTGATATGGCAAGCTGGATAAGCTGGGATATAAAGGGCGAAAGAATCGCAAAGACGATTCCCAAAAGTATCAAAATTCCTCCGGATTTATCGTTGTCGCTATCCCTACGGGAAGCCCTAAAGCTGACCCTCAAAAACCAATCTCCCAAAAGAGCAACGATACCAACCAGAACCGAAACAACCGAGGCCAGTCTGATATCGTAATTTCTGATGTGAGTCAGCTCATGAGCAATGACTCCTTCCAGCTCCGTCCTATTGAGTTTTTGCAGAAGTCCGGTCGTTGCACAGATCACGGCATGCTCCGGATCCCGCCCTGTGGCAAAGGCATTGGGAGCGGAGTCTTGAATTACATATAATTTCGGCTTGGGTAGCCCCGCTCCTATGGCCAGATTTTCGGCAACGGTATAGAAGTCAAAGTCGCGCTTTCTGTCTGCCGGCCTTGCGGATGAGATGGAAAGAACAATCTTGTCGCTGAAATAATAGCCAACAAAGCTAATTATTCCAGATACAATGAAGGCTAGACCGACCATGCCCAGGCCTCCAGGTTGGTAACCCATATAGGATCCGAATGCCAAGGACAAAACATATACGGCCAATGTCACAAAGACTATAAAGCCCGCCACTATAAGCGCGCTTTTTATCTTGTTCGCGGATTGAACCTCGTAGATATTAACCATTTCAAAGCTTCACTTTGGGAGATTTCATCTCGGATTCGCTAACCTTCAGGTGATCTCCCTCCTGGGGAGTAATCAAACCCGGCTGCTCCTCGAACTTAAACATGTTGGCCAACAGGCTTGATGGAAAATTGACTCGTCGCACATTGTAGTCAGCAGTCAAATCTATTACCAGCCTTCTGGCATACATTATTTTGTCAGATGTGTCCCTAAGCTCATCCATCAGCTTTCCCACAACCTCAGAACCCTTCAATTCCGGATTGTCCTCAACAACCACCTGAATTTTGGGCAAAACCTGGGCAAGTTTGCTTCCGGCCTCAGCCATTTTGGCTACATCCTGGCTTTTTAAGGCTCCGGCAACTGCTTTTCTGGCTTCAGTTAATTTGTCAAAAATTCCTGTTTCGTGTTTGAGATAGCCTTTAACAGAGGCCTCCAGGTTCGGAATAAGATCCGCCTGTCTTTTGAGTTGATTCCCAATTTCCTGGACGGCAGCCCTGATCCTGGCTTTGCTGGAAACAAAGAAGTTATAGGTACCTATGACCCAAAGAACTAAAAAGATTAAAACGATATATACAAGCCACATTTTTAATCACCTCCCTTAATCCTTAATTACTCTAGCATTTTTTCAATCTCTTTCAAGCTTCTGGTATTAACAATATCTTCCTTTTCGGCCCAACCGCGCCTGGCAACAGAAATTCCGAATATCATGTTCTTAAGCCCGTCTTTGTGGTGCGAATCGGTCCCCAATGTAAGTTTCACGCCTGCTTTCACGGCTTCACGAACGACTGAATCCGGCAAATCAAGCCTGGAGGGTTCGGCATTAATCTCCAAAAACTTACGATTTTTCGTGCAATATTCAAAAATTTCCTGCCAGTTAAGCTCGATTCCTTCCCTTTCGTTGAGTTTTCTGGCTGTAGGGTGGGCAAAAATTTTAACCTTGGGGTAGGCTAGGGCAGACATAACCCTTTTGGTCATTGAATTTCTTTCCATTCTGAAGCTTGAATGAACTGAAACCAATCCAAAATCTAGAAGGTCGAGAGCCTTTTCGGGAATAGACAGTCCTCCCTCCGGTAAAATGTCGATTTCGAGGCTATTGAACACTTTTTTTACGCTTTTACAATTGTTTTTCACAAATGAGTAATTTAATTTCTCGATAGCCTCCTTCTTACGCTTAAGGATATCTATCACCTGTTGCTCATTGTGCTTGGACTTACTGGGATTGTGCTCCGTAAAGGCTATGTACTCGTAGCCCAGCTTGTCAGCCTCCTTAACCACATCCTGCATAGAGGATTCCCCCAAATCGTGGCTGGTTTCGATATCGAAATCCGAATGTATCTGCAAATCCCCTTTTATGTCTTTGAGTTCGACAAGATTGGGGAGCTTGTGTGTTAAGGCTGTTTCTATCTCCCCCGTATCTTCCCTGATCTCGGGTGGAACCCAGTCCATTCCCAGTTTTTTGTAAAAATCCTCTTCTGTCGAGAATTTGTTAAGCTTTCCTTTTATCTTGATTCCGTATTCAGACAGGCTCATTCCGTGCTTAAGCGCATACTCTCTTAGGGCTATGTTGTGGTGTTTAGACCCTGTAAAGTGCTGCAAGAGGGCTCCGTAGGCATCGGGGGGCTGAACCATCAAATCCACCTGAACATCTCCAGGAAGAATAATTGAAGCTGTTCTGTCTCCCTTTTCAAGTATCCTGGACTTTTTGGGATATTTCACGAAGTGGGCTAGGGCTTCTACCGGGTGGTCCGTAGCTACGGCTATATCTATATCCCCCACGGTCGAGGCTTCACGCCTGAGGCTACCTAAGGGATCTGCTCTTTTCACAAGCTTATTTTTGAGCATCCACTCGATTATTGCTCCCGCGTGGGCTGCGGCGTATGGCAAAAGCTGTCTTTTGGTACGGCCTTTGGTCTCTTCGATGGATTTGAGAATATCGGATTGGGATTGCTCTCCAAATCCCCCCAGTCCTGCAACCTTTCCCTTTTTGGCCGCTTTCTCCAGCTCCGAAAGGCTTTTTATGCCCAGCTCGGAAACCAGCTTTTGGGCTGTTTTGGCCCCTATTCCAGGCACCTCCATCAACTCAAACATCGCAGGAGGGAGACCTTTCATAACAGCCTCAAAGTGCTTGGATGTCCCGGTTCTAAAAATCTCATCGAGGTGCGAAGCTATTGATTCCCCTATCCCCGGCACTTCTTTGAGCTTACCGTCGTCCCAGAGGTCCTTAAGCTCGCTCGAGGCGTGTTCTCCCGCATCGGCAGCCCGCTGATAAGCAATGATCCTGAATCTGTTCTTTTCCTCACCTTTGAGCTGATACGAAGCTGCAATTGCCCGAAGAAGCTCGGCAATTTGGGTGTTGGTCATGTCTTTCCCCAGCTTCATTTATATTCATCATACAACTTTTTTGTGATATAATTCACTTCACTTGGGGTCGTAGCGTAGCGGTTATCGCGCCTCCTTGTCAAGGAGGAGACCGAGGGTTCGAATCCCTTCGACCCCGCAGGAGAACCAACAATGGTTGAATCTGATCAACAGTTTGCGAGAAAAATTAAAGACCTTGAGGATCGGTTGTTTTCGGATCCGCCTATCGGCGAAGTAGCACTGGAGATACTCCGGAATCCCGTTTGGCGTGGAGAACAAAGACGAGAAGCTTTAAAAACTAGGACAGCAGAACTCATAAAACAGAATCCCCAGCACCAAAAGGTATAAATCCCCCTTGACTTGAGCCTTCCTATAATCTAAATTCTTCCTACCTTGCCTTCTTGCCCTCCTGTCCCCCGATTGGAGGTGAAAAAATTGAATCTCAAAAGCATTCTTAAATCCCTCAAATTAAACGAGTCAACCATTAGCATGATTTTGGGCGCAATCGTAATCGTTGTTGTCGGAGTTTTGATTGTCAACTATTTCAAAGAAAAAGGTTCAACCATTCCGGGTCTTACAACCGAAGGCACAGTAAAATCCCACACCGTCGCCAAAGGCGAAACTCTTTGGGCTATAGCCGAAAAATACTACGGTTCAGGATATAACTGGGTTGATGTTGCAAATGCCAATAAGCTTACTGATGCCGGGCAAATCGAAGCCGGACAAGTACTAAGCATTCCCGATGTTCAAGCCAAAAAGGCTACGGGAACTTCGGTCTCTACGCAAACCGAAGAACCAATATCAGGAGCTACCTATGAAGTTGTCAGAGGCGACAGCCTTTGGAAAATCGCAGTCAGGGCTTATGGGGACGGATACAAGTGGGTGGAAATCGCCAGGGAAAACAAACTCACCAATCCCAATCTTATACACGCGGGTAATATCTTGATTTTGCCCAGATAAATTTTAGGTCCCGCCCGATCGGGGAGGATTTTCCATTAGGGATTTGCAGTAGGCTCTCCAAAATTCCATAAACTCGGGGGTGCAGTAAGCTGGCCTTATCGGTTCTGATTCGGAAAAGGCAACTTCTGGGGATGATTCCGAAGCAATTACTTCTACCCTTCGGCTTGTTGGCCCAGCCAAGCCCAGCTGGTTTGCAATTTCTACAGTCACAAATATCAGAATAGCAGCGGCAAAAAATAAGTCAAGAATTTATTTTCATGACCTTTGGATGGTATAATTTTAATTTAATACCCTGCGGGATTAGTTGAGCGGTTCAACGCTACCTTCCCAAGGTAGAAAGAGGGGTTCGACTCCCCTATCCCGCTCACAAAAGAAGCCTCAAATCCTCTATTTTCACGATTGCTTCTAGAAAAGAATATTTTAAACCTTGCGTGAGCAATAAATCTGACTTTATACTAAATTGTGGAGCAGGCGTTAAACATTGCAATTGTTTTCCTTTCCTTTTCCGTTCTGGTTTTTTTCAAAAGAACTAGATCCTACCTCTCTATCGGGGGGCTCTCGCTAATCGTCTCGGTGTTAGTATTATTTTTCTTAAAATACCTCACTATTGGAAACCTCTCCGAAATTGGTTTTCGTACTGACAATATAAGTACAACTATTCTTCCCACTTCCATTTATCTTGCCCTTTCAGTCGCAATTTTATTTACCATGCGATATAAACCCAAAAAATTTAAAGCTTTCAGGTGGATTTTTGCGCTGATTTTTCTTTATTTGGTATTCGGTTTTCTTCAACAATTCTTTTTCCAAGCAATATTTACACATACAATAAATAAGCTTGTAGATGAGAAAATTTTAGTAATACTTTTCTCTTCCGTTTTCTTCTCCTCCTTTCACTGGGGATGGGATTCGAAGGGAATTAAATTCGGTTTGATGACCCTTTTCGGGGGAATAGTGATGTCCACGCTGTTCCTAACCAGTCCGAATATCTATGTTTTGGGAATTACCCATGGAATTTTGGCTAGTTTCTACTACTTTATTGTCTATGAAGGGAATATCTTGGAAAAGCGCATTCATCCGAACGTAAAAAGGTCTATCTTGGGAATAATTCATCATTAATCATCGGCCATCGGGGTCGAGTTTTTTCGAAAATCAGCTCACTTGACAACCTGTGGCAAAGATATAATAATTCCCCAATGAGAGAAAGACTCCTCGGTAGACGAAATTTTAGAGAAATTGTGGCTAGCCTCAAAAATAGAATCTTCGGCCCGCCAACTCCACTCCCTGAAACGCCTGCAGAGGCCCCTGACGATCGAAGAATGTGGGAGATATTAAACGTTGTCCCTATCATAGAACTAGACAAATTAACCCCGCAGGAAAGAGCGAGGCTGGAGGAAAAATCTTTACAGGAGCTCCGTGCACAGCTTGACTTCCAGGCCAGCTTAAATAAACCGGTGAGTGAATTTTTCGGCGAAAAGTCATCCCCTCAACCGGCGCCTCGAAGGTAACTGTCAATTAAAGAACTACTTTGTGATACTATTTTTATATGAAACTTAAGCTTGTTGAAAAGCGGGAGGAGGCTAAAGGAACAAAATCATTCCTTTGGGAGCCTGAAAAACCGATAGATTATCTGGCCGGTCAATATTTCTATTTCACTCTCCCAGCCCTTAAGTATCCTGATGCTCGGGGCGCAACCCGGCACTTTACCCTCTCATCTTCTCCAACAGAAGGAAACATTTTAAGGAATACTACCAGAATTCGTGAGGAATCGGGTTATAAAAAGACTTTGGATGAGCTCGAAATCGGAACCTTAATCGACGGCGAGGGCCCCAACGGCGAGTTTATCTTGGACGAAAATGAAAAAGGGCCCCAGGTTTTTCTGGCAGGAGGAATCGGGATAACCCCTTTTAGAAGCATGATTAAATATGTAGCCGACAAGGGCCTAAATGTTCCCATCCACCTTATTTATGCCAATTCAATTCCAGAGGAAATAGCCTTTAGAGCCGAGCTTGAGGCAATTGCCTCAAAAGGTTCCTGGCTTAAGCTTTCAATGACTATTTCCAAACCCGAAGAATCAAAAGAGAGCTGGACCGGACTAACCGGAAGGATCGATGAAAACCTGATAAGTAAGCTTATAACTGATATCCCAAATTCTACTTTCTGGGTCTGCGGCCCGCCCCCTATGGTTTCTGCCATGGAACAGGTATTGGGCAAATTAAATATCTCCTCAGGCCACGTCCGCAGCGAAAAATTCACCGGCTATTAATCTTGCTTCTCATTATAGGTTTAGGTATAATCATGGCCGTACGTTGACAGGCGAAGCGCAAAAGAAAAGAGGGAAATATGTCTAAAACTTCCCCCGCGGACATCAGAAAGATCCGGCAGTTCTTTGAACGGCTCTGCCGGGCCCACGGCTGGGAAAGGCCAGGAGGCAATCCTCTGGGGGACGACGAGGAGTTCAGGGCTGCCAAAAGGTTCCACTCCTCCAATCCGCCTGGGGTTCTGGAGCTACGCCTGACATTAAGGCGTCTGCCCGAAGGGTCTCTGGCCGTGAAAGGCATGTACTTCTCCGTCGTATCTGAACTAAATGGCGGGGAAAAGATCATGCCCACCGACTACTTCCTGGAGTACTGGGGAAAGCGGGTCTCGGCCGATCCCAGGATCAGAAAGCCGTCGGACGGCGAGCTTTGGCTGATCTCTGCGCCAAAGGATCTGGATGCCTTTTTTGAGGGCTACGACCATCTCGCCAAGCGGCTCGGCTACCAGACTCTGTTCGAGTAAGTCCAAGGAAGGACTTTAACCGCAAGCACTCGCTTGCGATTAGCGCGCTTCGCCTGTCCTTCCTTTCAATGATATAATTCCAATTAAGCCAACGTGGCTTAGTGGTAAAGCAGCGCTTTCGTAAAGCGCAGATGGTGGTTCGATTCCACCCGTTGGCTCCCAGATGGCAAGATACTATTCAAGGTATGTAACTACGGAAGAAAGGCGCAACCTGCGCCGGGCTCTCCTTTTCGGTCTTCTTACAATTGCTGCTATTATTGGTCTTCTTTTCTTCGGTCTTCCTTCTGTTGCCAAGTTTGCCGCATTTCTTTCCGACTTAAGGGGCAGTACCCAGCCGGTTGATAAAAACGACACCACCCCGCCTGCTCCCCCCAGACTTGGACAGCTTTCTGAGGCAACCAACAAGACTGAAATCGAAATAAACGGGACCACCGAGGAGGGTGCAAACGTTATTCTTAGTCTTAATGGGAAAGAAGAGGAAATTGTTGCCGATTCAGAAGGAAAATTTGTTTTTTCCTTCCCTCTTAAGGACGGAGAAAATCTAATTTCGGCGAAGGCCAAAGATAGGGCCGGAAACGAAAGTCAGGAATCAAAAGTCTATAGCGTTACCTTTGATGATGAGAAACCAGACCTTGAAATTTCTTCGCCCGCGGATGGAACTTCCTTCTTTGGGGAAAAACAAAGACAGGTAACGGTTCAGGGAAAAACCGAGGTAGGAGTCACACTAACAATCAACGACAGAATAGTTAAGGTCGAAGAGGACGGAAGCTTCACTTTTCTAACCACATTGGGAGAGGGAGCAAATTCTTTCAACCTTAAGTCAACGGATAAAGCAGGCAATCAAACCGAAAAAACGATTAGTGTTAACTTTTCTCCTTAAAAGAAACCCCAAGAAGTAGTCCCATCCAGCCCATGACCCAAGGATAAAACAGGCTATTTACGAAAAGACTGTGGAGCAAAAGTGCCACCAGGGAAGAAATAAAGGTCAACCCGTAAATATCTTTGGGAATCTCTCTAATAATCCAGTAAATAAGGTATACAAAAACTATTATTCCTACAACTCCGCTTGTTGCAAGAAGCATAAGAAGGCTTGACTCAATTCCTGAGCAGGCGTGGGATTGGAAATTAGCCGTCTGGCCCAGAAATTTATCCTTAGCAACACATAAATTGTTAAAGCCGACACCAAAGACTGGAGATTTGGCGGTAAGCTTAATGGCCTCCGAATAGCTTTCCAGCCTTGCGAAAATGCTTTTTGTCCTTCCCAGATGAACCCCTTCACTGCCAAAACTGGGAATAAAAAGCACGATAAATGCAAAAATTCCTATAATAACCAAAGCTTTTTTGAGATTTTTTTTGGCCAAAAGAAAGGTCAATATCCCCCCCAAAAAAGCCACATAACCAGCCCTTGAATAGGTCAGGGCCAGGGCCAAAATAAAAACCGCCAGAACCACAAGGAGTTTTTTGTCTCTGCCTATAAATAACTTTGCCAGTGTTGCCAAAAACCCGAAGACCAAAAATATGCTCGTAAAACCCGGATCCAGAAAAGTTCCCACAATTCTAAAAAGGTGGTCGTCCCATCCCCAGACCGTAAAAGGCCTAACATCCGGATAAAAGAAATATTGGAAAAGACCAAAAATCGCAATAAAAAATCCTATATAGGCAAGTGAGCTAAAAACGAAGGCCTTAACTTTTTCGCTTTTTTGAACAATCCTAAAACAGGCAGCGAAAAATAACGAATATGCGGCCAACCTTACGGCATAAAGTGCTCCGGGCAAAACCTCGACGGGCTTAAAAATACTCAGAGAAAAAACAAGCGAGAAAAACAAAACCCAGAGAAAATTTTTGATGGGAGCGAAAAATGTTGGCAACTTTTCCTTGTAGATCAAAACTCCTATCCCAAGAAGTCCCGCTATTATATCGGCGGGGTGAAAAGGAACAGAAAATCCGAAAACATTTGTTCTTATGCTTAAAAGTTGTCCGAACGGAAAGAGGGCCAGGTACGCAAAAAGCAAGAACTCTTTCAGTTTCTTTGTTTTTGATAAATCCATAACTTACTCCAGGACAGAAACGAATGAAAACTCATCATCAAGGCCAACAAAAAACCTCTGTTCCCGTCCAAAAAACCCAACCGAAAAATCCAGTTATTGATAAACTTCCCTCTTGGCCAAAAGATAATTTTCATTAAGTTCGACTTTTTCCCTTCCTTCTTCTTTGCATCAACGTCCAAGTCCGAATGAAAGTTTATATCTTTAATAAATTCTCTTAATGTTTGGTGGGGATAATGCAAAAGCGGACTATTAAGTGTCTTTGTTCGCCCCGTTACCTTCCAAACTTCATGAACGCATCTTTCCCACTTTCCCCCCGATTTCCTGGCAAGCCTTAAGAACAAAAGGTTTGCCGTTTCTCCAAATTTAAGTTTTTTGCCCCAAAGATAATCGTCGCGCCTCATATAATAGCCAACATGGGGATTCCCCGGACGGTTTATCTCATCAAGTATTTCCTCTTCCAGTTTTTGGTTAACCCTTTCGTCTGCGTCAACAAATAAAACCCATCTATTAGTGGCTTTTTCAAGTCCGAGATTTCTCTGGGCCGAGAAATCTCCACCAAGAGGTCTGATAAATATTTTTGCTCCCGATTCTTTTGCAATATTTACTGTCTTATCTTTTGACTCATCGTCGATAACTATCACCTCGTCGCAAAACTTCAAAGATTCGAGGCAATCTCTAAGATTCTCTTCTTCGTTTTTTGTCAAGACAACGGCGGATAAATTCATTTCTGCACCTTTTTGACTACGGCAACATTATTAAGCCATTTTATATCTTTTGTTCCCTGGGGCAACCTTAAAATATCGTCGTAGATTGTGTAGGAAAGACTGGCTCCATTGATGGGTTCGTTGCCCAAATTCCACAAAAGATATCGATAGTTTTGCGAATATTCTTCGGAAAAGTAATCCCAGGGGCCCACTCTTCGAAGTGTGAACTTTTCCCCTTTGGCATCCGAAATGATATAACGGGCAATTTCTTTTTGCAGTTTATAGGGAACAAAGTCCGGCGTTAGGGTCGCGTCTTTAACCTTCCCATAAAAAATATAGTGGCCGAAAAAAGCTTTGAGGTTGAAAAGGATAAGAAGCAAAAAAACAACAGTCCAAAGACCAGACTTATACTTATCGGCCAGCATCCCGATAACGATCGGGGGTATTGTAAATAGCGGCAGGAAATAGTGTATGGGTGGAGCTCCATGAATAAAAACCCCGGCCAAAACACTTGCAAGGCTTAGAAATATAAGAAAGATTCCGAAATCCTTAAAGACTTTTTTGTAGCTTTGTTTCAATAAAATCCCTGCCAGAACAAAAAACACAATTGTGGAGACAATCCACAAAGGCTCGTTAAGAACAAACATCTTTCCGAAAAATTCGTTGATGATATTTAAAGAACCGCTAAATGATTCGGCGGTCGGATTATTTTTGGGATACAATCCGACAAATCCGGCAATTCGATAGGGAATCCAGACCGCAAAGCTTTTCAGCATTGAGAAACCCTGTTGGGCGTCGTAAATCACGCTGGGGAGATTGGCCAAGATAGCCCCCAGAAAAACCAGAGAGTAATGTTTTAACTTTAGAAATCTTCTTTTCAGGACAAAAACCAGGAACAAAACCGGCAAAATCAAAATCGGACTGAAGTGGAAGTTAAAAAACAGACCGAAGAAAAATCCCAACCAAAAGATATTCTTTGCTTTTCCCCTCCAAAGCTGCCAAAGAAAATATACAAAGGGATACCAGATAAGCCAGTTGAAAATATAGAGTCTGGCCATCCTCGAAAACCAAATCCAAATCGGTGAAATGGCGATTAGGACGGATGAAACAAGAGCAACTTTTTCGTTAAAAATTTTCCTGACAAATAAATAGTTAAACGCAACTGCCAATGTCCCAGCCACAATTCCGACCCAAGCTCCCATTAAGGGTTCTGGCCCGAGAGCTTTCATCAGGGGCATCATTAACCAGTAGTAAAGAGGGCCGTAGGAGATCCAGTTATGAGAAGTTGGGAGACCTATCAACAGAAGCCTATTGGAGGCAAGCGCATCTCTGACATACAAAAGCTCTGTTCCAAACTCTCCCGAAAAAACAAAGTTGTCCGCAATTTTATACGCCCGCAGGATAAAAGCGGCAAGGATAATTAAAAAAACAATGATTTTTTCAGACCTTTTCATTTTTAAAAACCTTGGCCAGATAGTAAAAAACCACAGGCAGGCCCGCTGCGGCCCCAATTATCGTCGCGTACCCTGCCCCGACTATTCCAAACCGGTTTACCAAAGGAATCAGGGGAATAATCATGGCCAAGATTCCGACCAAGGTTATCAGCGTAACAATTTCTTGCTTTCTGACGGAAAGAAAAAGCGAATAGGCGGAATTGGAAATTGATTTTAGTATTCCGAAAATAGCCAAAACTTTTAGTGCTCCGACTGCCCCCAGCCATTTTTCTCCCAGTAGAATTAACACCACTTCTTTAGCAAAGAAAAAAAGAAGCAACCCAAAGGGAATAACAAAAAGAAGAATTACTGCCGTTACTTTTAAGAAGGCCTTCCGCAGTCTGTGTCTATCCTCGGAAATCTTTGAATAAGTCGGGAATGTTACTTTGTTAAAAACCTCTCCCACTTCGCTAATGGGTAAGGTAGAGACTCTATATGCCTGCTGGTAAAGTCCCAGGGGTCCAGTTCCCAGAATTTTACCAACAGCGATATCGTCGATATGCTGAAAAAGGTACTCAAATGTTCCCGCAAAGGTAATCCACTTGCCCCGGCCGATCACCTTTTTCACCTTTGTAGAATCAAACTCCAATGAAGGTCTGGGTTTGGCCGCAAAGAAGGAAATAACTACTTCGAAAATGGCTGCTACGAACATTCCCCAAATAAGGGCGTATTCAGACTTTGTTAAAATTCCCAAAGCGATTGCGAAGGAGGTATCCACCAAGAAAATGAAGGACCTAAACCAAAACTCTTTATTAAAGGCCAGTTCCTTCTGAAACTTTACGACCGAGGGATTGATGAAGCCTCGGACCAAAGGAATAAGAGCCGCAAACCGGATTAAATTGAGCGCGTTTGCAGAATTGAAAAAAGAAGCCATAAAAGGCGCGATAATTAGGATGACGATAGAAATTAAAATGCCCCTAATTATTGAAACAACCCAGGCCGTAGAAATATATTCGTCGGTCTTACCTTCTTCTTGAATCAGAACTATATTGATTCCGGTTTCGGTTAAAATTTCCAAGAGGCCTAAAACCAAAACCGCTATGCCGTAAACTCCAAACTGCGAAGGGCTTAAGATTCGGGCCAGAATAATGGTTTTAAGAAGCGTCATCCCCCGAGTAGACCCCCGAAGAAGTGCCATCCAGGAGATTCCCCTAAAAGTGTCCTTAAAATATCCCACGGCTAACTGATTATACCTTTAATGAAGCCACTCATCACAGCAGAGTCGGAAACAATCTGAATGATTGAGTCCCAAAGTGAAACTCTCCAGTTCCTACATTCCGAATAAATTTTTCTGAATGCCCAAAATCCGTACAGCAAAATTCCCAAAATTAGTAGATAGAGAAACGGGGGATTAGCGGAGAAAAATAATAGACTTAACCCCGCTATATATCGCCCAAATACCGAAAGATCTTTTATATTGTGCGACCAAAATCCTTTTCCGGGAAATAAACAAATTTTTGTTTTTACATCGCCTTTCGCATACCCATAAATTTTTCTCGCAAACTTTCCCAAAGATACCGGTATTCCCTACTCTACCAAGGCGTTTTTCATTCGTGAAATTCTTATTGACAATCTTTAGAACAGATATGACACTAAAATTAGTATATGCACTTTAGGCAAAAGGCCATACTGCTCTTTTTACTCGTAATAATGGCCCAAATAGTATTATTTATAGTAATTCCCTCAAATTCCTTGGCTCAAACAATTCTCTTTCAAGATAATTTCGATGATGCCAACGCAAGCGGTTGGGGTGTGATAGGACTTCCAGGATGGAGTGTTGTTAACGGAGAGTATGGCATTCATCTAGAGCCGGGCGTGAGTAATTCAGTTCCTTCAGATAACCTTTGGGATCAAAATTGGAACCAATACATATTTCAGGTCGATTTAAGAGGAGTTTCTGGCACAGATAAAAACTTGGTGTTTCACTTCATAGACAACTCAAGTTTTTATAGTCTTCACCATACTGGGGGATATCTTTATTTCGCAAAATATATTAATAACTCAGAGTATAGATTTGCAGATCCCCTCTATTACCCCCTGCAAAACGGCACAACCTACCATTTCAAAATAATAGTAGATGGGGATCATCTAAAAATACTTGAAAACGATCAACCCCTGTTTGATATTCATGACAGTTCTGGTCCGAAAATTCAAGGCGGCAAAATAGGCCTTAGGGTCGGAACGGGTGCTGTGTCCCCCACAGAAGTTTGGTTTGATAATATAGTTGTCAAATCTTTAGAGCCTCCACTTCCGTCTCTTAATGTTCCCGACCTAAAACAATATGATACGCCCTGGAATAACGATGTCTACGATCATGCCAATAATTGGTCATTGAATCCGACCATAGAAAGGTGGGGGTGCGCATTGACATCTGCCTCAATGGTCTTAAAATTTCACGGGCATTCTTTGGCTAACCCAGACACTTTAAACAATTGGCTAGAGATTCAACCCGATGGATATTTAAGAAACGGACTTTTAAATTGGCTTGCTGTTTCTCGTTATACAAGACTAAATGACAACCCAGAATCTCCCACACTTCTTTACCGACGATTAGCACCGAGTAGCGCCAATTTAATAAATGAGCTGACTCGATCTCGACCAGCCATTTTGGAAGAACCAGGTCATTTTGTGGTGGCTAAGTCACAACTTTCTGGTTCTTTCGGCATAAATGACCCAGCCCATTCTGATAGAACCACCTTGTCATCCTATGGAAACTCTTATTCTGCAATTGGATCTTATCAACCAACTCACACTGACCTTTCCTATATTCTCTTAGCGATTAATCCAGGCGTAAATCTTGCTGTTTTCGATACTGATCAAAACGAAATTAGCGGATTTACCTTTCTAGACGAACCTTTAATCGATGACGTTGCTGGGATCGTAACAGGTGGGGATTCCTTGAACATCTTTCTCTTTCCGAATCCTCCAGGGGGAAATTATAATGTGGAAGTTTCTGGTTCGTCAGGTAGTTACAGCTTAGATTCTTATCTTTATAATCAACATGGGGAAGTGACACAATCTTCAACTCCAGGGCTGATCACTAACGGGTATAAAGATAAATTTCTAATTAGTACTGGGCAAACACAAGGAATAAAACAAGAAATAACAATCGATAGCCTTATCGAAGATTGGGATTCGGCTCGAAATCAAAATCTTGTCCCAAGTCGTGGTTTATATAAAACCATTAGATTGCAACTTCTCGCAGTCAAAAAATTTATAAGCCGAGGAAGAATATCTGTAGCCAAAAAGATACTGGGTACAGTCCTGCGTCAAATAAAACACAAATCACCAAAATTCATGGACCACCTTGTATCTCAAATTTTTCAAACTAATCTTCAGTCTCTTATTAATTCCCTCTAAGGAACCTTGGGCGATATAATGCTAAAAGTTTATAAATAACTATTCCTATTATTACTATGGTTGCTATCCACCAAAACCAAACAAAGGGAGGGGTAAGGGTGTCAGTACCGGTAAAACGGCTATGGATGCTAATAAAAATAAAGGCCAAATAGTTGAGAATGTGGAATTTCCTCCAGTGAACCCTTAACCAGGGTTGTGTCCGAAGCTTAGCGGCAAGAACTGCCAAAGTAATTAGCCAAAATCCGACTCTCCCAAATGTATAAAGAAACTCTGTTTTATTTGCACAAATTACACAGACATCCGTAAAAACATAAAAAGGATCTAAAATTCCAAGTGATTTAAATCTTAAAAGAACAAACAAAAGGGGGTGAAGTAAAACCAAACTATAAATTACAGCTCCCTCCAGAACATGGAATTTAAAAACCCATCCTCCCAATTTTTCAATCCACTTGTCCATGAAGGAACCCAAAATTATCTGCCAGAAGAGCATCGAAAATGCCAAAAGCGCTACTATCCGTTGGATGAAGTTAATGGTCAATACGGGCGTGCTTAATGCGAAATCTAGCGGAGTTACCTTTAAAATAGTAATCGGACCAATCGAGAGGACAAGAAGCCAGATAAAATAAAAAAGGAACTTTTTCATAGCTTCATAATATCATATCACTAAGATAAGTTGGGGTCTTAAGGGCAACAAAAAGGGTGGTCGCTGAGGGACTCGAACCCCCGACCTTCGCAATGTGAATGCGACGCTCTAACCAGCTGAGCCAAGCGACCTTGAAGCAATATTATATCATCCAAGTCATTTTCACTGCCAGTTGACAAACCTTTTCACCGACTGTAAAAGTAATACGTAATGGTTTCAGTCATTAATCTCGGATGAACCAGGTCAAGGCCCCTACCTCTTTAGTAGATTCGGGTAAAAAATACCCGGAGGTTTTAGAAGAAGTAAAAGGAAAAAGTTTTGAAGAACTAATTAGCCCCCCCAAAAATCTTTCAACAGCAAAAGACCGCTTTCAACTCCAAAGAACCTTATATATAAAACTCTCCGATGGAGACGACATAACTTGGGAGGAGGCAAAATTAGGGATAAAACCGCTTCCAAGCATTTCTGCTCCAGCTGACCTTTACAAAAATTTAAAAATTGCCAGAATGCCCGAAGAAATTATCGCTAAAGCCGAAAAAAGCAGAATGTTTGCCCTTTCAATTTTAAACCACCCCGAAAGAATAAAAATCTTAAGGGAAGCCAAAAAACAGGAGTTTAAAAAACCTTCCTTGGCTCATAGCCGCGTCCTCGACAGGGCCGAGGTTGAGCATCGCCTGTTAACGTTTTCCGATGTAGCCCCGGTTCAGCCTGATTTAACCTCCGAAAGACTCCATAGAAGAAAACTTCTTGCCCAGGGGCCATTTATTCCCACAAGCAGAAAAAAAGGGGTGGGAGTAAGGCTGCCCCTAACAACCGGTTCAATGACAACGGGAAATCCAGAAATGATCGCGGTCTCGGCCATGTGCGGAGTCCTGGCAACTACCTATAAAGAAGGCTTGTGTGCCTTTCCTGAAATTCAGGCCGAGGTTACTAGCGCCGCCGTAGAAATCATCCATGAGGCAATTGCCAAAGATCCTTTATGGAAGGATCGGCCCGACAGAAAAGAACTTCTTTCCTTCTGGCTCTCCCAAATTGGGATAACCGTTGAAACCGACGAACGCCAAGCCGTTAAAAGGGTAAAACTACTTATGCCCCTTATTAAGAAGAGGCGGCTTTCCTCTCTTGCGGTCAGAATCTATAATCCCCAGGTCTCAAAAGAAACCGTCAACACAGTTAAAAGACTCAAAAAAGAATTCGGAGACACCTTGGAAATTTTTGCGGGCCAGGCAAATAGTGTCGAAGCGGCCCAAGAACTTATCGATGCCGGAGCCGATGCGGTTGGACAAGGAATTGCCGGGGGTCTCCGCTGTACCACCTCGATTGTCAGCGGTGTTGCCGTTTCGGTTTTAAGGGATCTCTGGAGAATGAGAGGCAAGGTTGACGCCCCGATTTTTGTCGATAGCAGCGTCTCCTATTTCTGGTCTTTGGCCTATTTATTGGGTGCCTCGATGCTGGTTAAGCCCAGCCACTTTGTCGGCATTGAGTCACTCGGCGGGAGATTCCCTTTTGTCAACGGAACGGGCTACTTCGTCCCTTATAACGGCGAAGCCTCGGTCGTAAACAAAGAACACGTCGGAAAACTGATGAAAAACGGAAGGCCTTTTGCGCCCGAAGGCCTCGGAGGATTTCAAAAAATAGATCTCGGGCTTGCGAGCATTCCGGACAATATCCTTGATACCATCATTAATTTCTTAATTCCTCCTTTTGTTTTTCAAGGAACATCAAGCGGGAGACGGTTCTTCTCAATTTCCGATATGCACAGAGAGGCCGATTTGGAATTTTTGTGGGAACTTTCGGAGGAGTCGCGAAAAATAAGAGGCGCCTGGGGTCCTGCCTTTCATATAAGATGACTTCTATTTTTAAGAGCTGGAAAGCCGGGGCTGTTCTTTTAACAGACGCCGGATGGGGCGACAGCGGTAAAGGTAAGGTCGTAAGCGCCCTTGGCCCTGAAATCGCTGCTAAAATTATCGGAGGCCATAATGCCGGCCACACCATTGTTAACGACCTGGGAACATTCGGGCTTGGCCTTACCCCTTCAACAATTTCGTTACCCAGGTGTCTGAGCATTATTGGCCAGGAAGTTGTCATCAATCCCGTTTTTCTTATCGAGGAAATTAAAAACCTGAAAAAGCGCGGTATTAGTATTTCTCCAAAAAACCTGATGCTCGATGCCCGTTCGCATCTGGTTATGCCATGGCACGAGACAAGGGATGCTTTATCGGAAGAAGCCAGAGGCAAGGCTGCAATAGGGTCACTCCACTTGGGTGTCGGTTGGACTTATTCAGACAGGATTAATAGAAGAGGCCTAAGGCTTATGGATTTACTTGCCCCGGACTGGAAGGAAAGGATCGCAAAAGAGATGAAAAATCAGACCTGGGTACTCGAAGACATGCAAAAGGACGTCAAAAGGAAAACGGGCAAAAGAAGCGTCGTGAAGGCGGCTCTTTCCCGAAAGAAAATTTTCGAGATAGCCAAAAAAACCAGAAGGTTTTTGACTTCCTTTACCGATAACACAACAGAAATTGTTTGGAAAGCACTGGATCAAAATAAAAAGGTTCTTTTTGAAGACTCCCATGGTGGCATGCTCGATGTAAGCCACGGTTCATGGCCGTTTACCACGGGAGTCAACACCTCCTTCGGTGGTCTCCATCGCTCCTTCGGTGGAAAAGCGGTAAGAGCGGTTGTAAGGGTTGTTGTCGCCATAAAAGCATATCAAACCCGGGTTGGCGGAGGTCCTATGCCAACGGAAGACCTCGGAAAATTCGGAAGCTATGTCAGAGAAAGAGGCGGAGAGGTCGGCACCCGAAGCGGAAGAGCCAGGCGCTGTGGGACATTTGACGTCCCTCTTCTAAAATACGGACTTAAAATCGTGGGGGCAGGCAAAAACGACGAGATTGCGCTAACCAAACTTGACGTGCTATCGGGCCTTAAAAAAATTCCTATCTGTATCGCCTACCAGTTTAAAGGTAAGACCTATCGGGAAGCTCCCCATGCGGACGCAGAATTCTTATATCAGGTCAGACCCAAGGTAGTTTATCTTTCCGGGTGGAAAGAGGATATCTCGTCGTTAAGAAAATTCAAAGACCTTCCCGAAAGTGCTCAGAAATATGTTTTATTTATCGAAAAGCTTCTGGGAACCAAAATCACATTTATTGGAACGGGAAAGCACAAAGATGATATGATACTCCGATAATAAAATGGTAAACATAAACCCCGGATTTGAAGTTGCTCGGGAAAATGCTTCCTTAAGGGAAGGTACGGCTATTTCAAACTTGGACGGGAGGCTTTGGGAAGAAATGGGTTCCCAGGTAGGAAGATATTTCGGTGATGAAGCAATGGTCAGAGCCAGGGTCGGAATCGAGGCCAGATATCTGGTTGCTCTGGCGAAAGCCGGGGTTATCAGAAAGCTTACCTCAAAGGAAAAGGAAATCCTTCTAACCCTGCATAAAAAAATCGACAGCAAAGTCTACCGACAACTCAGAAAGATCGAAACCGAGATAAGGCACGATGTTATTGCCATGACGGCAATCATGAAAAATCTCCTCTCAAATCGCAAATCTTTATTGGACATCGTCAATCACGGCTGGGTGCATTGGGGGCTGACCTCAGAAGACGTCGATAACCTTTCCAAAACATCCCTCTTAGTCTCCTACTTAAACGACGCTTATCTTGCCGAGGCTCAAAAAACCCTGGCGAGTCTAGTGACACTTGCCCAGAAAACCAGAAATACGGTCGTCCCCAGCAAAACCCATCTCCAGCCGGCTATTCCGACAACCTTGGGAAAAGAAATTGCTCTTTTCGGGATACGACTGGCAGAGCTTTTCCTGGATATCAAAAAACTAAAATTGAGAGGAAAATTAACGGGCGCCGTGGGAACCCTTGCCGCACAAAAATTTGTCCAACCTAAAATAAATTGGGAAAAATTCAGCCGAGATTTCGTCGAATCCTTAGGACTAGAACCAAATGTCTACACTACCCAAATAGAATCGCGAACCAGACTAGTTGAACTTCTAAATAAAATTGCATTGGTAAACAATATTCTGGTCGACCTCTCGCAGGATATGCGGATTTATATCGGCCTTGACTGGTTTCATCAGGAGGTCAAAAAAGAAGAATCGGGCTCTTCCGCCATGCCCCAGAAAGTCAATCCCATCGATTTTGAAAATGCACAAGGCAACGCCCTTCTCTCAAACTGGATTATCGACGGATTGGCAAGAACCCTTCCTGTATCCTGGCTGCAGAGAGACCTTGTCGATAAAACCATCCTCAGGAATCTGGGTTTGCCATTCGGATACTCTCATATCTCTCTTATTTCTACGTCTAAAGGCCTGTTAAGGGCTTCTGTCAACTCAGTCAAAATAGAAATGGATTTAAATTCTGATTGGAGCATCGTTTCCGAAGGAATCCAGACCTATTTAAGGGCTCAGGGAATTGGACAAGCCTACGACTCTCTCAAAGAGTTAACCAGAGGCAAAAGACTTGAGAAAGCCGACATCTCCGCTTGGGTTGATGGATTGAAAATCGGCAATCTGGCTAAAAAGGATTTACTCGGAATCTCCCCGCAAAATTATACGGGTTATGCAAAAGAAATTAGCGCTGATATGCTTCGCGAAATACAAAAAGCTATTAGGAAACTTAAAAAATGAGAAATAAAGAAACGGGTTTTGACCCAAAGGTTTACGAAGGCTATTCCCAAGTCAGGCCGATAGCCAAAATAGAAGAGGAGCGTCCTTGGAACTTTTTGGAAATCGTCCAAAGATATATCCCTGAAGGCGCAAGGTTTTTGGATGCCGGGTGCGGGAACACATTCAAGCTGGAAGAGCTGGCCGGCTCAGGAACACCTGTAGCCAGATTTACAGGGTTTGATATTAATCAAAAACTGCTTCGGGAAGCTCAGAATAAATCCTTAACCTCGCACCTTAATTTGGATTTGCTCAGAGCAGACATTAACTCTCCCTTTCCATTTCCCGACCAGAGTTTTGATGTCGTCACTTTCATGCTTGCCCGCCATAATGCAGCCGAGGCATATAGGGTCCTTAAACCTGGCGGAATTGTAATTATGGAACGGGTTGGCGAAGGCGAAAAGCGGGAGGTTAAAGTTCTTTTTGGAAGCGACAAGGAAGGTCCGCGCGGCTATCTAAGCGAAAAGGAGGAAGGAAGTCTTTTGGCAGAATATCTGGGCGATTTCAAAGCCGCCGGTTTTAGCATTCTTGAAGCCCTGAGCGGCAAATGGGCAACCTGGGTGGACAAGAAAGGGCTTTTGACTCTTCTGCAAAATACTCCCTTTGTCAGGAAGTTTGATCCGGCCAAAGATGCTGCGGCCGTGGATGAAGCTGAAAGGTTGTTTACAACCGAAAAGGGAATTGCCTTAACCCAGCACAGATTAGTGATTGTCGCACTTAAATAGACTTATGAGCCCAGAGCTTCAGTCCTTTTCTAAAGAGATAGGGAGCCGGCTCCAAACGGCAGATACTCTTGATCAAGTAAAAGGCCAACTTTTGATTCTGGTTGGGGAATATAAAAGAGCTCATCCCCAAACAGAAATCTGGTTTATCACCGGAATTATAGCTGCTGACGGCCCCGACTATAAACAAAGGAACAGAGAAAGACTCCGAAATTACGGTTATACCATTAGAGAAAAGATGGGACTGGTTGCATTTTCGGCCGTAGACGTTTTCGATTCGAGTCTGCTTGACCGAATAAAACAAAACGGCAATACAAGCAGTGACTTTACGCCTATGTGGTGTGAATTTATTTCCCAGGCTGGGCCCTTACTGGCTGGAATTATTTTAACCCCCCGTTGGGCAATTTCCGGAGGCTGCACAAAAGAAGTTGATACTGTAAAAAGAATGGGGGGAAGGATACTTGATTTGGAAGATATTCTCTTAAAAGCACTTGTTTCGGAAAGAAATAATCCTCATAATTAAAGTATGTTTAGGCGTCTCGGCGCATTTTTTTTGGACATTTTGGAGGTAATCGTATTTGCGGTTGCCATCTTTCTTTTTATTTATCTTTTGGTCCTCCAGCCCCACAAGATAAAAGGGGCATCGATGGACCCGAACTTCTTTGACGGGGAATACCTTTTAACCGATAAAGTTACCTACCGCTTCGGGGAGCCTAAAAGGGGAGACGTAATCGTCTTTAAGGCTCCCACAGGCAACGGGGACGAGTTTATCAAAAGAATAATCGGCCTTCCCGGAGAAAAGGTTTCGGTTAAAAGCGGAAAAATGTACATAAACGAAAAGGTCTTGGAAGAAAAGTATCTGGATGCGAGCCTTATCACCTCTGCAGGGTATTTCCTTCAGGAAGACCAAAGCGTAAGCGTTCCTGAAGGGGAATACTTTGTTTTGGGAGACAACCGTCCGCACTCATCCGATTCCCGGGCCTGGGGATTTATTGCCAAAAAGAAAATTACGGGAAGAGCCTGGCTTATCTATTGGCCACTCAAATCTGCGGGGATTGTTAAAAAGGTTAACTACAACTAAGGCGCAAGTCTCCTGAAAAAGAACGGGAGGGACCATTTGCATCCATGATGGGTGCATTTGGGAGCCCTCCCTTGACTACTGTAATCGGATTACCCTACTCACTCTTCGCTTTTGACCTCCTTTATCACCAGTTCGGCTCGTCTTTTATCGACGTCGATACTGAGCAGGCGCACAACGACGCGACTACCTGGCAAGACTTTTGCCAGAATCGCGGCGTTCTTTGAAACGTGCGCCAGCCCCTTACCACCCGCGGTCAGGTGGACAAACGCGCCGTACTGGACCAAGTTTTCCACTCGGCCCTCCACTTCCATACCCGGCGCAAGCCGCAGGAAGGGGTCGTTCTCCGGCAGCAATGCTGACAGGATAAGATTGGTTCTTTCCTCATTGGCCTCGACGACCTTTCCTGCTATTTCCGTTCCTATGGAGAGGTCAAGCATGCCGTCGAAGGTCAGGCTACGAGGAATGAACGCCTCAAGGCTCGGGGAAATCCAGAGCGTCAGTCCCGCACTGATGGACCCGATCACTCTGCCCTGAACCTTGCTCCCAACCGGATAGTCCTGGAGGATTCTTTCTTTCCATCCAGAATCTACCACCTTGGTCACCCAAAGCTGGTTGGAGCGTGCATAGAGCACATTAAGCGCCCTATGGAAACTCTTATCCCCATCGTAGGATTTGTACTCAAAGAGCTGATCCTGAGTCATCCTCCCACGATAGCAAAGCAGCCCTCCGATCCAGGCCAGGTTTCCCTGCTCCCAACCAAGTATTGAGTGAAGCTTCTCGGAAATCCGGGACAACGGAATCCGAGTTTCCCTATCGGTCTGGCGTTTAACCCTGATCTTGTATTTCTGCGTCTCTCCCGGCTGGAATTCCTTTGCGGGTTTTGGCAAACCCTTGCCCGAGACGGAAACTAGGAAGAAGATCCCCTCTTCGGGCCGACTCCCTTCCAGCTGGAAGAAAACCCTATCCTTCCCCCTGACTTCAGCAACACAGGCTTCGGTTTCAATTTGCCCGTTGGAACTTCCTGCTCCCATGAGCACGTCCAGTTCTTTCTCCAGAATAGGCAGACTTGTTACCTTGACCCGATGCTGCGAGGTGTTTACTTCCTCGACGACCGCACGCAGGGTTGTGCCCACCGCCAGTCGATCAAGCAGAGACGAGCTGAAGGTGAAGGATAGGTCCTCCGGTTCCATCAGGATCTCGTGACCGGATTCCTTCTCCTTGACCACCAGAGACGGACGGAAATCGCCCGGGTATTCTTCCTTCCCAACCACTTCTACCCAGACTTCGTCCGAAACTTGGTAGCGCTGACTGAAGAGATCGAAAGGATCTGGAAGGGGAACGGGCTCGAGGATCACCACAGGGCAACCAGGATCGGTAAAGTCGTAAGCTACGACTTCGGCCAATACCCTGCTACCCAGCGGATATTCCTGACCGTCAGCAACCTGAAGTTTCGCCTGAAACTCCAAGGCCACTGCCTCTTCAGGCGAGGAAAGTACGGGGTGTTCTTCTTCCTGCGCTTCCCCGTTGTCCTCTTCGTTCTCCATCTCCTCCTCAATCAAGCGGTATGCCTCTTCAACCTCTTTTCGACCTGAAACCTTTTCCTCAAGGGAGACGTCGATCTGCCCATCCTGGCTCGATGTTACCGAGCATTCAAAGCGGGAGCTGATCGCAACCGCCTGGTCGAGGAACAGCCTTGAAAAGGCCCCGGTTACTCGCTTGTCAACCGAGGCTTTAGCCTCCCACTCGGAAACGAACTTTCCGAGAAGGATCGGGCTGTACCCCATTTCGTCAAGTACGCCGAAGTACTCTTTCCATTCGGGAAAGGTGGCCATTGTCAGGATGACCGAGCTTCCTTGCTGCGGCTTTGCCCCCGCCTGGAAATTGTAAGTTCCAAGAGAAGGAGCCACTATCCCTCTGACCTCCGGCAAGCAAGCCGCAAAGAGCATCCGTACGCGGTCCAGCAGATTAAACTGGATACCGCGTCGGGCTGTCTCTTTGCTGTGACGATAAAGGGCCTCCAAAACAGCTTCACGCTGTGTTTGGATATCGAGAAGAACCCGATGATTGACGAAGTTGGCTTTCGCCCACTTCTCTCTCTGGCTCTCCTTTTCCTCTTCGGTTTTGCCCTCCGAGCCCAACGGCTCGCTCCAGAGGCTGTAGATCTTGAGACAGAACTCAATATCATCGAGGCAGCCAGTCATGAGCCCCCGGTGAATTTGAGCCACATCTCTTTTGGTGTAGGCGTCCCAATCCCATTTCCAGGTCAGCAGCCGGCGCTGGCCGCCGTTCTTGATTATCGGCAAGACGGTGGCAACTTCAATCGCCACTCCGAGCTGATCTGCCTTCATAACCAAGTCTGCCAACAGGATAGGATACGGGATGTACTTCACCAGTAGCCCGTATTCGGTGATTGAACCCTCCGAATCCAGGGCCCCCTTAGATTTCAGGGCAACCTCGGCTCGTGCAAGTTCCTTTGCATCGGGAGAATCGATCCAACCTGAAGTGATGTCGTCAAATCCCGAAGCCTTGGAGGTAAGGATCACTTCCTCCATCGACGATCGCTGAATTGCCGGCGTCGGGTAGTCGAGCATCAATTCATTGAACTGCTTTTCGGTGTATAGACAGTAGACTTCACCTTCGGCAGTTCTTCCAGACCTTCCCCAGCGCTGTCTGGCATTGGCTTTGCTGATAAGAACCGGAACAACTTTTTGGGAAGTCGTCCCCCGGTCCCACTGGCCCTGAAATTCCAGGCCGCTGTCGACAACATACACAACTCCCTCGACAGTCAGCGAAGCCTCAGCCACGTTCGTACTGATAATCACCCTAACCTGTAAGGAATCTCCCGATTGTTCAACGAACTCTTTCTCTTCCTCAGGCAAGTGCGCGTAGAGCTCGTGAACTACCACCACATCCCTGAACTTCTCGTTTTGGTATACCTCTCGCCTGATGATCGTGGCCACCTCTTTGATCTGGGCAACTCCCTGAAGAAACCCAAGGATGTCACCCCACGGCTTTCTTTTCTCGACGATCTCGGTCAGCAGCCATATCACCTTGCGCGTTAGAGCCCGAACCACAAACTTTCCCGATCTGGCCAGATCCTCCAAAGGCAAGGCGTCTTCACCCTCGGCAAAGAACACTTGGTAGCCGAACTTCCCCTTCCCTTCCAGATCGACAGTTTTGGCGGTATTCCTGCCAAAAAAGTCGACGAACTTCTCGGCGTTGATCGTTGCACTGACGATGAGAAGTTTGAGGTGCGGGTAAAGAGGAAGTGCCTTCTTGAGCAACCGCAGGATTTGGTCGATATTGGTCGAGCGCTCGTGGGCCTCATCGATCATGATCAGGGAAAGGTCCGAAAGACCTCCCCGCTGGATCAAGTTAATGAGTGTCCCGTCGGTTTCGAACACGATCGTGTTCATCCTGTCGGCGTTTGGTAACTTGCTGTGTCTGAAACCAACATCCAAGCCCGCGCCGATTCCCGAACCGATAAGTTGCTCTCCCAGATACTTGGCGATTTTCTCGGTCGCAAGTATCCTCGGCTGGGTGATGAGTATCTGCCCTCTGCGGGTGAAGAAATCTTTCTCTCCCACCTCGTCAGGCGGATTCATCAGCCAGTAAGGAAGAGCAGTTGACTTGCCCGAACCCGTCGGCCCTACAACCACGACAACCTGGTGTTCAGGGTCCTTCAACCACTCGTAAATCTCGAACACCTTCTGTCTGGTCAAGCCGAACCTATTCTCGTCGAAACCCGGGGTAAAAACGACCGCCTCGTGTTTGCGCGGCGGATGGTAAACTGAACCTAACCATCCTGCCTGCATTGTGGTCAGGTCGGCTCCGGGAAGGGGCGCCAAATCAAAATAGCTAACGCCCATCGACGACTTCCATTTGCGGTGGATCGGCTGGTGGTCTTTACAGTATTCCGGTCTCGAATGTCCGTGCTCCTTCATCCTTTGGTGAGAAGTATCCGAATACTCAATTGGGGTTCCACAAACCTTACAAGGTACAACCCACTTTTTAGCCATGATTCCCTCCTTTGGGGTATAGGCTTAATTGGGTAATCCGATATGTTAATGTACCCTTTCGAATCCTACCGGCAAGCATAATGCCGCTCGAATACAAAAGTTACGCGTATATTACCACAGCAAGGCTAAATTTAGAAATAATTTGGAGATAGTGCCGGTGCAGAGGGGGAGCTTAAGAATGTAGCTTATAGGCTACCCCCTCCGCACCGTTTCAACTTGGGTATTGCGTTTGAACTGTCTAACACCATGGTGCTCCTTGGACGTACTCGCCGCCCAGGAAGAAACAGGGAGTCACCTCGATCCATGGCCTTGAATCGGGATCTGCCGCCAGTTCATCAACCAAAGCGCGGTAGAAACCGACCACTGCCGGAGGAAACCCTGTCTGATAGAGACTGATTCGATAGCCACCTTCCTTCTTCAGCCTTCGTAGAAGCTGAACGGACTTTTCGTAGGCTATCTCGTCGGTCTGCGCCATGGCACGAGTTTCGGAAATCTCCTGGTTGCGAAACCAGTAGAAGGCAACCAGCGAGTCTAGTTCCGGATGCCGGGCGCTGAGAAGCCCGACTTTCACCTCCGGTAGGGTTACGATCCGAGCTTTCGCCTCCTCGGCAAGCGGCCTAAGGCAGAAAAGCGGGAAGGGTCTTGCCTCAGAACCGTCCGAATAGACGATGTCGATCTGAACCGGGTCATTCCCGTTGGCTCCGTAGACGAATTCACGGAGAACCTGGGGGATCAGATCGTTGCGCGTGTTGCTGAAGTTGAGATGGCCGCTTAGACCCTTTTTCTTGCTCTCAACTGCCAGCGCGACAAGCTCTCTGGTCTGGTCGACCAGGGAACCGTTGCCCACGCTCGTGATCTGGTCAGAAACGGGAAGCTTTACGAATTTCTCTCCCCATTTCCCCGATTCTTTGACCGCGCCGAGGCGGTAGGGATTTTGTAGTTCGACTACCACCCCACCTTCGGATGCGGCCTTTCGCAAAAAGCGGATTCGCTTCTTCACGTCGGGTAGTCCGGCCAAGCCCAATTTCTGGGCAACTTCGGCAAAACCCCCAACGTGTTCCTGAACCTGATCGGCCGCATAGTACGTGGCGCCCAGTCGAAGGCTCGGGGAGTAACTTGCGAAGGCTTCCGCCATCAAGGCAAGAGCCCGAAGGTATTCCTCACCCAGTTCCTCGAGCTGCCCCTGCAACCCGGCCAGGTTCTGCGCGATCGACTCGATCCTCTCGCAGAGCAACCAGTAGCGGGTTCTTTCCTGCTCAAGATTGGCTCCCTTTGCTAGTTTTACCTCGACTCCTGTGGCCTCTTTCATCAGCCCGAAGAGTTCGGAGTTTTCCGCCAAGGTAGCCTCCCCGGGCAGCCGTACCAGAAGGACCGAGGTTTTACTCATCTTCTTATCACCCTCGCTTTCTCGAGCCTTTTGGCTGCGTCGACATCCAGTTTCTCCGCCATTTCCGGACAGATCATGGGCCCGACCCCGATTCCCCTTAACGACTCGGTGATCGATTCCTTGACGTCCTGAGGCAGGTCCCTGAAATCGCGTGGATAAAGCAGATAGAAGAAGTTCTCTTTCTGCCTTCCATACGATTCCATCATCTTGGCCGCGGTTGCCAGATCGTCTTCGAAGTGAAGCTCGATGTCGGCAACTGTCCTGGCCCGGACCATGGCAACGATCCTTCCTCCGGCTGGAACCCAGCTTTCATCCTCTTCGATCCAGGGGACCAACAGAGGTTCTTCTGCGCTATAGATCTTCGCATAGAAAGCGGGGTCAAAGCTTATTCCAAATCGTCGGGCGTCTCCTTCAAGTTCGAGAACCTGCTCCTCGTCTCCCCTCTCCCGTCTTGCCAGCTTGCGGTCCAGGAACGATCCCAGAAGCGCCGCTCTGGCAAAGAGAAGGTCGTTGAGATAAAGGGCACGTACCTCCGGAAGGCTGGTCCCGAGGATGATCCTTTCGGGTTGGCCGCTTCCCAGGAGAATACTCTCCATTTCGGGAAGCTCCCAGACTCCGTTGTGAACCATGAAGCATACCCGTTCCGGAGAAACCTTCTCCTCCACCGCCAGCTGCATTAGCTTTTGGGAAGAGGCTGCCGAAAAACCCGTCAAAACCATGAAAAGCTGACGGGCCTCGGCCGGGGAAATGTGCCCCTCGTCGATGTGACTGAGAGTTACCCCAAGGTGGCGTGCCAACTTGTAGACGGCGAAGGGGACTCGGCCTCCTTCAACGTTCTCCGTGAACTTGATCTCCAACTTTGCTCCGCACTTAAAAGCTTCGCAAAGAAGAGAGATCATGACGATCTTGGTACCGCTGTGAGGAGGGAACTGGGGAGGGTCTGCCGTGAGGCAAACATCCACCACTAAGAGATCTTCCCTTCGTCCGTACTTGACAACTGCCAATCCCAGAACTGCATCCCGCACGCAGAAGCGATAGGGACGGAACCCGTAGTCCTTCGGTATCTCCCCTTTGGAGAGATACTTACTATCGAACTCGCGAACGTGTTCCTCAAACCGGCCGAGTGCTTGCTCGAAGTATGGTGTTGGCATCGGAGTTTCTCCTTATAGACTACTAAAGTCTTTCTCCCTCTTCCCTTGTATCCCATTGCCCAATTCCAGACCAATGACCATCCGATTCCCGCTCGTAAGCCCGTGCTACACCCGTATCAGGATCTACCGAAATTGTGATCGACCGGACGTTCTCGGGCCCCTTGGAGAGAATTTCGTTCCCCACTTTTGCATTGTGGGTGTTCACCGAATCTCTCTGCATAAGCTCGGCTTGTCTTCCAATCCACTCAACCGAGCCTTGCCTACCGTGTTGCGTTCTGTCCAGAGAACCCAGTCCTGCACCTGTCATTTTAACCTCGACCACGACCAGGTTTCCCTTGTGATCACGGTAGACGGCATCGATTCCTTTGTGCCCAGGACTGTAGGGTTCGGCGATCAAATCCAACTTATCTTCTGCAACGGCTATCTGCGCGGCTATCATCTCCCCCCAGCTTCCCTGCGTGATGTTACCTAGACTCATCGAAGAACGAATTGCCTGAACATCATCTTGGCTCGCATATTCGCTACATGACATTTCGACCTCCTTTAGTCGAAGTGGCATAGGAAAGATTGGAAACCTCCGCTCTGGAGACTCGTTATCTCCACAGCGGAGGCCTCTTCTCTTTCTTCACTTCAAAAGAAGGTCAAATTTATACCCAAGTTGTTAAAGAGCAATACTACTCTATGGGATGGAATTTTATCACACGGAGGCAAAATTTCGTAATAATTTCGTGTAGAAACTCAAAACGGAAAATTTCGGCAAGATCGAGAATATAAGGAGGCTGAAGTTACTGTTTCGGAAACAGGACCATCACAATCCGAAAACCAGTCTCGAGCTGGGGTCCAACAATTACCATATCGTAAGCTGTTGATGTGTCTCCGAAATAGTTACTGTTTTGCCTTACAAATTCGTAATATTTTTTGACTTCCTCCGGGTCATTCAATTTTTCTTGAATCTGGGCTATGACCACAGCGCCTCCAATTTTAAAATGGTCCCCAATCATTTCTCGTTTCCATTCAACGGGAATTTCTAAAACAAAAATTTTACAACCAGAGACCTCCTCTTTATATCTAAAAACCGGGCTGTCGTTGTAAACAAGCGGTTCACTAGCTTCCGTAACGACTTTTTCAAAATCACCCAGCCGCGATTCCAGATATGCCAATCTACCAATATTTGTGGCCCAGTTGAATTTCTGTTGTTTGTCTTGACTAGGATTATCCGAAAGGTTTGACATAGTTTCTAGATTAATTTTAATCCTGATGGTCCGCCAATGCAAAATACATACAAGATATTTGAAAACTGAATGGAGTTCTAGCTTCCGGTTACGGCTTTATAAACTTTTTGAAGTCTGTCCTCGGTCTCCTCTAGCCCACCCTTAAATACCAAAGTTATTCTGGTCTCGCGTCTTGAACGAACCAATTTAACCTGGCTTTTCTTGGTCTCGTCGGAAATTCCGTTATTCAGGGCCTCCTGCAGATCATCCTGCATCTTGTCAAGCTCCTCCGAGACTACTCTTAGCTGGTCTTTCCTGACTCCTTTTCTTTCCATCGACTGCTGAGATTGAACCTTCATTCTTCTGGCCAACTCCTCCGCCCGCCTGACCGACCCGCTTTCCCTCAAGATTATTTTGTAGGCCTCAACCATCAAAGAAGAATCATCAATTGCCGCAAGCGCCCTGGCGTGACCTTCGGAAATAAGTCCTGATAATAGTCCGTCTTTGAGTGCATCCGGAAGGGAAAGGAGCCTGATGGAGTTGGAAACATAGGCGACTGATTTTCCGATTCTGACTGCGATTTCCGAAGTCGTCAGGCCGAATTCATTCATCAACCTTTCAAATCCCTTGGCTCTATCCAAAGGATTCAAATCCACCCTCTGGACATTTTCCACCAGGGCCATCTCCAGCATTCCCTTGGGTGAAGTCTCGCGAATTATCGAAGGAACATGGGTAAGACCTGCCAGCTTTGAGGCTCTCCATCTTCGCTCCCCGGCAATAATCTGGTACCCCGCCGGTGTTTTGGCAACAACCAACGGCTCCAAAATTCCGTGCTCGCGTATAGAATCTACAAGGTCGACCAAGCTTTCTGGAGTTATCGCACCACGGGGTTGAAGGGGGTTTGGTTGAAGCTCATTGATGTCTATCTGGATTACTTCTTCTGCCATATTATTGGGAAATAGAGATTATTTTCTTGCCGAATTTTTGGTTAAATTTAACAACTCCCCCACCGATTGCATAAAGCGTAAAGTCCCGACCTACCCTTACCCCGTCTCCGGCTTTAAAAACCGTTCCCAGTTGCCTGACCAATATTTCCCCGGCAGAAACCTTTTGCCCCTGGGAAACTTTGACCCCAAGCCTTTTACCTGCGGGTCTTATATGTTGAGAAGTTTTTCCTCCAGCCTTCTTTTTCGCCATGTCGACACAATATAAACAATATTTTCACAGCTGTCAAGAGACTAGTAAGTTATAGTTTGATATTGTTCGAAAAATTAAGCAGAAATCTTCTCTATCAGAAGCCTGGTAAATTGAGGCCTAAAGCCGGTGTGCTTATGATATCTTGATTTGGCTTTGAACCTGACAATATCGATTTTCTCACCTTTTTCCTCTTCCTTTAAGACCTTTAATTTCAGCTTGGCTTCCTTAAGAACGGGCTTGCCTACTGAAATTTTGTCGTCCTGGGCCACTAAAAGTACCTCGGGCTCCAATTTCTCATCCCCAACTCTTGGAACCAAAACTTCCTCTCCCTCGCCTACCTTGAATTGTTTGCCTAAAATTCTGACGACTGCGTATTTCATAGCCTTGGTATTTTAGCTTAAGGAGGTTGATTCCTCAAGCAGGAACCTTCCTTTTTGCGCCCATGGCAATTGCCAACCCTATGGATGAGGCCAAAAGCGAAGAGCCCCCTGCAGAAACCAAAGGAAAAGGAACTCCAGTAATTGGCAAAAGCCCCAAATTCATGCCTACGTGGACCAGGCTCTGGACAAAAAAGGTCAGGAAAAAGCCGGAAACATAGGCCCTGGCCGCCGGAGAGCTTGAATTCTCAATAATCAGGATTAGCTTGATAAGAATGAAAAATCCACCGGCCAGAAGAAGTCCCGCCCCCACAAAGCCAAGCTCCTCGGCAACCGCGGCAAAAATAAAGTCGGTGTGTTTTTCGGGCAAAAACGCAAGCTGGGTCTGGACACCCCTCCCTAATCCTCTTCCCAAAAGCCTTCCTGAACCCACCGAAATCATGGACTGAATGGCGTTATATCCCGTTCCGTAGGGGTCTTGGGAGGGATTCATAAAGGTAAGAACCCTTTGCTGCTGATACGGGGCAAGAATTCCCCAAAGAATGGGGGCCAGGGCCAGAAAAACCAAAATTGCAAAAAGAAAATATTTCTTTTGGACATTCGTGGCCAAAAATACGCCGACAAATCCCACAACCGTAATTACCGCCACGCCCAAGGAAGGCTGAACCAAGATAAGAAAAGCAGGCAGGGCCAAAAGCCCCACGGCATTTAGGAAGCGCTTGAGATTAATTTCTTTTTCGGTTAAATAGTTAGCGAAAAATACCAACAGAAGTGGTCTGACAATCTCGGCAGGCTGAATTGTAAGAGGCCCTATCGGGATCCATCTGACCGCTCCCCTGGTAACTTGTCCGATTAGAAGGGTAATAAGTAAAAGCACAATACTGCCAATATAAAAATGTCTGGAAAAAAGGGAAATGACCTCAAAATCTATCTGAAAAAGAAAATAGAAAACCAGAATTGCCAAGATAAGATAGAGGAAGTAAAGAGGGAAAAGAGAAGGAGCAACGGAGCGAAGAACGATAATGCTCAAAGTGACCAGAAATCCGATGCCCACGATAAAAGGAATGTCCAGCCTCTTAGAAATCATAATTTTTTGCATTATCGGGAGGCAACTACCTTAAACTCCCCTTCTTTAAGGGAAACGGCAATGGTTTTGCCTTTAATCCTAGCAAGAAACTTGCTATCCGAAGGCAACCAGGGGCTGGCAACTTCAATCTTCTGGCTAAGGTTCATTCCCTGGTTTTTCCTCTCCTCCTGAATTTGCCTTATCAGCTCCCTGGCTTTTGCCTCCTCCTCAAGCTCGGGCGTTACTTTGGTATCAAGGATTACTTTCTCTCCTTTAACAAACTTTATGCTTTTAACATTCACTTCCTCTTTAAGTACATCGATAAGCTCGGCGGAAAAACCGCCTTCGCCAGGAACCGAAGCCTCCAAAAGTGGCTGTCTTACGGGAATTT